>Ga0070665_100001453_pt1 | contig 27739 bp, 26 predicted proteins | sample KBSS13metaG_FD_65862 | JGI IMG/M metagenome (GOLD analysis project Ga0070665, IMG submission 65862) | Switchgrass rhizosphere microbial communities from Kellogg Biological Station, Michigan, USA - KBS S1-3 metaG | ecosystem: Host-associated > Plants > Roots > Rhizosphere > Soil ... | reverse complement strand
TCCGTTCCGGACTGCAGGTTCTGTGTCAGCTTGGCATCGTTGTAGGACGCCGATGCCACGATGTTGAGGCCCCTGAGCGGGGTCCAGTTGATACTGGCCTCCACACCCTGGCTCTTCGCCGTGCCGGCATTGGTGGTGTAGCTCGACCCGTTCTGCTGGTCGGTCAACAGAACCTGGATGTCGTGCCAGTCGATATAGTACACGGCCGTCTCGAGGGTGAGCGTGTGATCCAGGAACGCACCTTTAAGGCCCAGCTCGTAGTTGACCGTCGTGTCGGACTTGTAGCTCAGCGGAATGACAATGCCCGGAATGATGCCGTTAGGACCACCGGGGCGGTACCCGCTCGCCACGCGCGCATAAGCCTGCACGTTGTCGCTGATTTTGTAGCGAGGGCTGACCTGGTAGGTAACCGCGTTACCGCTCGAGGTACCGGTTTGAATCGAGGTGACGCCACCGTTCAAGGGGCCACTGGCGGTCGAGATGAAGTCCTGGATGTTCTTGCTGTATCGGCCGCCCACCTGGACATCGAACCGTGTAGTGAACTGATAATCGAAGTTGGCGAACCCGGCATATTCGCGGTACGTGCTGGGCGTGGGACCGGCGAACAGCGGCGGCAGCCCGATGCGCGCCCCGGTGTTCAGATCCGCCTCGTAAATCTCCTGGTAAATTTCCGAGTCGTTGGTGACGTAGAACAAGCCGTACAGCCACTGGAATGCCCGACCGTCGTCGGGAGAGGAGAGGCGCAGTTCTTGTGAGAACTGATTGAAGCGCGTGTTGTTGACAATCCCGACGCCGGGCGGCTCCGGCAATTGGAAGATGAATGACGCCAGTCGGCCGAACGTGCCCGTCACGTCCTGCGGGCCGACATGGCGCAGTTGCTCGTAAGCCGAGGTGGCCTCGAGGTTGGCCCACCCGAGGTTTGCCTTGATGGTCGTGTCGTAGAAATGAATCGAGCCATGGAACCCGTCGGTGCCCGGCAAGCGCTCGTGCTGGTACGCCCCGTAGAGTGGTTTATAGTGGAAGTCAACATCCACGTCGGAAGTGGCTCCGGCTTCGGAGTCCTGGATGAGCGCCGACGATTGGATGCTCACCGCGTCATTGATTCGCCACAGCGCGACGAGCCGCCCGCCGTCCACCTGGCCTTCGTTGACGTTCTTGCGATTCTGCAGGGGATCGAAGATATAGCCTGCATCCTGCCGTTTGAACGCGCTCAGGCGCAGGGCAAAAGAGTCGCTGACCGGGATGTTGACCACACCGCGTACACCGTAGCCATTGCCGCCGTGTTGCGTGGAAGATCCATCGACTTCCGTGCGAGCCGAGAATCCCGCCGTATCCGGTTTCGCCATCACGTACTTGACGAGACCGCCAATGCTGCTGGCACCGTACAAAGTACCCTGGGGACCGCGTAGCACCTCGATGTGATCCAGGTCGAAGGGATCGATATCCGGCACCATCTGGGCGTTGCTCGCGGACTCGCCAAATGGGGCGTTGTCGACCGTCACGCCGACCGTCGGGTTGCCGACGTTGGAAGTCGTAATGCCGCGCAGTACGAGCGTCGTACGTCCGCTGCCGCGCGCGGAGACATTCAGGCCGGGGACCTGATCGAAGTAGTCCTTCAATTGGTCGTAGCCGTTGGTGGCGAGATCGGCGGCATCGATGGCCGACACAGACATCGGGACGTCGATCGCTCGCTCGGAACGCTTTTCAGCCGTCACGACGACCTCTTCCAGTCGCAAGGGCGCCGCACCCGTCTGCGCCGGCTCGTTTGCGCCGGTGTCGGCTGCCGCGCCGTCGGCCGCCAACGCGCCACCTGCCACCGAAACGAGGCAGCAGGCTGTCGCCAAAGAACCCGAAACCCGTGTCAACGTACTCATGCATCTCCCCCGAACTGTGTTGCGGGCGCCCGCTGTTGTAACAAGAGCACACTCCTGTGCCGGCGGGTCGCGACGCGAATGGTCCGATGCCGATTTTAGGTACGGCGCCGGGGAGGTTTTTGCCGATCTTTGAGGGTACCGGTGCCGTTTGCGAATAATTTATGCGCCCGACCGCGCGGATTGCGCAAATAGCCACCCGGGCGTGGTGCGGCAAGCTCGCCGAGTGTCACTGGGCCCCACCGCAAGTGGATCGCATGCCCTTGAACAGCAACCGTGTTGTATGTCTATCATAGTCGCCTGGGGGAGTTATGATGATCAACAACAGGCGCAGTGTGTTGGCGGGATTCGGCGCAGCGGCGGTTGCTGCGACGGGGCTTGGCCAATCAAGAAAGTCCGGCTCCCGGGACGATGGTGACGCACTGACTTCGGCCTCGGCGTGGCCCCGCAAGGCTGATTTCAACATCGAGCCCGGCTACGTCTACCTCAACGCCGCCTACACCCACCCGATCCCGAAGGTCGCGGTGGCCGCGGCCCGGGCAGCGGCCGCACGCCGAGGATCGTTACCCCCACCAACACCAGGCGAGGAGCAAGCCGACCCCAAGGCACTCTTCGCCGCCCTCATCGGCGCCGACACGACAGAAATCGCCTACGTCCCCAGCACCAGCTTTGGCGAAAATCTGGTCACGGAATCCTTAGGGCTGCATGAGCGCTTCCACGGCAACGTGGTCACCGACGGCCTGCATTTCGAAGGTGCGCTGATGCACCTGCTGGAGCTGAAGAAAAAGGGACTCGACGTGCGCGTAGTGAAACCGACGCCGGAGTTCCGGATCGACATGAAGGACCTCGAGAGGGTAGTGGATCGTGACACCCGCCTGATTGAGATCTCGTCGGTCGCGATGTACAACGGCTTCGAGCATGATCTGAAAGCCATTGCCGACCTGGCGCACGCCCACGGCGCCTACGTCTACGCCGACATCATTCACTCCGCGGGTTGCGGACCCTTTGACATAACAGCCACCGGCGTCGACTTCGCCGCTTGCTCGACCTTCAAATGGCTGATGGGAGACTTCGGGGTCGGCTTCCTTTACGTTCGCCGGCAGGTGCAGCAGCGCTTGGATCGGCCGGTCGTAGGATATGTCGAAGGCGATGTCACGGCGTTTTATCCACCCAACCTCCCGTCCGGTCCGTACGTACCGATCACCTACAGCTTCGATAAATCCGCCAGCGCATTGTTTGAGGCGGGAACCTCTGGCTACATGGGCGATGCGGTATCGCGCGCCCTGCTGGCCGCCTCACTCACCTATATCAGGCAACTCGGACTGACGAATATCAAAGCCCACCGCCAGCCGCTCCTGCGCAGACTGCGCGAAGAGGTCCCGCGCTTCGGGTTCACAGTCGTGACCCCTCCCGAATCGACGGGAGGCAACATTACTTTCGCGAAGCAGGACGTCTTCAAGAGCCCACTGCCGGCAAAGCTTCAAGCCGCCAACGTGAATGTCCGCTTCAGCCATCACTGGATGCGCCTTTCGCCCTCGGTCTACAACGATATGAACGACATTGAGCGGTTCCTGGGAGTCCTGGGTTGATGATGCGTATCTGGGTAGTCGCAGTGGCCCTTTGGAGATTTCTAGCCGTCACGGCCCGGTGACCCGACTCGCTGGTTCAGGGTCACCGGATTTTCTGTGAGTCTCGAAACGCGCCGCTTGGCGTCCAAATTCGCGTCTGGAAATCACGCAAGGCGTCGCGCGGAATATCGACGTAGCTCTCTCACGGTGTTGCCTCGCGCGTTTGTATTTGCCGCTGCCGACTCAAATATCACCATTTGCCTCGGTTTGCGTTGAATAGGTCTGAATTTGTCAGCAGACTTGTGTGCCAACATCTTGCGGGATTGCGCTACGATAGTGGAATGGTTTGCAACGATCTGGAAATCCTCCTGCAGGAAGGCGAAGGGACGACTCTCGAGTACAAGGAGAGTCTATCGGATTCGTTTACCCGCGAGCTCGTGGCGATGGCCAACACGCTGGGGGGAAAGATCCTGCTGGGTGTACGAGACGACGGCACGATATCCGGAATTTCCGACTCGAATGCGCTTCGTGCTCGCGTGCAGGATTTCGCGCGCAATTGCGATCCGCAAATCAGAATTCGGATCGAGCCTGTCGGTAGCGTGATGGTTGTGCATGTGCACGAGAGTGAAAGTAAGCCTGTGCAGTGTCGCGAAGGTTTCTTCTGGCGCCAGGGGGCCGTCACACAAAAGCTCTCACGAGATGAGATACGAGAGTTCTTCCGTCGCGAAGGCGCAGTCCGTTTCGACATGTCGATCAATCCGCGTTTCCGCTATCCGGATGATTTCGACCCGGAGAAATTCGAGGCGTGGCGTCAGCTCTCCCGCATCAGTCGCAGCGCCGCCGTTGAAGACGTTCTGGTCAATATTGAGGTCGCGGAGCGCGCTGAGGGACGGTTGTTGTTCCGCAATGCCGGAGTACTGTTCTTCGGTCGGGATGTGCGTCGTTTCTTCAACCAGGCGTACGTCACCTGCATCTTGTTTCGAGGTACCGAGCGTCATCGTATTCTGGATCGTAAGGACTTCATGGGCGGAGTCGTTGCGGATATCGACGGCAGTCTCAAATTCATCGATCGCAACACCCGCACCGCGTATCGCATCCAAAACCTCAGGCGCGAGGAGATCTGCGAATACCCGCTGCCGGCTCTCAGGGAAGCGATCACCAATGCCGTCGTCCATCGGGATTGGTTCAACGAGGGCGCCAACGTCTTCGTGGAAATCTACGCGGACCGCATTGAGGTGGTCAGCCCCGGCGGCTTACCTGCCGGGCTGTCTATTGGCCAATTGGGCAAGAAGAGTGTCAGGAGAAACCCCCTCATCGCCGACCTGCTGCACCGGATCGATCTCATCGAAAAGGCAGGTACCGGTATCGGGCGTATGCGCGATGCCGCCCGCGATCACGGCAGTCCCGAACCCACGTTCGACGTTGACAGCTTCTTCACCTGCTGCTTCCGACCGTTGCCGGCGGACGTGTTCGAGAGGATTCCGGACGGGATCCGGGAGTTCTCTCCGCGACCCCTGTGGGGTCTACCCCCTCAAGTCCCCCCAAGTTACCCGTGAGACCAGGGCCAACTTGATTGCCGCCGAGAAGGCGGCTCCACGTGAGGCGCTCCAACGCGCTGCCGCGTCGTCTCATCATGACCGCCTCACAGCCACCGGCACAGCCGTGGTCCTCTTCAACACCCCCAGCTCAAAGCTGGTGCTGACCGACCGCACCGCCGGCAGCGGCAACAAGTGCTTGTCCAGAAACTCCGTATAGGCGCTCATGGAAGCGACAACAACCCGCACCATGAAATCCTGCGCGCCGCTCAAACGAACGCATTCCGTAACTTCCGGCCGCCGCCGGATCATCCCTTCGAACTGCGACGCCGAGCTGGGACGCTGATTCTCCAACGCGACGAACGCATACGCCTGCACCGCCAACCCCAGCCGGCCGGCATCCACCAAAGCCACGAATCCCGTGATGACGCCGTCCTCCCGCAACTTGCGCGTGCGCCGCAGGCACGCCGCGGGCGAAAGATGGACCCGGGCCGCCACGTGCTGATTTTCGAGTGACGCGTCCTCCTGCAGCACCGCAAGAATCTTCAGATCAGTCTCATCCAGCTCCGACGAAATTGAATTGCTCATTCGAGCCCTCGCGCACAATCCAGTTGCGCCATTGACCCAGGAAGCACCACCAAAGTCAATAGGATTGCAGCCCCGCAAACCGCTCGTGGCGCACGATAGGCACAGCGCAAAACAGGGCCTCGCAACGATGACAAGCAGCGACACCATCAATCCAATGGGCACGGACGGTTTCGAGTTCGTGGAATACACCGCCGAAGACCCCAAGCTTTTGCGGGTCCTATTCGAGCGACTCGGTTTCCCGGTCGTCGCGCGACACCGTTCCAAGGACGTCACGCTCCATCGCCAGGGAGACATCAATTTCCTGGTGAACGCTGAGCCCTCCAGCTTTGCGCAGGAGTTCGCGCGAGCCCACGGACCCTCCGCCTGCGCCATGGCATTCCGGGTACGTGACGCCGCCTATGCGTACTCGAGAGCTCTGGAGTTGGGCGCCAAACCTGGCCCCTCGAGCGCGGGCCCCATGGAGCTCAACATCCCTTGTATCGAGGGAATCGGCGGCTCGCTCATCTATCTCGTCGATCGCTATGGCGCGCAGTCCATTTACGACGTGGACTTTCGTCCCGTCTCCCACACATCGCTGTCACCGGCACCAGGTCTTGCGTGCATCGACCACCTGACCCACAACGTTGGCCGCGGCCGCATGGACGTCTGGGCAGGCTTCTACGAGAAGTTGTTCAACTTCCGTGAGATCCGCTACTTCGACATCGAAGGTAAGCACACCGGCCTGGTCTCCCGCGCCATGACCAGCCCGTGTGGCAAGATCCGCATCCCGATCAACGAATCGCAGGACGACAAGAGCCAGATCGAGGAATACCTGCGAGAGTATCGCGGCGAGGGAATCCAACACATCGCGCTGCTGACGCATGACATCTACCGCACCGTCGATGCGTTGCGCGAGAAGGGTGTCGCCTTTCAGGACACTCCCGATACCTACTACGAAGCTGTCGATGCCCGCGTGCGTGGGCACAAGGAGTCGGTCGCTGAGCTGAAGAAGCGCCATATCCTCATCGACGGCAATCCGCACAACAACGAAGGCGTCCTGCTGCAGATCTTCACCCGCAACGTCATCGGCCCGATCTTCTTCGAGATCATCCAACGCAAGGGCAATGAGGGGTTCGGCGAAGGCAATTTCCGCGCGTTGTTCGAATCCATCGAGGCGGACCAGATCCGCCGTGGTGTGATCTGAAGCCCCGGCGCCGACCGTGAATTATCAAAGCGGGTTCGCCAACCACTTTGCAACAGAGGCTCTCCCGGGAGCGCTGCCGCAGGGCCGTAATTCACCGCAGCGGTGCGCCTACGGCCTCTATGCCGAGCAACTTTCCGGAACGGCTTTCACCGCGCCTCGCGCCGCAAACCGGCGCTCCTGGCTGTATCGCATCCGACCGGCCGCCGTTCACGGCACGTTCCGTCGCGCCGCGGATCGTTCAATCACGAGTCGATTCGACGAGGTGGAACCGTCCCCGAACCAGCTCCGTTGGAATCCGCTCCCGATCCCAACCGCGCCGACGGACTTTGTCGAGGGACTCCATACCGTTGCGGGAAACGGCTCTCCGGACCTCCAGAGCGGGTGCGGCATCCATTGGTATGTCGCCAACCGTTCGATGGAAAACCAGTTCTTCTACGACGCGGACGGCGAATTGCTGATCGTGCCGCAGCAAGGTCGCCTGCGGATTGCTACCGAGCTCGGCATACTCGAAGTCACCCCGCAGGAGATCGCGGTGGTTCCCCGGGGTGTACGTTTCCGAGTCGACCTGTTAGAAGGCGAGGCGCGCGGCTACGTCTGTGAGAACTTCGGCGCACCGCTGAGGCTCCCCGATCTAGGCCCCATCGGCTCCAACGGCTTGGCCAACCCGCGTGATTTCCTCACGCCTGTCGCAGCCTACGAGGATCGCGAGGGCGATTTCGAGCTGCTGGCGAAGTTTGCCGGACATCTCTGGTCGGCACGCATCGACCACTCACCGCTCGATGTCGTTGCCTGGCATGGCAACTACGCTCCCTACAAGTACGATCTGCGACTGTTCAACACCATAGGATCGATCAGCTACGACCACCCCGACCCCTCGATCTTCCTGGTCCTGCAGTCGGTGAGCGATACGCCGGGGGTGGATACCCTGGACTTCGTGATCTTCCCGCCCCGTTGGTTGACGATGGAAGACACCTTCCGGCCGCCCTGGTTCCACCGCAATATCGCCAGTGAATTCATGGGCCTGATCGACGGCGTCTACGATGCCAAGGCGGCAGGCTTTGTCCCCGGCGGTGCGTCCCTCCACAATTGCATGAGTGGACACGGCCCGGATGCGGCAACCTTCTCTGCCGCTTCACAGGCTGACACCTCACGCCCGCAACGGATCAGCGACACGATGGCCTTCATGTTCGAAACCCGCTCGTTGCTCCGACCGACCGCCTGGGCCCTGCAATCCGCCCAACTGCAGAGCGACTACGCGCAGTGTTGGCAGGGCCTGCGCAAGCACTTTGTTCCACCGGGCTGAGCGAGGGCCCCCCTGTGCACTCTCTCAACGAAACCCATGACCCGACCCTGCGAAGCTGGGTCGAGTCCGCCAATCTCCCGGCCACGGATTTCCCGATCCAGAATCTTCCGTTCGCGGTTTTCCGCCGCCGGGACGCCCAAGAGGACTTCCGCGGCGGCGTAGCCATCGGCGATCAGATCGTCGACCTGCGTGCCCTGTCTGAGCGGCGCCTGATCAGTGGTGTTGTCTCCGAGGTTCTAGCCGCCGGCGCCGAACCCACTCTCAATCGCTTGATGAGCATGGGCCCGGCCTCCTGGTCGGCGTTGCGCCAATGGCTATCGCAATCCCTGCGACCAGGCTCGCTGCACGCAGCGCAGTTGCGCACGCTGTTGGTGCCTCAGGCGGAAGCCGAATACAACCTCCCGGCAAGGATCGGCGACTACACCGACTTTTACGCATCAATCCATCACGCGACCTCGGTAGGCCGGCTCTTTCGCCCGGACAACCCGCTATTGCCCAACTACAAGTGGGTCCCCATCGCCTACCACGGACGCACCTCGACCATCGGGATCTCGGGCCAGGCTTTCCATCGCCCCCACGGCCAGGTCCTTCCCCCCGGCGGAACTCAGCCGCAAGTGGGCCCGACCCGCCGCCTCGACTACGAGCTCGAAATCGGAGTGTTCGTCGGCGGCCCCGGAAACACCACAGGCCACCCGATCAAACTCCAGGAGGCCGAGCGCCACCTGTTCGGCCTGTGCTTGCTGAACGACTGGTCAGCCCGGGATATCCAAGCCTGGGAATATCAACCCCTCGGGCCATTTCTTGCGAAAAACTTCGCCACCACGATCTCTCCGTGGATCGTGACCCTCGAAGCGCTGGAACCCTACCGGGTGCCCTGGACGCGACCGCAGACCGATCCCCAGCCACTGGCCTATCTCGACTCCGAAGCAGAACGGAATCGGGGTGCCTTCGACATCCAACTCGAAGCGTACCTCGAGACCGAGCGCATGCGAGCCCTGGGTCAAGTGCCGCAAGCTCTCTCCCGCACGAGCTTCCGCCACTCCTACTGGACCCTGGCCCAGATGTTGACTCACCACACGATCAATGGCTGCAGGGTGCACGCCGGAGACCTGTTCGGCAGCGGCACCCAATCCGGCCCGACTCCAGAAGAGGCGGGCTCCCTGTTGGAATTGACCGCCGGTGGCAAACAGCCCCTCACCCTCACATCGGGCGAGCCCCGCACATTTCTCGAAGATGGCGACCGCGTCATCTTCAAAGCCGCCTGCCAGAAATCCGGCCACGCCCGGATCGGTTTTGGCGAAGTCTCCGGGACGATCCTTCCGCCTCTCGAGAGCCTGCAATAATCAGGCGCACCCCGGGAAAGCGTGCAACGAGCACGCATCGCTGCCCGCGGGTCCATAAGAAATATGCGCCGCTCTCACCCGGGGCGGCACCCAACCAGCCCAAAGTGATAAGGAGGTAATGGCACTACAGGATTCACAAGATCGAACCCGGTCGCCTGCATCCATTGCTGACACTGTTGCGGCGTTGGGCGAATCTCCATAGCCGGTCCGCGAGGCGTGCGTGGGTCCGCAATCCAGTGAATCACGGCCACGAGCCCGCCCGAGCTGAGCACCTCGTAAGCCGTTTTCAACAGTCCCAACGCATCCTCCGCATGCAGAATATTGAAGAGCATCGCATAACGACACGATTGAACCGGCAGACCGGCTCCCTGGATGAAGAAGTCCCATTCGATAGCCTGAACATTATGGAGCCCCGCGTCCCGCGCTCTCACCGCGGTGACACGAATCATTTCGGGATCGATGTCGATCCCGTACACCGTGCCTATCGTTAGCGTGGCCGCGGCAAGTGTGAACGTGCCGTACCCGCACCCGAAATCCACGACGTCCCCAACGCTCGGGCATGCCAGCAACTGAAGAACCTTACGAGGCTCGAAAAACGACTCCCACATCGATTGGTCGGGCATGCCGCTGTCGCGCACTTTCATGAGAAAAACAATAGCACGATTGCGATCGAACTGACCGACAGCTCGAATTCGCGGAGCGGCCAACAGGGAACCAACAGGGACGGGAGGAAACAACCGGCGCAGCCGAAGGCGGTGATGCAGGGCGCGCCTCGGCCCCGGTGGGGCAGCGCAACGGTCCCCGACACTGGACCTGATCCGCCACACAGTCGGCGATCCAGCGCCCCGCCGCGCGCCTTCAGCACTCCGCTCGCAGCGTCGAAACGTCCACTTCCGCATCGATCGGGCTGCGCCTCCTGGTCGAGCGCGCCCTGAAGGGGGCGTTCCAAGCGCCCGGACGCCCCCCCATGCTATCCTTGGCCCGCTTCCAAAGCGGGCTTCACCTGAGGATTCTGCCTGTGGAAATCGGCGAAGAAGTCGCGGTCATGACCGATTTCATGACCCAGAACGAGCTCTGTCAGCAGAAGGACGAGCCGGAGAACAAAGGCTGGAAGTGTCGAATCGGGAAACCGGGCTCTCCCGGGGACCTGTCGGCGCCCACCGCCAAGCAGCTGCACACCAACATGGTGAACGACGGCGCCATGGTACCCTCCGACCCGCCCAAGCGCAGTGGCTCGTGGGACCTGGATAAATGCACGCCCCTGTCGCATCCCTTCCAGAGCCATCACCTGATCCCGAAGATGCACCTGCCCGAGCACGACGTGTGTGTCTGGCTGGCGAAGAAGGCCAAGAACAGCCAATGGGAGCTGACCGAGTCGACCCACTACGATACCGATGATGCGAAGAACGGCGAGGCCCTCCCGTTCGCCAGCTCCACCTATCAATGGAAACAGACGAGCAATCCGGCGGAGCAGGAGCGCATCTGCAATACCATGATGGATAAGACCGGCAAACAACTGCATCAAGGCTCACATACCTACGAGGACTACGGCGAGGAGGACTCGCTGCATGCCAACGAGCAGCCCGGCTACCTCGGCGCGGTCGATGAATTGCTCAAGGTCATCAACGGCCAGACACTCTCTCATGTGCGGCTCTGCCCGGATTGCAAGAAAAACGACACCACGCCGCGCAAAGTCCGGCCTCTGCAGCGCGTAGTGCTCGCGATGCACCAGGCCTCCGGACTCATGCGCATCATCATCCGGAAGAACAAACGGTTCGTCTCGGAACGAGCGGCCAAGCACCTCGGCTCCGCCAACACATAAACAAACATGTACTTCGTGTTAGGTACCGACGGGCGCGAGAACGTCTACATGGCAAAGGAGCGTGGGCTGAACTCCCATGTGGAGCTCGGCATGGGGACACTGTGGGATGTCCAGAAGGACGAAATCGTCTTGCCCTATCGGTACACCATGCGGGTCGTCGCGGGCCAGGCCCCCCGACTCTACGGATGGTACCCCGGCTCGGATCTCATGCAGCAGCGCCTCGTCGACACTCTGCAACGCTGTGGCGTCGACAGTTTGCAACTCTTCCCGGCGCAGATCCGCCGTCAGGATACGGGCGAAGAGGTGCCCGGCTACGTCACGGTCAACATTATCGGACGGGTCTCTTGCGCCGTCATGAGCGAATCGCAGAGCTCACCGCTGGCGGACGTCCACTACTTCCACGATCTCACCATCGATCCTCGCAAAGCTCGCGATCTGCTGATGTTCAGACTGCATGAGTCCCCCATGCTCGTCCTGGTGCACGAGCGTGTCGCGACGGCAATCCAGGCGGGTGGCTTCGAGGGAATGACACTGCAACCGGTACGCGAGAGCGTCCCCCCGTAGTGGTTCGACCATAATCGCCTTATGTCGCTTGACTCCATAACCAGCTGGTTATAGATTAAAGATCGATAACCACGCAGTTATTGATCGTGAACGCCGAGCGCCAAGACACCCTCTTCAGAGCCCTGTCCGACCCGACCCGCCGAGGGGTCTTCGAACGCCTGTGCCGCAAAGGCGAACAAACCGTCGGCGCCCTGACAACGGCAGCCGGCGTCTCACAACCCGCGGTCTCCAAGCACCTGGCGCTCCTGAAGCACGCCGGCCTCGTACGCGACCGCCATGAAGGTCGCCAGACGTACTACACCGCCGACCCCACCGCCTTGGTCGCACTCATCGACTGGGCAACCCAGATGGCCGGCTTCTGGGAAAACCGTTTTGACCAACTCGAGAACCTGTTGAACAGGATGGACCGATGAACGAACCCTCGACACAAACGCGCTCCGTGGTAGTCGAGCGCGACATCCCTCATTCTCCAGAGAAAATCTGGCGCGCCCTGACCCACCCCCACCTCATCGAGGAGTGGCTCATGAAGAACGATTTCGCGCCAAAGGTGGGGCACCACTTCAAGCTGCGCGGTGACTGGGGCGGCGTGTTGGACTGCGAAGTCCTCACCCTCGAACCGAACAAAACGCTGTCCTACACCTGGAATCACGCGCACGCCGACCCGGCCTTCAGCCTGCAGAGCGTGGTGACCTTCACACTCACGCCCACGCGCACCGGGACACACCTGCGCATGGAGCAGGTCGGCTTCCGCCAGGAGCAAAAGCAAGCCTACGGCGGCGCCAAAGCAGGGTGGGAACACTTCTTCACGAAACTGGAGCAGGTCGCGGCGCGAACCGCAGATCCCGTATGAGCAGGAGCATTAGTCAGGCAGGCTGCTACGGCTGGGTATCGTTCAACAACCCGGCCAGCGCCCCCTTGTTCGAAATGTTGGCCTTGGCATAGATGCTGCGCAGATAGTGCCGCACCGTGGCAGGAGACAACCCCAGCTGCGCAGCAATCTGCTTATACGACTGCCCCTCCCCAAACGCCGCGGCGATGGTCTTTTCACGCGGCGACAAAGCCTCGAGCGCGGATATCAACCGCGCCTCCAACAGCGTGAACCCGCAAGCGTTGAAACAACGCAACCCGATCTTCTGCCCGTGATAGTCGGCGCCCATGTAGGGCTCAGAAGACCGTAGCGCCGCAGGCAACACCGGCCCCCGCCAATCCGGCCACTCTGTCTGCAACAGCTCGACAAACCGCGGCTCAACATTGTGCAAGATGCCACGCTGGTCGCAAATCGCGTGCGCCACGCGGCTCGGACCGTTGTTGGCGCGGATGTGCTCCATGTGGGCAATCCAGTTCGCAGTCCAGGTCGCCCATAAGTGCGGCGCCACCCAATTGCAGAACTGCCGCTCCGCTTCGGTATACGTCGGCTCCTGTCCATGCCGGTAGAGCGAAATGAACATCAGCAGATTCAGCTTGGGAAGGCCCATCACACAACACAGCGCCTGCTGGATTCCGAAACGGCTCGTCAACAGACTCAACCCGCGGGAGCGCGCAAAGTCGGCAGCGCCGAACCGGACCGTCTCCCCATGCTGTTTCTGGGCTGCCTCGGCCAGGGCGTCGGCGCTCTTGACATGACTCAGGTAGAAGGCGGGGTACTCGCCGGGGAGCCGGTAGGGATAGGACCCGTGGATGTCGTGGCTCGAATGGGCGATCCCCCACCAGGCCGAATCAAACCCAAGATCCTCCCGCAACCTCCCCAAGGCCCGTTCCTGGAACTCGGTAAGGGTCAGTTCGCGCGAATATCGGTAGAGATTGAGCAGCAGGGCGCTCAGAGCGCTGGCATTCACTTGACGGGTTCTCGAGCCGCCGGACACCGTTCATTTGAACGATACCCCATCTGACCGCCGGCGAATAGCGTGCTACGACAGGACCGACAACCAGTGGCGCGATGCCGGCCACCGGTCCCAAACAGGCGCTCAATCAGGGGGTTGCATGCTCAGGGGCTCGCTTGGCCTAAGTATTCTGTTGTCGTGCGGCACCCTGCTGCTGGATGAGGCTCGAGCCCAGGAAAGCGAGCCGGGCAACGGCCTCGAGGAAGTCGTGGTCACGGCCCGTAAAAGGGCCGAGAACGCCCAGGATGTGCCCATTGCGATCACCACGTTGAGCGATTCCAAGCTCAAGGAGCTCGGCGCCAACAACATGGGCGAGTTGGTCGAGCACGTGCCCAATTTCGACTGGGACCCGGTCGGCATCAACGCACTGTCCTCCTGGGGCTTGCGCGGCATCGTCGACCAGAGCCGCAACGCCGGCCAGGAGAGCGGCCTCGGCATTTACGTGGACGGCGTATTCGTCGGCCGACCGGTCGGCTTCAACGCCTCCCTCGCCGACATCGAGCAGGTGGAGGTGCTCCGCGGACCGCAGGGCTCCCTCTACGGCCGCAACACAATCGCCGGGGCAGTCAATATAACGACCCGGCGCCCGACGAATGACCTCGGAGTCAACGTTGACGTCAACCTCGGCAACTACTCACGCCGCGATGTGGACGCCGGCATATCCGGACCGCTGCTACAAGGAGTTCTGACAGGCAAGATCAGCGCCTTCGAGCAGCGCAACGACGGCTATGTCCACAACATCGCCGACGGCCGTGATCTCCTCAACGAGAATCGCCAGGGCGGTCGCGCCGCACTGTATTGGACCCCGACCGACTCGCTGGAAGTGCGCCTCTCGGGCGACATCCTGCACCAGGATCACCGGACCGCATTCGGCCTGTCGGCCGAGCCGCAGCTCAACCTGGCGATTCCCGACTGGTACTTCAGCAACCGCTTCACCACGAACCAGAACGATGCGAACTTCGAGAAGATCGACGTGGGCGGCGGCTCGCTCCTCGTCAACTGGACCTTGCCCAACGGTCTGCTGTTCACCGCCATCACCGCCGATCGCATCAACAACTTCGACCTCGACAACGACGATGACGCGGGTCCGATCACCCTGACTCACTCGCACTTCATCGATAAATCCGCGATGTTTTCCCAGGAGGTTCGCCTGACCTCGAAGCAGGGCGGTGCCTATGACTATGTCGTTGGCCTTTACTACCTGGATGAGAATGTGCGCGCGAACCGCCACACGTCGGTCGTGCCCTATCCGGCGCAGGACCTAGGGATCCTCGATGTGGCGAAGGTCGGGACCCGTTCGTACGCCGGTTTCGGCAATATCAACTATCACTTCGCGCCGCAGTGGACCCTCGGAGTGGGCGCCCGCTACACGTTGGATCGTAAGGACGCCAACTTCGTCCAGTCGGTCAACGTGCCCCTGGGGTTCCAGTCGAGCTTCACCGAGTTCAACGGCGTGCGCCGTTCCGACAAGCAGATTTCAGGCGATGTGACACTGACCTGGAAGCCGACCGATGACCTGCTGAGCTACGGTACGGTGCGCAAGGGCTTCAAGAGCGGCGGCTTCCAGACCGACATCATCGACTTCAGTGACGCGGCCTCCTTCAGCTTCAGGCCCGAGACCGCCGTCACCTATGAGCTGGGCCTGAAAACCGAAGCATTGCAGCGCCACCTGCGTCTCAACGGCGCCATTTTCGACACGGAATATAAGGATATGCAGGTCAGCCAGTTGGTGGGCCTGGGCTTTACGACCAACAACGCGGGCAAGTCGCGCATCCGCGGCCTCGAGCTCGAGCTCGAAGTCGTGCCCCTCGAGCACCTGACGCTGGGCCTGAGCGGTGGCCTGCTCGATGCAAAGTATCTGAAATTTCCGAACTGCGATCCCCTGGGACTTGGCACGGATTGCTCAGGCAACCGCCTGCAATTCACGCCGCGGTGGAATCTGGGTACCAACGTGGACTACCGGGTGCCCTTCACCGCGGGTGCGATCGTCCTGCATGCCGACACCAGCTCGCGGGGCTACGAATACTCCGATGCGGTCAACCAGGACGGTGTCAGAACCCTCAGCAACGGCGCGGTGAGCTGGCCTCTGAAAATCGGCGGCTACACGCTCGTTGGCGCCCGCATCGGATATGAAAGCCCCGATCGCGCCTGGGGTGTGTATGCCTGGGGCAAAAACCTGACCAACAAAGACTACGATCTGAGACGCTGGCGCTATCCCATCATTCCCGTCGCCTTCGGCGCGGTCGGTGCCCGGGGCATCGAGTTTGTACCAGGACAGCCGCGAACCTGGGGCATAGAGCTGACCTATCGGCATTGAGAGAAAAAGTGCACTCCACCGCCACCGGACTCGTCTGTCACGAACACTATTTCTGGCATCACACGGGAGCCAGCGCCGGTCCTCTCCCATACGGACTCACCCTGCAGCCGGATGCCCATCCGGAGAGTCCGCAGACCAAGCGGCGCCTCATGGGACTGCTCGAAGTCTCGGGAATCCTGGAGCAATTGGTGCGCGTCAAACCGCGCCGGGCGACCCTGGAGGAAATACTCAACTACCATACCCCCGAATATGTGGCGCGTGTGCGCGAGCTTTCGGCCGGCGTCGGGGGAGATGCAGGGGAATTCACCCCGATCGGCACGGGCAGTTATGAAATCGCGCTACTCTCAGCAGGCGGTGCGCTGGAAGGGCTGGACGCAGTCATGACAGGGGCCGTCAAGAATATCTATTGCCTCATCCGCCCCCCGGGACATCATGCTGAGAAGGACAAGGCCCGCGGCTTCTGCGTGTTTGCCAACAACGTGCTGGTCACCCAACGCGCCAGGACGGTACACGGCCTGAAACGCATCGCCATCGTGGACTGGGATGTTCATCATGGCAACAGCCAGGAGCACGCCTTTCTCGAGGACCCGTCAGTCCTGACCGTGTCGGTGCACCAGGACAATTACTACCCGCCGGATTCGGGACACGTGACTGAAAACGGGCAGGGCAAGGGGCTGGGTACCAACATCAACATCCCCCTGCCTCCCGGCTCAGGTCATGGGGCGTACCTGGAGGCCTGGTCGTCCGTCGTCATGCCCGCCGTGCGTCGCTTCAAGCCCGAGTTGATCCTCGTCTCCTCCGGGTTCGACGGCAGTGCTATGGACCCGTTGGGCCGGATGTTGTGCACCAGTGAGACCTATCGGGCGCTGGCCAGAATGACACTCGACCTGGCCGAGGACCTCTGCGGCGGGCGCGTTGTGATGCTCCACGAGGGCGGCTACTCGACCGCCTACGTCCCGAACTGCGGCCTGGCCGTTCTCGAGGAGATGGCGGGATTCAGGACCCGGTGCGCCGACCCGTTTCTCCCCGTGTTCCAGAACATGGGTGGCCAAGCCCTTCTGCCTCACCAGGATCTCGTCATCCAACAGGCCAAGGCATTGCTCGACCGGATCCCGTGAGCCCGGGCTGATCGTCCCCGGCGACAATACATAATCCCCCTGGGAAGCCCTGCCGCTCGCGGTCGCGACCGTGTACTCTTCTCCCCCGGAAATCCAAGCTCCGACGGAGATCTAGACGGTGTTCAAAGGCTCGATAACCGCATTGGTCACCCCCTTTGCCCAAGGCGCGGTCGACGAAAGCGCATTCCAGCGGCTCGTGGAATGGCAGGTCAGCGAAGGCACGGCGGGCCTCGTCCCCTGTGGCACGACCGGCGAAAGCCCGACCCTGTCCCACAAGGAGCACAAGCGGGTCGTCGAGCTCACTATTGAAGCCGCGCAAGGGAAGATCCCGGTTATCGCCGGCGCGGGTTCGAACAACACCATCGAAGCCATCGACCTGGCCGTCTACGCCGAGAAGGCCGGGGCGGATGCGGTACTGGTCGTGGCGCCGTACTACAACAAGCCCTCCCAGGAAGGCATCTACCAGCATTTCAAGGCGATCGATGCCGCCATCGGCATTCCCATCATCGTCTACAACATCCCACCGCGCAGCGTAGTGGACATCTCCGTCGATACGCTCGCCCGGATTTTCAAGGATTGTCGCAACGTCGTGGGCGTCAAGGACGCCACCGGCAACCTGGTGCGCCCGTCATTGGAGCGCGCGGCCTGTGGCCAGTCCTTCAACCTCCTCTCGGGCGAGGATATGACAGCCCTGGGCTACATGGCCCACGGTGGCCATGGCTGCATTTCCGTGACGTCAAACGTCGCCCCGAGGCTTTGCGCAGAGTTCCAGGCCGCCTGCCTGCGAGGAGACTTCGCCACCGCCCTGCAATACCAGGACCGCCTGGCGCCGCTCCATCGCGCACTCTTCCTGGAGCCCAACCCCGCGGGCCCCAAGTACGCTCTGCACGTCCTCGGGCGCATGAACAACGAGCTCCGTCTGCCGCTGGTCAGCGTATCGCCCGGAGTGGCGAAAGAAATCGAGGCCGCCATGCGCCACGCCGGGGTCATCGCGGGCTAGTCAGACAGGCTCCTAAGTCACTTGAACCGATAGGCAATCCAGGCAACCAGCGTAGCCTGTCCGCGACGCTGCGTGATCGGACTGGCGCCCGCATCGCCCTTGAGATGAGCGAGACAGGCGGACGCCCCGATCCGGTAGTGCGAGAAAATAACCCACTCGGCAAATCCGTTGAGATGGGCGTCGACCACACCTGCCCGAGTCGAGAAAGCGGGCAGGGACACTCCCGGGCCATGATTCGCCGGCACCGAATAAAACGTGCGCAGGTAATCCGCATCAGCCCACGTCGCCCCCGGACCTACGCTCACCGAGAACGTCGAACTGAAGGGAAGAGTGAGCCACAAGTTGGCTTGCGCCAGTGTTCCCTGGCCCTGCCCGGCGATGTCGGTCGCCACGTTGGCATCGCCAGTCACGAAGTAAACAGTACGGCTGGCGAACAACTTGAACCGTGCGGTCTCGTTGACATTGGGTAAACCGCGCAGCCGCTCGTCATCACTCGAGATCCGGTGGGTCAGATCCCACGCAATGGCCGCACCAGCCTGGGTTGCTTCAGTCTTGTAGCCGTAAATCCCAACGAGATCCGCGGCGCTGGTGTAGAAGCGGTCGTTGATGTCCGCATCGATGAAAGGAAACCAAACCTCGCGGCTCCGGCGGGCGCCCGGGTAGGCAGGCGCCACGTAGGCTGCCGGCCCAACCGAGGCGTGATACGCGATCACTTAAAGTCCCATTTCATCTGCTCGGCGATCGGAATGCCGCGCGCGGTCTCGACACACCGGGAAAGATAGGTGGTGAAGGGCGGGGAAGCGCTGAATCCCTCACCCCGCAACCGGTTACTGTCGAACACGTAATTCAACTCGGCGAAGCCGCCATAAAGCTGCATCGCGCGCGTGAGCAAACGCCGGTTCGCACCCGGAACGATGTCGCGCATTTTGGGAATGATCCCCGCGATACTACTTTTGTCGATCTTCCGATAGTTCGCTCCCATGGGCGCGACACGCCGGGCGTGGGCGAGAACCATATCCAGATCCTGGATGGTCACCGAAGACTCTTTGCCGGCTGACACATGGTAGAGATCGTGCGCCAGCGTCTCGCGGGTCGCGAGCTCCAGGAGGGCGTCCGCGCACCAGTCGGCCGGAATCACATCGATGGAATCCTCCATGTCGCAGGTGAACGCGCCCAGCATGTGTCCCACCAGGAACACCCAGAAAATGCTCTGTGATGGCGCGACTCCGAGCTCCGTATGTCCCACGACAATCGAGGGGCGTGCGACCACGAGCGGAAGCTCCGGCAACTCAGACCGCAGACGGCGCTCCGCCTCGGCCTTCGAGGCCGTATAGGGCACCAGGTGATCGTCATCGGCGCCGAGCTCCGCCGACTCCTCGATCAACGAGCCCCGTTGCCTGGACGGCCCCACCGCCATGGCGGTCCCCACGAACAGGAATCGCTCTATGACCGTCGGATCGAGCGCATGGGCCAGGGCCAGCGTACCCTCGACATTGACCATGTGAATCGCCGGGTTGTTGGAGAAGGTGGGCAGTGCAGCGGCATGAATGACCCGTGCAACGCTGCGCAGAGCCGGGTGGCTCTCGAGCGTTGCGGGTTGTGACAGGTCAGCCTCGAGAATGAAGTCATCGCCCAGTGTGCTCAGCTCAGCTTCCGTCGCACCGAGGCGGCGTAAGTTAGTCAACAGTCTGTCGCGCGGTGAGTCCCCGGCAGAGCCCCGAGACAACAGTCGCAGTTGATGACCATACCCCGCACGCAGGGCCGCGACAGTGACCGCGCCGCCGAGAAACCCGGTGGCACCCGTAATTAAAAAAGTCCGATCAGCTTGTGTCATTCGAGGAAGTCTGACACATGGCCCTTTCAACACACTTTCTCACGAGGCGATGAAAGGTGGCCGTAAGGTCCAGACGCTGCGAACCAACATTGCGGGCCGCTGGATGTCATCAAGCTGTGACCTGCATCACACGGCCGCCTCTGCCGCCGGGCAGATAGTTAAGTCATGACTTGACTTTTGGGCCGCTGCGGGAGATACTAAAGCCCATGCTTAACCAATCACCCGTCGACAACTGCTTCCGAGCCCTGGCCGAACCGGTCAGGCGAGCCATCATGGAGCGCCTCTCCTCCGGCCCGACGAATGTCAGCGATCTCGCCGCTCCCTTTGATATGACGCTCGCCGCGGTAGTCCAGCACGTTCAAGCGCTCGAGCGCTGCGGCCTGATCAAAACCCAGAAGGTCGGACGCTCACGCCTGTGCCACGTGGATCCGCGCGGGCTCGACTTGATCTCCTCGTGGATCAATCACCGCCGCTCCATGGTAGAGCGGCAACTTGACCGGCTCGGCGACTTCCTGGCTGCGCAAGACGCCCCTCCGGCAAAGCCCTCAACCAAGAGAGAAAAACAGCGATGACCGACCTCACGACCCAACAACCTGCAGCGGCAATCGTGCATTCAACATTTCAAGTGACTCGCCACTACCCGCGCTCGCCGGCACGAGTGTTCCACGCGTTCGCCGACAAGGAGCAGGTTCGTCGCTGGCGCGTCGAGGGCGATGGCTTCGACATTCGCGAGTTTTCCTATGACTTCAAAGTCGGCGGTGGCGAGGTCAGTCGATTTGCCTTCGGCGAAGGTCCCGAAATCCGGCTCGACGCGCAGTTTCAGCAGATCGAGCCCGACGAGCGCATCATCTATTCCTACCGGATGGCGATGGGCGCGAACCCCCTGTCCGTCTCCCTCACTACCATCGAATTCAACCCCTCGGGCAATGGAACGAACCTCGTGTTTACCGAACAGGGTGTCTACTTCGGCGGTGCCGCGGAGGCGAAAGGCCGGGAGGAGGGTACTCGTGCGCTGCTGGAGAGTCTTGCGGGTGCACTGCAGGGCTGACATCACTTCAACTTAAAAACCATCGAGCCATTCACCATGTCCCTGACGCTCTACTCTCATCCGTTCTCTTCCTACTGCCAGAAAGCCATCACGGCCCTGTATGAGAAGGAGATCGCCTTCGAACCGAAGCTCCTGGACGGCAGCGAGCCGGTCAAGAGCGAGTTCGCGGCGCTCTGGCCCATCGGCAAGTTCCCGGTCCTCGTGGACCGTGGTCGAGTCGTCTTTGAAGCCACCGGCATCATCGAATACCTCGAGGCTCTCCATCCTGGCTCACACCCCCTCATTCCCACCGATGCGGTGCAGGCCGCCGAAGTGCGCATGTGGGACCGCTTTTTCGACAACTACATCGGCTATCCGCAACAGCGGCTCGTCTATGCCGCGATCGGACGTGAGGTCGACGACGGCGGTGCCAAATGGAAAGCGGCGTTGGATACAGGCTATGCGTTCCTCGACCAACGCATGGCGGGCCGCGAGTGGGCGGCAGCGGGCCAATTCAGCCTGGCGGACTGCGGGGCTGCACCCATGCTGCTCTATGCGCACTGGACGCATCCCATTGGAGAGCAATTCCGCAACCTGTGGGCCTATCGGGATCGCCTCCTCGCACGCCCCAGCTATGCCCGTGCGCTCGACGAGGCGCGCCCCTACCGACATTTCTTTCCGCTAGGCGCGCCTGTCGGCCGTGACTAACCACCCACAGCCAGATCTGCAGACGACCCGTCTTAGAGCTTCGGAATCCGGATCCGGCTGATCATGAGCGACCCCGACAACACAAACAGCAACACCAAGGGATGAAGTGTATAGCTCGCAATATTGACGCTACCGAACCAGAGGTCCGGCCCGATGGCGTTCTGGGCGGCAGCAATTGCGAGAAGGCTGGCCAACACAATCGAGGTTGGAATCGGGGTGCCTTCGAAGTAGCTCACCTTCCCGGTACCCCCCGACAACGCATCGGCCGTGACGTTATACCTGGCAAGCCTCGAGACGCCGCAGGCGACAAAGAAAACGAGCGCCACGCGGTCGTAAAACCCCTGCAGACCGCAGGCATAGCCCATGACAGCCGGCGCAACGCCGAACGAGATGACGTCCGCCAACGAGTCGAGCTCACGCCCCATGGCGGAGGACTTTTGCCGCCATCGGGCGATGCGTCCGTCGAGAATGTCGAAGATCAATGCCGCAAAGATGAGCGCGCACGCGATATAGACGTGCGCACGGTCGCCGGTCTGACGATAGGTCATGCTCGAGAACAGCGCGCTGGTCCCGCAAACGGCATTCCCCAGCGTGAACCAGTCCGCGAAGTGGAACTCACGGATCATGGAGAAGCGCTTGATCTTGCGGTGCTCGGTCGACATTGGCGGATTATGGCAGACTAGCCTGCAGGGTATCTCCCAGGCACGCAGCCGACAAGGAGCGTCACCATGTCGACCAGTCCATTGCTTGGAGCGCTGCTCGCCGTGTTACCGGCACTGGCGCTCGCCGACGTATCGGTGCCGGATACGCCGGCGGGACACGCACTCGGCGCGTGGCTCGACGCTTTCAACAGCGCCGATCGCGCCCGCGAAGAGTCCTTCATAAAGACATACGCCTCTTGGATGAGCCTGGACTCTGCCATGAAACGCAGAGCGGAGACCGGTGGTTATGATCTCCTCGCCATATACGCCAACGATGAAACGAATGTCTTCTTTCGCGTAAAGGCGAAGGTGAGTGCCACGGAGGAAATCGGCAGAGTGAGGGTGAGTGCGACCGAGCCTGTGGTCGTCACAGAATTGCGGCTGTCCCGCATTCCGGCCGGCGCCAGCTTCGAGGCCGTTACCCTCGATGCGACGGCACGTGCCGGATTGATCGATCGCGTCGCCGGAATACTCGATGATGCCTATGTGTTTCCGGAGACCGGCAAGGCAATGTCTGCCGCTCTGCGGATGCGCGAGGCGGGCGGCGAATACCGTGACATGCGTGATGGCGAAGACTTCGCAAGAAAACTCACCGAGGACTTGCGTGAGGTCAGCCACGACAAGCACCTGGAGGTGCGCTTTAGCTTTGTTGTACAACCGGTGGAGTCATCCCCGAAGCATCCTGAAGAGGAATCGAAGCGACTTGCTGCGGTCAACTGCGGATTCGAGCGGGCGGAGCACTTGCTCCCTAACATCGGTTACCTGAAGTTTGATATGTTCGCGAATCCAGAGGTCTGCGCGCCTACGGCGAGCGCCGCGATGACCTTTCTGGCCGACAGCGATGCGCTCATTCTCGACTTGCGTGACAACAACGGTGGGATGGGCGCGATGGTCGAGCTCATCGCGAGCTATCTCTTCGCTGAGCGGACACATCTGAACGATATTTTCAGCCGCCCTGAGAACGCGACTCGGGAGGCATGGACACTGGAGTTCGTGCCGGGCAAGAAATTTATCGGCAAGCCAGTCCTGGTGCTCACCTCGAAGCGGACGTTCTCGGCGGCGGAAGATCTCTGTTATGTTCTCAAGAATCTGAAACGCGCCACCTTGATCGGCGAGACCACGGGGGGCGGGGCCCACCCGGTAGAGCCCAGACGCATAGACGATCACTTCTCGGTCATCGTGCCGACAGGCCGGTCCATCAGTCCGATCACAAAGACCGACTGGGAGGGCACGGGAGTCGAGCCAGACGTGCAGGTGGCAGCCCCCCAAGCGCTCGATGTGGCGCAGAAGCTGGCCGCGCTCGAGATCAGCAAAACCCGTTCGTTCTCTGCAACAGACCGCTGAGCCCGCTTGTGTGCGTCGCTGCGCGCGCCTCGTCCCTCGTGACTACAGCAACCCCCGCCGCGCCAGGTTCCGCATCAACGCCCCGCTCCCGAACTCCCACTTGGTACACCGGGGACAGTGCTCCACGGTGTTGGATAATGTCCCGATCCCGTCAGCCGTAATGCTGACCACATCGCCCGTCTTATGAGTAAACCCGCGGCCCGGGGCATCCCGGTCGTGAACCGGGGCAAACGACGTCCCGAGAAAGAGCATGACCCCGTCCGGGTACTGATGATTCGCGCCCATCGTCTGTTGGATCAGCTCCAACGGATCGCGGCTGATTTCGGCGATGCGGCTGACACCCTCGAGCTCAAAGCCGTCGAGCCCTCGAATCCGCACGCTGAGCGAGAGATTGCGGATTCGCTCGATGGAGAATCGCTCGTCGCAGAGCCGGATGAACGGCCCGATCGCACACGAGGCATTGTTGTCCTTGGCCTTGCCGAGCAACAGCGCGGAGCGCCCTTCGAGATCCCTCAAGTTGACGTCGTTCCCGAGAGTCACCCCGATGAGACGCCCGCCGCTCGAGACCGCCAGAACGATCTCCGGCTCGGGATTGTTCCAATGAGACTTCTCGAGGATGCCGATGCGCGAGCCCCATCCCACCGCCGACATCGGTTGGGCCTTAGTGAACACTTCGGCATCCGGCCCGAGCCCCACCTCCAGGTATTGCGACCACAATCCCTGTGCCTGCAGCAGCTCCTTCACTCGCGAGGCGGCCGCTGAGCCCGGAACCACGTTGCGAATCGAATTGCCGACCGCCGACTCAATCTGCTGCCGCACCGCCTTCGCCGCATCCGGATCGCCCGCCGCGCGCTCCTCGACAACTCGCTCGAGCATGCTCCCGCAGAATGTGACTCCGCACGCTTTGATCGCTTGCAGATCGCACGGCGCGAGCAGCCAGGGTCTCGAGCCTGTCCGATCCCCCTCGCGGCCTGCGGCCGTGATCTCATCGAGGCTGCCGAGGCTTTCCCCTTTGACTCGCGCTACGTAATCCAACACATCGTCCCGCTCGAGCAGCTCCGACATGGTGGCCGCCTCGCGAGATGTAATGTCGAACAGCTGGCCCTGACGCACTACGACCAGGCTGGGCCCGCCCACGTCCGGTCGCCACACGCGGCCGACGAAGAGAGCACGGGGATCGGAACCATCCAGTATCGCGGTCATCGTACAACCTGACTTGGTAAGACCGTACCTATGGTACAGGCATCCAAATACTCATACAAATGAGCCTTTACCGGGAGACGCAGGCCAGCAATTCTTCAGTCCGGGCCAGGAATCGCTGCAGCAGCGGGGATGCGTTCGCACTGCTATATCCCATCACCAGCTCGATAGTCGGAGGCTCCCCGCTCAAAGGACGGGCCACTACAGAGCGTGTCAGCATGTTCTGCGCATATTGCGGGAACAGTGTGAACCCGCCCGTGGACGCCACCAATGACATGGCAGCAGACAGATTCTCGGCGTCATACTCAGTCTTCAACTTGATGCAGACCCTCTGCACATAATCGTCGATCACCCCTTTCAACACCGGCGCCATCCGCGCCGGATTGATATAAACCTCCCGTTCCAACTCCTGGGGTCGGATCGTTCTGGAGCGGGCCAGGCGATGCCCCGCAGGAATGAGGACAACCAGCGGCTCGCGGGCCAAGGGTTTGAAGTTGATGCCGCTCGTTGCTTTCTCGCGCCTGAGAAACGCTACATCCATCTTGTCCCGCATCAGCGCAGAGGCGAGCTCCGGCGAGGACTGGCTGACGATGACGACTTCGGTATCGGGTGTTTCTTCGCGCAGAATGCGCAGCGTTTCCGGCAACCAGGTCACTTCCTGCCCGATGAGGAAGCCCACCGTGAATACGACCTTCGACGGTTGCTCCGCAAGGCGCGCCGCCTCGCAGGCCGCATCGACCTGCAACAGCGCCAATCTCGCGTGATCCAGGAACACGCGCCCGGCACGCGTGAGCACAATTCCGCGCGCCCTGCGCTCCAGAAGCGGCACGCCCACCTCCATTTCGAGCTCGCGAATCTGGCGACTCAGGGAGGGCTGTGCCGTGTGCAGCCGCTTTTCAGCCGCGCCGGTCAGGCTGCCCTCTTCAGCAACGGCCACGAAGTAGCGTAGATGACGCAGTTCCACTGAATCATTACCCATACCTGGTGAGTATGGCTGGATCATACAAAGTCTTGGTTTATGGAGTCCAGCGGGACCGATCATACCTGCCATGTTCGGCTCCACCCTGGCAAAAATCTTCAATGCGCAACACTGCGAGGTCCACTTGCAGCATTCGCTGGGGAAGCCGGAGTTCGCCGTGACCCGACTTCGCAGCGGCCCGGGTCGAGCGGCACAAGGTGCCGCTTTCCAGACGGATGATGCATTGCTCGTCTGGGTATCCCTCACGCCGACTGCCATTGGCCAATGGCGCGCGCGGTACAACGGCCGGGAAGTGGGCATCGCCCGAACAACCGCGTTCGCAACGACGGCCCTGGACTTACGCCGCTCCATGGAAATGTGGACCCATGGACCGTTCGACTATGTTCACTACTTCCTGGCCGGCTCTCTTCTGCAAAGAGTCGCGTCCGAAAACGAGATCTCGAGGGCAGCGGACTTGAGTGAGGCCTTTTTCGTGGAAGATATCGTCGTTGCCCAGCTCACTCGTTGGATACTCTCATCCGCATGGCGCGCCGCGCCCCTCGACAGGTTGGCGCTCGATCAGACTGCCCTGCTGTTGAGTGCGCACGTCTTGCAACGCTATTGCAGGTCTACGACGGCTGTCACCCCAGTGCTGCGGGGATTGCGGAACTGGCAGAGACTGCGCGCCGAAGAGATGTTGCGTTCGCGACTGGAAGGTAACATCACTCTCGACGAGCTGGCCACGGCCTGCTCGCTATCGGTGAGTCACTTTACGCGCGCCTTCCGCAGGACCTTCGGACTTTCGGCTCATCAATACCTGATCCGTCTGCGCCTCGAGCGGGCCAAAACACTGTTGGCCGCCACCGCGAAGCCGCTCGCGGAGATTGCTCACCTGTGCGGCTTTTGTGACCAATCGGCGTTGACCCATGCTTTCACCAGAGTGGAACGGATGACGCCCTCACTCTGGCGTAAGCACAGCGGTTAGCCTTTCGCGACGGACTTGGCGGCCTCGCGGATTACATCGAGAACGAGACGTGGCTGAGACAGCATGGGGACGTGGCTGCTCTGCACTTCATGAGTTTTTGCGCCCATGCGCTTCGCAACAAAACGTTGGAGCTCGGGCTGGACGGTGCGGTCCTGGGTGGCCACGACATACCAACTCGGCTTCGCTTTCCACGCCGTGCCCTCGACCTTCTGGTTCAACAGATCGGCTGCCGGTGCCGCATGGGTCGCCCAGACGAGTTTTTGCTCTTGCGGACTCAAGTCTCCCGCGAAGCGATCGATGCCTTCCAGTTTGAGCCAGACACGTCCGTCCAAGACCTGGATCTGCGAGAAAACGTCCGACGCCGGGAATTTGTCCAGCTGGGATTGCGAGGTTTCATCGGCATCCGGTGCGAGCGCCGCGATGTACACGAGGCCCGCAACGCGGGAATCGGTTCCGGCGGCCGTGATCAAAGTGCCGCCGTACGAATGCCCGACCAGAATGATCGGGGCGCTGACACGCCGCAGAGTACTTTTGACATCCGCGACATCGCTCGCGAGCGCGTCGAGCCCGTACTGCGCGGCGATCACTTCATGACCCTCGGCCTGGAGAGTCGGAATCAACTTACTGAAACACGAGCCATCGGCCCAGAGTCCATGCACGAACACGATGCTTGGCTTGTTCGATACGGCGGTCATTGGCAGTTCCTTTTTTTCAAGTCGGTCGAGAAAGCGTCCGTGTCCAGGATGACTGGAACGAGCCCCCCTCGTCTTGAGCGATCCGGTCCCGTTTGTGCTTTCCGACTCTCCTCAAGGGGTCTCCAAAGACTGGCACCTTCGTAACAGGAACTCCCGCTCCTTTGCATTCTCGGAGCGCGCAATGGCCCGTTCGTA
>Ga0070665_100001452_pt1 | contig 27774 bp, 25 predicted proteins | sample KBSS13metaG_FD_65862 | JGI IMG/M metagenome (GOLD analysis project Ga0070665, IMG submission 65862) | Switchgrass rhizosphere microbial communities from Kellogg Biological Station, Michigan, USA - KBS S1-3 metaG | ecosystem: Host-associated > Plants > Roots > Rhizosphere > Soil ... | reverse complement strand
CTGGTCCGGGTAGAGGTTCTGGTCCCAGCCACGCCCCTGGATCCAGGAGCCGGATGGGACCTTGGAGAGGATGTCCCGGACCCGGTTCGCACAGTCGTCGGGGGAGCGGCAGTTGCGAAGGTCGACCCGGATCATCGAGAGCCCGAGGCCGACGAGGTGCCCGTGGGCGTCCGTTAGACCCTCCACGACCACTTGAGTGGGTTTGGCCTCGCCGTCGTCGACCCGGTCGATCCTTGAACCCTTGGCGGAAATCGATACCGAACGACCCTCGGGCGTCACTGCCCGAACCGGTGTATCGCCAGAGCTGGCCTGAGAGGGGGGCATCGAGGCGCAGCCTCCGAGGAAGAGAATCACGAGGGCGAGTCGCACGCCGGGAGCTTTGTCGCATCTGCCGGTATGCCTCAACGGATTCCTTTCGATACGATTGGCGGCGGTGCCCCGCCGTCGAGCCCCGCTACGCCCCCCCACTCGCGAGCTCGGGAGAAGCTGGCTCCTGCTCGTCCTCGGCCCTCGTTCGTATCCGCTAGAGCTCACTCAGGGCACGACCCACCTCCCTTCTGGCGGCCAGATCGTCGCGGAAGGAGACCGGCTGCGACTCAACGTGGGAAGCACAGGTGCCAGCGTCAACGACGTGGAGGTGCATGGGGCCACGACACTCCATGCGGGAGATCTGATCGCCGAAGCGGGCCTTCAGTACATCGTTCTTCCCGCGCCGAGCACCCAGCCAGCTGGAGACATCGAACTCCTGGACCATTGGCGCTGGCAGCTCCGGCTCAAGGAGGAGGTCGCTGGGCCGGACGCCTCATTGGGGGTCCTTCTGGGACGATCGGGCGCATTCTCAGGCGAGTCACTCGATGAGATGCTCGAAGGACTCGATTCGAGCGGAATGCGGCGATGTGTCCTGGGACAGGGCGGAAGGAATCTCCTCGCCGTGATCGTTCTGGGATCGCCGTCGGAGATGGAGCGTCTCCGTCAGTTCGTGTCCGAACGAGCAACGAGAATCGAAGAGACCGTCCGCTGGGGCAGTGCGCTGTACCCCAAGCACGGAGCCACTGCAGAGGAGCTGTGGGAACATGCGGTCGAGCATCTCCTGGGCATCGACGCTCCTCGTCCCGAGGATCTGGTCTGGTCAGATCCCTCCATGAGCAGGCTACGAGGCTTTGCTGACCTCTGGGCGGGAAGGTCCTCGCTGGCTTTGCTCGGAGGCGAGGGCGTTGGTCGTGAGAGCTTGGCCCGGTTCGTTCGGCACTCGGCACATCCTGGCGCTCCTTTTGTCATTCATCGCGCGGCGCGATTCGACCGCCCGAGCTGGGACGAGGACGTGGCACGAGCCTCAGGTGGGTCCCTCCACCTGCGGCGTCCAGAGATCCTTCCCGATTCGGAGCTGCGTGGCTTCTGGGGAGCGAGGGTCTTTCGTCCGTCGGCGGCGTTCAGGACGCATCGGGCACCGACCGAGTTGCCCGAGAATCGAATCGTGATCCCGGATCTCGTTGACCGTCCAGCGGATGTCGGGGCGGTTGCTGAGTCGATTCTGCATTCCGTGGACGCGCAGCTCGGACGTCGTCGTTCAAGTCTACGCAGTGAAACCCGTGCACTCCTCAGCACGATGGCATTCCCGGAGAACGTTCGAACGCTGCGCAACTCGGTGATTCGGGGAGCCTTGAACGCTACGGGCGCGGAGCTTCGCCCGGAACACCTCGAACTTCCTTCGCCGAGACCGGCGTTGCGCGGAGTCCGAGAGGTGGTACGCGAAACGGAACGCCGAGAGATGGAATCCGTTCTACGCACGAGCGGCTGGAACGTCACCGAAGCCGCGCGAAGGATGGCGCTTCCGCGTCGGACGCTCGTGTATCGAATGGCAAGGCTCGGAATACGGCGACCGACGAGCCACGAATGACTCCCCCTGCTCGAGATCAGGCCAAGGCACGCACGGCGCCACGGTTGAGCGAAAAGAGCGATCCGGCGGAGCTCCGCGACTACTACGAGGCGCAGGGACGGCGAGCGATCGAATCGGGGGAAGGCATCCTTTGCTCGGAGCCAACGATCTCCGAAGCTGTGAAGCAACTTCTCACACCGAGACTCGGATCCCTGTCGCGAGTACTGGACGTCGGGTGTGGATCGAACCTCGACTACGACCTCTTCCTTGCCGAGCGGGGAATCGACGTCGTAGCCGTCGATTTCTCCACGAGCTTTCTCCAGTTGGCCCCTCGGCATCCGAGGATCGAGCTACGATGGGCGGACGCGACGGGTTTGCCGTTCGAGAGCAACTCGTTCGACGGTGTCATCTGCTCCGAAACCGCGGAACACGTTCCTGATGATCGCGCCGTAATCCGCGAGATCGCGCGAGTCCTCTCCCCAGACGGTCTACTGATCTTCACTGTCCCCCTTCTCTGGAACGCAGCCCGGATCCTGACGATGGTGAGGAGACGCTCCTTCCGGGTCGAGATGATGGAAGGACACCTGCGCGAGTACACACGAACTCGAGCACTCGACCTGCTCCGCGATGATTTCGACGTCGAGGAGATTCGCCCCGTGCCATTCGGCTGGCGAGGACCGTTGGGAACTCCGCTGGACTTCTTGATCAAGGGCGGTCTGCTGGCCAGGGCTTCAAAGTCGTTTGCCGTTTCCGCGCGTCGCAGAGCGACGTCCCGGTGAATTCCCTCCTGACCGCCTTCCACGCCATTGCTCTCGAGCAGGCCGTTCTCCTTCGGACCCTGCTCGTGGCGACTTGCTGGACAGCCCTGCTCGCGCTGTGGACCAGACCCGTCCCGATGTTCGCCGCCGCAGTACTCGGGATGGTCTCGGCGGCCCTTGTGCTCCGGGCGGCATTCCCGGCGTTCCTTTTGGTGAACCTTCTCGCTCTCTGGGTCGCGCACCGACTCGAGGTAAGCGGTCATCGCTGGAGAAGGACGGTCGTAGCCCTCGTGACGCTCGTCGTCCTCTTCGTGATCGCCAGGCACAGGGGATGGGACGTTTTCCTCCTGAAAGCCGGCCGGTTCGAGCTGACCCTGTTCTATCTCGACATGTGGATGCTCCTCCGACTCGTCGTGCTCTTCTGGGAAGTCGGAGCAGGGAGGCAGCAGGCGCCGGCTCTTGTTCCGTTCATCGCCTGGTGCACCAATCCACTCTTTCTCGCAGGTCCCTTGTTCCGCTCTTCGCGATGGCCAGAAAGCATTGGTCAGCGTCGGGACCTTCTCTGTGACGCGGGATGGTGGGTTCGAATCGGCACCGGGCTAGTGATGCTAGCTGGTGGGATTGCCCTGGCCGCGGTCGCACGTTCGACTCGTGTCGGGGCGGTACCTGGTCCCGTCACGAAAGCGTTGGTGCTGTTCTTTCTCGGACCCTGGAGCTTCTACTGGACGATCGCAGGCGCGTTTCTCTTCCTGGCTGCTCTGGGTGAGATCCACGGGATGTTCGTGGGCCCCAGCTTCGATCGCCCCTTCTTTCAATCGAACATCGCCGATTTTTGGGCACGTTGGAACATGACGGCGACGACCGTCTTCAGAGAAGTTTTATTTTACAATCGTTGGGGATTCAGCAAGTTCAATCCCTATGTGAACACGATGGTCGTGTTCTTCGCTGTCGGGCTCTGGCACGGTTCGAACCTCTACTGGATCTCCTTTGGTCTCCTCCATGGTTGCTACTTCTGTGCATACCTGTGGTTCCGATCCTGGTCAGGCCGGACCAAGGTCGCAATCCCGAGATGGTCTGCGGTGCTGCTGACGTACGTCTGCGTATGTACGGCGTGGTACCTTCCGTCGAAGTTCGTGGGTCTATTGTTCCGTTGACTGAGGTGAGGCTGATGGAGTCCAGCATGATTGAGGGCAGGGTGAGAGCGGCCATCCTGAGAGCGCTGCATCTTCAGTCGTCACCCACCATGCCTCTCCACATGGGTTCGACGCCCGGGTGGGACTCGCTTGGTCACATGACGGTCATCATGGAGCTTGAGCGAGAGTTTGGAGTTCGTGTCCCGGTGTCCCGGATCGCAGACCTGAGGGATGTGACCACGATCGCCGGTGCGATCGCCTCGGGCCTCAAGTGAGGGCTGATTGAGCCTGATGCTCGAGTTTGAGGTCGAAGTCCCGGCCGAGATGGCAGAGGAGTTCGACAAGAAGCTTGCTTACATTGCCGAGGGAATCGAGTCGGCCATCTACGACCCAGATAGACGCCGCGTGCGGGTGAGACTCGGTGAAGGAAAGGTCACGTCCCAGGAGGTGCTCGAGGCCCGGGTGAGCGAGATCGCTCAGAAGCTGCGGAGTGGCTATCAGCCCGGGATCCGGCGGCAGCTCGCACATCGCGTGAGAAGGTCGCGCGAAGTGCGCTCCGACCCTCACCCGCTCCTGGTCGCCAACGGTGACCTGCACGAATTCGGACGCGGGCGCTTCGGACTCGGACCGAAGCTCGTCGCCCTGGTTCGCGCACTCGACGAGCTCATCGTCAACCGTTTCAGCGACATGAATCCACGCGCGCATCAGTTTCCATCGTTGATTTCCGGAGAGGTGCTCGATCGCTGTCGCTATCTTCGGAACTTTCCCGCCTCGCTGACGATGGTCGCCCATCTCCGGGAAGATCTCGCAGTTCTTCAGGACTTCGCATCTCAGGTGCGGTGGAACGAGGATCACCTGCAGGTCCCGCCGGAGTCGGCGAGTCCTTTTTCCGTTCTGCTTGCCCCGTCCGTCTGTTTCCACTGGTACGCTTGGCTCGGAAATCGGCAGGTCGAAGGGCCGAGCGTCGTCACGGCACTGGGGAAGTGCTTTCGCTACGAGAGCACCACCCTCTCCGGCCTGGAGCGCCTGTGGGATTTCTCGATGCGCGAAGTCGTGTTCGTTGGTGACCCTGACTGGATCGCAACATCGCGTGATTCGGCGTTGCGTCAGGGTCAGCAGGTCGTCGAGGATCTTGACCTGGACTTCGAGATCGCGACCGCCAGTGATCCCTTCTTCATCGATGCGTACTCCAGCCAGGCCATGTACCAGCGCGGCTTCGAGTTGAAGTACGAGCTGCTGTGTCCTCTTGGCTACCGTGAGAGGCAGCTCGCGGTTGGTTCGGTCAACTACCACCAGGACTTCTTCGGACGTGCTCTCAACATCGAGTACGCCGGGAGCCCGTGTCACACCGCATGCATTGGCTTTGGGCTCGAACGACTCGCCCTGGCCGTACTCGCACAGCACGGGACGGAACCGAGCGGTTGGCCGGCGACGCTTCAGGATTCGATCGGCAGACTGGCGTGACACCCCTCATCAGGTTTGCGCGGAGTGAGGAGCTCGAGCGACTCCAGCCACTCTGGGAGGCGCTCTACGAACATCAGGCGGCCCATGGAATGCAGATCGCGCTCCCGGAGAACGCTTTTGCGGCCTGGGTAAGCTCGATGAGGCCAACGCTGGATCGGTTCTCGGTCGTGACCGTCGCGGAGAACGGCACCGAGCTGCTCGGGCTCGTGGCTGGACGAATCAGGATGCTTCCGGCGTACTTTGGTTCGGAGCCAGTGGGTTTCATCGGCGAAGTCTTCGTCCTCCCGGAGGCGCGTTCGGGAGGCGTCGGCGAAGCCCTTGTAAGGAAGACCATCGAGTGGTTCGGCGACCGGGAGATTCGCAGGATCGAGCTCCAGGTTGTCTCTGACAATCCACGGGCCCTCCGCTTCTACGAGAGGCTGGGATGGAAGCGGGAACTCGTCCAGCTTACCTACCAGGTACGCCGGGCTTGAGGCCCGACACTCGCCGGAAGAGGGCGAGCTCGAGGTTGGCACCCTGGAACCACCCCGAACGCTTCAGCACATCGTCGATAGGAGTAAGCGCCCGCGCGAGCGTGCGTCCCACCGTGTCGCGGAGTTCACCTGGAACCGTCCGTATCAACTTGGACGTCAACCGCCAGATCACCGTGAGCACAACGTCCGCCCAATGAATACCTCTCCGCGGGACGGGGTCTCCGAGAATGGCAAAGACCGGCTCGCGCTCCGCCAGTGCAAATCCTCTTGGTCCGAGAATCGCTTCGTAGCTCGCCATGGGTCTCCTCAGAACATGTCGGGCGATCTGTACCGGCGCATCGACGAAGACGTCGGAAAGGAGAAGAGCCCCACCGGGCGTCACCCGCGAGGCGAGTGCTGCGAGCGCCTCCGCGAAGTGGTGCTCATCGGTCAGGTGATAGAGGACATCTACGCCTGTGACGAGATCGAAGAGCTCGCCCTGGACCGCGTCGCGCAGGCCGTCCTCTCCGGTCGTCAGATCGAATTGGACGAAGACGTCGGCGGTGAAACGTCGTCGCAACCTTTCGACCGCATCCTCGGAAAGGTCGAGTCCCACCCAGCGCTGCACACCGAGCTTCTTCCACAGCCCGCCGTAGGCGCCGACTCCCACCGCGCCCTCGAGGAGATTCCTGGGATCGCAATGACCGCGGCGGAGTATCCTTTCGGCAGCCCCAAGACGGATCGCGTAGGTGATCTCGTTGTATCCACGCCCGAGCTCCGGGTACCCCACGGCGTCGAGCGATCCAGCGTGCTCCTGGTGGAGTTGCCTCCAGTAGGCTTCTCGATCGTAGTGCAATGCTGACTTCTCCGTATGACGCGAGACCTACGCCTCACCTTTGTCGTGGAGAGTGGAACGGATGTGCGTCTGGTCGAAGGTCTCGACCGCCACTTCCAGCTGAACCTCGTCTGCCGCGCGATTCCCGACGGCTTTCACGTCAACTGGACGCCGAAGCCTTTGGTCAGCATGAAGGTGGGACCGACGAAGCGCCTCGCGTTCGCGAGATTTCTCGCGCACGAGATATTGTCTCAGCGTCCCCGGCCTGACGTCGTCGTGGTTCAGGGATATGCGACAGCGGCCCTCGCCACGAACCTCGTCGCGCGAGTGATCGGGTGCACCGCAGTGATGCTCGTGTGCAGTCCCGTCGAGCAGTACTACCTCTGTCGTAAGGACGCTCCGGAGTCCGGGCCGCCATTCCGCCTTCGCGAGTTCTACGGGTTGAAAGCACTGGCCCGTCTCAACGCGTGGGCCGGATCCAACTACGTGGTCCTGAGCGAATACCTGCGGCAGGTCGTCAAGGGTCACGGCGCTCGTGAAGCGATTGAGATCATCCCGCTGTATGGGGTCGACGTCGAGCGCTTCTACCCCAGCCACCGCCCAAGGGCCGCGCTCCGGTCCGACTTGGGTCTTCCACCCACAGGAAAGATCATCTTGTTCAGCAGCCGGATCGCACCCGAAAAGGATGCCGACACCGTTCTCCGCGCAATCGGCGAGATCAATGCCGCCCACAAGAGGCAGGTCTGGCTGGTCAACCGGAGCGGTGGGCACGAGAGCTTTCTTCGGCGGGCTGCGGCCCTGGGCGTCGCGGAGCACGTTGTCGCGGGTTCTCCGGTGGATCCTCGAAGCGAACTACCGGCCTTCTACCAGGCCGCGGACCTCTGCGTTCAGGCGAGCCGGGACGAAGGACTCGGCTTCTCGGCACTGGAGGCTCTCGCCTGCGAGGTACCCGTCATTGCAACGGACGTCGGTGGTCTGAGAGAGACGATCATCCCAGGCCTGACCGGTTGGTCATACCCGCGCGGAGATGCGCGCGCCCTGACCCTCCAGGTTCTCGACGTGCTCGACCATCCGGAGGAGGCGGGTGAGAGAACCAGACGAGGACGAGAGCTGGTGGTCGAGCGCTACGCGGAGCGCAAGGTGTTTGCGGAGTTCGAGAGATGGGTCCGAGGTGCCGTCGAGTCAAGGCGATCCGCTCGTCGACCAGAATCGAGGGGCGACGCCCGGGGGCGCCAGCCAGACTCGAACGAGTAGGTCGCGGGCGCCGCGGTCCCCGGCTGTGTCCCGGTAGGCGACCCCGTGGAGTCCCAGCACCGCCAGCACGGTCAGCAAGGCCGGGGCGAGGCTCCGCTTCGGTGCGGCATACAGCAGCACCCACCCGGCGATGGCGAGGATCAGAATCGGGAACACCAGGCCCGCCCAGGGATTGATGAGACCGGCGAAGTTGAGGATGGATGGCACGAGGTAGCCTCTCGACCCGAGCGGTATGCCGAGGCCGAAGACTGCCTCGGAAACGTCGTCGGGGATGTAGTTGACCATCGTCATCACGCCGGTGACGACGATCGATGCTGCCATCAGACCACGTGCGAGGCCGACGGCCGACGCGCTGGTGAGCCGGGAATAGAGGACGGCTGCCGGAAGAAGAAGAAACGGAACCAGCCCGGTCATGTGACGAGGCCCGGTCGTCCAGCCCCAGGATTCGTAGCTGAAGCTGGAGGTGAAGTAGAGGTATCCGAGAAGAAGAGTGCCCGTGAGGATGGCAACCGTTCCGAGCTCCGGACGGTTCACCCGGTCCCTCCACAGATCGCGGAGACCAAGGACGCCGAGGAAAAGACCCGGCGAAAGGGCCAGCAGGCCGCGCAGCGGGGAAAACAGCGAGAGAGCGAACGCCCTCGGATCGGGTGTTCGGATCCCGAGGAATCCGCCGAGGTGCCACGGCTGGTAGGCTGCGTCAGCCAGGTGCTTGTAGCCGGTCTCAAGCGGTGAGCCGAAGCACCTGGAATGATAGGCGCCCAGAACTGCGAGCGGCACGAGGGCGCCCGCCGCCACCACCGCCAGCCTGAGCACGCGGTCGCGAAGCGTTCCCGGGCGAGCGAAAGCGATCCAGACGGCGATGAGTCCCGCTGGCATCGCGCTGGTGTACTCGGCGGTGACTCCCAGACCCGACAGGAGACCGACCAGCAGGAGCACGGCCTCGGGAGCCTCCGATCGTGACCAGCGCCATCCAGCGTAGAAGCCGGCGAAGAGCAGGGCCGCCGAGGTCTGGTGACTCAAGAATTGCAGCGAGTAGCTAAAGGCCAGAGTGCCGAGCGCGTAGAAGGTCACGAAAAGGTCGGTGATGGTTTCGTCCACGTACGCTTCGAGAAATCGTCGAAGCAGCCCGAGGAGCAGCAGCGTCGGCAGGACGGTCAGGAACAGGCGCGCGAAGAACACGAGCGGGATCTCCGGCACCAAACCGATGGTGCCCCCAGCCAGCGAGCGCAGCACGGCGTAGATCGGGGCCGCCGCGAAGGAGAGCAACGGGGCTTTGGATGGAAAAAAGAGCCCATTCCGCACGGAGAGGTCGCCCACGGGCCCATACACACGCATCGCGCGGTTGAGACTGAGCTCTCCGAAGTCGATGAGCGCCCGGCTTTGCATGAGCCGGCTGAGCTCGTTGGGGCTCCTCAGGCCCGGGTGGTACGGGAACGGAAGGAGGTACAGCGCGGCAATGGCCCCATAGAGGAGCCGGCGACGCGTCCTGCCGCTCAGAGGGCGTCGACCCCGCGTTCGCCCGTCCGGATCCGGATCACCTCGTCGACCGGAAGCACGAAGATCTTTCCGTCGCCGATCTTCCCCGACTTGGCCGCGCGTTCGATCGCCTCGACGACTCGTGGTGCCTGGTCATCATCCACGACGACCTCGATCTTCACCTTCGGTAGGAAATCGACGACGTATTCAGCACCCTTGTAGAGCTCGGTATGACCTCGCTGGCGCCCGAATCCCTTCACTTCGACTGCCGTGAGGCCGTGCACTCCGACCTCTCCGAGGGCGTCCTTCACCTCGTCCAGCTTGAACGGCTTGATGATGGCCTCGATCTTCTTCATCCCTCTGGCTCCCTGACCTACCGCGCACGTGCGACCGCGATGAGGCTCAGTCCGACTGGAAGCTTCCACATCGCCTCGGCGCGCGCCAGAAGTGGGGCAACCCGGTCGTAGACCCGCAGCTGAAGCGCGGGAAGGACCCGGCGCTTCAGGATCTTCCCGTTCAAGTACCAGCCGAGAATCCCCAGGAGATTCAGCCACTCCAGGCTTTCGACCTCGAAACCGTTTCCCTCGATCACCTCCCTCAGCACATCGGGGGTGTACCGCCGATGATGGCCAACTGCTTCGTCGAGGCTCCCGAACAGGCTCGGCAGCGCCGGGACCAGCACCACCAGTCTTCCATCGACTGGGAGCACGCTCCGGAAATGACGAACCGCCTGGGTATCGTCCTCGATGTGCTCCAGCACGTTGGAGAGGAAGACGGTGTCCAGGTTCTCCCCGGAGAGCGCCTGCCAATTCGTTTCCTCGACTGGCGAATGGATCGGGTGCACGACGGACGAACCTCGAAACAGGTTCGAGAGCCGCTGCGCGTAGTACGCGTCTGCTTCCAGTGCGATGACCCGTTCACGCCCTTCGGCGATCTCCTTCGTCAGGGTGCCGATTCCCGCGCCTACCTCCAGAACCCGCCGTCCCAGGTGTGGACGCAACTTCGATCCTAGCCAGGCGTTGTAGTGTGGCGCGGACTCGAGGCGCTCGAGCGTGTTGTATCCCTCGTGGGCGTTGTCCGCGTCGTTGGTGAACAGGGCATAGCGAGCGAGGGTCGCAAGGAGATCTCGAGCTTCTGCGAGTGACCGCTGCGCACCGGTTGCCGAAAGGGTGACCTCGCCGAACCTGAAGCTCTGCGCGGCGAGCTTCACGAGAATCTCCGCACTGACGCCGGGTCCCGTCGAGACCAGCCTCAGGCTTCTGAGGGCATCGGTCCGGATCGCCTGGACCGGACCGAGAGGGCGACTCACGGGTACGTCGGACAGCTCGCGCGCAAGAAGGTTCAGGAATGGATGCTCGTTCGCGGCAGTGCCCACGACCACGTCGGCCTCGTCGCCTAGGACGGGTGCGCAGAGCTCTGGCAGCTGCCCAGCGACGCCCGCGGCAGTTGCCTCAAGAAGCACCGTGCAGTTCGTCCCGAGAAGCCGGACTCCTTGCTGCACGGCCTCTCCACGCCCGCCACGAACCGGTATCCGCCGAACGCCAGGTCCGGTCGAGATCTCCCCGTCGCCGGCCAGGAGGACCTCGGTTGCACCGGCCGATAGAGCGGCAGCCGCAGCCGCAGCGGCGGCGTCACCCGAGCTCGGGTCGAATGGAATCAGAACGGAAAATGCTCCGGACACGAGCACGTCGTACCACATGGTCTCCGCCGTCCGAGGCGAAAACCCCCAGTCGAATTGACCGATTCTGCGTACCGGGGCACTCTGAGAGGTTCGAAGGCAGGCGGCGAGGGCGCGCCGTCTCCGGCCCGAGAGGAACTACATTTGGATCTGGGTTCTGCCGGCTCTGCTGTCGATCTGCGTGCGATCTGGCATTTGGCCGTTCGCCGGCGCTGGGTCATCCTCGCGACCACCGTCACGCTGTTCGGTGCCGTCGCGCTTCACACCCTCCGGCAGCCACGGATCTACGCGGCCAGCGCATCGATCGTCATCGACGCCACGCCGCCGCGGATTCTGGACTCGCAGGTGGCGGACGTGTCCGAACCCGGGGCCGGGGGTTACTGGTACACGCGAGAGTACACCGAGACCCAAACGAGCATCATCATCAGCCGCGCCGTCTCGCAGCGAGCGATCGAGAAGCTCGGACTGGACCGCGATCCTGCCTTTCTCGGCGTCTCCGGCATCCAGGACGCGAAGACCCGCGAGCTCGCGATGCGCAGCATCGACGCCGCAGGGTTGCTCCAGAGCAAGCTGACGGTCGTCCCGGTGAAGGACACGCGGATCGTCAATGTTCGAGTCGAAGATCTCGATCCCAAGCGTGCCGCGCTACTGGCCAACGAGGTTGCCGAAGCCTACATCGCCGAGAACCTGGCCCTGCGCCTGCGCATCTCCGAGACGGCGAACCGATGGTTGGAGGAACGCCTCGCAGAGCTCGAGCAGCGGACGAAGCAGAGCGAGATCGCGGTCTACGATTTCAAGAAGGACGCCGACATGCTCACGACCTCGCTCGAGGATCGGGCGAGCATCATCTCCCAGCGGCTCAGCACCTACAATGGCGCGCTCACGGAGATCCGCACCCGTGTCGCGGGCCTCAAGGCGAGAGTCGAGGCGATCAACTCCCTTCGTCGGAGTACCGACACCGCCAAGGATCCGACCTGGGCTGACGTGCTCTCTGCCGGGGGAGGCTCCACTCCCCTCACGGCCCTGAAGTCTCGCTACCTCAACGAGAAGAGTGAGTGCGGCGCACTGGGCGAGAGGTACCTGCCCGGTCACCCAAAACTCGCCAGCTGTCTGCAAAAGGTAGGCGACGCAAGAGCGGACCTGATTCACGAGCTGGACAACGTCGTGCGAAGCGCGCAGCTCGAGCTCACGGAGGCATTGGCAAAGGAGCGGAACCTCCAGGAACTCCTCGATGCCACCAAGGCCGAAGCCTTCGAGGTAAACAAGCGCCAGATCGAGTTCGATCGAATCAAGCGCGAAGCCGACAACAACCAGCGCCTCTACGACATGGTGCTGAAGCGACTGAAGGACACGGAGCTGTCGGGGATGCTCCGGACCAGCAATGCCCGGGTTCTGGATGCGGCCCGCCCGAGTGCTGCGCCCATCCGCCCCAAGGTCCGGAACGACTTGGCGCTCGGCTTGCTCCTTGGGGTTCTCGCTGGCCTCGGGCTCGCGTTCGTGCTCGAGCAGCTCGACACCACAGTGAAGTCACAGGCGGACGTGGAAGAGAAGGTTGGTGTCCCATTTCTTGGACTCCTTCCACGAGTGTCCGTCGAGCGCGACGCCCCGGTCGGAGAGCTGGAGCTCTACGTCTACCGTCATCCGAAATCGACCGTTGCAGAAGCTTGCCGGGCAGTCCGAACGAACCTCCTGTTCATGTCCCCGGATCGGCCGCTACGCACCATCCTCGTGACCTCCAGCGGTCCTCGAGAGGGGAAGAGCACCACGGTCATCGCCACCGGGATCGCCATGGCCCAGAGTGGCGGACGTGTCCTGCTCGTCGATACCGACATGAGGAGGCCACGACTGCACCGCGCCATGGGCGTTCCCAATGACAAGGGTGTCAGCTCGGTCCTGGTAGGCGATGCAACTCTCGACGAAGTGCTGAAGAGCACCGAGGTCCCTGGCCTCTTCCTCATCCCCAGTGGCCCGATACCGCCCAACCCAGCCGAGCTCTTTCATACGCAGGCGTTCAGGGAGTTCGTCGCGTCGATCTCGAGTCGCTTCGAGCGAGTCCTGTTCGACAGTCCTCCTGTCAATGCGGTCGCCGACCCTGCGGTGCTCGCCACGCAGGTCGACGGAACGCTGCTGGTGTTCCGTGCCGACGCGACTCACAAGACCCTCGCGCGGCGCGCGCTCCGGGTCTTGACCGATGTCAAAGCGCGGATCTTCGGTGCGGTTCTGAACGACGTCGAGCTCAAGAACCCGAAGTACGGCGCTCTGTACGCCGCATACGCATCGGAGTACCACGAGTCGCGCGAAGGGGCCTGAGGCCTCCATGCGGGTGCTTCAGCTCGGAAAGTATTACGAGCCGTACGTCGGAGGCATCGAGACGCATCTCGGGCTCCTTGCCGACGGTCTTCACGCTCGAGGGGTCAACGTGGAAGTCCTCGTCCATGGAGAGGGCGTCCGGACCACCCGGGAACGAGTCCGAGGAATTCCGGTCACGCGCGTCGGGGCGATCGGGCGGCTCATGTCCACGGAGATCTCCCCACGCTTGATCGGCGAGATCGAGCGCAAGTACGACCTCCTTCACCTGCACACGCCGCATCCGATGGGGATGGCAGCCTATCTGGCTGCGCGAAAGCCTCCTCACGCCCTCGTGGTCACTCACCACAGCGACGTGGTCCGCCAAGTTCGGTTGAAGAGGCTGCTCCATCCTTTGTTCAGAGGAGTGCTCTCCCGTGCCGACGCCATCGTTGCCACGTCCCAGCGCTACCTGGAGAGTTCGGACGAGCTCGGTCCATATAAGAACAAGGTGAATATCATTCCTTACGGAATCGATCTCCAGCAGTTCTCGCCGGCGCTCAGGGAATCGCCCGGTGCTGTCGCCTTGCGCCAGAGGTATGGAGATCGGCTCATCCTCTCTGCAGGAAGGCTCATCTACTACAAGGGCTTCGAGGTGCTCATCGATGCAATGCAACGCATCGAGGGGCACCTGCTCCTGGTCGGAGACGGTCCGCTCAGGGCAGCCCTGGGAGAACGGGTCCGCAGGAATGGCGTCCAGGACCGGGTGACTCTCATCGGGCCAGTGCCCAACAGCGGGATGGGGTCTTTCTATGGCGCGGCAGACGTCTTTGTCCTGCCGTCGATTGCGCGGAGCGAAGCGTTCGGGATTGTCCAGATCGAAGCCCTAGCCGCCGGACTCCCGGTCGTGAACACATCGATCGACTCCGGGGTTCCCGAGGTGAGCGTTGACGAACTAACCGGCCTGACGGTCCAGCCGAACGATTCGAACGCGCTCGCGCGTGCGGTGATGCGAGTCCTTGACGATCCCGCTCTCGCGTCGAGGTTCGGGACGGCAGGACGCAAGCGCGCGGTCGATGCCTTTACAGCCGAGCGCATGCTGCAGCAGACCATGGCGCTCTACTCTCAGGTCCTGACGGCAGATGCTGGTCGTGCGCCGAGGGCAGGCGTCGCATGAGGGTTCTTCACCTTGGAACGGGGAACCTCTACGGCGGTATCGAAACGTTTCTTGTGATGTTGGCACGTCTCGAGAAGGACGGGAGCGCGCTTCGGAATCACTTTCTCCTCAGTCACGAGGGGCGTCTCTGCGCCGAGCTGAGATCCGTCGGCGCAACTCCTGAAGTGATCGCGGGAGCGCGGCTGAGACATCCCTGGTCCGTGCTTCGGGCGCGGCGGCTGAGCCGTGCGTACGCGCGAACGGTGCAGCCGGATGTTGTCGTCGCTCACGGCCCTTGGGCGTACGTGGTCTTCGGGGCCGGACTGCCGGACAGTACGCAGCTCGTCTTCTACCAGCACGGCGCCGCGACACGGGACCTCCTTCACCGGCTCGCGAGCACGCGCGCGCCTTCGGGTGTCATCGCGAACAGTCCGTACACGGCCTCGACCACCTCTCAGGTCTTTCCGGAGGCTCGAGTCGAGATCTGCCGGTATCCGGTCTTCGCGCCAAAGGTCCGGCGGCCACCTCCCGACGTCCGCGCGGCGCTCGGGGCGGGGGAGGATCCAGTGATTCTCCAGACGAGTCGACTCGAGGCTTGGAAAGGTCAGGCACTCCTCCTCGAGGCCCTCGGTTCGCTCACCGACCAGCGGTGGCGTCTCTGGCTTGCCGGCGGGAGCGCACGCCCCGCGGAGCGGCGATATCGTCGTGAGCTCGAGACGCTCGCCGAAAGGTTGAGAATCTCGGACCGGGTGACCTTCCTCGGCGAGCGAGACGACATCGGTGACCTGCTAGGTGCCGCGGATCTGTTCTGCCAGCCGAACGTCGACCGAGAGCCCTACGGCATCACAGTCGTCGAGGCGATGAGCGCGGGTCTTCCCATCGTGGCGACGGACCTCGGCTCGACCGCAGACCCGATCGGGCCAGAAATCGGTCGCCGGGTCGCTGCGCGACCGGAGGCCCTGGCGCCAGCGCTCCGCGAGCTTCTCGCTGACCGCTCGTTGCGAGACCGCCTCGGCGCGGCGGCCCGGAGGCGCTTCGAGACGGACTTCTCGGCGCCAGCGGCGCTCGAGCACCTGGAGAGTGTCATCCGCGCTTTCTCTCGGAGTCGGGAGCACCGAACGTGGGGCTAGTTCTCTGCATCCTCGGATTCACGGGCGTCGCCTGGAGCATCCGGAGAAACGTGGCCGACGGACTGGGACTGCTCCTCGTCATCGGGAGCCTCTACGGAATCGCCCGCTGCCGGATCTTTGATGGGTACTCGCACTTCTTGTTCGATGCGGCGACGCTTGGCGCTTATGCGGGAACGCTGCCTCGCCTGGCCGCGTCGACGACGCCGAGCATCGTCGGCCTCAAGAAATGGGTGTACGCGCTCGCGAGCTTGCCTCTCCTGCTCATCCTCGTCAGCCCTTTGATCGATGCCCAGCCGGTCAGCGTGCAACTGCTCGGCCTGAGGCCAGCGATCTTCTTTCTCCCATTTCTCCTGATTGGCGCAGCGCTGAAAGCGAGCGATGCACGGAGGCTCGCCTGGTGGTGCTTGGGGGTAGCTCTTGGAACGGCAGTCGTGGCGCTCGCCGAGTACACCTACGGAGTCGAGCCCTTCTTCCCAATCAACGAGGCGTCACGAATCATCTACCTCTCGCGCGATATCGGTGAGGAGCGGGCGATCCGCATCCCGTCGACCTTCAGCTCGGCACATGCCTACGGAGGTACCATGGTGGCGCTCGTTCCGCTCCTGATCCTCCTCCTTGACTCAGGACGGCGACGGTCGACCGTACTGGCTATTTCTGGCTTGGCAGCGGCGTGCCTAGGTGTCTTCGCCTGTGCCGCCCGCCTTCCGTTCCTCGGACTTCTCGCCGTTCTTGGGGCCGTGCTGTTTCGTGGAGCTCGGCGACCGGGAATCCGGATCGGAGGCCTCGTGGTGCTCGCCGTGCTCGCCCTGGTTGTATCCAGGAACGAGAGACTGCAGAGATTCGAGACGCTCTCCGACTCAGAGTACGTCAGCAATCGCGTGAGAGGGAGCCTGAACGAGAGTTTCCTGGAGATCCTGAGCGAGAACCCGATTGGACGTGGACTCGGCTCCGCGGTGGGAACGTCGATCCCATACTTTCTCCTCGACGAGGCCAAACCGCAGGTTGGAATGGAAAACGAATTTGCGCGGATCGGAGTGGAGCAGGGTATTTTGGGCTTCTTGCTCTGGCTGGTGTTTGGAGTGACGATCCTCGCTCGCAAGCCGGGGCGGCTGCAGAAATTCGGCGGCATCGCTGACGTGGGAATGTGGGTCTTCTGCATCTACAGCTGGGCCAGCGGCTTCATCGGTACGGGCTTTCTCGCATCCGTTCCCGGTACCATGATGCTGATGCTCTTCATGGGGGCAATTGCTTCGACGAAAGCAGTAGAGACTGCCGAGAGCTCGACTGGTCTGGTCAGTGCCAAACTCGCGAATCAGCAAGGCGCTTGACGCGGGGTGGTTGATCGTCACGGGCGGCGCGCACCAGCGCGGTGGACAGGACCGCGCCAATCTGGAGCTGATCCGCTACCTCTCGACGGAGGGGACCGGGAGAGTAGACGTCGTTGTGCATGAGGTCACGCCCGAGCTGGAGTCATTCCGGCGAGTGCATCTGAGCCGGGTGGCCAGGCCACTGGGAAGCACGATCCTCGGTGAAAGACTCCTGGAAGCTGCGGCGAGCCGCCTCCAGCGTCACCTGGACCCATCGACGATCGTCCTCGCGAACGGCGGCAACTACCGCCACGCAGGTGTGAACTGGGTCCACAGCGTCCACGCGGTCTGGCCCGTCTGTGACGACGACGCGCCCGTCCATAGGCGCCTGGTGAATCGGCTGAAGAAGGCGGACGCGCGTCGACGCGAGAGGACGGCCGTTGGGGCCGCCTCGGTCGTCATTGCCAATTCGGAGCGGACGGCTGATGACCTGACCAGAGCGCTCGGTGTCTCACCTGACCGGATCGCGGTCGTCCGGTTCGGGAGCGACCCGGCCGTTCCGAGCGACGCAGATACTGCCGGCTCCGAAAGATTGGTGTTTGTCGGGGCTCTTGGGTGGGACCGTAACAAAGGCCTCGACGTTGCCCTCCAGGCGCTGCAGCTTCTCGTAAGAGGTGGGGATGAGAAGACCACCTTGACCGTCGCGGGCCCCGGAACGGTTGAGCCCTGGGTCGCCATGACACGAAGGCTCGGCCTGGAGGGCAGAGTTCACTTCGTTGGCGCCATCGATGACGTGTCCGCTCTCCTGCGAACAGCCGACCTACTGGTAAGTCCTGTCCGATACGAGGCCTACGGGCTCGCGATCCAGGAAGCGCTAGTACACGGAGTTCCTGCGCTGGTCTCTGCAAACGCCGGGATTGTTCCTCTTTTGCGCGCATCAGCACCCCAGCTCGTGGTGCCTGACGGTTCAGGACCAGCTGTCTGGGCCGAGGCGATTGCAGCCGCGTCGAGGAATAGCTCGCAACTGAGATCGGTCGTCGCACAGCTTGGTGCCAACCTGGCCCAGCGGACCTGGACAGCGATGGCCTCGGAGCTCGTCGAGCAGGTGGATCGACGCCTGTTACGACGAGACTGAGGAAAAGCTCCCCCTGGAGAACTCGCGGCGCATTCGCCGGACGGCAATCCAGCTGTGCACGACGAGCGGGGGAAGACTCGAACTGAAGCCGAACAGCAGCGCGTCACGGATCCTCGAAACGTCGAGTACGAGAAGGCTCGCAGCCTGCAAGACGAGCGTGAGCGGTACACCGACCCACGCCTCCTCGATCCAGCCTCGCGCAGCATTGAGGCTGTAGACGGTCACCGCCAGGGCGTAAAGCAGCGTTCCACCCATGGCGAGGGGCAGCAGGGACTCGAGCCCGGAGTATTTTGGGCCGATCAACCAGAGAAAGACTTGCGGATAGATGACCGAGAGCACAAAGACGGAGGTGCAAGCGCCAAATGCCAGGGAGAGGACCTGGACATATCTGCGCAGGAGTAGACGTCGGTCCCCGTAACGGGCGATGCGTGGCGCCACGAGCGCGAGCACCCCGCCCTGTGCGAGGACGAGGATGCTCGAAATCCGCCCGAGCGCGCCGACCTCAGCGACCGTGCGAGAGTTGGCGAGTAACCCGACCAGCCATAAAGTGATCTGTGACGAAAAGGCGTAGTATGCAGCATTGATCAACTGGCTTCGAACACCGCCTCGAAACGCCAGTGTATCCTCCGGATCCGCGTCTACTTCCCCAGGAAGAAGTCGACGGATGAACGAGCGGAGATACAGCGCTTGGGCAGCGGTGCCGCACAGATTGATGATCAACCCCGCCCAGCTTGTTGGCACACGGCGGAGCACCACGAGAACGCCAACCAGCCGGACGAGCGAGCCGGAAAGAAGCGCTCCCTGATAGCGCACCGAGCGCAGCAGGGCGAGGGCCATCGTTCCGTCCACGGTCGCGGAGACCTGGAGCGCCACCGTTGCCAGAACGAGCCCAAGGATGACGGCCCAGGCGGCAAGACTGGGCTTGGTCGCGGAGAGTGACCACCACAGGAGGGGAGCAGCCGCGAGCGAAACCACCGCGAATAACCTGAACCGCAGCGCGCGTGCCGCAGTCAGGATCTTTGCGAGACGCAATTCGTCGTTCGAATGATGCCCGGCGCGCGAAAGTAGCAAGGTGGAAATGCCGATGTCCGAAAGAACCGCGAGTGACGCCTGAACGGAGACGGCGATTGCGTACACAGCGAACTCGGCGACCGGAAGAACGCGAACGACGAGCAGTCCGGCCGCTGCCGTCACGACCTGCGTAAGCACCTCCAGCGACGCGAAGGCGACGAGGAGGGGCGCGAGTCGCGCGAATCTCTGAGGAGTCACCCCGGCATCTCCGTCGGCGCCCACCCCGAGGACTTCCCCGGCCTCGCCGTCCAACGGCGACCCCACTGTCGACCTGGCCTCTCGACAAACACGTAGGTCATGCCACAGAGGGCCAGAACCAGTGCGGCGTAGCATCCGAGGACCCCGACGCGAACTCCCAAAGACGCGCCGCTGAAATGCGCAGAAGGTAGCGCTCGGTAGAGAATCTTCTGGGCGAGGGTGTGCGTCATGTAAAGGGAGTACGACACCTCACCGAGTAGCAGCAGGCCGAAGGTTCGCTGGAGCCTCCGGGAGCCCGGACGGCGCGCCAGTGCAGGAACCAACGTAAGAAGCGCAAAGAGGAGAATCGCAAGCCCCGAACGGCCGGGCAGGTAGCAAGCCAGTAGCACAACCGCTGCGAGGGCCAGTGGGACGACCGGCGCTGGCGCCGGCTTCGTTTCTCCCGCCTCCTGGATAAGCCCATACGCGAGCATTCCCGCGACAAAGGTCGGCACCACGACGACCATCTCGCGGAAGGGAAGATTCTCCCAGAAGAGCAGGACGGCAACCGAGAGCCCCGCACACACCCCGAAGCTAGAGCGAGCTCGGACGGGAGTTCCCGTGGCGAGGCTCAGATGTCGCACCAGAAATGGAAACAGCAGGTAGACGAACCACTCCGAGCTGATCGACCACGATGGGTAGTTCCAACTCAGCACGAGGTGCGGGGTCCAGGCATGAACAAGGAACAGGTTCATGAGGAACTCTCGCCCTGAGTAGCCACTGTCCGAGAGGCCGTAGCCAAGGCGTCGGGCCGCCACCACCATCACAAGCACCCACGCGAGGGTCACGACGTGGACCGGGTAGATCCGTGTGAGGCGGCGCGCCAGGAACCGGGGGATGCTTCGGTTGGCGGCGTGTCGGAACTCGGGTCCATATCTCCTGGCGAGGACGAACCCACTGAGAACGAAGAATGCCGGGACTGCGAAGTCCCCGCGGCGAGCGACCGGGCTCAGTGGCGAGACCCAAGGGAACATCACGAGGATGTCATTCCAGAAATGGAAGAGGACGACCCAGACCGCGAGGACGCCGCGCAAGCTGGTCAAGGACGGGATCTCGGCCTGAGAGGGTGCTCGAGTGCTCACAGGGCGCTGTTCGCCTGCCTGCACCATCTCAATGAGGCGAGCCGTCGGCAGGGCTCGGTGTCGTCGGCCCGACGGGTTCCGTGCCCGACTGGCGACTCAGGAGGGGGTGTTGGGCCGTTGCCGCGCGCATGTGAAGCGTCCCGCGACCGACTTGAGCATCGCACACCTGGGCGAAAAAGACGATCCATCGACGACCCCGAGGGTCGCCACGGAGCGTTTGCCCGCTTGGTCCGCCGCACGACTCGCCGGGCGTTCTGCGGCAAGATTCGGCCGAAGGGCCGTCGGGTCCTACACCGAGTGCATGTCGAGCGGCATCGACCCATGAAGGTCCTCATTGCAAACCACACCAGTCGGCTCGTCGGAGGCGCGGAGCGATATCTCTCCGGTGTGAGTCAAGCGCTGAGAGACCGAGGGCTCGAGGTGCGGCTCCTGACCGAGGAGCCGTCGGATGAACGGTCCGATCCGCGGACATTTGCCTCAACTCGGACCGAAACGAGAGAAGAGTTCGAGCGCTGGGCGCCGGACGTGGCGTTTGTCCAAGGTCTTCTGCAGCCGAGTCTCGAAGGATGGATCGTCGACCGCTTCGCAAGTGTGCTGTTTGCGCACAACTATTATGGAACCTGCATCAGCGGGGAGAAGCGCACGCGCCGACCCGACCTCGCCTTCTGTACCCGGCGCTTCGGAGCCGCATGCCTCTTGCTCTACTGGCCCCTCGGCTGCGGGCCGTCGAGCCCGAGAGCACTCGTCAAGGGTTACCGTCTCCAGGCGGCGAGGAATGGCCTGCTGTCCAGATATCGTGAGATCGTCGTGGGTTCGCAGCACATGAAGGCGGAGATGGAGCGGAACACCAGCAGCAGGGTGACCCTCGCCCCGCTCTTCGTCGAGGACCGCGCAGCGGCCCCCTCCCGGAGCAGAAGGCCGTCCAGCTTCGTCTTCGTGGGGAGGATGACCGCGGTGAAAGGAGGACAGCTCGCGGTTCGCGCTGTCGCCAATCTCCAGTCCTCGCTCGGAGTGCCAATCGCTCTGGATTTCGTCGGGAGCGGACCCGAGGAGGCGGGCTGGAAGCGGCTTGCATCGTCGGCCGGTGTCGAGGCGCGATTCCATGGTTGGCTGGATGCGACGGCCCGGGATGCCATCATCCAGGAGTCGTGCGCGCTCGTCTTGCCAAGCATCTGGCCGGAGCCGTTCGGCCTCGTGGGACTCGAGGCTGCCCGCCTCGGCGTTCCTTCGGTTGCGTTTGACGCCGGTGGGATTCGCGACTGGCTGGAGAACGGTGTCACCGGTGCTCTCTGTCCCGTCTCGCACGATCTCATCGCCAGCCTCACCGCCGGCCTTCGTCGAGCCCGTGAGGATCTCATGACGGAGAATCGCTGGGGCGAGGCCGCCTATCAGGGCGCTCGGCGGTTTGCGCTCGCTCGGCACGTGGAAGTCTTGCGCGAGGTATTCGAACGGGTGTCCGGAACTCGGGCATGAAGATCGCCCTGGCCTCGTTCATCGTCTCCTCCGAGTTCAGCGGGATGGGTCGATGGACACGACGGGTTGCGGAGGGGCTTCGTCGGCGCGGACACGAGGTGACGGAACTCGATGCGACGAGTCTTGGGTGCGACATCCGGTCTCCCCTGGAGCGGCATCTCTTTGGGGCGAAGCTGGTTCGAGCTCTTCTTGCGGCGCCCGATCACTTCGATGTTGCCGTGATCCACGAGCCGCACGCGCTTCCGGCTTGCCTGCTTCGCAAGCTCACGAAGACCTCGGTCGTGGTCATGAGCCACGGGGTCGAGAACCGGATCATCCGCGAACTCCGACAAGCGACGAGGGAAGGGGCTGCCGAGACATATCCCGATACCGTTTCGAGACATTGGGTTCTCTGGGGCTGGCGCGAGGCGCTTGCCTTCCGCCTCTCCGATCATGTCCTCTGCCTGGCGGAAGTGGACCGGGAGTTCCTCGCCCGGAGCAGAGGCGACCCGAGCACGGTGAGCAGCTTCACCAACGGAGCGGATCCGGTGCCCGAACCGTTTGATCCCGGCGCCGCAAACGGCGTGCTTTGCGTGGGAACATGGATCCCTGAAAAGGGCTCGAAGGTACTCCCTAGAATCTGGAGCCTGCTACGCGCGCAAGAGCCGTCTGTGAAGCTCACGGTCGCGGGAACAGGCGTATCCGCGGATGCGGTGCGCCAAAGCTTCTCTCCTCAAGACCGTCACACGGTCGAGGTGGTCCCCGAATTTCGCGGCTCAACAGAGCTCGAGCCGCTACTACGTGACGCGGCCGTCTTTCTGTTGCCATCCCTGAGGGAGGGTTCGCCCCTCGCATTGCTCGAAGCCATGAGCCATGGACTACCCATCGTGGCGTCCACGGTCGGCGGCGTGCCCGATGTGGTGCGGGATGGAACGGATGGATTTCTCTACTCAGCCCTAGAGACGGGACGGGCAGCGGAGCTTGTTCATAGGCTCCTCGGGAGCGTGGACCTCCGTAGACGGTTGGGGTCTGCTGCGCGTGCCCGGGCTGATTCCCTGACCTGGGACCGTGCGACCTCTGCCGTAGAACGAGCCTGTCAGCTCGCATCCGAGGTGGTGCATTGAGAGTCACGACGCACTTCGCCTTGTGGGCGGTGGGACTGGTACCTGCTGAGACCCAGACGAGTGAGGCGGAGAGAAGCGCGCTGGCCCATGCAGCGGCGGGTCTGCGTCGCGTCGTTGAGATCGGAGTCTGGCACGGGGTCACCACGGCCCGGCTGAGGGCAGCAATGGATCCAGGAGGAGTTCTGTACGCGGTGGATCCGTACGAGCCCGGACGACTTGGGGTGAGCTTCCAGGCAGTGATCGCGCGCCGGGAAGTGGGCCGCTCCGCCGGGGCCGAGGTCCGCTGGGTGCGGAAGACGGGGGTGGATGCGGCGCCGATCGTCTCCAGCGAAGGCCCGGTCGAGCTGGTGTTCATCGATGGCGACCACTCCTACGACGGTCTGCGATCGGACTGGGAGGCTTGGTCCGACCGGGTGAGTCGAGGAGGTGTGATCGCCCTGCACGACAGCGTCTCCAGCGTCGCCCGGCCGATCGACGATGCGGGAAGCGTGCGTTTCACTCGTGAGCGAATCATGGTGGATCCCCGCTTCGAACGTGCTGGCGGGGTAGATACGCTCACCCTGTGGCGGCGACGATGAGCAACGAGAGCCCGGCGAGAGCGTACGACGAGTGGCATTCGCAGCTTCCCGTCGACGACGGAAGCTCGACGCCCTGGCACGTCTTGGCGAACCAGCTGCTCGATGAGCGGGACCTTGTGGGACGGACCGTTCTGGAGATCGGCTGCGGCCGTGGTGGATTCGCTGCCTCACTCTGCAGACGCGGGGCGCTGGTCACCGCGTCTGATTTCTCCTCGGCCGCGCTCGAGCTTGCCCGGAAGGAGTTCTCTGGCCTCGCCATCCAGTGGATGCAGGCCGACATCCAGGTGCTCCCCTTTGCAGACCGCACCTTCGAGACCGTCGTCTCGTGTGAAACGATCGAGCACGTTCCATCGCCGTCGAGAGCCGTCGCAGAGCTCGCCCGCGTTCTTCGCCCGGGGGGTCACCTCGTCCTGACGACCCCGAACTACCTCGGGACGATGGGTGCCTACCGCGGCTACCTTCGACTACGAGGCCGCCCGTTCACAGAAGCGGGGCAGCCCATCAACCAGTTCACCATGCTCCCGAGGACGGTTCTCTGGCTCAAGGAGGCAGGACTGAGGGTTGAGCGGATCCGGGGTGCAGGCCACTATCTTCCCGTCCCTGGCCGGTCGCCGCTCCGTCTCAGTCTCCTCGACCGTGCTCCCGGGTTGAAGCTCTTCGCTCTCCACTCCGCATTTCTCGCCTCGAAAGCGGCCTCGTGAGCTCGTCGTAGAGGGGGACGAGCCGCGGCCCGAGGCGCCCGTGGTCCAGGTCTCGCCTGGCCCTGGCGAGCGCCTCCCCCGCGAGCCGCATCCGGAGGTCCGGGGAGTCGATCGCGGTCTGCAGTGCCCTGGCAAGCGCCTCGGCGTCGTTTGGGGGGACAAGGAGACCGCTCTTTCCATCCTCCAGTTGCTCGAGCGCGCCGCCCCAGGCGGTCGCGACCACCACCCGTCTCGATGCCATCGCCTCGGCAATGGTGCGGCCAAACGGCTCTGGACGGGTGCTGGCCTGCACGACGATGTCCAGAGCTGAGTACACGCCCGCGACACTGCTCTGGAAGGGCACGAGGCCGCACCGTCCCTCCAGGTTGAGGGTCTGGATCGAGGTCCTGAGCTCGGCCTCGCTCACCTGGCTTCCGAGCGTGGAGTAGACTGGCCCACCGACGATGTAGAACCGCGCCGCCTTCGAGGCGACCCGCCGGGCCGCCTCCAGGAAGACTGCGTGGCCTTTCCACGATGCATAAGTCCCGACGAGACCCACCTTGAGCGTTCCGGGCGCTGCCGGAGGCAGTCCCGCCAGGGCATCGAGATCGAGCGGCGCCGCCGTACCGGGTGCGAAGAGGGCCGTCCGGATTCCGTTGAGGACCGTCTCGATCCGGAGCCGGGGCAGGAGGCCTCGCGTGTCTGACGCGACGGCTTCGGAGACCGCCACTCCAAGACCTGCCCTGCGCTGCACGAGAGGAAGAAGCTTCCGTGTCACAGCTCGTGCCGTGAGGAAATCGTGGACGTGCCAGACGAGTGGCACGCGCGTGGGTCGGACCAGTGCAGAAAGCAGATGCGTCTTCAGGCCGTTGCTGTGGACGATCTGAGGGCGTTGCGCTCGAAGCTGGGCAGAGAACCTTGGAAGCCACCAGGCCAGCGAGCGCGTGGCGCCGAGCCATTCCATCCATCCCCCCACAGCCTCTCCCTCGTTCCGACTCTCTCCCAGCTTCGCGAGGTCCCCAGGCAGCGGCAGGACGGCCGTGCTCGCCCCGAGCGCTGCTGCCTCCACCATGAGGGGACCGTCTTCGAGCGCAAGGACGCCGACCTGAACCTCCGACGCTGTCTGCCGTAAAGACGCGATCAAATCGAGCAGGCTCTGCTCCGCGCCCCCGAGAGTTCCGATGGGATTGAGAAAGAGGACTCTCATTGGGGCGCCGCGAGTCGCAGGTAGGCTTCCGACACCGCAGCGGCGTGGGCGGTCCAGCTGAACCTCCGCGCCCGATCGCTGCGGATGGAGAGCCCAGGCGCGCCCCGAGAACCGTTGAGCAGGCCCCGGATGACGTCGACCCAACCTTCGACATCGCCCGGCACGCAGAAGACCCCCGCGTCCGCCGCGGTCTCCCGGAACCCCGGGATCTCGCTGAGTACCACGACGGCACCGGCGGCGAGTGCCTCGAGGACTGGAAAGCCGAAGCCTTCGCGTTCGGAGGTGAGGACCACGAGTCTCGCGTGCGCGTAGAGCGCGGCCAGTCCCGCCCGACTCAGAGGGGGCGTTCTCACCACGCCATCCGCGATCCCGAGATCGCTCAGAAGCGCGAGCTGAGCGGAATCGAGTGCGGCGCCGTGCTGAACCAGCAACAGGCTCGGGAATTCTCCTCTGAGGCGAGCGAAGATCCGGAAAAGGATGTCTAGTCTCTTGCGAGGAAAGTTCCCGGCCACGTTCAACAGGTACGTGGCACCGCGGAGCTCCGGCGGGAGCGCTCCCTCTCCTGGTGCGAAGAACTCGTCGGCCACACCCAGCGGAGCGTGGACCAGACGGTCCTCGGGCACGAGCATCCGTTTCACGATCTGCGCACGAATCTGCTGCGTGCTGAAGAACACGACCGCCGCGCTCCGGAGACCCGCCAGCTGGAGACGTGCCATCTGAACCCGCCACATCGGCTTTCCCGCTGGCTCCAGCGCCGCCTCAAACGCGTCGAGATCGTGGCAATAGACACCAGTGCGACCGCGCGGCAGTACCAGCGCCAGCGCGGAGTAGGTGTGATCGGCGATGTGAAAGAACGCGTACGCCGTCCGCCGAGGCACCAGCTGGAGCGGATAGGTGATGAATCGGGTCACCAGCCGGTCGAGATTCCACGCGAGTCTCTCCGGAAGGAGCTGAAGGGCCTCGAAACCACCAAAGAAATGAGGGCGGACACCGACAGTGGTGAGCCGGTCCGCGTGCTCGCGCTGCAGATGCGCGAGCAGCATCTCCGCAGCGTAGTCCATGCTCGGCCAGAGCTCCTCCGCCGCGTCGAAGATGACTGCCAGACGCTGTGGCGCGCTCACGCCCGGGCTTCCTCGAGCACGTCCTGGAGCGCGTCGCGCACTCGTCGTCGGCGGGTCCAGCCGAGCCGCTCGAGCTTTCGTGGGTCCCCAACAAGCCACTGGATGTCCACGGGACGGAGCCGGGACGGATCGACCCGGATCTGGGCGTGTGTTCCGGCGAGCTCCTGCAGCTCCGCAAGAGCGTCCAGAATGCTGATGCCCTGACCGGAACACACGTTGTAGACCTCTCCGGGAGTGCCCCGCTCCAGCAGGACCAGGTACGCGGACACCACGTCCTCGACATGGCTGAAGTCGCGCACCGGCGTGACGTCGCCCACGTCGACCACTGCGGGCACGTCGCCTCTGGCGATCGAGACCAGCTGGCGGGCGAACGATGGAATCACGAAGTGATTGGCCTGCCCTCGCCCGAGATGATTGAAGGGGCGGAGCAGTAGCACTGCGAGCCCGTGTGCGGTTGCTGCGTGGCGGCCCAGCTCTTCAGCCGCGACCTTGCTCGACGCGTACGGGCTCAGCGGCGCAAGGGGGGTCGTCTCGACCGCCCGCGTGCCTGACACGAGTCGTCCATACTCCTCGCCCGAGCCGACGAGGACCACACGCGCTTTCGGCGCGGCCTTTCGGACCGCGTCGAGGACGTTTTCGGTCCCTCCCACGTTCACACGGTGCGTCTCATCCGGGTGCTCATGACTCCAGGCGACCGAGCTCACTCCTGCGAGGTGGATGACCGCCTCCGGGCGGAATCGACTGACCCGCTCAAGCACTGCAGCGGAGTCGGTGATCTCGAGCGCCCCCGGCCTTCCAGGTCCGCAACAGGCCTCGACGAGATCATCGCGTCCTCTGAGGGCACGAACGAGATGCGTGCCAACGAATCCGTCGGCACCGGTCACCAGGACCTTCACCTCAGCGGCTCCTGCGCAGCCTCTCGAGATCGGCGTCCACCATCATCTCCACCAGCTGGCGAAAACTGACTGTCGGCTCCCATCCAAGCGTGGCCTTTGCCTTCGCGGGATTCCCGATCAGATGGTCGACCTCGGCAGGCCGGACGAACTTCGGATCGACGACGACGTGCTCCTGCCAGTCGAGGCCGGCGTGCGAGAAGGCAATCTCGCAGAGCTCACGCACGCTGTGCGTCTTGCTGGTCGCGATCAGATAGTCGTCAGGTCTGGGCTGCTGCATCATCAGCCACATCGCCCGGACGTAATCTCCGGCGAAGCCCCAGTCCCGGCCAGCGTCCAGATTTCCCATCGCGAGCTTCTTCTGGAGCCCGAGCTTGATGCGAGCGACA
>Ga0070665_100001451_pt1 | contig 27779 bp, 24 predicted proteins | sample KBSS13metaG_FD_65862 | JGI IMG/M metagenome (GOLD analysis project Ga0070665, IMG submission 65862) | Switchgrass rhizosphere microbial communities from Kellogg Biological Station, Michigan, USA - KBS S1-3 metaG | ecosystem: Host-associated > Plants > Roots > Rhizosphere > Soil ... | reverse complement strand
ACCCCGACAGGCTGGCGTCTCGCACCGGCGTTCGATATCAACCCCAACACTGACCGAGCCGATCACGTTCTCAACATCGACGAGTCTGACAACCGCCCAAGTCTTGCGACTGTGATCGACACCTCGGAATGGTACGTGGGGTCGAAGGACAGAGGTCGGGCAATCGTCACGGAAGTCCTACATCAGACGCGGAAATGGCGGCAGGCCGCGCACGCACTCAAGATCGCACGTGCCGACATCGAGCTGACCGCGACGGCGTTTGCCGAGTCCGACATCGCCCGCCGGTAACCTGCACGATCCCTCGCTGCGGATCGGGCTCATCACCCAACCGATTACTGGGAATGCCGCGCAATCGCTTCTGCTGCTCGTTGGATTGCCACGGGGGGCATTGACCTCCCCGGCGCCGCCTGATTCAGCCGCTGTGAGAGCGCAATGATATTTCGATCGAGTATGACATCGCGCCGCACGCAGCGACGCACCTCCAGCGCGAGCTGCCCTTCGAGGTCGGCGACAGTGCGCACACCGTGCTGTAACAGGTCTTCATTGAGATAGCGCGTAATGACCAGCGAGATGGCAAACCCACCGATGACCGCCTCGCGCGCCACGTTGGCATGTCCCGTGTTGAGAAGAGTACGGTAGTTGTCGACCCCATGTTGACGCAACAGCGCGTCCACGCTGCGCCGGAAGTGCATGCCTTCCGGAGGCGACACGAAGGAGAATCCAACCAGGTCCTGCCAGGTGACCCGGGGGAGCGCGAAAATGGGGTGATCGTGCCTCGCACACACGCTCACGGGCTCCGACCAGGCGAATTCCGACGGAATAACACTGACGGGACCCGCCGAATAAAAGTAGGCGATATCCGCCTCACCGTGATCGAGTGCCTCGACCATCTCCTCGAAATACGAGCGCTTCAAAGAGACATCGATCGTCGGATGTTGAGCCGCGAACGCCGCGATATGCCTCGCCAGGTACGAATCGAGTATGGCATCCGCAAGGATACCTACACGCCGCACCGAGGTTGCCTTGCTGCTCCCGACAAGACTGTCGAACGTGCTGGCGTGACTGAGGAGCTGCTTCGCTTCGCCGTAAGCACGAGTCCCCTCTTCGGTCAAGCCGCATACCCGTCCCCGGCGGCGGAGGAACAGCGGACACCCGATCTCCTGCTCGAGTTGGTTCACCTGGTGGCTGACCGCCGCCGGTGAGATGTTCAGCACATCCGAACAAGCCCGGAAACCGCCCGCCTCCACCACCGTCACCAGAATCTCCAGCCTGCGCAATGTCGTTCGCGCCATAACTCCTCCTGGCCCCCCAGCCCCTCGCGGTGTTCGAAAAAGGTTATCACAGTGTGACCGACTGATCCGTTTCTATCCAATGCAAACCAGCCCAATCTCCACCTCCACGGGTCGACCTGGCGCGCTCGGCGGCCTGGTTACCTTTTGTGGGGCTGGGGGTAGGTGGGTTGGTTGCGATCCGGCATCTACGTCATGCCGGACGAGGGGGGAAGAATGAAAGTATCGGGCTCGCCGGTTCGTAACAGGCGCCGGCGCAGGAACGGCGCGGTGGGGGTCACATTGGTCAGCGCATGCCTCGGGCTTGCGGCGGCTGGCCTCACGTCCGCGCAGAATGCGCCAAATTCCGACAAGAACACAGCCACCGCGCTGGAGGAAGTCGTCGTCACGGGTACACGCATTCTGCGCCGCGATTTCACCTCGGCCAGTCCATTAGTGACCATCGGTAGCGACAACCTTGCCGATGCGGCACAAATCGGCCTCGAGGCGCAGCTCAATAAATTGCCCCAGTTCGCGGGTGGCAATAACCAGTTCAGTGGTGCCGCCGACATCCAGGCCAGCCCGACGAACAGCCCGGGAGCGGCCACGGTGAATCTGCGAGGCCTGGGAACCAACCGCACCGTGGTCCTCGTTGACGGCCGCCGCGCCCAACCCTTCAATGCCAGCCTTGCCGTGGACCTCAACAGCATTCCCACCGCCGCGATCGATAGTGTCGAGGTCATCACCGGAGGTGCGGCGGCAGTCTACGGCGCTGATGCGGTGGCGGGCGTCGTGAACTTCAAGCTCAAACACAACTTTTCCGGTGTCCAGCTCGACGGCCAGTGGGGTGAGACCGGAGCCGGTGATGGCAAGCAGCTCCAGGGCAGCATCCTGATCGGCTCGAACCTGGCCGACGATCGCGGCAACGTCCTGCTCGGCCTGAACTACGCGCGGCGCGACCCGGTGTACCAAGCCGACCGCAGCTTCTATCGCGCGGCCTGGACCGACCCGCTCACCAACGGGGATATCTTTCTCCCGATCCCGCAATTCTCCATCACAGACCCCAGCGGCTTCGTCAGCAACGCCCCCGGCCAGGCGGCGGTCGACTGCGTGTTTGCCGGGACGGGCGCCGGCTGCCCCTTTCCCGCGAAAACGTTTGCCAACGGCCAACCGGTTCCGGCGGGGGAAGTGACTGGCGGTGCCGGCGGCGCCAACCTCTACGGCGTGAACAGCGATGGTACGGTGTTCTTTCCGGGACGCTCCACGACCTCCCGCGCGGTAGGCTACAACGGGGCCCTGTACCCGGATTTCAAGATTCTCGGCACGGCCGGCAACAGCAATAACGGCCTCGTTCACAACAACACCACCGCGCTGGCATCCCTCCCGCTGGACCGTTATTCGCTGTTCGCGAACGGTCACTTCGACATCAACGAGCGCATCACGGCCTTTGCGCAAGGCACATTCACGCAGACCAGGACTACTTCCGTGGGAGGGTACACCCCCGCATCCATTGCCTGGTCGGCGATGATTCCCTACAACAGCAACCCCAACGCAATCGACCCTGCCACGGTGGGCTTTGGTGGGGCGACGCTGGCCCCGTACGTAGCGCGCGGATGCGCACCTGTAGGAGGCTGCACTTATGGGCAGGACCACGCGGTTCCGGCGCAGCTCGCCTACCTCCTGAACGCACGCACCAACCCCGACGCCCCCTGGGACCTCAACATGGAGTTGCCCTGGATGGGACCGACCACCATCCAGAACACCACCAATACCTACCAGGTTACGGCGGGACTGCGCGGCAGCCTGCCGCAGCTGGGTTTTGCCAAGGATTGGACCTGGGAAGCCTATGCCTCGCACGGCGACACCCACATCGTGACCGACTATACGGGCGGGTTCGTCAACACGGTGGCGTACCAGACGCTCATCGCGCAGCCGTTTTTCGGCGCCGGCTACTCCAACAACAACAATTTCCTCGGGCGGGCGGCAACCTGCACCAGCGGGCTCCCCGTCTTTCAGCAGCTCACACCGTCGGCCGACTGCGTCAATATTGTTGCGGCGCGCATGAAAGGGACCACCACGATCTCGCAGGACGTCTTCGAGGCGTTCCTGCAGGGCGGCCTGTTCGACTTGCCGGGGGGCCAGGTCCGGGGCGTTCTCGGGGCAGACTACCGTCATGATGGGTTCGCCTTCGAGCCCGACCCGACCATGACGGCCTCCAACATCCTGTCAGCCGCGAGCGGCGTGTTCGACGTGGCCCCCGCAGCGGGCTCCACGCGAGTCAAAGAGCTCTACACCGAGCTCCTGGTGCCTTTGCTGAAGGATCTCCCGGCCATCAAACGACTCGAGCTCGAGCTCGGCGCGCGCGTCTCGCAATACAATACCAGCGGTAGCGTCGAAACCTACAAAGCGCTCACCACCTGGGACACCGGGAGCTGGCTGACCGTTCGCGGCGGCTACCAGTTGGCCAATCGCGCGCCGAATGTAGCGGAACTGTTCGAGTCGCCCACGACGCTCGTGACCTCGGTGCCGACCTTCGATCCCTGCTCGAGCATCACGACAGCCGCCTATGGAAATGTCGCCTCCAACCCCAACCGCGCGCAGGTCCAGGCACTGTGCTCGAAGCTTTCCGGCGGTGTACCGATAGACAACAACTTCATCGGCCTGGGGCAGTTCTCCAGCATTGCCCTGGATACACAGGTGGGCAACCCCAACGTGAAGTCCGAATCGGCGACCACCTGGACGGCGGGTGGCGTCCTGCGCTCACCCTGGCAATCCGACCTCCTGCGCCGCCTGACGGCGACCGTCGACTGGTACCGGATCCAGGTGACCAATGCCATTACCGGACTCACGAGCTCGAGTGTCTACGAGCAGTGCCTGAACGGGGACGGCACCAACCCGGCGTATGACCCGAACAATGCGTTCTGCAAGCTGATCCACCGGGATAACATTTTCGGCTTTCCGGCGGGTGTCACCGGGGAATTCACCAACATCGGCGCGATCCGCACCAGCGGTATCGACGCAGCCGCGAGTTGGGGAGCGCAGCTGCACGATTTGCACGTCCCGGTGCCCGGATCGATCTCGCTGGACCTGACGTTGAACTACCTGTTCTCCTATGACGTGGAGACCGCCACGGGCGCCCCATTCATCGACTATGCTGGCACGACGGGCAGCAGCGTCGCGGTGGGCAACGGTGTGGGCAACCCGCAATACCGCTGGAAGCTCTACGCCAACGTGGGTTACGCCATCGGCCCGGTGAGCACGCGCTTGTCCTGGCGGCATCTGCCGAGCCTGCCGAGCATCGTTCCGGGGACCTTGCCGAACGATGCGTACAACGAGTTCGACCTGTATGCATCGTACGCGCCCGCTGACCTGGTCACGGTGCGTGCGGGAGTTGAAAACCTGGCGAATACCCAGCCCCCCATCGTGGGCCGCATCCCGGGGGTCAACAATTCCTATGGCACCACGGACCCCACTTACTATGATGTCCTGGGTCGCCGTTTCTTTATCGGCGTGACGGCGAAGTTCTGATGTCGGCGCGACGCGAAGACTAAACGTAACAATGATTGCACGAAGAGAGGGTCAGCATGCGAAATGCGGGCGCGGTTGTCGGAGTTGTGTTGTTCTTGGCCACTGCATCGGTCGGCGCCTCCCCCTTGGGGCGCTGGGTCACGACCTGGGCGGCCGCGCCCGCCCCTTCGGCCGAAGCCATGGGGCCGTTCCCCGCCTCGCCGCACTTCGCCAACCAGACTCTGCGTCAAGCGATGCGCATCAGTGTTGGCGGCGCTCACCTGCGGGTGAGACTGACGAATGAGTACGGCGCCCACGCGCTGACTATCGGCGCTGCCCACGTAGCCCTTCTCGATGCGCACGGCGACGCCCAACCCGGAACCGATCGGGTGCTGTCCTTTAACGCCCAGCCGACCGCGCGCATTCCCGCCGGCGCCCCTCTGGTGAGTGATCCCGTCGACCTCGCGGTGCCCGACCTGGCGACGTTGGAGGTCAGTCTATATCTCCCGGAAGAGACCGGCCCGTGCACCTGCCATCCCGCAGCAATGCAAAGCATGCTCGTGTCCGCGGAAGGCAATTTCGTGGGTCAACACTTCCCAGCGGCGCAGACACTTCCCACCCGCGCATTTGTCGCGGCCGTCGAAGTTGAAAACGCCCACGCTGCCGGCACGATCGTCACCTTTGGAGACTCGATTACCGACGGCGTCGGCTCGACACCGGATGCCAATCACCGTTGGCCCGATCGGCTGGCCGAGCGCCTGGCCGCAGCCCACCGCGGTCCTTACGGGATCGCGAACGCCGGCATCAGTGGCAACCAACTCCTCAGCGACGGAGCGGGCCAGGCGGCGTTGGTGCGCTTCGACCGCGACGTCCTCGCGGTTCCGGGCGCGAAGTACGTAGTGATTCTGGAAGGCATCAATGACATCGGACTCTCGTATGGCGTCGCTACAGGCCCCTTCGCCGACTATTTCCACAAGAGCAAACCGGCCAAGCCCGTCACCGCAGACGACCTGATCGGGGCCTATGGACAATTGATTGCCCGCGCCCATTCAAAAGGCCTCAAAGTCATCGGCGCAACCCTGACTCCCTACAAAGGCGCGCTCTACTACGCCCCGGAAGGTGAGGCAATCCGCGCGGCCGTGAACAAATGGATCCGCACGGGCGGCGCATTCGACGGCGTGATCGACTTCGACGCAGCCATGCGCGATCCAACCGACCCCACGCAGATCGCGGACGGCCTGCATCCTGGCGATCACCTGCACGGCACTGACAAGGGCTACCAGGCCATGGCAGGAGCCATCGCCCTTTCACTGTTCAACTGATGCAGAGAGCGCTCCGGGTCCGTAGGACCCATCACGGGTCACGACGGCCCTTGCCGCACGGGACCGCGGTGTAGGACATCCCCTCGATCGCATTGCGTCCCGACACGCCGCAGAACCGTGGGTTGCGCTCCCGCTTCGCATTTTCGTTGTCTTTCAGGAACCCGCCACTATCGATCGGGTCCTTCAGATCAGGCACGGCCACTTCAAAGTGAACATGTTTGAACATGGCGCACCCCACCTCCCCCTCATCGCCAAGATACTGCCCGGCCTTGACCGGATCGCCGACCTTCAGGCCGGCCTTCCGGGTCACCGAGCCATATGCCAGGTGCGAATAGTTGGTCCACTCACCGTCCGGGTGAGCAATCCAGACATAGTTTTGTTGACAGACGACGCCGGGACCCCCCGCTTGCCGTTTGCTGAAGTGGTCCTCGATGGCGACGATCCGGCCGGCAGCGGCGGCGACCACGCCGTGAGTCTTGGCTGTTCCAACAGCGAGCATATCGAGGCGCCCGGGCGGACGGTGGGTCGTAAAGTCGGCAAATACTCTTACGTGCGTCCCGTCGGCGAACGGGAGGCGGTAAACACGTTTACTTTGCAGTGTGGCGCTCATCCGATCGGCCTGCGCGGGCCCCGTTAGGAAGAGCCCCAATATGAGGCCGCTGAGGACGGCCCGCCGCGATTTCACATCGAGCTGACTTGGCACTGAGGCGCTCCCTTCAGAACTCTCCGCAAGGAAACCTGCGACTTCAGTCGCGGGAGGAATTGCGCTACGATGTTGGATGCAGCGCTTAGCCCCATCGACGCAGGGTGGCATACGACCAGATATCGGGGGCTCTCTGGCGCAAGCTGGCGCGTCGTTGCAGTACGGCAGAGGATGTTGACGTGCCTGGCACGATCCAGAGACCGGTGTAGCCCGACAGGGAAATAGGTTGGGCCGGGAGCTACGGCTCTCGTGTAAGGCTCCGGCATGTTCGGGGAATTCTGCAAGGTCTGCTTGTTCCTTAGAATAAAGCCTCTGACTTCAGTCAGGGGTTGCTTTACAGTGCCTCCCTGGCACCGTCGCGCCCACTTTAGCGGGCGCAGCGCAGCTCTGCCTCCGCCACCATCGATTTTGGACAATCGGTCACGGCAAGACGTGTCAACCCGTTATCTTTTTGCGACTCTGGTCGGATGTGGAACGGTCATATCCCAGAGCGCACGCCGGCCGGTCTGTTTCAATTGAAATGGGCGCCGCAATCACCGGACAGGAATCTCGAGACACGCTCCGGTACCCATGAATCACATTGTCTTGCACGAAGAGAACGACCTGATGCGGGCTCTCCTGAAAGAGTGGCTCAGCGAGGCCGGATACCGGGTCAGCGCGCCGGCGCCCCGAGAGGCGCCACCGGAGGCGGCCGCTGACCTGGTGATTGTCAGCGTCTCCAGGCCCAGGCAGGCCGGCGCACAGGTGGTTCGGGAAATACGGGCGGCCCATCCGGGGGCGCCGGTCATCGCGATCTCGGGCCAGTTCCGGTCCGGTCTATGCGATATGGGCGCGACCGCCCGCGCGTTGGGTGTCGAACAAGTCATTGCCAAGCCTTTGTCGCGCGCTAACCTGCTCGACTCGATACGCGCTATCCTCTGGCCGGCTCCAGGAACCGACTCCTGAGAATGTCTGCAGCTCCAGCAACGAGTGCTACATCCCTTCACGCGGGTGCCACGCGGTTCAGGCGTCTGCGCCGACGCGTGGTCATTTTTGGCGTACTCGTGCTTGTGGCTATCGCGGGCTCATCGGGCTATGACCTCTGGCGCTCGTATCGCCATACGGTCACAGCAACCAGCCGCGAGCTCTCGAACCTGGCGAACGCCCTTGCAGAGCAGACGGCCTGGACCTGGGAAGCGGTCGATCTGTTGCTGACGGACACCGCGCGTTGGTATCGGGATAACGCCCATCAAATCCCGGACGGCGATCTCGATGCGGCACTCGCCGCTCGTACGGCGGATGTCAGACAGGTGTCGCTCGTCACCATAACCGATGCGCAGGGTATTCAACGCCATCGCTCGAAGGGCGCCTCCCCTCCCCACCTGGATGTGTCGGACCGCCCCTACTTCATCGCACATCGCGACCATTCGCAGATCGGCTTACTCATCAGCGAGCCGCTGCGCACCCGCTCCACGGGCCGCGATGCCATCATTCTTTCCCGCCGGCTCGAGGACACGCAGGGGCGGTTCGCCGGGGTCGTGACGGCGATCGTCGATCTGGAGGACCTGCAGAAGTTTTATTCGGCCGTCAACCTCGGGTTGGGGACAGCGACCTACCTGCTACGCGAGGATGGGACGTTACTGTTGCGCAATCCTCCGGCGCCCGGTGACATCGGACGGAAATTTCCCTCTCTCGCCAGCGTCTCGGACACGCCTCCCGGTCGCTTTCCGAATCCACTCGACGGCAAGCCGGATTTCATCGCGGTGGCCTCGGTCAGGGATACTCCATTGAGAGCGGCTGTCACGCGTGATCAGGACCTGGCGTTGCGCCCCTGGCATCGCGAAGCCTTCAGTGTTGCGATCCGAACTCTCGCGCTGACCTTGCTCGGCGCCTCGATTATCGTTGCGGTATTGCGCCAGCTGCTGCACATCGAAACCGGCGAACGTGCCTTGCGAGCCAGCGAGGAGCGCTATGCCCTGGCGATGGAAGGCGCCAATGAGGGGCATTGGGACTGGGACCTCACCACGGATCACGTCTTCCTGTCGCCCAAGATGAAAACGCTCCAGGGGCAACCTGTGGATCGAGAGATCACCACTCGCGCCGCCTGGTTATCCGCCGTGGCCATCCACCCCGATGACCAACCCGGATTCGACCAGGCGATCAGCGATCATCTCCAGGGACGCACGCCGCGCTTCGAGTGTGAATATCGGACGCGCCAACCCGACGGGACCTGGTGTTGGCAGCTTGCGCGCGGACGCTGTCTACGTGATGAAGCCGGTTACCCGCTGCGCTTCGTGGGCTCGGCGATCGATGTCACATTGCAGAAGCAGGCGCAGCTGGACAAAGAGCGCCTGGAGGCGCAACTGCGGCAGTCACAGAAAATGGAGGCGATCGGAACGTTGGCCGGAGGGATCGCGCACGACTTCAACAACATACTGGGCGCCATCCTGGGATACGGGGAGTTGGCCCACCAGCAAGCCTCCGCAGGCAGTACGCTGCGTCGTTATCTCGACAATGTCATGCACGCCGCCGGCCGCGCCAAGGCCCTCGTGGATGGGATCCTCAGCTTCAGCCGGAGCGGGCTCGGCGAGCGCATACCGGTGAACATCCAGTCGATCGTGGAGGAAACACTGGAGCTGCTCGAGGCCTCTCTGCCCAAAGGCATCCGCCTGGAAAAGCGCCTGGAGGCGAGTGATGCGGCCGTGATCGGCGACGCAACACGGTTGCACCAGGTCGCGATGAATCTATGTACCAACGCTATGCAGGCCATGGCGCGCAGCGGTGGAACCCTCAGTGTCGTGCTGGAAGTTATTGAGCTGACCGAGGCCCGCGCCATTTCACGCGGAACGCTGGCGCCGGGCGTGTATGTGCGACTGGGGGTCGCGGATACCGGGAAAGGCATCCCTCCCGAGGTCCTGCACCGGATCTTCGATCCTTTCTTCACGACCAAGGGTGTTGGAGAAGGCACGGGACTGGGTCTGTCACTCGTGCATGGCATCGTAACCGACGTGGGCGGAAGCATCGACGTCCTCTCGGAGGTCGGCAAGGGAACCCGCTTTGAGATCTGGTTACCGGCGACCCGCGACCTCCACCAGCCCGTGATTGAAGAGACGCGCTCAGCGCCGCTGGGCAAGGGCGAAACGGTCATGATCGTGGATGACGAGCAACCGCTCGTCGCGCTCTCGGAAGAGTTGCTCGCGGGGCTCGGCTACGAGCCGGTAGGCTTTGACTCGAGCGTCGCGGCGCTGCGCGCCCTGCAGGCACAGCCGCAACGTTTTGATATCGTCCTCACCGACGAGGCCATGCCGGATCTCACCGGTACCGACCTCACGCGCGAGATCCGCAAGTTACGCCCCGACATTCCCATCGTTCTCATGAGCGGCTACGGGGGTGCGCAACTCGTGGCCCGTGCCGCCAGTTATGGCGTCAACGAAGTGTTGCGTAAGCCCTTGCAGAACCGTGAGCTCGCCGAAGCGCTCGCACGTGTACGGGAGTCGGAATGTCGGACATAATTCAACCCCACGTATTGGTCGTCGATGACGACCCACAGATCCGCGGGCTGTTGGAGGAATATCTCACCAGCAACGAATTGCGGGTGACCGTCGCCGCGAATGGTCGGGAGATGTCAGGCATCCTCGCGGACGAGGCGATCGACCTGGTGGTGCTCGACCTGCGCCTGGCAGGCGAGGATGGTATGGCTATCGCCCGGTCCCTGCGTGACCAGTCCGCCATTCCGATTGTCATGCTGACGGGCGTGAAAGACGAGGCGGACCGGGTCATGGGGCTCGAGCTCGGTGCCGATGACTACCTCACCAAACCCTTCAGTCCGCGCGAGTTGCTGGCAAGAATCCGCACGGTGTTGAGAAGGACCCGGAGCGCGGCTGTCACCCAGGGGCGTCAACAGGAGATTCGCGCCTATCGATTCGCCAACTTCGAGCTCAATCTGCGCACCCGGCGGCTCAAGCGCCGCAACGGGCCGGTCATTGAGCTCACCAATCGGGAGTTCAACCTGCTTGCCGCCCTCGTCGCCGCTCCGCAGCGGATCCTCACGCGGGACCAACTCCTGGAAGCCAGCCGTGTCTATGACAACGAGGTTTACGATCGGGCGATCGACGTCCAGATATTGCGGCTGCGGCGCAAGATCGAGGCGGATCCCTCGCAACCACAGTTCATCGTCACAGAACGCGGTGTCGGCTATATCTTCAATTCGCCGGTCGAAGTGCTCTACTGACGCGCGCCCGTAGCGAGGATTTCCCCTTGTGCTCCGCGCGGTGTATCACCGTGCGTGCTCCGACGTCGTAGGCACACGGAACTACGTACAGCGCGTGCGTTTCTTTCCCATAGCAACAGTGATTGCACAAACCCCTGAATTATCCGATCCTCAGCATTTCTGAACAACGACATCACGAACAACCCCTATGCCAACATCCAAAACAACCGTAGCCTGCCCCACATCGACTCCCACCAGGAAAGAGTACTGCCCCTATGCGAGCCGCGACCGTTGCGATTTTGACCGAGAAAGCCGCATTCAAACCCGACATAGCTGTCGCGGTCGCCGAGGCAATTGACGTGGCAATCGCCGGTGCTGATCTGGTTACCGTCCCGGTCCTCGATGCTCGGCTGAGCGAGCTCAAGACGGAAATCCGGACGGAGATCCGGGAAGTCAAAGCCGAGCTCGTCCGGTGGGTTTTCGTGGTCATGCTCGGGAATGTCGCATTGGGTGCGGCTGCGACAGCCCTCGTCAACGCGTTGCAGCATGCGCATTGAGCCCTGATCAAGGCCGCGGCGCTCTCGTGGCGTCAGCAGCGCAGTCGGGCAGCCGTCCCACCCTTGATGTCATTTGAAATATGAGCGCTCAATAACGCAATAGTTCTGGCACCCCCCGGCGCAATGATGCTCCCACACACCAACAGGGAGCCAGCCATGCCAGCGCTCGAGACCCGCAATACAGCCCTCAATTGGGACGTCTTCACGATCAAACGCCGCGGTTTCACGCGTGATCTACCCCGCGCGAGACCGGAACTCATGTGGGTCGCGAATTCCTCGACCCTGATCTGGGGTAAACGCGATGCGGTTCTAGTTGACACGTTCCTCACCCAAGAGCAGTCGAAACTTCAAGCCGACTGGGTCGCCGCAAGCGGCAAGAACCTCACCGCCATCTATGTCACGCATGGTCACGGCGACCATTTCTTCGGCCTCGCCCCACTGCTGGAGCGTTTTCCACAGGCGCGGGCGGTCGCGACCGCGCCCGTCGTGGAAGCAATGCGCGCACAGCTGTCGCCGGAATCCATCGATGGCTTCTGGCGCAGATTGTTCCCCGGCGAGATCGCGGACCGCTTGCTCGTCGCCGAACCATTGCAGGAGAACTCATTCCAGCTCGAAGGACACGCACTCGTTCCCGTAGAAACCGGCCGGACCGACACGGCGTCCTCCACGAGCTTGCACGTCCCCTCCATAGGACTGCTCGTCGCGGGTGACGTGGTCTACAACGGCATCCACCCCTATCTCGCCGAAACCGACACGCGCAGCCGCGCTGAATGGATTGCCTCTCTCGACAAGCTCGAGGCCCTGAGGCCCCAGGTCGTCGTTGCCGGCCATAAGGTTCCCGATGCCGCCGATGATCCAGACGACATCGAGCGCACGCGGCAGTACCTGCGGGACTTCAATCGCGTCGAGGCAGCGACGACCACGGCTCTCGAGCTCTACGAGGCGATGCTCGAGCTCTATCCGGATCGTGCCAACCCCGGCTCGCTGTGGAGCGGGGCGAACGCCGCGAAGAAGCGAGCATGAGCGCAGTCACCACCCACCGGAGAGCCACAATGATCTCGAGCTACCTCTATCGCAATTCAGCACGCCTGCTCGGCGCGACACTACTGCTTGCCGTGTTGAGCAACACCAACGCGACCGCCGCCACGCCGGTCTGCGACGTCAGCGGACCTACTCCCGCGTACGAGTGCCGCGCCATGATCGATCGGATACTCAACGAGGGTCCCGTTGTCTCGACCCCCGCGGAGCCCCAGGAGGACTTCTCCATTTCGGTCAAAGCTCCCCGAGGAGTATCGGAGGACCACTCAGGGCTGCATATTTCCAACACGGGACTGGGCGCCCTGTACCACGCACTCGCTCACCCGAAGGATGCCTGGAGAGTCGTGCTTCCTGTCCAACTCGCCAGGGCCGGCTGAATCATCTCACGCACATTCAATCAGGAGCAGCAACCATGACTCACTTCAAAACCTACCTCGCCAGCATAGCCGCTCTCCTTCTTGCGGCAATGTCAGTCCCGGCCAGCGCCGCGGCACTGAAAAACATCGTACTCGTCCACGGCGCATGGGTAGACGCATCGGGTTGGCAACCGGTGTACGACATCCTCACCCGTGAAGGCTTCAACGTCACCATGGTCCAGGAGCCGGAAACCACTCTCGCCGACGATGTGGCCGCCACGAAACGGGTTTTGGATCTTCAAACGGGACCCACCCTGCTCGTCGGCCACAGTTACGGCGGATCGATTATTACGGAGGCGGGCGTGCACCCCAAGGTCGTTGGGCTGGTCTATGTCGCGGCTCATGCTCCCGATGTCGCAGAGAATGAATCCACCCTCGGTAAGCAGACGCCGAGCGTCCTAGGCAAAACGCCCGGCGCCGTCCATGCGACCGCCGATCAGATGACCTACCTGGACCCCGCCTTGTTTCCCAAGCTGTTCGCGCCCGATCTCCCGCGGGAGCAAGCAGAGTTCGCAGCGCGCTCGCAGGTGTTGGCCGCGGCCTCAGTATTCAGCACACCTTTGACGGCCGCCGCGTGGAAGACGAAGCCGAGCTGGGGCATCGTCGCGGGCGGCGACCAGATCATCAACCCCGATCTCGAGCGCTGGTATTACCGCCGTGCCCACAGTCACACCAGTGAGATTCCAGGTGCGAGTCATGCCGTGTACGAATCTCATCCCCGGGAAGTGGCGGCCGTGATCACAGCGGCGGCGCGCAGCTTCGACAAGTAGAGGGACGCGAGCTATGACTATTTGCGAGGCGCGCTCGAGGAATGGCGGGATGGCCGTAGAGCCGGGCGCAAGGGCGCCATGGCAAACGTGGCCGAGCGCTTGAGCGAGAAGGATATTGCCGCCGCGACCGCATATTACTCTCAGCTCGTAAACTCGTGGTGAGGGTCGGCCAGAAGCGGCGCCCAGCCAGGACGCCGCTTTCACCGAAGCGCTCAGAAGTTCACAGCCGTCGTCGCACCGGTGTTCACCGCGACCGGCGTCGGGTACATATTGAAGGTGATAGTCGGCGCCGTGGCCGGCGCCACAATTGCGCTCTCATCCACACTCGGATCGTCCGGATCACACGTAAAGGCAACCGTGTATTCGTTGTACCCCGAATCCGATGCCAACCACTGGATGTTGAAACTCGCCGAACCGCTGGCCGCGTCGTACGTCGCTTGCTGAGTCACAACGGGTTGCACAGGTGTCTCGGACGCTTCCTCGGTGTCGGTGAAGATATCGTCCGGCGTCACATTCGTCGTAGCACTCTGCGCCGGGTAGACATACACAGTCGGAAGGTTCGTGGCGCTGCAGGCCGTCTTCGAGAACTTTGCCGCTTGCAACGCAGTCGCACTGATCTTGCCTGCGATCGATCCCACAGTGTCCGTCTCCACCACGCGCAGTACGGGCTTCATGTGCCACGAACTGGAATTCGGAAGCGGCACAATCGAGCTGGCGACATTGAAGTCAACGACCAGGTGAATCGCCCCATTCACCGGCATCGTGAAGCCGCGCACGATCTTCAGACCGGTCTCCGCGCCGCTCGGGATAGTCAGGTTGATCTGAGTAGGCGATGCGCACGTGGTACCCGTCGAGCAGTACAGCACGTAGTCCTTCCCGGCCGATGTATCGAGAGCCAGTCGAATCCAGTCGTAGGTTCCGGCTGGCACTTGCGCGCTGTTCACCAGCGTGGCGATGGAGCCTTGTTGGAGAGTCAGCAAGTCGACCGTGAGCGGGCTGGCGAGGTTGAGAGTCACCGAGTTCCCGTTGGTCGGCTTCACCTCAACACCCGTTACCGTGATAAATACCGACTGTACGCCCGCAATCGAGGCGGGTGCGTCCGTGAGGCTCAGTTTCATCGAGCCCGACCCGCTGGAGCCTCCACCGCCACCACAGGCTGACAGCGCACTCGCGACCGCAATGACCGCCAGTGGCGACGTGCAACGAAAAAGGTGCTTCATGAGCTCTCCGAGGGTCCACACAAGAGGCAACGACATATGGGACTATATGTCTCACGGGTAGCCGACGCTAGAAGCGCCCAGGACCCGAAATGCGATTCCGCTCACAAAAACCCGCCTCGCACGGCGACGTTAAGTCAAATCTGGGCGCCCTCCTCGCACTTCTCATCCCAGAACGGATGCGGCGGTCAATCCGTGATTCCGGGGATGATCGTCCGTGTTGGATATGAACGCGTTGAAGACCATGCGGCCGAACAGCTCATGCAAGTCGGCCGACGCGCGCCGACTTCGACGGCGCGGCTCATCCGCCAACAGTAGATAACTCCAACGGGTCCGATCGCTAACCGTCTCGCCGGCACGTAGGCGCGCTCAGAAGTCGGCATCGATCGGGCCCTTCCCGGCGCGCGCCCGCCTGGGGGTTCGGCCCTATGAAGCGACATGTGCAGTGGACCCGTGTCCATTACAAGGGTAAACTACGATGGTAGCCTAGGAGCCGACATGAGAACGTCCTTGTATGACCCGAAGGCCGCGAAGCAGACCGTAAGTCTCACCCTCAACTCGGATTTATACGCCCAGGCCAAGCGCTGGGGCATCAATGCTTCGCAAGTTGCGGAGGAAGCCCTGGCCCAAGAAGTTGCGCGCCGCAAAGCCGAGCAACTGAAGGCGGAGGTCCGTCAAGACATCGAAGCGCTCGATGCCTACGAGTCCGCCCACGGATCTTTCCCGGAAATGGTCCGGGAGCATTACCGTGGTTCGAATATCGATGAAAACAACTCGTGAGCCAGTACGACGTTTTCGAAAATCCGATTCCGCGTGCGAGAGCCGCCTTCCCGTTCGTCACAATTCTCCAGTCCGCGCTTGCTGATACCGGCCGCGAGCGGATGGTCGCCCCGTTGGTTCCTCGCGCACGTATGCCCGGCGTATCGGGTCGTCTGACACCCATTGTCAAGGTATCAGGCGTGGAGCACGTTTTGATCGTTCCACGAATGGCACCTGTTGGGATAGCCGATCTCCGCGGAGCCAAAGACCAACTGGCGTCCTATAGAAACGAGATTGTCGCGGCCCTGGATTTTCTATTTCTGGGTGTATGATTGCCGGCGGCTACCCTGGCAATCGAGCAGCCTCCTGAGACTGCCCGCGACCGGCCAACCTGACCGACACCCGCAACCCCGGCCCGTTATCCGCCACCAACAGCGGCGCATCGTGCAACTGGGCAATCGCCGCCGCGAGGCTGAGCCCGAGCCCATACCCCGGACTCGTCCGGCTATTCTCCAACCGCACAAAGCGCTGCAACACCTTCGCGCGCATCTGCGCGGGAATGCCCGGCCCATTATCCGACACGGCAAGCTCAACCCAACTTCCCTGCCACCGTGCCGCCAATTCGATCTTCGACCCTTGCGGACAATGCCGGATGGCATTCTCGACCAGGTTGGCCAACAGCTGAACCAACAAGTCGCGATCACCCGTGGCGATGACCTCGGAGTCAAGGTGGTGCTGGAGCTCCTGCCCCTTCTCCTCCGCCGCGCCCCGATACACCTCCGCGACCGTATCGACGACCTCGCCCAGATCGACTCTCGAGAAGGCCGCCCTGCGCGCGCCGCTCTCGACCTCGGCGATGCGCAAAAGAGCGGCAAACATGGCAAGAATATCGTCCACATCACGACGCGCAGCGTCCAAGGTCTGGCGCAACACCTGCGGGTCCGCAGCCGTGCGCGTCGCATACTCGAGCCTCTGTCCCAGTCGCGTCAAAGGGGTGCGCAGGTCGTGAGCGATGTCGGTCGTGACCTGGCGCAGGTCGCCCATCAGCGTCTCGATCCGGTCGAGCATCGCATTGACACTCAACGAAAGCCGATCGAACTCGTCCCCAACATGAGCGACCGGTACACGTTGGGTCAGGTCGCCCTGAATGATGTTACGGGCCGTGGCACTGACGGTCTCGATCTTGCGCACCAGCCGGCCACTCATGATCGCGCCGCCCACCAGGGCGAGCGCAATCGCTGCCGCGGATCCCCAGATGAACGCCTTCGCGATGAACTCTTCCATTTCGTGCAACTGATGCGTGCTCCAGCCCACGAACAGGTAGTTAGTCCCGACCAGGACTCCCCTGCCCCGAATCCTCCCGCGGCGCCGATCCGTCTCGGTGGCCTCACTCTCCACCTCGAACACGCCCATCTGCGGTGGGAGAGCCCGGATGTTACCCGCGAGCTCGTGCCTGTCAGCATCCTGAAAAAGATAGGCAAACCCGGATGACTGCCGCGCCAGTCCACTGACGATGCTGCGCATGCCGGCGACATCGCCGGGCGCATCACTCAGGATCTCATTCAACTCATTGGACACGCTGTCGTCGATCTGGTGCCGCATGAAGCGCGCGGTCGACCAGAAAATGACAGCAAACAGCAGCGCGAAACTGACGCCCGTCACCCCTGCATACAGCAGGGCGAGCCGGAAGCTGGAAGTCCCGTAAATACTACGTAGACGCACGCAGGCAATATCCCGAGCCACGAATGGTGTGAATGAGCGGCGTCGCGTGGCCCTTGTCTACCTTGGCGCGCAGCCGGCTGACGTGCGTCTCAACGACATTGGTGTGCGGATCAAAGCTCAGATCCCAGACCTTCTCCAGCAACATCGCGCGCGTGACCACCCGGTCCACGTGCTGCATGAGGTATTCGAGCAAGCGAAACTCGCGCGGCTGCAGATCGATCAGCTGACCGCCCCGATGGACCACCCGGGCCAGCAGATCCATCTCGAGATCATCCACACGGAGCGACGTCACCGGTGCCGTCTGCCGCGGACGTCGACCCAAGGCGGCGACGCGGGCGAGGAGCTCTGAGAAAGCAAAGGGCTTGACCAGGTAGTCATCGCCTCCGGCGTTGAGCCCATCGACGCGATCGTCGATGCCCCCCAGTGTGGTGAGAAACAGTACGGGCGCAAGCGCGCCGTTCTCACGCAACGTTCGCACCATCGTCAGCCCGTCGACGTGTGGCAGCTTGCGATCAACGATCAGGAGATCCCAGTTAGCAGAATCCCTCGTGGCGCGCGCCAGCCCTTCCCTACCATCGTGTGCCGCTTCGACGGAATGGCCGGCTTCGGTCAAGCCCTGCAATAAATACTGCGCGGTGGCGACGTCGTCCTCGACGACCAGGATCTTCAACGCTGGCGACCTCGATAACCGGCCTTACGAAAACCTAGCGTAGCGACACCCCCCATCCTATCGCAATGCACATCACAACCTTGGCGCTGGAGCCAGGGGGGCCGCCGATTGATTCAGGCATCCCGTGACGACTAAGCTACCATGAGCCCGCCTGACCCCGCCGGATGTGTCCGTATTGTACGAGTCGGATCGAGCATTAGTGACCCGAATGCGCGCCGGAGAGCAGCGCGCGTTCGACGAGTTCTTCCAGTCCAACGTCCCCCGGCTGCTCGCCTTCGCCACGCGCTATTCCGGCCTGGACAGCGCAAGCGTCGAAGACATCGTCCAGAACACCCTGGTCAAAGCCATGCGCAGCCTGAGCTCCTACCGCGGTGAAGCCTCGTTGTACACATGGCTCACCCAGATCTGCCTCTACGAGCTGGTGGACAACACGCGCAAGGCGGCCCGCCGGCCGGCGCATGTCAGTCTGCACGATATTGAGGACTGGTGGCGCCTCTGGGGCCAGTTGCGTGTTCCGGAAAGCAAGGAGCCTGCGGCCGAGGTGGAAACGCAATTGCAGCGCGCCGCCGTGCTCAACACGCTGCAATCGCTTCCGCGCCGCTATGCTCAGGTCCTGGAGGCCAAGTATGGCGATGGGCTCTCCGTGGAGGAAATTGCGGCGATGATGGGTCTGACCAACATCGCCGTCCAGTCTTTGTTGGCTCGTGCAAGAGAGGCGTTCCGACTCCAATGGTCGTCCGCCATGGGAGCCGAAGCAGGAGCCCAACTCCATGACTGAGCCGCTGGACACCTGTCAAGATCGTGGGGATGACGACCTCAGGGGTCTTCTGACCGAGGCCCTGCACGTCGAGTCCGCCGACGCCGCAACACTGCGGCGGCTACGGGACGCGGCATCACGGGAATGGCTGCTATCCGTCGACACGCCCGCGCGTCCCGCCCCCTGGAGAAACCCGGTCCTGGCGATCGCCGCGGCCTTGGTGCTCGTCATCCTGGGTGCTGCCTGGTTCGTCTGGCCTGTCTCGAGCCCGCACGCGTTCGGCATCGTCGCCCGTGTTGAGGCCGGCGGTGGGGAGACTGCAAGGAGTTGGCTACAACGGCGCCCCCTCAAGAACGGCATCACGTTGAATGTTGGCGAGGAGTTGTCCACCCACGGTCCGGTGCTCATCGCGCTGGCCGCCGGCGGAACGCTACGAGTGGCACCTGACACGGTGCTCGAGCTGACTGCGCCCAGTGAAAGCGAGCTGCAACGCGGCCTGGTCTATTTTGACTGGCCGCCGGGCCATGCCGACGCAACGCCGTTCAGCGTAAAGACCCGCGCCGGAGTCGTCCAACATGTTGGCACCGAATTCGAAGTGCTCAGCAATGACCAGATCGTCCGGATTCGCGTGCGCGAAGGCCGGGTCCAGCTGCGCACTGCGGCCGAGCAGACCCTGATCGATGCGGGTACCCAGCTGACCGCGAATCGCGATGGCACCCTGAGCCGCAGCCCCATCGAGTCCTACGGGCGGGACTGGCTCTGGGTGGCCGCGCTGGCGCCGGACTACGAAATCGAAGGGCGGCCGCTGCTCAAGTTCCTCCAATGGGCGGCTCGTGAGCTCGGGCGCCCGCTGAAGTTCGCGGATGACCACGCTCGCGAGGTCGCCGAGCACACCATCCTGCACGGCTCCATCAAAGGTCGCGAGCCACTGGATGCCTTGAACAGTGTTCTCTCGACCACCTCGCTCACCTACGAGATACGCGGCGACACAATCTGGGTACAATCCGGGCAGGGGACCTGAGCCATGTCGAGCGCCATCCGGAAACGTGCCTGCCAAGCCTCACCATCGCGCGTGGCTTAGCTTCCTGCTGTTGGCAACTCTGGCGGCGAACGCTGCAAACGCCGCGAGCGCACCGCCGGCCACCCTGATCGATCTGCTGCGCTCGCTCACCGCCAGCGGATACGACGTTCTCTACAGCTCCGACCTTGTCACCCCGCAGCTCAAAGTCCCCGACTCAGCGGATGCGCCTGATCCGGTCACCCGCGTCAGGCAGGCACTGGCTGCGTACCACTTGCAACTCAAGAGTGACGGCCAAAGGCGATTCATTGTGACGCGCGCCACCGAGCCGTCGCCGCCCCGATCGGTTCAAGACACCCCGCTGACCGAAATACGGCCTCTCGACGAGATCACCGTTTTCGCAAGCCGTTATGTCCTCCGGGACGACGAGTCCAGCACGGCGGCTGCCGGAGCCTACAGCCACGACGACATTGAGCAGGTGCCCGGATCGCAGCAGGACGCCATGCGCGCCATCCGGACGGTACCGGGGTTGGCGGACAACCTTTCCTCCAGGCCTTACGTGCGCGGCGCATTCCTCGAAGATGTCCTGGTGCAGTTCGATGGCGTCGCGATGGTGGACCCGTTTCACTTCAAAAACTTCCAGAACCTGATCAGCGCGTTCGATCCCGCGACGGTTGAGCGCATCGACATCTACACGGGCGGATTCCCCGTAAAATATGGCACCCGCTCGGGAGGTGTCATTGACATCACGCCGCGCGCCGTAGACTCCGGATACGAGCACAGCCTGGGTGCAGACCTGCTCAGCTATGACTTGTCCTCCGTAGGCCGTTCGGAAAGCCTGCCGATCGACTGGTTGGCTACGGCCCGTCGCAGCACTCCGAATGTGACCCTACAACCCGCCGGCGACATCGGCGAGCCCAGTTACTTCGATGTGCTGGGCCGGCTGCGCTGGCGGATAGCGCCGAATGCCGCACTGACCTTCGGTGGGCTGATGTTGGATGATCAAGTGTCTTCCTCTTCCGTGGATGTCGGCATACAGCAAGCAGTGGCGCACGACCGCGATATCTACGCTTGGGGGATCGCCGAATGGGCCCCCAGTAGCGCTATCCACTCCCGATCCTCCATTGCACTGACCGATTCGGCCCGGAATTTTACTGGACAGTTGAACCTGCCCGGCGCGGCGTCCGGCCAGTTGGCCGAGAATCGCGACGTCACCACCATCGACCTGCGTACGGATTGGACCTACCTGCAATCAGCGGCGCTCTTGTGGGACTTCGGTGCCGAAACAACCCTCGAATATGCCGAGCTCAACTTTGCGCGCTCCTTGAGCCTCACTCAGAGCCTGGCCAGCAGCCTCAACACGCCGACCGTTGCCAGTGTCAATAGTGTGCAGTCGCCCCGGTCAAATACCCTCGGCCTGTATGGATCGGCGCGCCGGCGCTGGCAGAAGTTGGAGATCGAGGTGGGCCTGAGACTCGACTCCCAGGACTATCGACGCCTCGGCTCACATACCCAGGTGAGTCCCCGCATCAACCTGCGCTTCGATCCGACGAGCCGGTGGCACCTGTACGGCTCCTGGGGTCACTTTCAACAAGCCGAGCGCGTCGGGGAGTGGCGAGTCGAGGAGAATCAAGCCGCGCCGGATCCGGCGACCCGTGTAGTGGAAATCATCGGCGGACTGGAGCACGAGAGCTCGCCCGCCTTGCACTGGCGCCTCGAGCTCTACAACAACCATTGGCTGACGGTGCACCCCTACTTCGACAACTACCTGGATCCCCTGGCGCTCATCCCGGAGTTGGGATTGGACCGCGTGCGCATCGCTCCCCGTGGCGGCGACAGTACGGGCCTCGAGCTCAGTGCCACCGATCACTTCGCCGGGAACTGGGAGCTCTCCGGCTCGTACACCCTCTCCCGCGCGACGGACGATCTGCCCGGGCGTGACGTGTTGCGAAGCTGGAACCAAACCCATGCCCTCAATGCCGGGATCCGCTGGCGACGTCCACTCACGTCGGCCTCCTTAGTCTTCAGCTGGCACACCGGCTGGCCCAACACGCCCATCAGCCTGGTGCCCGCCACGGCGACCCAGCCCGCCTATCTGCAAATCGGACCCCGCAACTCCGGGCAATGGGGCGACTACGTCTCCGTGGACGTCCGGGTCGCCCACACCTTCGCCTCACATCTGGGTGACTTCAACCTCTGGCTCGACACCACGAATGTGATCAACAAAGCCAACCCATGCTGCTCCTACTACGGCCAGTTGGATGCAAATGGAGCGTATCTGCCTCCCGTAACGACCAGCTGGTTTCCCCGCGTGATCAACATCGGCTTCGACTGGCGCCTCAAGTCCCGCCGCTAAGGCGGCGGCGCAAGCCGTCTAACCCGCAACAGCGGCATCGGTGACACCGGATACTCCACAGACAGCGCGTTCGCCTCAAACAGCCGCAGGAGGTGCTCGAACCCATCCACCACCGACCCGAACGCCGCAAACCCAAGCCCATCAGGATTCCGCGCCCCACCCTCATCCAGCGCCGGCTCATCCCGCATACAGACAAACATGCTGTGATAAACGGCCCCCGGCGCAAACCGCGCCAACGACACCGTCCCGCGCCGATGTCGTAACCCCGTCAACCCGGTCGTCTCATGCGCAATCACCACCGGCACGGTGGGATCCGTCTCCCGCACCCCCATCTGCAGCACCTCAATCTTCGCTGGCACCGTTTCGGGCTGGTTATGCAGGTTGACGATACGAAAGATCGCGGTGTCATCGAGACGCCCCGCATCGACATCCGCCAGGAAATACGCGCTGCTGATCGGAGCCGCCGCCGCATGGACGTCGATCACGAAGTTGAAATCCGGAGTAACCACTTCGACCCGGGCTGAGCTCATGTAAGCGACTCCCGACGCAGTCGCGCGGCATTGAAAAATGCATGGCCCGCAGCGGCAATCAAAATGGAATCGACCGCCGGAATCCGAGTCAACGAATGCCCGGAATAGGTCGCCACGAGCCCGCAGGCCGATCCGAGCGCCCAGGCCGCAAGCGCTCCGCCGTGGGCGCCGGTCGAATGCGACCCGCGCCGAAGCAGGAAAAAGTCCACCACATACACCCCGGCCAGTGGCGCACTCAAAATGCCCAACACAATGAGCAGTGGAATGAAGTAGTCCGCGATGCCGGCCGCAGCCGCAGCCCACGCCACAACAGCACCCCACAGGCCCAGAGTCCGGGGGGAGCGGCGCGGGAAGAGAGTCGCCAGAGTCAGCGTCGCCGAGTAGAGGTTGCTCGTGTTGCTGGTCCAGGTAGACACGACCAGGATGACTATCGCAATACCCGGTATCCGCAACAGCGTCATCACATCCATGATGTCATGCTTGCCATACACCGCGGCCGGCACCGCCGCCAGCAGCAATGCTGCCGGATAGCCGAGCGCGACACCCAACACCGACACCAGCGCATTGCGATCATCCCGGGCGTAGCGGGTCAGATCGGGCGCCAGCACTGCGGTCAAAACAATCGCCCCGATGACAGACGACAGGGCGTCGATTGCCGCAAGAGAATGATCCCCCACCCGAGCGAGGGCGGTCCCTAGCCCGTTCCTCGAGATCGAGAGCCAAACCACGTATCCCATGAGCGCGGTCAGAAGCGGCACGGTCACCCGCGCCAAATGCTCCATGACGCGGAACCCGAAGATCCCGGTCAGCGTCATCAAAGACAGCGCACCCAGGGTATATAGCCACTTGGGGGTCGTCGCCGCCTCGCCATAGTGTCCCGACAGCCCGACGACCGCGTGCTGCACGGCGCCACCCAACATATCCGCCGTGGTGGCGAACCACCCGATCAACATGATGGCCAGCATCAGATTGATCAGTTGCGCCCCTCGCGCCCCAAACGAAAACGCCAGGATCTGGTAGGTCGAGAGCCGGCAGCGCGCCCCCACGACGGAGGTCAGCATCGCCAGCAGCGCAACCAGCCCACAAGCCGCAACCGCAATGCCGACCGCTGCGCCGAGCCCCAGCGCTCCAGCGATCTGCGTACCCAGAGTAAACATGGGCAGGGTCGCCCCAATACCCATAATGACCATGGCGATCTGCAGTCCGTGTACAGTAGCGCCATCTGGAACAGGCGCAGCCGCGAAGTCCTGCGGCAGGCTCACTCAGGCCACCGCCGGCGCGCGTCGGGTCAGCGCGGCACCCGCCAACCAGATAACCGCCGTAACGACGACAGAATCAATCGAGGCGATGCCCGTGACCGTAAAGTAGTCGTGAGAGGTGAGATACCCCGTAACAGAGCCCAACACCCACGCGAGCAACGCAACGGGCCGGAGCGACGGCGGCTCCCCGGTGCCCTCGGCAACAGTCCCCGAGCGTAACGTGTGCAAAATATTCACCGCCGCGACCGGCGGAAAAGCCACCCCCAGCAACGCCAGAAACGGCATGAAAACCTGCTCCGCATGCAGGATCGCAATCGCCGCCCCAACGGCCGCGGAAATAGCCGTCACCCACGGCAGCTTGAATCGCCGCACCTGGTTGGTCAGGCTCAAGCTCCCGGAGTAGAGACAAGCCGAGGCGTCAATCCAGGCACCGAGAACCAACAGCACCAACGCCGGCAACCCGATTCCGACACCGACCATGACCGCAATGAGATCGGGTGCCCCGCAGTTGAATGTCGGGATCGCGGCCAGCGCGAGGATGCAAGGAAACGCCACGCCGAGCGCGAGCCCCGCTGCAATCCCTGCCCCGGCCGGCCGCCGCACGAACCGACCGTAGTCCGGTTGGATCACGATCCCCACCACATACTCGCCAACGACAGCCGATACGGCCGCGCCGAACCCCAGATTTCCAGGCACGCTCAGAGGCGTAGCGGCCGTGCCGCATCCCTTATAGAACGTCCACGCAATCAGGGCCAGGAGCAGAGGCGCGATCAGCATCCCGACATGCTCGAGCCCGCTCACCCCTCGCAAAGCAATAACCGTCACCGCTATGGCGGCGATCACTCCGATCCAGGCCGAGTCGAATGTCACGGAGTAGATCGAATGAATCGCGGCGCCCGCAGTCGCCCCGAGAACGCTCAAGATGACCCCGACCCACCCGACCAGGCTCAGCGCGATCACCATTTTGACGATTCGCCCGCCGATCAGTCCGAACGCCTCGTCGGCCAACATCGCTAGATTCATGCGGGTCCGTGCGCCGCTATAGGCGCTCAGCGCGCCCAGGAACCCTGACAGCAGCCCGCCAGCGATGAAAGCATAGAGCGCGCGCCGCAATCCCATCCCGTTCACGACCTGCGCCGCCAGGACGTAACCGGGTAGCCCGCACAGCGACCCGGCGACAATGAAGAACACCCGATGAGCGCCACCAAGCTGCGCCTCCGGCACGAGGCGTCGCGCATATCCTTCGGCAATGAATCCTGTCGATTCGCTCAACGCGCTATCCTCAGGCCCGGTCGGCGCACGACTTCGCTCATCAGGCCACGTGTTTGTGGATGACGCCGTTCTTTACGATGAGCTGCAGATGCCGCCCCTGCTCCTGCAACAGCGTCAGGTCCTTCAGCGGGTTCCCCTCGACGGCAATGAGATCAGCCAACGCTCCCGGTGCAATGACGCCAAGTCGCCCCGTCTGGCCAAGGATCTCCGCATTTACGCGAGTGGCCGAGTCCAACACCGCCCGCGGCTCCTGCACCCGTGCCCGGATCTGCAGCTCCTCCGCCTGATACGTGTGAAACTCGCCTAGCAGGTCAGTCCCGAACCCCAGCCGCACGCCAGCATCCAACGCAATCTGAATACTTTCCAATCCCGCCGCCAGAACGGTCTCGAGTTTCGCAACGCTGAACGCAGGAAGCTTCGCCCGCGGCGCCTCACGACGCATGACTTCATAAGTGACGAGAGTCGGTACCAGAAACCCGCCACCGGCAGCGAGCCGTTGAGCCGCGGCCGAATCGATCAGGTTGCCGTGCTCAATCGTCCTGACGCCCGCCTTGGCCGCCCGCGTGATCGCGGCGGCCGTATAAGCATGTGCCGCCACATACGTGTTCCAACTCCATGCCTCGTGAACGATAGCCGCGAGCTCCTCGTCCGTGTACTGCGCTGAGGCGAGCGGGTCGGAAGGCGACACCACACCTCCCGAAAGAAACACTTTGATGTGATCGACACCCTGGCGCAGTTGCTCCCGCGTGGCCACCTGAACGCCGGCCTTACCATCAGCCACAACCGACATGTGCGCCAAAGCATTGGTGCAGTTGCAGAACGTCTCCGTCTCGACCCGCCGACGCAAGTCGCCATGACCGCCGGTCTGCGAAAGCGCGCGACCCGCAATGTACACGCGCGGTCCAACGATGGAACCCTCCGCCACCGCGGTGCGCAAGCCCCAGTCAGCCCCACCCATGTCACGGACAGTCGTGAACCCGCGGTCCAACGCGCCCCGCAGCAAGTTGGCGGCCCTGGCGGTCATGAGGGTCGTCGGTACGTCACGCAGATTGGCAGGATTGGTATCCGTCAACGTCGCATGGAAGTGAGCGTCGATCAGACCCGGCAGCAGACACTTTCCCGCCAGATCGATCCGATCAGCGGAAGCGCTCTGCGGCCGCCGGTCTTCGACCGCAACGATACTGTCCCCCTCGATCGTGACGAAGTGCCCGGGGCGCGGCTCTCCCGAATCCAAGTCAATCAACGTCGCATTGTCGAGTATCAGCAAGAGCCTCCCTCACCGCGCTGTGACGCCATAGTCCACTAACGCCTGTTTCTCCGTCACGAAGCCGTTCTTGAGATCTCGCAAAATCTCGGCATGAGCCCTGGCAGCCGGATTCCCGTATCCGCCCCCCGTCGCGGTCGTGAGTCGAATGAGCTCCCCCTGGGCCACCCGAACGCGAGTACACATGTCGTAGTGTTCGACAGTGCCGTCGTGACGATGCACGCTGACCCCGTTCAACGATCCAGGTTGCCCACCCGACAGTGGCCAAGGCGGGCGAGCCGAGCGCGTCGTCGCATAGGTCAGATAAACCTCGTCGGCCGTAACGCGGTAATCGAGCACCACACCCTTACCGCCACGGTACTGCCCCGCCCCACCCGCGTCGTTATGGAAGGCGTACTGCTCCACCTTGAGGCCATAGCGCGACTCGAAAAGCTCCACCGGAATGTTGAAGGTCTCCCCATTGGCGCAGCAAAACTGGCCACTGTCACCGTCACGCTCAGGGGTCGCACCCCATCCGCCCACCAGGGGCTCACCCATCACGAACAAATCCCGGGTGTCAGGATGCAGCCCGACAATGAATGTCGCGTTCACAGACCGTTGATGCCCCGCCGGCAGGCGATCGGGCACGATGGCCGCCAGGGCCTTCCACATGACATCCATCGCCGCCAGCAACGACTCGTAATAAAGCGAAACCGGCGCAGGCGACTGCGCCGAGATGAACGTGCCCGGCGGACAGACGATCCGCAAAGGACGGAAGCAACCTCCGTTGGCCGGCAGCTCCGGATTCGTAATCGACTTGAATACACAGCGAACGCCGGTGACCAACCCCGTCAGGGTACAGTTGATCGGTCCGGCCGCCTGTTGATCGGTCCCCGTGAAATCGACCACCAACTCCTGAGCGGCCACCGTGACCTTGACCTTGATCCGGAACGGCCCGTTGCCCAGGCCATCGCTCTCCACGACATCGTCGGCCTCGTAGACACCCACCGGCAGCTTCGCAAGCTCCTCCAGCGTCATCCGTTCACCGTAGTCGAGCAGACTCGACATGGCATCGACGACCGTCTCGACACCGTACTTCTCGACCATGTCGGTCAGACGCCGCGCGCCGACCTTTGCCGCCGCAACTCCGGCATACATATCCCCGATCGTGCTCTCGGGCAGGCGGACGTTGGCCTCGATCATGGC
>Ga0070665_100001448_pt1 | contig 27820 bp, 22 predicted proteins | sample KBSS13metaG_FD_65862 | JGI IMG/M metagenome (GOLD analysis project Ga0070665, IMG submission 65862) | Switchgrass rhizosphere microbial communities from Kellogg Biological Station, Michigan, USA - KBS S1-3 metaG | ecosystem: Host-associated > Plants > Roots > Rhizosphere > Soil ... | reverse complement strand
GCCAGGGCGCGGCCCACATCGGGACCCGTCACCGCGTTGCCGAGCTCCAGTCGTCGCAGCACGTCCGCGCCGAAGCGGCCGGGCTCGTCCGCGAGGCGCTCGCGGTGCAGGCCGGTCGCCTCCGCGCGGATGAGCAGCGTCGCGATCCCCGTGGCGTCGTCCGCGCCGTCCAGGTCGACGTCGACGATCTTCGCCCCGAGGCCGGCGAGGACGTCCGCGGCGGCCTGGGTGTTCTCGGCGATGGCCGGGTCGACGTCCTCGAAGAAGAAGCGGCGCGGCAGTCCGACGCGCAGGCCCGCGACACCGGCGTGGAGACCGCCTCGCGGATCGTCGAAGGGATGCTCGACCGCGTGCGGGTCGTCGCGGTCGTAGCCGGCCATCGCCGCGAGCATCTCGGCGACGTCGGCGATCGTCCGCGCCATCGGCCCGATCGTGTCGAGCGCGGCGCTGACCGGGAACGTGCCCCTGGCCGATACCAGCCCATACGTCGGCCGCAGCGCGCTCACGCCGTTCAGCGCCGCCGGGATGCGGACCGAGCCGCCGGTGTCGGTCCCGAGCGCGCCGAGGCACAGGTCGGCGCCGAGCGCGGCGCCCGAGCCGCCGCTGGAGCCGCCCGGCACGCGGTCGGTGTCCCACGGGTTGCGGCAGGCGCCGAAGTGCGGGTTGTCGGTCGTCGCGCCGTAGGCGAACTCGTGCAGCGCGACCTTGCCCAGGACGATGGCACCGGCCGCGCGCAGGCGCCGCACGACCTCGGCGTCCTCGCCGGGGATGCGATCGGCGAAGAACTGCGAGCCGCAGGTCGCCGGCACGCCGGCGACGTCGATGTTGTCCTTCACGGCGATCGGGAACCCGTCCAGCGGGCCCAGGGACTCGCCGCGGGCGCGGCGGGCGTCCGTCGCCGCGGCGTCCGCGCGCGCCCGGTCGGCGGTGACGGTGATGTACGCGTTCAGCTCCCCGGCGGTCGCGTCGATGCGCGCCAGCAACAGCTCGACGAGCTCGCCTGCCGGCACCTCCCGCCGGCGCTCTGGCTCGTCCACCAAGGCGCGCAGCGACGCGCTCACGAGCCCCCCGCGTGGCCGACGGAGCGCATGTGCGCGATGGTCGAGGTCGCGCCGAGCGCGATGTGCTCGCGCATGCACGCGAACGCGGCCTCGGGGTCGCGCCGCTCGAGCGCGACGGTCACGCGCTCGTGCTGCTCGAGGGACATCGACGCGCGGCTCGTGAGCCAGATCGCGCGCCCGGGGAGCGCCTGCCAGAGGCGCGAGATGAACTCCTGGAGGTAGCGCGACGCGGAGGCGTTGTAGACCGCGCGGTGCCACAGCACGTTGAGCTCGGCCGCGCTGGAGTGGTAGGAGTCGGCGACGGCGGCGCCCAGCTCCGCGTGCAGCCGCCGCAGCTCGTGGAGCTGCTCGTCCGTCACGCGCTCGGCGGCGAGCCGGGCGGCCATCGGCTCGAGGACCAGCCGCAGCGCGTAGACCTCCGCGGCGTCTTCGGGCGAGTACTCCGCCACGGTCGTCCCGCGATGGGCGTGATGCACCACCAGGCCCTCGGATTGCAGCATCCGCAGCGCCTCGCGGATCGGGGTCGGGCTCATCCGCAGATCCTCGACCAGCCGCTGCACGCGCAGGTGCTCGCCCGGGTGATACCGCCCGTCCTCGATCGCCTGACGGAGGGCGCGGAACGCGGCCTCGGTCTTCGTGACGGAGCGGGCATCGATGGACATCGGACGGCGGACCCTACACCCGGCCTTGACTTCCGGGGCCAGGCGTTAAATATTAAATTAGACGCGCCGACGCGACGAGGGAGAAGCTGTGGATCGGAAGGATGGGCTGCTGCGGTCGCTGCTGTTCGTGCCCGGGAGCGACACGCGGAAGCTCGGCAAGGTCGCGCGCTTCGGAGCGGACGCGATCGTCATCGATCTGGAGGACGCCGTCGCCGACGAGGAGAAGGTCGGCGCACGGTCCACGACGCTCGCGGCGATCCCGGATCTGGCGGGCAAGGCCACGCTGGTCGTGCGCGTCAACGGCATCGAGACCGGCCTGCTGGACGACGACGTCGCGGCGATCGCGGTCGAGGGCGTCGACAGCATCATGGTCCCGAAGGTCGAGTCGGCCGACACGCTCGCGCACCTCGACGCCCGCATCGCCCAGGCCGAGCAGGCGGCCGGCATCGCGCCCGGGACGATCCGCGTCCTCGTGCTCCTCGAGACCGCGCGCGGGATCGCCGACTGCGACACGATCCTCGCGGGCGCGCCCGATCGGGTGCACACCGTCGTCTTCGGCGCCGGCGACTTCTCCGTGCAGCTCGGCATCGACCTGACGCCCGACGCCACGGAGCTCGCCTACGCGCGCTCGCGCCTCGTCGTCGCCGCGCGCGCGGCGGGCCTCGCCGCCCCGATCGACGGCCCCTGGCTGCGGCTCGAGGACGACGAGGGCCTGGAGGCCGACAGCCGGCGCTCGCGCGGTCTCGGCTTCCAGGGCCGCGTGACCGTCTACCCGCCGCAGGTCGAGACGGTGATGCGCGCCTACTCCGCGCTCTCCGACGAGGAGGCCGATCGCCAGCGCCGGGTCGTGGAGGCGTTCGAGGAGGCCGAGTCGCGGGGCGTCGCCTCGCTGCGGGTCGACGGCCGCTTCGTCGACTACCCGATCTACCGCCTGGCGAAGGACCGCATCGAGCGCTACGACGCGTGGCGCGCCCGGAGCGCGGCCGCATCATGAGCGCGCTCCCGCTCGACGGCCTGCGCGTGGTCGATGCCGCATCGCTGTTCGCCGGCCCGGTGATCGGCACGATGCTCGGCGACTACGGCGCCGACGTCGTCAAGATCGAGCAGCCCTCCGGCGACAACCTGCGCTCGCTCGGCTGGGAGAAGGACGGCGTCTCGCTCTGGTGGGCGCTCATCGGCCGCAACAAGCGCTCGGTGACCCTGAAGCTGTCGGACCCGGCCGGCGCGGAGGTCGCCCGCAAGCTGCTGACCGACGCGGACGTGTTCATCGAGAACTTCCGCACCGGCACCCTGGAGCGGTGGGGGCTCGGGTGGGACGTCCTGCACGAGCTCAACCCGAACCTCGTCATGGTCCGCACGACGGGCTTCGGGCAGACCGGGCCGTACGCCACTCGGCCGGGCTTCGGGACGATCGCGGAGTCGATGACGGGCTACGCGCACACGAACGGCTTCCCGGACGGGCCGCCCACGCTGCCGCCCTTCGCGCTCGGCGACGGCGTCGCCGCGATGACGGGCGCGTTCGCGACGATGATGGCGCTCTGGTGGCGCGATACGCAGGGCGGCACCGGCCAGGTGATCGACCTCTCGATCTACGAGCCGCTGTTCTGGATCCTCGGGCCGCACGCCACCGTCTACCAGCAGCTCGGCATCGTGCAGGGGCGCACGGGCAACCGTGCGCCGTTCACCGCGCCGCGCAACGCCTACCTCGCGAAGGACGGGAAATGGCTCGGCGTCTCGGCCAGCGCCCAGTCGATCGCCGAGCGCGTCATGACGCTCGTCGGCCGCCCCGAGCTCGTCGAGGAGCCCTGGTTCGCCGATCACACCGGGCGACTGGAGCACCAGGACGAGCTCGACGACGCGATCTCGGCGTGGATCGCCGAGCGCGACTCCGACGAGGTCGTCCGTGCGTTCGAGGAGGTCCACGCGGCCATCGCGCCGGTCCTGTCGATCGACGAGATCGTCCTCGACCCGCAGTTCATCGCGCGGGACACGATCACCGAGGTCGACCACCCGAAGCTGGGCCCGCTGCAGATGCAGAACGTCATCCCGCGGCTCGTCGAGACGCCGGGGCGGATCCGCTGGCCCGGCCCCGAGCTCGGCTCGAGCAACGAGGCCGTCCTGCGCGACGAGCTGGGCCTGACCGAGGAGCAGATCGCCGCGCTCGTCGAGATGGGCGTCGTGGCCGACGCGGCGCCCGACGACCCGAGGAGCACACGAGAGGAGCTCACCTGATGCCCCCCGTCTTCCGCGAGAGCGACGGACCCGGCCCGCGGCGCGATGTCGTCGGCTACGGGCGTCACGTCCCGAAGGTCACCTGGCCCGACGGAGCCCGCGTCGCCGTGAGCATCGTCCTCAACTGGGAGGAGGGCTCGGAGTACTCGAAGATCGCCGGCGACGGGCGCAACGAGGGGCTCGCCGAGATCCCCTACGTCATGGAGCCCGAGTTCCGCGACCTCGCCGCCGAGTCGGTCTACGAGTACGGCGGCCGGGCGGGCGTCTGGCGCCTGCAGCGGCTGTTCGACGAGTTCGGCATCCCCGTGACGTTCTTCGGCGCGGCGGTCGCGTTCGAGCGCAACCCCGAGGTTGCCGCGTACCTGCGCGAGGCCGGCCACGAGCCGTGCTGCCACGGCTGGCGCTGGGAGGAGGTGTGGACGCTCTCGCGCGACGAGGAGCGCGAGCACATGCTCGAGGCGATCCGGTCGATCGAGCGCAGCTGCGGAACCCGGCCGCTGGGCTGGTACTGCCGCTACGGCCCCTCGGTCAACACGCGCGAGCTGCTGGTCGAGGAGGGCGGCTTCGTCTACGACTCCGACGCCTACAACGACGACCTCCCGTACTACACCGAGGTCGGCGGCCGGCGCCACCTCATCGTGCCCTACAGCTTCACGTACAACGACGGGCGCTACGTCCTGCCGCAGGGCTTCTCGGACCCGTCGTCGTTCTTCGACCAGTGCCGGCGCGGCCTCGACGTCCTCTGGGACGAGGGCGCCACGCACCCGCGGATGATGTCCATCGGGCTGCACTCCCGCTGGGCCGGGCAGGCCGGGCGGACGAGCGGCCTACGCGACTTCATCGAGTACGCGCAGGAGAAGGGCGATGTGTGGTTCGCGCGGCGCATCGACATCGCGAACTGGTGGAACGAGCACCACACGGAGTTCGAGGTGACATGAAGGCGGTCCGCTTCCACGAGTACGGCGACGCGGACGTCCTGCGCCTCGAGGACGTCCCCGATCCCGAGCCGGGCCCGGGAGAGGTCGTCGTCCGCGTGCGCGCCGTCGGCCTCAACCACGTCGACGTCGACATGCGCAACGGGACCTCGCGGCTCCCGCTCGCGCTGCCGCACACGCTCGGCTTCGAGGCGGGCGGCGACGTCGCCGCCGTCGGCGAGGGCGTGACGGATCTCGCCGAGGGCGACCGCGTCACGCCGCTCTACCAGGTCGCCTGCCGGCGGTGCGTGCCCTGCCTCGCGGGCCGCCAGCAGTTCTGCGAGCGGCTGCAGATGCTCGGGGTGCAGCGCGCCGGAGCGTACGCCGAGTACGTCCTCGCCCCCGCCGACGCGGTCGTGCCGCTCCCGGACGCGACCACCTACGAGCAGGCGGCGTCGACGCAGACCACCTTCGCCACCGCCTGGCACTGCTTGATCACTCGCGCGCGCGTGCGCGCGGGAGAGACGGTCCTCGTCTCCGCCGCCGGCTCAGGCGTCGGCTCGTCGGGCATCCAGGTGGCCAAGCGCGCGGGCGCGCGAGTCATCACGACGGCCGGCAGCGACGAGAAGCTCGAGCGTGCGCTGGAGCTCGGCGCCGACGTCGCGATCAACTACACGACCGAGGACATCGCCCAGCGGGTCCGCGAGGCGACCGACGGTCGCGGCGTGGACGTGGTGCTCGAGCACGTCGGCGGCCGCGTCTTCGAGGGCAGCCTGGCGGCGGTCGCAGACGGCGGGCGCGTCGTCGTGTGCGGCGGCCACGCGGGGGAGGTCGTCGACCTCGATCTCATCGAGCTGTTCCGGCACGAGTGGTCGGTCATCGGCTGTGCTCGCGCGACCGAGGCGGAGCTGCGTCACGTCATCGAGCTGGTCGGTCGCGGTGAGCTGACGCCGGTCGTCTCCGAGGCGCTGGACCTCGCCGATGCGGCCGGTGCGCATCGGCTCATGGAGGATCGCAGACAGTTCGGCAAGCTTGTGCTGATCCCATGAAACTCAACAATCGGTCCACATCGGTTCTTACAAATGAACCAATGTCCAACATTGACACAGAGTCCAGAATCCGCGACGTTAGCCACCATCTGGGACCACGGCGGGCCGGGGATCTCCCCGCCCCGAGGAGGAGGGCGAAGTGAGAGGAAACGTCAGGGTGCGGTACGCCCTTGCGACGCTCGGCGTCGCGTGTTCGATGGCATTCGCAGTCAGCGCATGTGGAGGTGACGACAGCAACGACAGCGCGTCGTCGGGCTCAGGGAGCACCACGGCGTCAGGCGGCGGCGGGGGCAGCGACGCCCAGGCCACCGCGAAGGCTGCGATCGAGAAGGGCAAGGCCGTCCCGCAGTTCAACCTGGATGCCAAGCCGTTCGACGCGAGCAAAGCCAGCGGGATGACCATCTTCAACATCCCCGTCTCGAGCGCGATCCCCTACGTCGCGGCGGTCGACAAGGAGATGCAGAAGGTCGCCCAGCAGCAGGGCATCAAGTGGGTGCAGTTCGAGAACCAGGGCAACCCGACGCAGTGGGCGACGGGCATGAACCAGGCCATCTCGCAGAAGGCCGACCTGATCATCCTGGACGCCGGCATCGACCCGAAGCTGCTCATCCCGCAGCTGCGCCGGGCGAAGTCCGCGAACATCAAGGTGCTGGTCAACCACCTGTACCAGAACGGTGAGGCGCCGGATCAGCAGATCCTCGACCTCATCGACGGCTACATCACGGTGCCGTTCCACGAGTCGGGCGAGCTGTCGGTGCAGTACGCGGTGGCCGACGGCGGCTGCGACGCGGTGAAGAGCACGCTCATCATCAACGCCAAGGAAGTGCCGCCGAGCCAGGGCATCGTCGACGCGATGACGGCCAAGCTCGCCGAGCTCTGCCCGGACGCGAAGCCGAAGGTCGTCAACGTGCCGGTCGTCGACTGGGGCACGAAGATCGCGCCTGAGGTCCAGTCCGCGCTGGCCGCCGACCCGAACATCAAGTGGGTCCTGCCGATCTACGACTCGATGTCGATCCCGGCGATCGCGGGCATCCGCGGCGCGGGCAAGGCGGCGAGCGTCAAGGTCGCGTCGTACAACGGGACGCCCGACGTGATGAAGCTCATCGAGAACGGCGACAACATGGCCGCCGACATGGGTGAGAACATCCAGTGGCTCGCATACGCGAACATGGACCAGGCGATGCGGATCCTCACCGACGGGCCGGTCATCAAGGACGGCAACGAGAACACGCCGCTGCGCGTCTTCGACGACAGCAACGTCAAGGAGGCCGGAGGCCCCGAGTACGTCAAGGGCTTCGGCGACTCCTACATCACGGGCTACAAGAAGCTCTGGGGGGCCCAGTAGGCCATGACGGACCAGGCGCCTCAGGGCGACCTGTCGCGTAACGATCCGGCCGCGGACGCTCCCTCGGGGGCGTCCGCGCCGGACGGCGACGCGCCGGTCATCGCCCTGCGCGGGTTGTCGAAGACCTTCGGCGGAGCCCGGGCACTGGACTCCGTCGACATGACGATCCAGCGCGGCGAGATCCACGGGCTTCTCGGTGAGAACGGCTCGGGCAAGTCGACGCTGATCAAGATCCTGGCGGGCTTCCACGCGCCCGACGAGGGCGAGCTGGAGGTCAACGGCACGCCCGTGAGCCTCCCGCTGGCGCCCGGGCAGTTCGCCACGCTGGGCCTGAGCTTCGTGCACCAGGACCTGGGGCTGCTGCGCGAGCTCACGGTGCTGGAGAACCTCCGCCTGATCGAGCTCTCGCAGTCGCACTCGTGGCGGATCAACTGGCGGGCCGAGCGTCGCAAGGCGCGCGCGCTGTTCGACGAGTTCGGGGTCGACCTGGACCCCGAGGCCCTCGTCAACGACATCTCCGAGACCGACCGCGCGCTGCTGGCGATCGTCCGCGCGACGGAGGACATCCGGACGGCCACGGGCGAAGACCGGCGCGGCCTGCTCGTGCTCGACGAGCCGACGGTGTTCCTGCCCCGCGAGGGCGTCGAGCGCCTCTTCGCGATCACGCGCTCGATCGTCCAGGAGCACGCGAGCGTGCTGTTCGTCGGTCACGACCTCGACGAGGTGCGCGAGATCACCGACACCGTGACGGTGCTGCGCGATGGTCGCGTGCACGGCACGGTCAAGACCGCAGAGGCCTCGGAGTCCGATCTCGTCGAGATGATCATCGGGCGGCGCCTGGCGCAGCTCGAGCTCCAGCGGCCGGACGCGAGCACCCACTCGACGGCGATCGCCGTCGAGGGCCTGATCGGGACGAAGGCCCGCGGGCTGTCGCTGCAGGTCCGCACCGGGGAGGTCCTCGGCGTCACCGGCCTGCTCGGCTCCGGCTTCGACGAGCTCCCGTACCTGCTGTTCGGCGCGCGCCCGTGCTTCGGCGGCGAGTTGCGCACCCCGGACGCCACGTACTCGATGTCGTCGATGACGCCGCAGCGCGCGCTCGCCGCCGGCATATCGCTCATCCCTGCCGACCGGCAGCGCGACGGGAGCATCGGCTCGCTGACCGTCGCGTCCAACGTGATGATGCAGGTGCTCGACGACTACCGGCCGATGAGCCTCAAACTGCGCGGCCTCAGCCGCAAGGCCGGCGAGCTGTGCGACGAGTTCGACGTGCGCCCCAACGATCCGGGGCGCAACTACCAGTCGCTGAGCGGCGGCAATCAGCAGAAGGCGCTCGTGGCCAAGTGGATGCAGACAGAGCCGCACCTGCTCCTCCTGCACGAGCCGACCCAGGGCGTCGACGTCGGTGCGCGGGTGCAGATCTTCCGCATGCTGTCCGCCGCGGCGGAGGGCGGGATGTCGATCCTGTGCGCGAGCTCGGACTACGAGCAGCTGGCCGCGATCTGCGACCGGGTGCTCGTGATCGGCAACGGCCGCATCGTGCGCGAGCTGACCGGAGCGGACGTCGTCAAGGAGCGCATCGCAGAGCAGGTCTACAACAGCGTCACGCTCGCCGAGGCGGAGTGAGGGAGGACCCAACGGGATGGAGAGTTCGGTGAGTCAGCAGCCTGCCGAGGAGCCTGCGGCACAGACGCCTGAGCGCAAGCGGCCGCCGCGTGACAACCGCCGCGTTGCCGCGGTCGCGTTCCAGAAGTACGCGCTGATCCTCGCGTGGCTGCTGGTCGTCATCGTCTTCTCGCTGCTCAAGCCCGACACCTACGCCACGTCGGGCAACTTCCAGACGATCTTCGGCTCCCAGGCGGTGCTGCTGATCCTCGCGCTGGGCCTGATCGTGCCGCTGACCAGCGGCGACTTCGACCTCTCGATCGCCGCGGTGCTGTCGCTGGCGTCGATGGTGCTCGCGATCCTGCAGGTCCGCCACGGCTGGTCGCTGTTCCCCGCGATCGTCGTGGTCCTGGCCATCGGACTGTTCATCGGCCTGATCAACGGGGCGCTGGTCACGTTGCTGGAGATCGACTCGTTCATCGTGACCCTGGGCTCAGCCACCATCATCCAGGGGATCGTGCTCTGGATCAGCGGCTCGAACACGGTCAGCGGCGTCAGCGACGGGCTGATCAACTGGACGATCACGAACCGGTTCCTGGGCATCTCGATGGTGTTCTGGTACGGCGTCCTGCTGACGATCTTCCTCTGGTACGTGTTCGTCTACACGGCCCTGGGGCGGCGACTGCTGTTCGTGGGTCGCGGGCGCAACGTGTCGCGCCTGAGCGGCATCAACGTCGGTCATGTCCGCTGGGGCGCGCTGGCCGCATCCGCCTTCGTGGCCTCGATCGCCGGCATCTTCTACGCCGGGTCGCTCGGCGGCGCGGACCCGACCTCGGGCCTGGCGTTCCTGCTGCCGGCCTTCGCCGCGGCGTTCCTCGGGGCGACCGCGATCCAGCCGGGCCGCTTCAACCCGATCGGCACGTTCGTCGCGGTGTTCTTCCTGGTGAGCGGGATCACCGGGCTGCAGCTCCTGGGCGCGGACAGCTTCGTCCAGCAGCTCTTCTACGGTGGCGCGCTGATCCTGGCGGTCGCCCTGTCGCAGATCGTGCGGCGCAAGGACATCAAGGACGAGGCCGCGGCGAGCAATGCCTGACGCGCGGCGCCCGACGCAGGAGGACACATGAGCCTGAGGCTGGGAGTCGACGTGGGGGGCACGTTCACCGACGTGCTCCTCGTGTCGGAGGAGACCGGGGACCTCACGATCGCGAAGGTGCTGTCCACCCCGGAGGACCAGTCGCTCGGCGTCATGGCCGGTGTGAAGCAGGCGTGCGAGACGCACGGCGTGGGGCTGGACGCCTTGTCGCTCATCCTGCACGGGTCGACCGTCGTGACGAACATGATCCTCGAGGAGAAGGGCGCGGTCGGGGGTCTGCTGACGACGGCCGGCCACGAGCAGATCCTCCATCTGGCGCGCGCGTGGACGCCCGGTCCGCTGTACGCGTGGATGGGCATGATCAAGCCGGACCCGCTCGTGCCGCTGTGGCTCACGCGCGGCATCCCGGAGCGGACGAGCGCGTCCGGTGAGGTCATCACGGAGCTCGACGAGGACGCGACTCGCGCAGCGATCGAGGACCTGCTCGCGTCGGGGACGGAGTCGCTCACGATCGCGTTCCTCAACGCGTACGTGAACTCGGCGCACGAGCGCCGGGCGCGGGAGATCGCGCTGGAGCTGCGCCCCGGCCTGCCGGTGTCGATCTCCTCGGATCTCGTCTCCGAGTACCGCGAGTACGAGCGGACGCTCACGGCGGTGCTCAACTCCTACACGCAGCCGCAGGTCATCAAGTACGTCGACGGCCTGGAGTCGCTGCTCGGCGACGCCGGGTTCCGCGGCCGGCTGAACATCGTGCGCTCCGACGGCGGCACGATGAGCGCCCGATCGACCAAGGAGCGCCCCGTCGACATCGCGTTCTCCGGCCCGTCCGGCGGGGCGGTGGGAGCGGCCTACCTCGCGCGCCGCATGGGCGTGCCGAACGTCCTCACCTTCGACATGGGCGGGACGTCGACCGACGTCGCGCTGTGCCGCGACGGCGAAGTCGCCATCAAGCGCGAGGCGCAGCTCGGCTACTACCAGTTCCAGGCCCGCGGCGCCGACATCCACAGCGTGGGCGCCGGCGGCGGCTCCATCGCCTACCTCAACCTCGCGGGAGCGCTCAAGGTCGGTCCGCGCAGCGCGGGCGCCGATCCCGGGCCCGCCTGCTATGGACGCGGCGGCACGGAGCCGACGGTCACCGATGCCAACGTCGTGCTGGGCCGGCTGCCGGGCGGGTCGAAGCTCGGCGGGCGCCTCGCGCTCGACGTCGACGCCGCCGAGCGGGCCGTCGCGACGGTCGCCGAGGGGCTCGGCATCGACACCGTCGCAGCCGCGCAGGCGATCATCGACATCGCCAACGAGAACATGCACGCCGCGCTGCGCGTCGTGTCGGTGGAGCGCGGCTACGACCCGCGCGACTTCGGGCTCGTCGCGTTCGGCGGCGCGGGGCCGCTGCACGCCAACGCGCTCGCGCGCCTCATCGGCGCCGACCCGCTCATCATCCCGAGCACCCCCGGCGTGCTGAGCGCCTTCGGCTTCCTCGCGGCGGACGTGCAGAACGAGTTCGCGCGGACGTACCTGCGCCCGGCGGAGGAGACCCCCGGGGAGGACGTCCTCGCCGCGGTCGACGAGCTCATCGGGGAGGCAGGCGCCTGGCTGGACGCCGAGGGCGTCGACGCGGGCGAACGCGTCTTCGACGTCTTCGCCGACTGCCGCTACTACCGCCAGGACATCCAGATCCCGGTCGCGCTGGAGCGCACGGCACTGCTCAACGGGTACGCCGCGCGGCTGCGCGGGGACTTCGAGGGCGAGCATCGCCGCCGCTACGGCTTCGACCTCGAGGCGAACGTCGAGATCGCCACCCTGCGGGTGGTGGGCCGCGGCACGAGCCGCGACGTCGAGCTCAAGGCCGCCGCCGCCGGATCCGCGGAGGTCGCCGTCGACCGCCACGAGCGGGTGCACTTCGACGGCGAGTGGCACGACACGCCGATCTACGAGCGCGCGCAGCTCGCGCCGGGCCACACCCTCGCGGGGCCGGCCATCGTCGAGCAGGAGGACAGCACGTCCGTCATCGAGCCCGGCTGGACCGGTACGGTCGACGACGCCGGCAACATCACGGTCAGGAGACAGGGCTGATGGCCACGACCGAGACGACAGGACTCCCCGACTTCGTCCGGGAGCACGACATCGACCAGGTCACCCTCGACATCATCGAGAACACGCTGTCCAACGCTCGCTACGAGATGGACCGCGTGCTGGAGACGACCGCGGTCAGTCCCGTCATCCGCGAGCAGTCCGACCAGTTCCCCCTCATCGCCGACCGCCACGCGCGGATGGTGATCGGGCAGTTCGGCTCGGCGATCCCGACGATCCTCGAGCACTCGCCCTACGAGGTCTCCGATCTGCGCGACGGCGACGTCATCGCGCTGAACGACCCGTACATGTGCGACGGGTCCGTGTCCCACACCCCGGACCTCCTGCTGCTGCGGCCGATCTTCTTCGAGGGCGACCTCGTCGGCTACTCGTCGCAGTGGGGCAACCTGATCGACGTCGGCGGCACCGCCGCGGGATCGATGCCGATCAGCGCCACGAGCATCTATCACGAGGGCGTGCGCATGCCGCCCATCAAGCTCTACGACCAGGGCAAGCTCAACGAGGAGGCCCTGCGGCTCTTCGCCCACAACACGCGGGCGCCGAAGGAGGTCGAGGCCGACGTCAAGGCGATCGCGGCCGGCACCGCGGCGGGCGCCGCGCGCGTGGTCGAGCTCTGCGAGCGCTACGGCAAGGACACCTACCTCGAGGCCTGCGACGCGATCCTCAACCGGACGCGCTCGGCGCTCATCGAGCTCATCCGCCAGTACCTGCCCGACGGCAAGCGCTTCGACTTCGAGGACTTCGCCGACGACGACGGGCTGGGGACCGGTCCGATCCGCCTGAAGATGACGATGTGGCGCGACGGCGACACGATCAACGTCGACTGGGCCGGGACCGACGCGCAGGTGCCGGGGTCGGTCAACTTCTTCCTCAACCCCGAGATGTTCAAGATGTTCGTCGGGGTCTTCCTCATCATGGCCTTCGCGCCCGACGTCGTCTTCAACGACGGCTACTCGGACCTCATCAAGGTCAACATCCCCGAGGGGTCCGTGCTCAAGCCGGAGTTCCCCGCGCCGCTGGGCAACCGGCTGACGCTCATGGCGCGCCACTTCGACGTCTTCGGCGCGGTGTTCTCCAAGATGCTGGGCCTGCAGTTCGCGGTGTCCGGCAGCTACGGGACGAGCCCCAACTTCGTGTACTCGGGGACGGACTCCAACGGCGAGAACTACCAGATCCTCGAGATCCTCTACGGCGGCATCCCGGCCCGGCCGGCGGGCGACGGCCTCGACGGCCACTCCTGGTGGCCGCTGTTCAAGGCCGTGCCGACGGAGTACCTGGAGAAGTACTACCCCCTGCGGGTCGAGAGCTACTCGGTGCGCACGGACTCCGGGGGCGCGGGGTACCACCGTGGCGGCCACGGGGTGGCGAAGATGTACACGTTCCTCGAGGACGGCCTCATCACGTTCCAGGACGATCGCGCCCAGACGCATCCGTGGGGCGTGAACGGCGGCAAGTACGGCGAGAGCTCGTACAAGACGCTGATCCGCGTCACCGGCGAGGAGTGGAGCCTGCCCTCCAAGGTGGAGAACGTGCGGGTGCACAAGGGCGACCGGCTGATGTTCGCCACGGCGGGCGCCGGCGGGCAGGGCGATCCGCTGGACCGCGAGCCCGAGCGCGTCGCCAAGGACGTCCGCGCCGGCCTCGTCACCGTGGACGCCGCACGCGACGACTACGGGGTCGTGCTCGGCGCCGACGGCGAGGCGGACGACGCCGCGACGACCGCGGAGCGCGAGCGTCAGCGCGGGTCCCGCGAGCCGAGGCCGGACTTCGACTTCGGGCCGCTGCCGGAGCTCGACGAGCTGCGTGCGCGGATCGCCACCGAGCGCCGCGAGTTCGACGCCGCGATGGCCGAGGACACTAGCTCCTGAGCGCGCGGACGATGTCGGACCATGACTCCGGGGCCACCTCGGCCCCGGAGTGCAGTGCGATGCGGTCCACGCCGGCGGTGCGCCGGCGCAGGTCCGCGGCGAGCTCGCCCGCGTCCTCGGCGTAGGCGACGAAGATGCCGAGCGTGTCGTCGTCGACGAGCGCGCTCATGCGGTCCCAGCCCCCGGTGCGCGACAGCTCGTGGAGCTCGCCGAAGAGATCGTCGAGGCCGTGCAGCGCGAGGACGTGCCGGTAGCCCGGCGTCGAGCCGTAGAACGCGACCCGCGCGCGGACGGCCTCGAGCTCGGCGGGCGTCGTGGCGACGAGCTGCGCCACCGACACCCCGATGTCCGACGGGTCGCGCCCGGCGCGCGAGGCGCCGCGCGCGAGCGCGGGGCGCACGACCTCCGCGAGGTACCGCGGGCTCTGGAGCGGATGGACGAGCAGCCCGTCGGCGACCTCGCCGGCCACCTCGATCATGCGCTCGCGGACCGCGGCGAGCCAGACCTGCGGCGCGCCATGGGGCTGTGGGCGCGGGCGGAAGGCGGGCGGCATGAGCGTGTGGGAGCTGAACTCGCCCTCGAAGCGCAGCGGGTCGCCCGTCTCCCAGGCCGACCAGATCGCGCGCAGGGCGAGCACGTACTCGCGCATGCGGGCGGCCGGTCGGGTCCACGGGACGCCGTAGCGGCGCTCGACGTGCGCGCGGACCTGCGTCCCCAGCCCGAGGGTGAAACGCCCGCCGCTGAGGTCCTGGAGGTTCCAGGACGTGTAGGCGACCTCCATCGGCGAGCGCGGCAGCGCGAGCGCGATGCCGGTCGCCAGGCCGATACCCCGCGTCGAGGTCGCGGCGAGGGCGAGAGGGAGGAACGGGTCGTTGTTCGTCTCGGTCACGACGATCCCGTCGAAGCCCTCTCGCTCCGCGCTCGCGGCCCACGCGGAGCTGCCCGAGATCGGGACGCCGCGCATCGTCGCATCGAGGGCCGGCCGCACGCCGACACCATCCCAGCGGTAATGTCCGACTTCAAGCCATTTGCGATCGCGGGACGAGGAGGAGACACGCCGATGGACTTCGGCTTCACCGACGACCAGCGCGCGCTTCGCGACGTTCTGCGGCAGTTCGTCGACCGCGAGATCGTCCCCGTCGCGCGCGAGTGGGAGCAGAGCGGGCGCTACCCGACGGAGATCGTCGAGGGTATGAAGGAGCTCGGGCTGTTCGGCATCACCGTGCCGGAGGAGTTCGGCGGCAATCCGCTCGACGCCGTCTCGTTCGCGCTCGTCTTCGAGGAGATCTCGCGAGGCTGGATGGGGATCGCCGGCATCCTCGGCAGCCACTCGCTGGCCTGCGCGATGATCGCCCGCCACGGGACCGACGAGCAGCGGACGCGATACCTGCCCGATCTCGCGACCGGAGCGCGGCGCACCGGCATCGCGCTGACCGAGCCCGACGCGGGCACCGACCTGCAGGGCATCCGGACGATCGCGCGGCGCGACGGCGACCACTACGTCGTCACCGGCACGAAGACCTGGATCACGAACGCGCGACACGCCGATCCGCTTCCCGTGCTCGTGAAGACCGACCCCACGACGACCCCGGCCCACAAGGGGATGTCGATCCTGCTCGTCGACGCGGGCAGCGAGGGCTACGAGGTCACGAAGGACATCCCGAAGCTCGGCTACAAGGGCACGGAGTCCTGCGAGGTCGTCCTCGACGAGGTGCGCGTCCCCGTCGAGAGCCTGCTCGGCGGCGTGGAGGGGCGTGGCCTGCAGCAGGCGCTGTCCGGCCTGGAGAGCGGCCGCATCAACGTCGCCGCCCGCAGCGTGGGGATCGCGCAGCGCGCGTACGACGAGGCGCTGGCCTACGCGAAGGACCGCCGGGCGTTCGGGCAGGCGATCTCGGACTTCCAGGCCATCCAGCTCCAGCTCGCGCAGATGGCGACGCAGCTGCAGGCGGCGCGGCTCATGGTCTACTGGGCCGCGACGAAGGTCGACGGCGACGCCCGCGCGGACGCGGAGACCGGCATGGCGAAGATGTTCGCCTCCGAGGTCGCGCTCCAGAACGCCATCGAGGCGCTGAAGGTGCACGGCGGCTACGGCTACTCGACCGAGTACGAGGTGGAGCGCCTCTACCGCGACGCGATCCTCATGAGCATCGGCGAGGGGACGAACGACGTGCTGCGGACGGTCATCGCGAAGTCACTCATCAAGGGGGACTCCCGTGTCGCTTGAGGACGGGCCGCTCAGCGGCCTGCGCGTCCTGGAGTTCGGACAGCTCCTCGCGGGCCCCTACGTGGGGACGCTGCTCAGCGACTTCGGCGCCGACGTCGTGAAGATCGAGGCGCCCGGTGCGGGCGACGCTATGCGCGACTGGGGGCGGCTGCGCCACAACGACCGGTCCCTGTGGTGGTCGGTCCTCGCCCGCAACAAGTCGTCGGTGACGCTCAACCTGCGCGAGGAGCGCGGCCAGGAGATCGCCAGGCAGCTCGTGGCGACCGCCGACGTCGTGCTCGAGAACTTCCGGCCCGGCACGATGGAGCGCTGGGGGCTCGGCCCCGAGGACGTGCACGCGGTGAACCCGGGCGCCATCTACGCGCGCGTCACGGGCTACGGGCAGACCGGCAGCTACCGCGAGCGTGCAGGGTTCGCGGCGGGGGGCGAGGCGATCGCCGGCCTGCGCTACATCAACGGCTATCCGGACCAGGCGCCGCCGCGGACCGGCATCTCGCTCGGCGACACGCTCGCCGCGCAGTCGGCGTTCCAGGGCATCCTGCTCGCGCTCTACGCCCGCGACGCGCGCGGCGCGGCGGGCCAGGTGGTCGACGCGTCGATCGCCGACGCCTGCTTCGCGATGATGGAGTCGACCGTCGTCGAGTACGAGAAGACCGGCGTCATCCGAGAGCCGACCGGACCGCGGCTGCCGCGGATCGCGCCGTCGAACGTCTACCAGGCGAAGGACGGCAAGTGGGTCGTCATCGCGGCCAACCACGACACGCTCTGGAAGCGGCTCGCGGTGGTCATGGGCCACCCCGACTTCGCCGACGACCCGCGGTTCGCCACGCACCACGCCCGCGGCGAGAACGAGGACCTGCTCGACGAGATCATCGGCGCCTTCGCCGCCCAGCACACGGCCGCAGAGCTCGACGAGATCGTCAACGCGGCAGGCGTCGTCTGTGCGCCGGTCTACACGGCGCAGGACATCTACGACGACCCGTGGTTCCGCGAGCGCGGGCTGCTCGTCGCGCACGAGGACGAGGTCCACGGCGAGATGTCGATGACAGGCGTCGTGCCGAAGCTCACGGGCACGCCCGGCCGGATCCGCCGCGCCGCGCGCTGGACCGTCGGCGCCGACACGGAGGACGTGCTCGGCGGGATCGGCATCGAGGACGCCGAGATCGCGACGCTGCGTGAGGGCGGGATCGTCTAGGCGTCGCGCAGCTCGGCGGCGGCCTGCTCCGGCGCGACGATGTTGAGATGCACGCCGGTGCCGAGTTCGAGGCCGGCGACGTTCGTGAGGCGCGGGACGACGTCGATACGCCAGCAGAAGTGGTCTGCGTCGCGCGGCGCGGTCCGCACCCAGAGGTTGAGCGGGGGGTTGGCGCCGAACCGGCGCGCGAGGCGCCGTAGCCCCTCGTGGAGCAGGGCCGCACCCAGCGGCCCGTCGTCCTCGAAGCGCGGCCGGGCGCGACGCGGGGCGAGCATGAGCTGGTACGGCAGCCGCGACCCGTAGGGCGCCATGAGGACGGCCTCGTCGTCGATCGCGACGATGCGGTCGCGGCCGCGGACCTCGCGCTGCACGAGGTCGGCGAGGAGGTTGCCGCCCATCGTCCGCGTCGCATACGCGCCGAACCGCTCCCGCTCGCGCGCGACGACCTGCGGGACGAAGCCGAGCGCGTAGAGCTGCGCGTGGGTGTGCGGCAGGGAGGCGCCGGCCTCGCGGCGCTCGTTGACGATGAGGTGCACGTGTGCGGCGCCCGCGTGCGCGCGCATCCGCTCGCGCCATGCGCCGACCGCCGCCTCGACCTGCTCGAGCGGCAGATCGGCGAGCGACGTGACCGCGTCGGGGGCGTTGACGATCACCTCGTGGTCGCCCCGCGCGGGGAACGCGGTGTACAGCTCGGGCGCGGCGGACGGCTCGGGGTCGGGCGCGTCCGGGGCCAGCGCGGGGTACAGGTTCGGCACCGCGCGCACCCGCCAGCCGGGCGTGTCGGGTGGGCTGCCGTCGGGGCGCAGCGCCCACACCTCGGGCGGCGTCTGACCCTCGTGTCCGGGCGCGAAGGGATCGCGCTCGGGGTCGATGGGCGCCGCGGGCGTGACGGTGAGGCCCGCGTTCGGGCGCCCGGCGCGCTCGCCGGCGACGATCGCCCGGTCGCCGGTGATCGGATCGACGCGGATCTCAGCCAAGCTCGAGCTCCATGTCCACGTGCTCGATGCCGGCCTCGGTGTAGGGCCTGCCGACAGCGATGTAGCCGGCGGCGACGTACAGCCCGGTGGCGTACGTCTGGGCGCTGAGCAGGACGCGGTCCGCGCCGTGCTCGCGGGCCCAGTCGTCCGCGGCCTCCACGAGCATCCCGGCGATGCCCTGCCGCCGCGCCGACGCGTCGACCGCGAGGCGGCCGAGATGGACGGTGGCGCCGTGCGCGAGCAGGCGGAGGGTCGCGACGACGGTGCCGTCGCGGACGGCGACGAGGTGCGCCGCCTCGTCGTCGAGGCCGTCGACCTCGAGCTCGACGGGGACCTGCTGCTCCTCGACGAACACGGTGTGGCGGATCGCCATCGCGGCGGCGCGCTCGGCGTCGTCGCGTGCTTCGCGGACCTCGATCATGAGGGGGAGGTGTACCTCTTGATGTCCTCGGACAGCTTCTCCTCGCTCGCGTACGCGCCCTGGTGGACGTACTCCTGCTTGCCGTTCGCGTCGTAGAAGACGGTGACCGGCAGGCCGCGGGCGCCGAGGCGCCCGGCGAGGTTCGCGCGGTCGTCGAGCACCGACGGGTAGGGCATCGGGAGGTCGCCGATCATCTTCGTGGCGTTGCTCTCGGAGTCCTCGGAGTTCACGCCGAGGAACGCGACCTTCGTGCCGTGCCGGCGGAACGCGCGCTGCATGAAGGGGATCTCGAAGCGGCAGGGCCCGCACCAGGAGGCCCAGAGGTTCACGACGACCGGCGTCCCGCGCAGCGACCTGAGCTCGCGGTCGAACCGGGGCAGCCCGCCGGCGATGAGCTCCCCCGATCGCCCGTGGAGGGCCGCCAGCTTCGGCGGCTGCCCGGCCAGCGGCGCGGTGACCTGGGCCCGTGTGAGGGTGGTCGTCGTCTTCGGCGACGGGGTGTCGCCCCCGGCCTGGGTGAGGCCGACGACCACGACGGCGGCGACGGCCGCGAGCCCGATGACGATGAGCCACTTGCGCACCGTCCCCAGCTTGCCAGAACCGTCTCCGGGGTCCGGTACACTGTCCTTGTCTCGGTGGGGCTACGTCTTTCTGAGGTTTCCCGCCGTTGAGACGCTGTGCCACACCGGGGTCTGTTCTCCCGGCTTTCCCGCTCGCGCATCTGCGCGGCCATCGCTGTTCCGTACGCCACCTTGGCTGAACTCACGCCAGTGGCCTTCGCGGCCACGTCCGTCCCCCCCGCCGACCAGATCGAGCGCGCGGAGGAATTCGCGCGCGAACGGTTCGTGCTGCCCGGGGAGGACGCCGTCGAGGTCCTCGCACCAGGCTCGCACCGCCGCCGCGCGCTCGACGCCGCCCTGCGCGAGATCGACGCCGGCCTCTCGCACCCGTCGACGGAGTGGGCGCGCGTGTGGTCGCTGCTGCTCGGGCTCGAGCGCCTCCTGTCGGAGGAGGAGCCGCGCCTGGCCGACGGCACGCTGCTGAACCCGCACCAGGTCGACGCCCTGTCGGGCACGTTCGCCGCGCTGCTCGCCGAGTCGGCCGTCGAAGGGGCCGCGCAGGCCGCCGCCGAGCCGGTGCTGGCCGTCGAGGATGATCTCGAGGCGGTCGAGGCGGAGTTCGAGGACGAGGACGAGGACGAGGACGAGGAGCCGCAGCCGGAGGAGCCCCAGGACTCCGCCGAGGTGCCGCTCGACGAGGACCAGCTCGAGGAGGCGCCGGAGGACCCCAACGCCGCCAAGCGCTTCTGGTTCGAGCACGCGACCGGCGCCGGCAAGACCGTCGCCGCCATGGGCTTCGTCGACGCCACGCGCACCGGCGGCGTCCTGATCCTCACCCACCGGCGCAACCTCGTCGACCAGTTCATGGGCGAGCTGCGCGAGCGCGGGTACGCGCACCGCGCGACCGGCGCGCTCCTGGCCGACGACCCGGTGCACCGCGAGCACGCGGAGGGCCCGGTCACCGTCGAGACCTACCAGTGGTTCGTCCGCAACGCCGGGCGGATCTCCTCGAAGTACACGGTCGTCATCTGCGACGAGGCCCACACCGCCCTGGGCGAGAAGACCGCCGCGGCGATCCGCAACTGGACCGGCCCGGTCTTCATCGGCATGACGGCGACCGGCGCGCTCATCGCCCGGCACGTCACCGACCTCTTCCCGACGCAGACATCGCGCTTCGACCTCGCACAGGCCGCGCGGCGCGGCGTGATCGCCCCGCTGCGCTGCGTCCGCATCCCGCCGGGCCCCGGCGTCCGCACGATCGCCAAGGTGCCGCTGCGCCGTGGCGAGGTGGACACCGAGTTCGACCAGGAGATGCTGGCCGAGCTGCTCGACCAGATGCCGTTCAACATGGCGATCGCCGACCTCTACAAGACACGCTTCAACGGCGTCCCCGGCGTCGTCTACGCCGCCGGCGTGCGCCACGCCTACAACGTCGCGGAGGCGTTCCGCGATGCGGGCCTGAAGGCGCAGGCGGTCTCCGGCGAGACGCCCAAGCGCGAGCTGGCGACGATCCTCGCCCGCTACGAGCGCGGCGACATCGACGTCCTCGTGAACGCCCAGCTGCTCGCCGAGGGCTGGAACTCGCCGCGCGCCACCGTCTGCATGCACCTCGCGCCGACGGCGTCGAAGCGCATCTACCAGCAGCGCGTCGGCCGCGTCACGCGCCGCCACCTGGGCAAGGAGGCGGGCATCGTCGTCGACTTCGTCCATCCCGCGACGAAGCACGACGACCCTGTCGTCACCCTGCACTCGCTGCTCGACCGCGACGTCTACCGCGGCGGGGCGATCGTCGTCGGCCCCGTCCGCCGCGGCCGCGGCCGCCGGGTCCGCGTGGAGCGCCGGGTCCTCCCGGTGACCGATGACGAGAATCGGCGGATCGAGGTCTTCGAGCGCGAGCTCTGGCGCATCGCGGTCGAGCACCTCGACTACGGCGAGCAGGTCCAGTGGGCGGCCCTCGCGGGCGCGCGCGTCGCGCCGTCCGGCTGGCGCCGTGCCCGGGCGATGCTGCACTTCGACCGCACCGGCGAGCTCAAGCGCGCGTTCCTGCTGACCGCCGTCCGCCGCAACAAGAACTCGCAGCTGCGCATCAAGGCGCTGCAGGAGATCGCCGCGTCGCGCGATCCCGAGGCCTTCGACCAGGCGCTCGACGTCGTCGGCGGCTGGCAGCGCGACGAGCGCCGCGAGGGCTCGAAGGTCATGCTCCAGGCGCTCGTCGAGAAGCGCATCGGCCGGCGCGACCAGGCCACGGCGTGGATCTGGCGGATCGCCTCCTATACGAGCGAGCTGCACGAGGAGTACGCCGTGCAGCGCTGGCCGGAGACGAAGCGCCTGCTCGGCCTGCTCGTCAACAGCTCCGGCGGGGCGCACGCGCGCAACGCGCGGCGGCTCGTGCACTCCACCCGTAAGCAGGACCGCAGGCTGTCGGCCGCGCTGCTGGCCGCCGCGCGGGCGCACACGCCCGAGGCCGAGGAGGTCCTGCGCGGCGCACGCACCCGCATGGCCCGCAAGCCGGGCGCGCTGTCGCGTGAGCTGCTGCGCAACTTCCCGCGCGGCGCCAAGGGCCGCCGCGGCAAGCGCCGCAAGCGCAACGGCGGCGAGGAGGAGGGCGTCGTGCTGGAGACGGCCGTGCTGAACGGCACGCCGTTGCAGCCCGACGACCTCGAGGAGACGGTCGCGGAGTCCGCGCCCGCGGTCAGCGAGGCGGAGACGCTCGAGCGCATCCGCGACGCCGCCCGCGCACTGGCCAGCGCACGGGGCGACGAGATCCCGGCCGACGAGCCGGTCGCGGAGGGCGCGCCTGACGACGACGCTGCGCCGGCCCCGAGGCGCAGGCGCCGCGTGATGATCGACGACGACGGCCAGCCCGCCGTCGCCTCCGACGCCGACGCCCTCGCGAAGCCCAAGCGCACGCGCCGCCCGCGGTCCAGGAAGCCCGCGGAGAAGGTCGCCGCCGCCGAGCAGCAGCCCGAGACCACGACCACCGCGCCCGAGGCCGAGGAGACGCGCAAGCCGGCGCGTGCGCGCCGCAGCCGGGCGAAGAAGGCCGCGGAGCCCGAGGTCGAGGCGACGCCGGTGGCCGAGGAGGCGCCTGCCGAGGAGAAGCCCAAGCGCACGCGGCGCGCCCCCGCGAAGAAGACGCCCGCAGAGCAGACGTCTGCCGAGGCCGAGGCCGAGGCCGAGGCGCCGAAGCCCAAGCGCACCCGCCGCGCGCCGGCGAAGAAGCCCGTCGAGGCCGAGGAGGCCGGGACCGAGACGCCTGCGGCCGAGCCCGAGGCCAAGCCGAAGCGCACCCGCGCCCGTCGCGTCACCCCCGCCGACGACGCACCCGAGGCGGAGAAGCCCAAGCCCGTGCGCCGCACGCGCAAGACGCAGCAGCCGCCGGAGACCGAGGCGGCCTAGGGTCGGCGGCGCCTACGCGGCGTCGCGCAGCTCGAGGGGCAGGCCGAAGGCCTTGAACCCCTCGTCACCGAGGAAGCTGCAGATCTCGGTGACCCGCTCGCCGTCCGTCTCGATGACGACGATCGCCCACGGCTTGCGCACGCCCGGCTCGTCGGACGGCTTGTACTGCGCGAACGCCGGCGAGCCGTTCGCCCGCAGCGGGACGAGCCGCGAGTCCTTGCACGCGAAGCCCTGGCCGAGCAGCCATTGGCCCACCTGCTCCGGACCGATGAGCCACAGGTCGTAGGGCGGCATCGAGAACTGGGCGTCCTCGCTCAGGAGCGAGATGAACGCCGACACGTCGTAGCTCTCGAAGGCGTCGACGTAGCGGGCGAGCAGCTCGCGCTCCGCCTCGCCGTCGACCTGCGTCGGGGTGGTCGACGCGTCGAGATCGGAGGCGTCGATCGTCGCGCGCGCACGTTGCAGCGCGCTGTTGACCGACGCGACGCTCGTGCCGAGCAGCTCGGCGACCTCGCTGGCCTGCCACTTGAGGACCTCGCGGAGGATGAGGACCGCGCGCTGCTTGGGCGGCAGCAGCTGCAGCGCCGCGACGAACGCGAGCTTGATCGTCTCCTTCGCCGCCGTCATCTCCGCGGGATCGCCCTCGGTGGGCAGGACGCGGGAGTCCTGGATCGGCATGACCCAGGTCTGCTCGACGAGGGGCGGACCGAGGGTCGTCGCGGCGGTCGACGACGGACCGAGGTCCATCGGGCGCGCACGCCGCTGGGAGCCCTTGAGCATGTCGAGACAGACGTTGTGGGCGATGCGGTACAGCCAGGCACGAAGCGCCTCGCGTGCATGGAGGCGATCTGCCGAGCGCCAGGCGCGGATCATCGTCTCCTGGACCGCGTCCTCGGCCTCGGAGCCCGATCCGAGCATCCTGTAGCAGTAGCCCGTGAGCTCGCGGCGGTGGGACTCGAGCGCCTCCTCGACGGAGGCGGTGAGGTCGGTGGCCGACACAACCCCCATGCTAGAGGGAGGCGCCAAGGTGGACCTCCCCGGCGTCCAGCGTCGTCGTGCCGCCCCCGTCGAGGCTGATGCGCAGCCGTCCGTCCTCGTCGATGCCGTCGGCGGTTCCGCGCCCGCCGTCCCACGTGACGACCCGGCCGGCGAGGGCGTCGCGGGCGCGCCAGGCGTCGAGGAGCCGCTCGGCGGGCTGCGCGAGCCGGCGCTCCAACGCGGCCAGGATCGCGGCGAGCACGGCGGGGACGTCCTCCGGCGGGCGGCCCAGCGTGCCCGCGCGGTCGCGCAGCTCCGGCGGGAAGTCGTCGGGGCGCAGGGCGACGTTGAGTCCGATCCCGAGGACCGCCCAGCCCTCCCGCGGCCGCGCCTCGGCGAGGATGCCCGCGACCTTGCGCCCGTCGAGCAGGACGTCGTTGGGCCACTTGATCGCCGTCCTGGCGCCGACCGCGTCGGCGACCGCGACGCCCGCGGCGATCGTGAGCAGCGGCGTGACCTCGCGCAGCACGAGCGACATCAGCAGCGCGCGCCCCGGCGGCGACGTCCACGCGCGGCCCTGGCGCCCGCGTCCCGCGACCTGGTGGTCGGTCGTCACGAGCGTGCCGTGCGGCGCGCCGGCGGTTGCGAGCTCGCGCGCACGGTCGTTCGTGGAGCCGGTCTCGCGCAGGTGCAGGTGGGGCGTGCCGAGCGTCACGCGATGCGGACCTCGTCGTCGAGCCGCAGGTCGAGCTCGTCGCGCGCCGAGCCTCCGTTGACCGCCAGGGCGAGCGCGCCGGAGGAGTCCTCGTACAGCAGCAGCTCGCCGTCCGGGACGTCGCCGAACGTCCTCCCGCGCGCCACCCAGCGGCCGGCGACCTCGGCGCGCTCGCCGGCCGGCAGGTCGCCGACGGCGGCGTCGAGCAGCACGTTCCCGTAGGTGTCGAACGCGAGCGCGTGGGCGACGAGCGCAACGCCCTCCCGGTGCGGCTCCGGCAGCACCAGGGGCACGAGATGCTCCGGCGCCAGCGGCTCCCCGGCGTCTGCGAGCGGCTCGCCGAGCGCGAGATGCGCCGCGACCGGGGCGAACACGTCGCGGCCGTGGAAGGTCGCCGACACCGGCTCCAGCAGCCACGGCGACGTCGCGAGGTCGACGGCCTCCTCGACGCCACCCAGATGCTCCGCGGCCGGCATGAGCAGGCCGTTGTCGGGCCCGACGAGCAGGCGATCCGCGCACCGCAGCGCGACCCCGCGGCGCGGGCCTCCGACACCCGGGTCGACGACGGCGACGTGCACGCCCGGCGGGGTGAACGGCAGAGCGCGGCGCAGGGCGAGCGCGCCCGAGCGGATGGCGTGACGCGGCACGCCGTGGGTCAGATCGATGACACGCGCGTCGGGTGCGATCCGCGCGATCACGCCGTGGCAGACGCCCACGTACTCGTCCGTGAGGCCGTAGTCCGTGAGGAGGGTGACGGTCGCTGCCATCGGCGTGGGCCAGTCTAGATTCGGGTACCGGCGTGCGCATGTCCCATGAGCACACGGATGAGGACCCTGCTCCCAGCGGTCTGCCCGACGACGCGCGCGAGCCCGAGCCGCTCGGCGCGCCGAACCCCTCCGAGGAGGACGCCCCCGGGAAGGGCCCCGACGCGATGCCCGGCATCCCGACGGAGGGCGAGCCGCCGGACGCGGGGTAGCGCGCCGTGGCGCCTGGCGGGACCTGAGCTCCGCTCGGCGCGGGTCTGCGGGGCCGGCCGCGTCCGGACAGCTCACCGATGGCGAACGGGGTGGGATCCGCGCCCCGGCGGGGCCGTGTGCGCGGCCGCGCCGGGGGTCTTCCAGACGCGCTATCCAGTGGCTATCACCAGTGCTAGCCACCCGCTAGCGCGGGTGAACACAGGTGGGGCGGGGAGGAGTGTTGTCGGTCTGCGGGGGCGGATCCTCCCACTCCCTCCCGTCCGCCCTCGATGCGCAGTCGAGCACGCGCCCAGCCCACCGGCAACGCGCCGCGCGGAGCGCAGGTCCCGCCAGGCGCTACGGGCGCAGCCCGACCAGGAGACCGCGACACGCGGCCTCCACCTGGTCCAGGACTCAGCCCAGGAGCGCGGCGACCAGGCCGTCGGGCGTGTGCTCGGCGGCCTCGAGGTCGGGCTCCAGGCCGGCCTCGCGCAGGGCCCCGCTCGTGATCGGACCGATCGAGGCGAGCTTCGGCCCGCCGCGCAGCGCGTCCGCGCCACCGACGGCGCTCACGAGCGAGCGCACCGCCGAGCCCGCTGTGAACGTGATCCAGTCCGCGCCCAGGACGGCGGCGCGCGTCTCCTCGTCGAGCGGCTCGGGCCGGGTCTCGTAGAGCGTCACGACGTCCACCTCGACACCGCGCTCGCGGAGCCCGTCGGGCAGGACGTCGCGGCCCTCGCGGGCGCGCAGGACGATCGCTCGCCGCGCGTCGAGGCCGGCGACCGCCTCCAGCAGTCCCTCGCCGACCGCGCGGGCCGGGACCACGTCCGCGACGATGCCGTGCTCGCGGAGTCGCTCGGCCGTCCCCGGGCCGATCGCGGCGATCGTCGGCCCGGCGAGGGACCGCGCATCGCGCACGAGCTCGAACAGCCGGTCGACGCCGTTGACGCTCGTGAGGCAGACGAGGTCGTAGCCGGTCAGGTCGGGGAGCTCCACGTCGACCGGGTGGATCGCGATGGCGGGCGCCTGCGTGACGATGGCACCGAGGTCGGTGAGCGTCGCGGCGAGCCCGCTCGCCTGCGGCCGGGCCCGGGTCACGACGATGCGGCGGCCCGCCAGCGGGCGACGCTCGCGCCACGCGAGCTCGTCGCGCAGGCCGGCGACCGGGCCGACGATCGTGATCGCCGGTGCCCCGACGCCCGCCTCCTGCACCCGCTCGGCGATGTCGGCGAGCGTGCCGGTGACGACGCGCTGGTCGGCCATCGTCCCGCGCTCCACGACGGCGACCGGCTCATCCGCGTCGCGGCCCTCCTCGGTGAGCCGCTGCGCGATGCGCGGGAGCGCTCGCATCCCCATGTAGAAGACGAGCGTCCCCGGGAACGCCGCGAGCGCAGGCCAGTCCACGCTGGACTCCGGCTTGCGCGGGTCCTCGTGGCCGGTCACGAACGCGACGGCGCTGGCCATGCCGCGCTGCGTCACCGGCACGCCGGCGTAGGACGCGGCCGCGATGCCGGCCGTGATGCCCGGGACGACCTCGACCGGCACGCCCTCGGCGATGAGCAGCTGCGCCTCCTCGCCGCCGCGGCCGAAGACGAACGGGTCCCCGCCCTTCAGCCGCACGACGGACCGTCCGGCGCGCGCGTGCTCGAGCAGCAGCGCGTTCGTCGCCTCCTGCGGGACCTGCTCGCCGCCGCCGATCTTGCCGACGTCGATGACGAGCGCGTCCGCGCGCGTCTCGCGCAGCGCCTCGAACGGGATGAGGCGGTCGTGCAGCACGACGTCGGCGCCGCGCAGCAGCTCGAGCGCCCGCGCCGTCAGCAGCCCCGGATCGCCGGGCCCGGCGCCGACGAGGTAGACGGTCCCCGCCCTCACCTCGCGACCCTCCGCGAACCGCGAGGAGCGGGCTCCTCGCAGGCGAAGACGAAGTCTTCGCCTTTCATGCGACGAGGGCCTCCGCGCGGCGCAGCACGTCGCCGCCACCGGCGGCGAGCACGCGCTCGGCGGCAAGCGCCCCGAGCCACTCGGGGTCGGCGGCGCTGCCCTCGACGCGGTCCTGCACCCACTCCGAGCCGTCGGGCATCCCCGCGAACGCGGACAGCGCGAGCCGGTCGCCGTCGGGGACGGCGAAGGCGCCGACCGGCGTGTTGCACGTCGCGTCGAGGCCGTGGACGAGCGCGCGCTCGCAGCGCAGCGCGGCCCACGTCGCGGCCTCCGTCACCGCGACGGCGGCCTCGCGCGACGTCGCGTCGCCGATCCTGGCCTCGAAGACGATGACGCCCTGGCCGGGTGCGGGCACGAGGTCGGTGAGCAGCGCTCCGATCTCCGCGGCCCTCCCGAGCCGGTCCAGCCCGGCGGCCGCGAGCACGAGCGCGTCCACGTTGCCGTCCGCGAGCGACCGCAGGCGCGTGTCGACGTTCCCGCGCACCTCCACGACCTCGACGTCCGGGCGCGCCGCGAGGACCTGCGCACGGCGTCGCA
>Ga0070665_100001446_pt1 | contig 27834 bp, 17 predicted proteins | sample KBSS13metaG_FD_65862 | JGI IMG/M metagenome (GOLD analysis project Ga0070665, IMG submission 65862) | Switchgrass rhizosphere microbial communities from Kellogg Biological Station, Michigan, USA - KBS S1-3 metaG | ecosystem: Host-associated > Plants > Roots > Rhizosphere > Soil ... | reverse complement strand
ACCATCTTCTTCAACGACAACCATGATGCTGAACTGGCGGTGACACCCCGGCCCGGCCGCTTCGTCGTATCGCGCGGGGCTATCCTGCATCGCGGGGGTGTGCCCTCCCGGGTCTGCCATGAGGAGCGATTTTCGATCGCGTGCAAACTGCGCGCGGTATGATGGTCCATCCTGTTTACGCTTGCGAATTCCATGATGACATATTGTTCAGGCTGCGGTCTGACGGCTCGGGATTTGACTAAAGCCTCGGAATTCCGCAATTTCTGAGGATAAGGCTGTTATCTTCACCAACATTGCCAGCTTCAGGCCGGGACGTATGCCCAGCGAGACCAAGCGTGCGATCACCATTCACGATGTCGCCAAAAAAGCCGGCGTATCGTTCAAGACCGTATCGCGCGTCCTGAACAATGAAGCCAACGTAAGCGCGGAGACGCAGGAGAAGGTTCGCAAGGCGATAAGCGCCCTGCAATATTCGCCCAGCATCGCGGCGCGCGTCCTGGCCGGCAGCCGGTCATTCCTTGTCGGATTGCTCTACGACACGCCCAGTTCGTACTATACGCACAGCATCCAGATGGGCGCGCTGGAACGGTGCCGTGACGCCGGATTCCATCTGGTTCTGGAAAAATGCAATGGCGAAGCGCGCAACGCCGCGGCGACGATCCTTGTCAGTATCAAGCATACGCGCCTGGATGGGGTGATCCTGACGCCGCCGCTGTCGGACAATCAGGCGGTGCGCGAAAGTCTGGTTGAACAGAAGATACCGCATGTCTTGATCTCGCCGCCGAAACTGGAGCCGGGAATCAGTTCCGTGTACATGGACGACCGGCAGGCGGCGTTCGATATGACGCAGTATCTCATATCCCTCGGTCACAGGCGGATCGGATTCATCAAGGGACTTTCCCGGCATGGAGCCGCCATGCTCCGCCTGCTGGGATATGAGGACGCGCTCAAGAGCAGCGGAATCAAGCTGGACGAGACCCTGGTTAAAGACGGCAACTTCCGGTTCCAGTCCGGCGCGGACGCCACCGAGCAACTTCTTCGTCAGAAGGACCGCCCGACGGCGATTTTCGCAAGCAACGACGAAATGGGCGCGGGCGCGGTGGCGACAGCCCATCGTCTCGGCATTTCCATCCCGCGCGAGCTGTCCGTTGTCGGTTTCGACGATGTGCCCTATGCCTCCATCACCTGGCCGGCGCTGACGACCGTCCGTCAGCCGATCGTCGAGATGGGAGCTGCGGCGGCCGGACTCCTGATCACCGCCATTCAATCCAAAAAGAATGATCCGGCCGGGCCCGCGCCTTCGATATCGTTTCAGCACGAAATGAAGGTTCGGGGCTCAACCGGGCCTGCGCCCTGATTTTGGCCGCCGTCCCGCGTGGGACAGCTGCAGGCATCAAGCCGGCGTCGGCACACGGCGGCGCGAGATGGTGGCGCCATAGATCGTTATCCAGACATAGCAGGCGGCAGGAACCAGGAGTGCAACGGCCAGGCCGCGCGCATCCGCGATGATTCCGCTGACCTCCGGAATAATAGCGCCGCCCACGATGGCCATGCACAGAATGCCTGAGCCTTCTGGCGCGGCATCGCCAAGCCCTTCGACGGCAAGGGCGAAAATCGTGGGAAACATGATGGAATTGCAAAGACCGATCGCGATGATGGCCGCGGCGGCCGTCGTGCCCGTCGAAAAGGACGATAGCAGTGCCAGCGCTGCCGCCAGGGCGCCACAGACGGCAAGCGCAATTCCCGGGGGCACAACTCTCAGCACACCCGCTCCTATAAATCGCCCGCACATCGCGCCGCCCCAATAGAGACTGAGAAGCTGGGAGGCCCGGTAGGCAGGAACGGAAAGAACCGTGGATTGCATCAAATAGCTGGCCATGATGCCGGCGACTGACACCTCCGCGCCGACATAGAGAAAGATGGCAACGGCGCCGAAAAGAAACCGGTTGTTTTGCAGCAGGCGCAAACGATGGGAGGGATCGCGATCGTCCACATCTGTTTTGGGCACGGCAAAGGAGCGGTTCAGCCAAAAGATCACGGTGACGACCGCAAGCATGCCCGCAACGACCAGAAAAGGCGCATGAATGGCCTGGAGGTCCGCAAAGCGGATGCCGTTTGCAGCATCGGAGGTCTGCTTTGGAAACGTCGCCTCTGTGGGACCGAAGACCAGCCAGGCCGCCAGGATCGGCGCAACCGCTGTTCCAAGAGAGTTGAAAGCCTGGGCCAGAGTCAGCCGGCTATAGGAGCCCTGTGAAGATCCCAGCATGGCGATCAGCGGGTTGTCGGCGACCTGCAAAAGCGTAATTCCACCCGCCAGGACAAAAAGCGATGCCAAAAATCCCGGGTAGAGGCCCACCCAGGTTGCGGGCAGAATTATCAGGCACCCTGCCATCATGACGACCAGGCCAAGCACGATCGCGCGCAGATAGCCGAGCCGCCTCACGATATATGCGGCGGGAAGCGAGAAGATGAAATATCCCAGGAAGAAGCAGAGCTGGGTCAGCATTGCCTCGGTGTAGGAGAGTTGAAACAGGCTCTTTAACTTGGGGATGAGGGAATAGAGTAGAACGGTTGAAAGGCCCCGCATGAAAAACAGAAAGATAAGGAGCGAAAGCATCAGGGTGTTCGCAACCGATGATTGCGCCCCCGGGTGCGTCACTCGGGCTGAGGACTCCGGGTGCTGCGATGGACGTTGCTGTTCCCGCACGGCTTTTTGATTATGTGGATCGTCAGGGATGTCATCACGGTAAGCCCATTGCCGGTGGCTGGCAACGCCTGCCTGCGTGACAAAGCCGAAGCAGTTGTCGTCTGTGGGCCGCCTGACGAGTTCGCGCCCGCGCCGGGGTCAGGTATAAAAGCGAACTGCAATTCAGGGCTATTGGGGCAAGGCATGACCCAGAGACGTTCGGTTCTCCAGGCGATGACGATGGCGCCGCTGATGATGGCGCCGTCCTTCGCCATTGCGGCAAGGAAAGAGGCGCCGAAGTTCATCATCTCGGAAATCTTCGAATTTTCCTATGGAGAAGTGCCGTGGCGATCGGAGCTGGTGGATCCGCCTCAGCGGGTCGAGAAAAGTTCGCTGATCATCGCTGACCGGCCGGGGCTCGGCTACGCGATCAACGAGAAGGTGGCCGCCAAATACGCCGTTTGAAATTTTACCGGTTGGGGCCGGCTTTCAGGTCTGTGACAATCGCGTCATAGCGGCGTCCGATAAACACGGCGATCAATCCCCAGGCGGCTGAGACCGCAACCCCCAATCCGACAATCGCGAGGAACCCCATTCCCAGGGAGCGAAGGCCCGCCTGTATCCAGGCCGCCGAAAGATCACCAAAGCGATACACAGAAGTATCAATAACGTTCTTTGCTTTATACCTGCTCTGTTGATCCAGAACCGTGAACAGAACCTCCCGGCTCGGCCGGGCAATTGCGTATTGTGAGATGCGCTGCAAAGCCCGGGCTGACTGTACAACGAAGAAAGTTGGGGCAAAGGCCAGTGTCAGGCATGCGAACAGCATCAACAGGGGGCTAAGGGCCAGGCTGGCCGTCACGCCAAAGCGCTGCAAAAAGCGGCCCAGTCCGAATATCAGGACGGCAGCGGAGCAGATGTTCACGAACAGATCCACATCCGCGAAGGCGATCGCGCGCCCTTCCACCACCGAAATGGTCTTGGCTATGAACTCGACCTGCAGAAAATAGAAAATCGTGGCGATCCAGGTCATCAATATGAAGAAGACGGCCTGGCCCATAAGATAGCGCGAACGGAAAAGCAGACTGAAGCCCCGGAGGGGATTGCCGGGCAGGCTGTGGTCGAGTGTTGTTTGCTGCGCATTCTGGTCAAGGGCGAGCAGCCTGCTTTTCTCATGCATCAGCAGATGCACGAGCGCGATGACGACAAGAAAACCGCCGCAGGCCACCAACAGGAGCCCGCTCACCCCGATCGTCTTCACAAATGCCGTTGTGATGAGAGGGCCGAGAATCGCCCCGGTGCTGCCCCCGGCCGCGATGAAGGCGAACAGCCGCGTCGCCTGCCCGGGCGCGAAGATGTCAGACATCAAGGTCCAGAACACGGAAATCAGCAGCAGATTGATGACGCTGAACAGCCAATAAAAGGCCGCCGCCACCCATCGGTCGCCAGGCATCAGGTGAAAGAGACCATAGAAAACCAGAAGACTGGCAATCAACAGCCAGAACACGCCGGGTAGAAAGCGCGAGAGCTTTACCCGGCTGGCGCACCAGGCGAACAACGGCACAAGCAGCAAGGTCAGTATGAAGGTCCCGGTGAAGAGGTCCTGCAACTGCGCGGCGCCGAAAACCGTGGCCATGGTGTCGCGCAACGGCCGCAGGATGTAATAGCTCGCGAGCAGGAAGAAGTTGCAGAAAAATGCGGCCAGGGCGGCCTTTTGTTCATGCGGCTGGGCCTTGCTGGCCGTCCCGACGATCCGCAGCAACGCAGATTTAGATGCCTGAGGCATACGCTTCTTCGACCCGCTTTGCCGTGCAACAGCGCAATGCAACAAGCTGATCGGAATATTGCTCAGGTTTCCGGTGATTGGCAATTAGCGGGGACCTCACGGGGGCGAGCGGCGCGAGACCGGCAGGTCAGCCCAGCGACTCCACGAATTTGACCATCCGCTCGCGCTGTTTTGCATCCGGCATGCGTCCGCGGCCAGCGCCGAGATTGTCCACCATATGCTTGGGATTGCTGGTCCCCGGAATGACCGCTGTCACGGCCGGATGGCCCAGGATGAATTTCAGGAAAAACTGCCCCCAGCTCGTGCAATCGAATTCCGCGGCCCAGTCCGGCAGTTGCTTGCCAAGGGCGGTACGAAACAGGCGCCCGCGGCCAAACGGCAGCGCCACCAGAACGGCGGTGCCGGCCTCGGCCGCTGCCGGCAAGATGCGGTTCTCTGCCTCCCGGTTGTCGATCGCGTAGTCGATCTCGAGAAAGTCGAGCTTGGCGCGCCTGACGATGGCTTCCATGGCGCCATAACTCCGTTCAAAGGTCGTCGTTATCCCTGTGTAGCGGCAGATGCCGCGCGCCTTCAGCCCATCGATGCCCGACATGTCCTGATTGGGATTGCGCACGTTGTGGAGCTGGAGCAGGTCCAGCTTTCCGGTCCTGAGCCGCTTCAGGCAATCGCGCGCCTCGCTTTCCTCCCCGCCAGGCCGGTATTCTTCCAGCTTGGTCGCGATGAAGGCGCGGGGTCTGAGGCTCTTGGCCGCCAGAATATCGCCGACTACGGTTTCGGCTTCGCCATAGGATGGCGCGGTATCGATCAGGCTGCCGCCTCCCGCAAAAAGCGCATCAACGACCGCCGAAGGGCCGGCCCGGTCCGCTGCGCCGGTGCCGACTTCAAAGACTTCCGACGTGCCCACCCCGACCACTGGAAGCGTTTCGCCCTTTCCATGCGGGATCGCCCGCCGCAGAAGAGGTGCGCCGTTCTGCGCCTGGGCTTTCAGGGCAATGTTGAGCGGCATGGCCGATATCAGGCCAAGTGCCGTGACATCCCGCCGGGAAAGATCATGCGCCATGCTTCTCTCCTTCGATCGAGCGGCGTGAGCGGTCACGATGGCCGGTCACTTCTGCATCACCTGACTAGTCGGATCAGGTCAGGGTCGCCGCGATGGTGCGAAGCTCGGTGGGCGTGTGAATGCCCCCGAGCGGCGTTCCCGGAACCAGGTACTTGCCTTTCGCCAGATCACCGATCAGGACCGGCTCGTAGCCCGCTTCCTTGATCAATCGGCTTGCGAGATCGATCGCTTTGGGATCATCGCCGGCGATCGGCACGCCGACCGGTTCGCCCGGACGATGCGCGTTCTGCTCCAGGGTCGCGAAATTGATGGCGTTGAAAGCTCGCACGATCTTTGACCCCGGCAGCAGCTTCCTGGTGACAAGCCCGGGTCCGCCTTGGGCCGCGACCTGGGTGACGATTTCCTGGCCATCGCGGGCGGGAATCGGATTGGACACGTCCAGGATCAGCGCTTTTTTGGCGAGGGCCGGGCCGAAGTCTTTGCCGATCTGCTCAACAGCCGTGTACGGAACCACCAGGAAGATCACTTCGCCGAACGCGACAGCCTCCGCGGTCGTGCCGGCGCGCGCGGTGGGACCCGCGGCAGCGACCAGCTCCTTGAGTTGTTCGGGATGCCGGGACGAGAACATCACCGGATGGCCCAGCTTTGCGAACAATGTGCCCAGCGCGCCGCCTTCACGGCCAGCGCCGATGGTGGCGATCTTCATCTTGGACAGGTTTGAACCTTGGCCCAGGGCGGCCATGCCAGGCACGGCACTTAAGGCGAGCCCGCCCGCCAGAACATGCACGAACTTTCTACGGCTGGCCGGGAAAAGAAAATCGTTCGTCATTACTCACTCCGCAGCTGGATCAAAACACAAAGCGAGGCAAGACCAGACAACTGACCTTATCACATGAAATTGACGGCTGCCATGATCAGCGCAATCTGGGGTGCGGGCCCGGGGGCCGTCAAAAACGCCCAACTTCTCTGACCGGCAGCCAGAGGTTCAAGGAATATTCCCATGACTATCGCTGTCAGGGCGTCAGAAACGCGGCCACCGCCTGCCTGTCCGCTTTCACCCGATAAAGGACCAGGAACAGCACGCCGCAGAAAAGCGTGATGGCTGCCGAGATCAAGATGGCGGGAGTGAAGGAATGGAACCGCTCGAACACCACGCCCATCAGGATGGGGGAGCCGATGCCGCCGACATTGCCGACAAAGTTCACAAAGCCGCTGGCGAAACCCGCGCCCCGCTTGCCGGCGATCTCGGCCGGGGTGGACCACATCGGCCCCAGGATGGACATCACGAATGCATAGCCCAGCGACATGAAGGTAACCGAAGCATAGAGGTTGGTGACACTGATGGTCGCGAACAGCGCGAGCGTGCCAAGGAGAAGCCCCCCGAAAATCACGATCCGCCGCGCCGCAACCGAATCCATGCCGCGATCGCACATCGCCCGCACCAGCCGGCCGGCGCCCAGCACCGCGACGATGCCAAGCAGATAAGGCTCCATCGCCATCACCCCCATGCGGGCGAGCGACATATGATAGGTGTCGGTCAGATAAGTCGGGTACCAGGTGAGGAACATGAAATTGATGAAGTCCAGGCCGAAATTGGCCATTCCCACCGCCCATAGCGAAGGACAGCGCAGCAGAACCCAATAAAAGCCCTTGGGTGCCGGCGTGTGGTCCTCCCGCGCCACCGTGTCGTGGCGGATCCAGGCCAGTTCGTCCGGGGCGACGCGGGCATCTTCGGCCGGGTCATCGCGGGTATAGAGATAAAAGAAAGTGCCCAGCGCGCCGGCGATCAGGCCGGTGACGATGAAGGCCACCTGCCAGCCCCAGAAGGCGATGAGAAAAGCGACGATCGGCGGGGCGATGGCGGCACCGATCACCAGGCCGAGATTCTGCAGGGACATGGCCTGGGAATATTCCAGCCGCGGAAACCAACGGGCGAGAAGAATCGACGCGGCAGGCCAGGTCACCGCTTCGGCAAGGCCGAACGGAATGCGGAATGCGATCCAGGCGCCGTACGACGTCGCGGTGGTGGTGAGGATAAGCAGAATGCACCAGAGCCATAGCGCGATGAAATAGGTGCGCCGCGGCTTCAGCCAGGATGAGATCAATCCGGCGGGAATCTGCGCGATGGCATAGGACCAGGAGAAGGCGCTCAGGATCACGCCGAGTTGCGTGGGGGTCAGATGAAGCTGGCTGCGCAGGGTAGGGATGGCCACCGACAGATTGGTGCGGTCCAGATAGCTGACCGTCGAGATCAGGAAGACCAGAAACATGACGCGCCAGCGAATGCGGGTGGTCGTCGCCTTCATGATGCTTGTCTCCCCCTCGGCCCGCCGAAGTAAGCGGCATATGCTGGCCGAAGGCAACAGCCGGCTTTCTGGCAACCGGCGATATTTGGTAGACATACAGCCGCGTTTGAGGGGAGTGGGCCATGGACATGAACCGTCGTGACGTTGCGTTGGGTGGGGCCGCCATCACGGCCGCGGCCATGACTGTGTCCGGTGACGCGGGTGCCGCGCCCACACCTCGGACCAAGTTCGATCCCAATGCCTGGCATCAGCGCCTCAAACGCATCATGCAGGTCAATTTCGACGAAAGGGATGCCGAGGCGCTGGATATCGAGGCTTACGCCGACTTCCTGGCCTCGATCAAAACCCAGGCCACCTATCTCAGCATCACCAACCAGACGGCTTTCTATCCCACCAAGATCCCGGACCTGATCACCAGCCGCTGGCTAAATGGCCGTGATTTCTTCGGCGAATGCGTGAAAGCGCTGAAAGCGCGCAACATCCGCATCCTGGGGCGGCTCAGTATCGACCTGGCGCCGACCGCCATGGTCGAAAAACACCCCGACTGGTTCCTGCGCAACAAGGATGGCGCGATCCCCAATCGCGGCGGCATGCCGGGCTTCTCCGACCGCTTTTCACCGACGTGCCAATTCACCAGCTATTATTCCGACTTCGTTCCCAAGATCATTCAGGAAGTGATTACCCGCTATCCGATCGATGCGGTCTATTCCAACGGTTGGCCGGGGACGAACGCCACGGTCTGTTATTGCCAGGCCTGCCAGAAAATCGGCGATCCTACGACCCGCGCCTATAAGGACGCCTATCTCAAGCGCGCCAAGGAACTCTGGGGTCTGTATGACGACATCGTTGCTCGTCACGATCCCAAGATGTTCTTTACCGGCAATCTGGGCGGCGGTTTTGCCGGCGGCGATATCGACCTGAAGAACCTGACCGAATATGCCGCCTGGTTCGTCGCCGACAATCAGGGCCGTGGCGGCTATGGCGCGCCGGCCTGGGATGCCGCGCAGCAGGGGCGCATCGCCAAGGCGATCATGACTGAACGCCTGGTGCCCAATGCCACAGGTTCTTACGGCATTTTTGGTGAAGCGCGTTATCGCGGCAGCGTGGCCGGCAACCCGATCGAGGTCAGGTCTCGCCTCTATCAGACCCTTGCGACCGGTACGACCATGTTCGTCACCTGGATCAACGGCACCGCGGGCTTCAAGGAAGATCGCCGCTGGCAGGACACCATTCGCCCCGTGTTCCTGTTCCAGGCGGCCAACGACAAGCACTTCCACACCAAGCGTTCCATCGCCAGTGTCGCGCTGCTGGTGGGACAACGGTCGAACCGCCTCTACAAGGCGCCGGCCGGCACGGACGGGCTGGACTCCGTCAACGGCATGTACCAGATCCTGACGGAAGCGCGCATTCCCTTCGACGTCATTCTGGACACCGACCTGACGCCGGAACGGCTGGGCCGCTACTCCATGTTGGTGCTGTCGAATATCGCCCTGATGAGCGATGCGCAGGCGCTGCAGATCGAGGCCTTCGCGGCCAAGGGCGGCTCGGTGCTGGCCACCTTCGAGACCGGCGCCTATGACGAGAACGGTGCGCCGCGCTCGGATTTTGCCTTGGCCAAGCTGTTCAACATGAAGCTTGCGGGCAAGCGCATCGGCTATGGTTCAGTGGACGCCCGTGGCCGTCATGCGGGCCAGATTTCGTTCCAGCGTATCGAGCGGCCGCACCCGATCCTGGAAAGCTTCAAGAACACCAACTGGATCAAGGGATCGAGCTGGATCGTGCCGATCACGGCCGATGGTGCGCCCATTCTCACTTATATCCCGCAGTTCCCCTGGTATCCGGTCGAGGCGACATTCCCCGATCCTGACCACACCGACATCAAGTCGGTAGTGGCGCGGGACAATGGCAAGTCCAAGCTGGTCTATTTCGCCGAAGACATCGAAGCCACCTATTGGCGCACTGGCGGCGATGATCTGGGCGATGTGGTCACCAACGCGCTGCGCTGGATGATCGGTGACAACCGGCCGATCCAGGTGGACGGCACGGGCCTGGTCGAGACCTATGGCTGGGAAACCGAGGTCGGCTATGCCGTTCACCTCATCAACTATACCAACCCGAACTTCCGCACGACCGGATCGCGCCAGACGTATCCCGTGGGTGATCAGAAAGTGCGCCTGACCTTGCCGGACTTGAAGCCGATCAAGAAGGCCACGCTCTTGCATTCCGGCCAGTCACTGACATTTCGGCAGACCGGCAATGTGGTGGAGTTCACCATTCCCAATCTGGTGGACTATGAAGCCGCGGGGCTGGAGGTTTAAATACCCCCGGTTGCCAGGGGAATCGAACTTCATGCAGAGGGGGCTTACATGAAGAAGACATCGCGCGGAAAATCGCCGCACTTCTTTCTCCTGGCAGCGGTTGCCCTGAACATCTCAACTGCTTCCGCGCAGCAGGCGGCCTCCGGCGACTGGAAAGTATGGGGTGGCGATCCCGGCGTCAGCCATTTCTCGACCCTCGATCAGATCAACACCAAGAACGTGTCCCGGTTGAAGCCCGCCTGGATCTATGATTCCGGCAAGTTCGGCCGTTCCTGGGAAGACACGCCGTTGCTCATCAACGGTCTTCTCTATGTGATCGATGCGGGCAGCAGTGACGTGATTGCGCTGGAGCCCGAAACCGGCAAGCAGGTCTGGCGACACAAGGCGCCTGATGGCAAACAGCGCGACCAGCGCGCTTTGGCTTATTGGGGCGGCGACGGCGATATGAAGCCGCGTCTGATCATGACCTGGGGCGGCAACATCCACGGGATTGACCCCAGCACCGGAAAGTCGTCGAGCGACTGGCCGAGCCAAGGCTTTAATATCACGCTGCCGCGTATCCAAGGGGTAGCGCAGGGTGACAATCTCGGCGCTGGGCCGATTCCGGGCCCTGGCGGCAGCGTCAGCTCGGGCGTGGCGGCCGGCAATGGCGGCGGCGCGCGTCCCAATGGCGGCGGTGAGGGCGGCGGTGAAGCCGAAAAAGTGCCGCCGGTGATCTACAAAAATCTCGCCATAGTCGCTGGCTCTTCTGGTTTCCTGCCGCCGCCCGGCCGGCCCGGCGATGTGCGCGCCTACGATCTGAGGACCGGCAAGCTGGTCTGGCAAAACCGCCTGGTCCCCGATCCCGGCCAGCCTGGCGCCAACAGCTGGGCCGATCCCGACCGGGTTTTGGGAAGTGGTTCCTGGGGTTTCCTGTCCCTGGATGAAGCTACGGGCACGGTCTATGTGCCGACGGATTCCGGCAGTCCCGATCTGGTGGGCGTCTGGCGTCCCGGCGACAACAAATGGGCCGATTCCACCGTGGCGCTCGACGCCATGACGGGCAAGATCAAATGGGGCTTCCAGAATAATCGCCATGACGTGTGGGACATGGACACCATGGCGGCGCCGGTGCCGGTGACGATCACCAAGAGCGGTCAGAAGCTGAAAGTCATCGTCCAGTCCACCAAACAGGGGCACGTCTGGATTCTGAACGCCGATTCCGGACAGCCGGTATTCGGCTGGAGCGAGAAGCCGGTGCCGCAGAGCAAGGTGCCAGGGGAAAAAACCCTTCCCACCCAGCCTTTCCCGGACGGGCTTTCACTGGCGAAGATGAGCATAGACCGTGACCATCTCAGCAATCTCTCCACCCATTCCAATGCCGATTGCAAGAAAGTGTGGGACGACAAAAAGCTCCACAATGAAGGAGCCTATACACCGCCATCGCCAAGCGGATGGACCGCGATGGTGCCTGGCGCGCTCGGCGGCATCGACTGGGGAGGCGTCTCGATCGATCCTGATCTCGGCTATGCCATCACCAATGTGAACAACATGCCAACCATGGTTGAGCTGTCGCCCAACAGCCGGCGCGCGACGCCGGGCAACAATGGCTGGGCCTTTACCAGCGGCTATGTGCGTTTTCGCGACGCTGACGGCCGGCCCTGCATTTCCGGCCGCCAGGGCGAGATGGTTGCCATCAATCTCAATACTGGAAAGGTCGCCTGGCGCGTTCCATTCGGGGATCTGACCGATGAGTATGGTCCGCGTGCCAAGGGACTGGGCGCCACCAATGTCGGCCCATCCATCGTCACCCGGGGTGGCGTAGCGTTCATCGGCGCCGCGACGGATGGAAAATTCCACGCCTTTGATACCAAAACCGGCAGGTTGTTATGGCAGGCCAGGATGAGCGCGTCGTCCAATGCCGGGCCCTTGACCTATATGGGCAAGGATGGCCGGCAATATGTTGTCATCGCCGCGGGTGGACCGGGTAATGCCAAGCGCACCACGCCCAGCGACCCTTATGCCTTTCATCAAACCTTGGTGGCGTTCGCGCTGCCCAGGCCGGGCGAAAAGCCGATCGACATTGTTACGCCCTATCCCAAGCGCCTGCCGCAATCCGGTGACGCCAATATGGGACAGCCGCAGTAAGCGGTGGTGTGACTTGGCACGATCACTCCTTGGTATAGACTGAGTTCTGGATCGGGGCCGGGGCGGCAGGGTCCGAATTATGGCTATACAGTTCTACGTTGCACGATTGGATGATGAGCTCGCGGCGGGAACGAACACCGGCTGGGGCGTGGTCAGAGAAGAAGCTGGGCATCCAAAAAGATTTGTGAGCCGGATATTTTTCCGCCGAGAAGAGGCGGAAGCGCATGCACGGCGGCTGATCCAGCGCGAGTCCGAGCGGAAAAAATTCCCAAAATAATGCTGTGGCGGCCACACGGCGTTTCCGTCTTGTTGCCACGTTTTCAATGGGTTAGGTCTTTGCCGGCCGGAAAATAAGAGCGGATTTTCGCGCCCTGAGCAGGAAATTCTTTTCCTGGAGCAGGGAAACTGTAGGCCATGCGAATTCGCCGTCCCTTCAGCCGGCATGCGAAGACCGGGCGACACGCCGCTGGCGTGCGCGTTGGCGTGGTGGTTGCGGCCATTACGAGCGCGACCGGTGTTCACGCGCAGGACGGGTCTCCGTTCCTCAGGGCCGAGCCTTCCCCTGTCCACCATGCGGAGGCTCCCTGTGAGACATCGGGGCTGGACCGAATTCCGGTGCGGTGTTGGGTGGGACTGCAGTTTATCGTTCTCCCCAAAGACAAGGCGGTCAGAGACAAAGGCTACCCGGAATTCGAAGGCATGGCGCCGCGATACGGTCACCCGAGCTATGAGCAATTTGCCGGGCGAACGGTCATCGTCACCAAGGTTGAGTGGCAGCAATACAGCTCGCCAAACCGAAGCGGCTGGATCGTGACATTTGCGCTCGATAAAGAGGGACCGTTCTATACCACCAACGCCGTTCCCCGGCCCGGCGGGAGTCGGGACGATGCGGTCGTCGGTCCGTTTGTTCTGCTAAAGGATTTGCAGTTGGCGCGCGAAGCCTATTTGAACAGGCGATATTGGCCGTTGGCAGCCCGCATGCCGGTGTTGAACCAAGATGGCGTCTCGGCTTCCGCTGAATCGGTTGCCTTCAACAGGTTTGAGCCGGTCATGGTGGCTGATGTGCTCGCCTCTCCCACGTCGGAGGCGCCAGTCCGGATCGTCGTCAGCAACGGGGCGGGCCGGGAAGGCTATTTCGACATCGCCATGTCCGAAACGAACCGGAGTTCGGCGCGCGACATTGGAATCCCTTCAAAAATCCTGTCGAATGATGACCCCAAGCTCGCGCACGATTGGCCGGAAGGCATTTGGACGGCGATCGAGAGCGGCAAAGCGCTTCCGGGCATGACAACAGAGCAGGTTCGGCTCAGCCTCGGTGAACCCGTCAGCGTCAGCCAGATCGTTACTGCGGGCCAAACACGCGAACAGTGGGCTTATAGCGACGGGAAGTTTTTTTACTTTTACGACGGCGTCCTGGCGACGAGCAGCCACTAACTGAAACTGGCTGCGCGTGTGATCCGGATCTGGCCCGTCTCCGGCGTGTCCGATGAGACCAGTTGGAAGTCGACTGCAGCAATCGAGCACCAAGGGAACTCTCGGACCCGAAGCAAACCGTAACCCTTTTTGCGTTGTGTTAAGCAGATTGTGGTGAAATAGTGGCGATGAGGGGCCGGTTCGGGAACCATGCGGCAGGGGGCGCCGCGGAACTTTCCCTAAATCCACGACGAAAACTTCCTCGGCGATACGCGGAAGTCTTCTTCGAACGAAAGAGTACCAGGTCGGCCAGCGCGCCGCGTTCTTTCCTCCGCCGCCATAAGGGGGAAGGAACAAAGCAAAGGCGTGCTGTCACTTCCTGCGTGATCGCTGTTGCAGTGGAGGTCGAACTGAAACACGTCCTGCGTTACATGCCATTTGGCGTCTTAACCTACCCGCAACTGAGGCGGGAAATGAAACGTTGCGCCGAGACGGGGGCGCCTTGGCCGTTCGTTCTGGCGGTGATCCCTTCTTCCCGCAAGCAGCGTCGGGTGCCCGCCAGTCAGCGCAGCCAGCCCGCGCGGCCCTGGTTCCAATCACTCGCGACAGGCCGCCTCAAGCCGATTTGAACCGCCGGCGTCAAATCGACAGAGACAGCATGGAGCGGAAGTCCGCATTGGGTCCGACAAAGAGTTCGGCCCGTCCTGCTGTTGGCGGCAGCGTAAATGTAACTGTGCCTTGATCCGATGGGGTCAAGGCAATCTTGCCGAAGCCCTTCAGCTCAAGGACAGGGCGTGTCACGCCCGGCTTTTTCTGGTTTAAAAACAGGAAGACTGTTTCTTCCGCCGCCCTCGCGCCGTGATTTGCCACATCAACCTTCACGGTCAGCGGCTCACCCGGTTCGACTCGCAAGTTCGACAACTTGAAATCTCCGTAGGTCAGGCCGTACCCGAACGGGAAAAGCGGCGTGTTTTCCACATCGCTGTAATGGCTGGTGAAGTGATCAGCGGGGTTGAACGGACGCCCGCTCGGCCGCTCTCCAAAGAAGATCGGTATTTGGCCCACGGCGCGTGGCCAGCTCACCGGGGTACGGCCTCCGGGTGAAACTTTGCCGGTTAAAACGTCCGCGATCGCGTGGCCGGCGTCGCAGCCGGGAAACCACGCTGCCAGCATGGCGTCAGACCGCGATACCAGGTCCGGAACAGCAAGAGGGCGACCAGAAAAAAGAACGACGATGACCGGTTTGCCGGCCGCCTTCTCGAACACCGCATCGGCCAGTTCCTGCTGGCGGCCGGGCAAGCCGAGATAGGCACGGCTTGCGGCTTCTCCGCTCATCAGCAAGGCCTCGCCGAGGCAAAGAATGATCGCATCGGCGTCCGCGCAAAGTCCAAGCGCCGCCGCAATACCTGAAACATCATCCGTCTCGATCGCCACGCCCGGTGCATGACGCACATCGAGTCCCGCTTCGGTCAGGCCCTGCAGGACACCGACACAATCTTCCGGACGTCCGGCGCCGCCCCAAGGCCCGCGCATTTCACTGCTTGCATCGGCGAGGGGACCAATCAGGGCGATCTTGCGCGCGGCCAGCGGCAAGACGTTCGCGCCGTTCTTGAGCAGAACCAGCGAACGGGCCCCTACGTCGCGAGCCAGCGCCCGGCTTTGCGCGGTCATGCCGGCATCGGTGCGTCCGCGCCGGTACGGATCCTGGAACAGGTCCAGCCGTTCCTTCAGCGTCAAGACCCGGCGAACGGCCGCATCGATATCGGCCATCGCAACCAGACCGCGCTCAAGCGCCACCGGCAGCCCCAGCCGGTAGCCGTCCGACATCATGTCGATGTCCAGGCCGGCCTTGAGCGCCAGCGCGGCCGCTTCGGCCAGATCGCTGGCAATCCCGTGATTCAGCAACTCGGCGACGGCGTGATAGTCGCTGACAAGCACGCCATCAAAGCCCAACTCTCCGCGCAGGACGTCCTGGAGCAGGAAGGCATTCGCCGTCAGCGGAACACCATTCAGATCGGTGAAGGCCGGCATGATCGAAGCCACGCCCGCCTCCACCGCCGCGCGGAAGGGCGGCAAATAGACCTCGCGCAACATGCCTTCCGACATGTCGGTCGCGGCATATTCCCGGCCGGCTGTCACGGCGCCGTAGGCGACATAATGCTTGGCGCAGGCCGCGACGGCGCCGACATCGGCCAGGCTGCTGCTTTGAAATCCGCGGACCTTGGCGCGGGCGATAGCGGATCCGACAAAAGGGTCTTCTCCGGGCCCCTCGGCGATGCGGCCCCAGCGCGGATCGCGAGACACATCCAGCATCGGTGCAAATGTCATGTGCAGCCCGTCGCCGGCGCATTCTTCCGCGGCCATCCGAGCGGTGGCTTCCCAGGCGGTGGGATCGAACACGCCCGCTTCCGCCAGCGGAATCGGAAAAACAGTGCGCTGGCCATGGATTGCGTCAAATCCCAGCAGCAGGGGGATGTGCAAACGGGATTCTTCGACCGCGATCTTTTGTATGCGTCGTGTTGCCTCGGCCCCGTAAAGATTGAGGAGGTTGCCGATGATGCCCGAGCGAATCGCGTCTTCTGAAAGCGGCGTGACAACGGGTCCTGTCACCGCATAGTCGGCCGCAGTCATCGTCAATTGGCCGAGTTTCTCGGTCAACGTCATTTCGGCGATCAGGCTGTCCATGCGTCCCATGATGTTCCTGTAAGGCGGCCCGGGCCGGATAGTACGTTTTTTCGTGTCGTTTCGAAGGCCGCAATGTTAGAAAGTGGGCAATGTTCGACGACAAGCCAGAGCGGTCACGCATTTCCGGCCAGGCCGATCTGCCGTCTCAGCTGAACATGATGATCCGGGCGTTGCTGGCGTCGCCATTGCGCAATCGGCTCTTTGCCATCGGGTTTGCCGTTTTTCTTGTCATCATCGCCACGACCTACGCCCAGATACGGCTCAATCGCTGGAACCAGCCTTTTTACGACGCTCTCGCGCGGCGCGATTTGCACGGCTTTTTTATCCAGCTGAGCGCCTTCGCGGTCATCACTGGAAGCCTCTTGGTGCTGAACGTGCTGCAGCGATTCCTGTCCGAAACCATGAAGCTGTGGCTGCGCCAGGGCCTCACGCAGGATCTGATCCGGGAATGGCTCAAACCCGAGCGGGCGCGCCGCCTTTCCGAAGCCGGGGTCATCGGCATCAATCCCGATCAGCGCATGCATGAGGATGCGCGTCATCTTACGGAACTGTCCGGCAGTCTGGGCGTGGAGTTGATGCAGGCCACCGTTCTGGTGGTCACTTTCATAACGGTGCTGTGGCGGATATCGGGCAGCATTGCCTTCACGCTGTTCGGCCATGTCTTTGTGATCTCCGGTTACATGGTGTGGGCGGCTGTCGGCTATGCGGTCTCGGCGTCTCTGGTGAGCTACTGGGTCGGCCGCTCGCTCGTGGTCCGCAATGCCCAACGCTATCAGCGGGAATCGGAACTGCGGGCTGCGCTGATGCGCACCAACGAACATCTCGCCGCCATCGAAGTGCGCGAGAGGGGCTTGCATGCCGCCCGCCGAAAGATCCTGGATCGCCTCAACGGTGTATTGGGTGCGATGTGGCGACTGGTGTTCGGCCTCACCAACCTGACCTGGGTCACGGCCGGTTATGGTTGGCTCATGCTCGTGGCGCCTATCCTGGCGGCGGCACCAGCCTATTTCAGCGGGGCGTTGACCTTTGGCGGCATGATGATGGCGGTTGGTGCCTTCAACCAGGTGCAACTGTCTCTGCGCTGGTATATCGACAATTTCAGCCAGATTGCAGACTGGCACGCCACCCTGCGGCGCGTGGCGGAATTCCGCCGGGCGCTGATCGAGTGCGATGGTCTTGAGCCGCCCCCGAAAGAAGCGCATGCCTGACACATCGCCCGAGACGCTGGCGGCCCTGCCGGATGAAGCCTTGCTGGAGGAACTGCAAAAGCAGACCTTTCGTTTTTTCTGGGAGGGCGCCGAACCGGTGAGCGGGCTGGCCCGTGACCGCAATAAGCAGAGCGGCGATACGCCAGACAGTCTGGTCGCTGTCGGAGGGGCGGGTTTTGGGCTGATGGCGCTGGTGGTCGCAGTCGTGCGCGGCTGGGTTTCGCGGGCGCAGGCTGTGGCGCGGCTTGTCCGGATGCTGGATGCGCTGGAACGGGCCGGGCGGTATCATGGCGTCTATCCGCATTTCATGGACGGGATCAGCGGGGCGACCATTCCCTTTGGTCCGCGCGATGACGGCGCTGATCTGGTGGAAACGTCCTTTCTGATGATGGGGCTTCTGACGGTGCGTCGCTATTTCGACAAGCCGGACGAGGCGAATCTGCGTGCCCGGATCACCGTGTTATGGGAAGCGGTGGAATGGGACCGGCACGTCCAGCCGGGCGAACAGGTCCTGACATGGCATTGGAGTCCGCGGCACGGCTTTGCCATGAACCATGCCATTCGCGGCTGGAACGAGTGCCTGATCACCTATGTTTTGGCCGCTGCCTCGCCCACCCATGCAATCGCGCCGGAAATCTATCACGCGGGATTCTGTGCCGGTCCGGATTACCGCAATGGCGGCTCGTATTACGGCATTGAACTGCCGCTGGGCCCGCGTCTGGGCGGCCCGCTGTTCTTCGCGCATTACTCTTTTTGCGGTCTGGATCCGCGTGGGCTTTCGGACGCGCATGCGGACTATTGGCAGCAGAATGTGGCGCAGACACAGGTCAACCTGGCGCACTGCATCGCCAATCCGGGCGGCTTTGCCGGTTATGGCACAGATTGCTGGGGCTTGACGGCCAGCGACGATCCTTCCGGTTATGACGCGCATGCGCCCGGCAACGACAATGGCACGATCTCGCCGACCGCGGCCCTGTCCAGCTTTCCCTATGCGCCGCGGGAGGCCATGCGGGCTTTGCGGCATTTTCTGGGGGCGTATGGCGACAGGATCTGGGGCCGCTACGGCTTCACCGATGCCTTCAATCCTTCGCGCGACTGGTATGCCGATACGTTTCTCGCCATCGATCAGGCCCCGATCATCGTGATGATCGAAAATCACCGCAGCGGCCTGTTGTGGAAGTTGTTCATGTCCATACCGGAGGTCCGCCACGGGCTCGCCAGGCTGGGGTTCAACGTCCCGAATGACAATGCTTGAGAGCTGGATCGCGCGGCAGCGCGAGCATGCGATCGCCGGCCTGTTGCGCAGCATTTCATCGCCGGTGGTGAAGCGGCGCCAGGGATTTGGGCAAGTCATAACGCCGGCAAAGGGCTCCGTCGTGGCTTCGCCGGTGCCGGCATCCTACGACCCCGATCCCGACTATTTCTTCCATTGGTTCCGGGACAGCGCGGCCGTGATGGATGCTTTGGCGCTGGTGCGGGGAGCGGTCCCCCGGTCCCGCCGCCTGTTCGAGGACTTTGTGGATTTCAGCCTGGGGCTCTCGCGGCTGGATGGCCGCCGGATGCCGCCGGACTGGCGCGCAGGGACCGCGCCCGATTTTCAGCGTTTCTTGCGCAAGGACATCGCTCACGCCCATGGCGATGCCATTGCCGCTGAAACGCGCGTCAATCCCGACGGCACTTTGGACATCACCGATTGGCCCAGGCCGCAATATGACGGACCTGCCTTGCGTGCGCTGGCGCTGCTGCGCTGGGGGCCGGTTCGTGAATCAGAAACCACCTTATTGAAGCAGGATCTGACGTTCGTTCTGACGTATGCGGGCCGCCCCTGTTTCGATATCTGGGAAGAAGAGATCGGGCTGCACTATTACACGCTGAGTGTCAGTGAAGCGGCATTGGCTGTAGGGTCGGGCTGGTTCAAGCCGTCTGATCCGGAATTTTCGGCCGATTGCGCAAGGCAAGCGGATGCACTGCTGGCGCTCCGGCAAAGTTTTTGGTCGCAAGACGGGGGTTATATCCGCTCGCGCATCCTGCCGCAGGGCCGCTCCGCCAAGGAGCTCGACATCTCGGTCATCCTGGCGGCCAATCACGCCGGCCAGGTTTGCGAGCCACGCCTTGTCGCGACCCTGGACCGGTTGGCCCTGCTGTTCCGTGACAGCTACGCGATCAACCGCGAGCAGGGCCCGGGACCCGCGATGGGGCGCTATGCCGGCGATGTCTATTATTCCGGCGGCGCCTATTATTTTTCCACCCTTGCGGCCGCGGAGTTCTGCTATCGGGCGGGCGACAGGGCGCGCGGGGATGCCTTTCTGGAGACGGTGCGCCGGTTCACGCCGGAGAGCGGCCTGATGGCAGAGCAATTCGACCAGACGACCGGCATGCCAGCGTCTGCCAAGGACCTTGCCTGGAGCCATGCAGCGTTCCTGACCTGCGTTAACGCCCGCCAGCCCCTACCGGAAGTTGGCTGAGCCAGCAGGGGCCAGCCGCCCCGTGGCGCCAGGCAAAGCGATCCTTTAGGCTTTCCGCCGACGGACCGGCTTGGGGGCCGAGGAATGAGAGCAAGACACATCCTTTGCGGGATGGCCCTGCTATGCGCCGCGTCGCTCGCGCCGCGCCCCGCGCTGGCGCAGGCGGATGCGCAAGCGGTGCTGCATCCCACGGCCGACCAGACCGCGCTGCCGCCGGCCGTCCTGAGCAAAAGCCTTTTGCCGGACAAGAACGAAACATGGACCGGCGATCTGGACGGGATGCGGGCGCGCCGCACCGTGCGCATCCTGGTGCCGTCCAGCAAGACGCTGTTCATGGTCGATCATTCCGGCCGCCATTACGGCATGATGTACGACATCGGCGCCGCGCTGGGCGATTGGCTCAACAGGAAATACAAATCGGGCACGCTCAAGATCGAGATCGTGTTCCTGCCGGTGCCGCGCGACAGGCTGATCAGCGGGCTGGTCGACGGCACCGGAGATATCTCCGCGGGCGCCCTCACCATCACGCCCGAACGCCAGGCGCGGGTGGATTTCAGCGCTCCCTTTGTCGAACATGTCAAGGAAGTTCTCATCACCGGCCCGTCGGCGCCATCGATCCAGACGCTGGAGGATTTGTCGGGCCGGGAAATCTATGCGCGCCGATCCAGTTCCTATTACGAACATCTGGCCGCTTTGAGCAAAAGCCTTGTCGCGGCGCGGAAGAAACCGATCGGCCTGAAGCCCATCGACGAAGAATTGGAAGACGAAGACTTGCTCGACATGGTCAATGCCGGGCTGCTCCCTTGGGTGGTGGTGGACCGCTACAAGGCCGATCTGTGGGCCCATGTCCTGCCCAATATCCAGGTGCGCTCGGACCTGATGGTCAATCCGGGCGGGGAGATGGCGCTGGCCTTCCGCAAGAACTCGCCTTTGTTGAAAGCGGACCTGGACGCCTTCGCCGCCACCCATCGCACCGGCACGATCTGGGGCCGGGCACAGACCGCGCGTTACCTCAAGACCGGCGATTATGCCAGGCAGGCAACGTCGAAAAAGAACGCGGTGAAGTTCGCGGCCTTGACCGACATTTTCCGCAAATATGGCGCGCAATATCAGTTCGATTATCTGATGGTGATGGCGCAGGGCTACCAGGAATCCCAGTTGAACCAGGCCGCCAAAAGCGCGCGCGGTGCCGTCGGCGTGATGCAGCTTCTGCCTTCGACAGCGGCGGACAAGGTGATCGGCATCAAGGACATCGATCAAAGCGCCGACCGCAATGTCGAGGCGGGGGCGAAATATCTGCGCCTTCTGGTCAACCGTTATCTGGGCGATCCCCACATCGACGCCAAGAACCGCACGCTGATGGCGTTCGCCGCCTACAATGCCGGGCCGGGCAATCTCAACAAATTCCGCCGGCTGGCGCAGCAATCGGGCCTCAATCCCAATCTGTGGTTCCAGAATGTCGAGGTCGCCGCCTCGCATGTGGTGGGCCGCGAAACGGTGCAATATGTCGCCAACATCTACAAATATTATGTCGCCTACCGGCTGATCGTGGAGCATGGCCAGGGCCGCAAGAACGGCCGCGCCGCGTTGCTGCAGAAGAGCTAGAAAGAAACGCCCAAATGGCGCAATAGATGCGCTCCGGAGGGATCTATCCGGCAGGGTTTCCTAGGCGCGAAAGAATTGGCACAGTGTTGCCATGCCACCACGACGAGTTATTGGATGGACCGCTGTTGCGGGAGGCTTGATCGTCCTATCGGGATCGCCTAGAGCGGCTGATCCGCAGAGTTATTCGGTCGAAATTTCCGGCGCTCCTTCGAAAGAGGCGGAGGCGGCGCTGCGCGCTTCCTCGGAACTTGTCACCTTACAAAAGGCCGGCGGGGTGCCTCCCTTCGCGCTGGTAACCCGTGCACGCGACGACATTGCACGGTTGCAGACCGCGTTGGACAGCTTCGGCTACTACCAGAATAGCGTTGCGGTTACCGCGGCAGGCCTGGGTCTTGATGATCCGGAACTGCCGGCGCGGCTTGAAGATATGCCCGTGGGCACTTCTGCGGCAGTCAAAGTAACTGTCACGCCGGGATCACTGTTTCATCTCGGCCATGTCACGCTTACGGGCGCCGTGCCGGACAATGACCGTGCCGCGCTTGGCCTGAAGGAAGGCGGCGTCGCGGCCGCGGCCGCGGTTCTTGGCGCCGGCGCGCGGCTGCTGGCGGCGCTACAGGAGGATGGCTATGCCCTGGCGAAGGTCAGCGATCCGGAGGCGATCGCTGACGATAAGGCCCACACCATCGACGTCACCTACAATGTCAGCGCCGGCCCGCGGGTCGCGATCGGCGCCATCGCTTTTAAGGGCCTTAAAGAGGTGAACGAAGCGTTCGCCCACAAAGCGTTGACCGTCCATGCGGGTGACCGGTATCGCCCCAGCCGCATCGAGGCCGCGCGGCAGGCGCTGGCGGCGCTAGGCGTGTTTTCCGGCGTCAGCGTGCGCGCCGCCGAGCATCTGTCCGCCGATGGACGCATGCCGCTGATATTCGACGTGCAAGAGCGACCCTTTCATGCCGTGGCGGTGGCGGGCAACTATTCCACCGATCTGGGTGTCAGCCTGTCGGTTACCTGGTCGCACCGCAATCTGTTCGGCAATGCCGAGCAACTCAACCTGACCGCGGCCGGCACCGGGCTCGGCAGCGCCAGTACCGGCCTAGGCTATAATCTTGCCGCGCAATATGTCCAGCCGCTGTTTCTGAAGAACGACCAGACCTTGGAATTCGATCTGTCGGGCATCAAGCAGCAGCTCGAAGCCTACGATCAGACGGCGCAGACGCTGGCCGGTTTCGTGCGGCGCAAATTTTCGCGCCTTTGGACCGGTAGCGCGGGTCTCTCTATCACCCACGACCAGATCGTGCAGGAGGGAAGCTCGCAACTCTATGAATTGCTGGCGGCGCCCTTGACCGTCAGTTATGACAGCACCGGCATCACCGATGCGTTGAACGACCCGGTGTCAGGCCTGCGTGCCGCGGCGACCCTGACGCCAACCCACGCCTTTGGCAATGACGTATCGTTTCTGGTATCGCAGGTGACCGCGTCGTCTTATTTCGATTTGTCGTCGAACGGCTCGTCGGTCGTGGCGATGCGCGCCCTGGCGGCAACGATCCTGGGGAGTTCCAATCTCGGCCTGCCGCCCGACCAGCGGCTTTATGCCGGCGGCAGCACCACGGTGCGCGGCTATTCCTATCAATCGCTGGGACCGCAGTTTGCCGACCGCCGGCCTGTCGGCGCGAAATCGGTCGATGCCGGCACCGTGGAATTCCGCCAGCGCATCGGCGATAGCTGGGGTGCCGCCGCCTTTATCGATGCGGGCCAGGCCGGCACCGGAGCGCCTTTCACCGGCAAGGTTTATGCGGGTGCCGGTGTCGGCGCGCGCTATTACACACCGATCGGCGCGGTACGACTGGATGTGGCGACGCCCTTGGTGCATCTGCCGGGCGGAGATTCCTTCGAGATCTATATCGGATTGGGGCAGGCTTTCTGATGCAGCGGATGAAGACCATCGCAAAATGGGTCGGCGCGTCGCTGGGTGCTGTCGTATTGGCCTTGCTGCTGCTCTTCTATACGCCACCGGGCCTGAAACTGGCGGGCGATATGGTGGCGAGGTTGAGCGGCGGCTCGGTGCGCATCACCGGGCTCTCAGGCCTGTTCCCCAATCATCTGCGCGTGACGCGAGTGGAGGTGGCTGACGACCAGGGCGTATGGCTGTCGATCGATCAGGCGGCGCTAGACTGGTCGGCTTTGGCAATGTTCTCCAATCATATCGTTATCGACAAGGTGACCGCGTCGCGCGTCGCGGTGCTGCGGCGGCCGATCCCGTCACGGAAGAACAGTGGCGAAAGCCCGCGTGTCGATATCGCCGCACTTGAGCTGCCGCGCGTAGAGATCGGCGCACCGGTGATCGGTCACGCCGCGGGACTATCAGCCCGCGGCGCTGTGCATTATGGCTCCCGGCATGATTTGAGCGCCGATCTGCTGGTGGTTCGCCTCGGCAATGCCGATCGCTATCGCATCTTGGGCGGCATTACAGCCGATATCGCCCGTGGCAACGCCAGCATCAGCGAAGGCGCCGACGGCATTCTGGGCAAGCTGGCGGGGCTGCCGGGATTGGGGCCGGTAAATCTATCGGCTGAGGCCGCCGGCGATGCGGACGCCAACCAGGTGCGTTTCATTCTGACGGCCGGGGCACTGAACGCCAGCGGGCAGGGCACTATCAGCCTCGCGTCCCAGCGCGCCGACCTGGACATGCGGATGGCCGCGCCCAAGATGACGCTTCGCCCCGATATCGCCTGGCAGGCCTTGGGGGGTGAGGCGCATCTGCACGGCGGTTTCACCGCACCAGCCATATCGGCGCATCTGGTGCTGACCGACGGCATGCTGGGCGGTCAGTCGGCACACAGCATCGTGCTGGACGTCGAGGGCGACAGAGGCACGGCGCGGCTGACCGGTCAGATCGATGGCATCGCGTTGCCTGATGGGTATGGAGCGCTTTTGGGCAAGACACCCATCATCGTCACGGCCCAGGCGGATCTGAAAGCTCTGACTTTGCCAGTCAAATTCACGATCCGCCATGGGTTGGCACAGTTGCATGGTACCGCGCAGTTGCGCGGCAGCACGCAGGTGGCGGCAGACCTTGCCGTGCCGTCTCTGGCGCCCTTCGCGGCGTTGGAAAAGACCGATCTTCAGGGCAGTGCATCGTTTCACGTCGCACTCAGCCAGAACCGGTCCAAGACCCAGATCGCGCTGAGCGGCAGGATGGCCGCTCGTGGCACGGCGCTGCTCGCCCGGATGCTGGGGTCGAAGGCAAGGCTGGCGATGAACGCGACACTGGACGGATCCGACCTGACTCAATCGCAAGTACAAATGGAAGGCGCCGGCTTCGCAGCCGAGGCGCAGGGCAGTTTCCGCAAGGGCGATCTGCGCTATCATCTTGCGCTCAATCTGCCTGACGTTTCCCGGCTGGCACCAGCGCTGAACGGCACCCTGGCGCTGACCGGCGATTTGCGCGGTCCGCTAGGCAAGGCGGCATTCACCGCCGACGGCAGCGCCGTCATGGCGACGCGAGGTTTTGCGCGGCAGCGCATCGCCATCACCCTGGCGGCCGACGACCTGCCGGCGCTCAGGGGGGCGCGGCTGGCGCTGGAGGGGCAGCTGGACAAGGCGCCCGTGGCGCTGCACGCAACGCTGACGGGTGACAAGGAAAAACGGGTTGCGCTGGACGCAAAGTGGCGCTCCCTGACGGCGAAAGCCGATCTTTTGATTGCCCAAACCCAGGTCGCGGGCAATGCCCGGATCGCGCTGGGACAACTCGCCGATATCGCGGTCTTTACTGGTCAGGCGATGCAGGGTACCGCGAATGTCGCGCTGACCTTGAAGCCGCAAAGCGCCAAGTCGAACGCGCATCTTGTCGTGGACCTGCACGATCTGATGGTCGCCGGCGTCGGTGTCCACAGCGCAACCTTGCGGGGCGATGCTTCTGACCTGTTCGCCAAGCCGGTGCTGAATGTTTCGGCCACCGCCGATGGCGTAGCGGCGCGGGATTTTACCGGTCATGCGGAAGGCAACGTGCATGGGGGGGTGGAAAGGTTGGCCATCGCGCTGCGCGCCAGCATGAAAGACGCGACCGGCGCAGCGCTGACGGCAAATACCGCCGCCGCGTTGGACGTGACGCACAAGCAATTGACGGTCACGGCCCTGGCGGGCGACTGGCGCGGCGTGCCGCTCAAGCTCAACGCTCCCGCCCATATCGCTTTCGCAGACGGATTGGCGTTTGACCGCATCGCTGCAACTCTGGGCCATGGCAGCCTTGTGGCGTCGGGCCGGATCATGCCGCAGCTCGCGCTGACCGCCTCTGCGCGCGGTCTTGCGCTGCAGGATTTTCAGCCCTTCCTGCCGCAACAGCAATTTCAGGGCAGCTTCAGTGCCGACGCCAATCTGCACGGCACAGTGGCGGCGCCCATGGGACAGGTGAGCCTTAGTGGGCGCGAGCTGCGCTCCGGCTTTTCGGGGCGGGCCGTGCCGCCTGCCGGCATCGAAGCCAAGGCGCAGCTCACGGGTGAAGATGCAATGGTCAATGTGACCGTTGCTGCCGGCAACAATGCGCATCTGACGCTGGACGGCACCGCGCCTATCGCGTCAGGCCGGTCCCTGGCTTTGCACGCCGTCGGCAATGCCGATCTGGCTTTGCTCGATCCCTTTCTGGCGGCTGATGGGCGGCGGGCGCGCGGCCAGCTGGCCATCGATGTGCGCATTGGTGGTATCGTGGCTGCACCGCGCGTTACCGGTGGTGGCAAGCTGGCCAATGGCGAGTTCCAGGACTATGCCCGCGGTCTGCACCTGCATGACATTGTGGCTGTGGTCAGCGCCGATGGCGCGCATATCACGCTGACGCAACTGACGGCGCAGGCGGGCAAGGGCACGTTGAGCGGTAGCGGCAGCATCGATCTGGAGGCACCGGGCAGGCCGGTCGACCTCACCGTCCATGCGGAGAATGCGCGCCCGATCGTCAGCGATCTCGTCAGCGCCACCCTTTCCGGTGACGTCAAGCTGAGCGGCCATCTCAATGCCGCTTCCACCCTGTCGGGCAAGCTGCAAGTGGTCGCGGGCGAAATCAATCTGCCCGAGAAGTTTCCGCCCGAGGTCGCGGTGCTCAATGTGCGCCGGCGCGGAGAAAAACCGCTGCCGCCACCCGCACCCACCGGGCGCATGGCGCTGGACGTGGATCTGCGTACCACCGGGCCGGTCTATGTGCGTGGTCACGGGCTGGATGCGGAAATGCGCGGCGACCTTCAGGTGCGCGGCACCAGCACTGCGCCCGATATCGGCGGCGGATTGCGGATGAATCGCGGGCGTTACAGCGTGGCGGGTCAGACACTGGATTTCACCACGGGCCGCATCCGCTTCGATGGCACCGGTGTGCGGGGACGGCTGGATCCGACATTGGATTTTGTGGCCCAGACGGTGTCGGGCGGTGTCACCGCCACCCTGACGGTCAGCGGCTATGCCTCGGCGCCGAAGATCGCCCTGTCGAGCACGCCGTCCCTGCCGCAGGACGAGATCGTGGCGCATCTCCTGTTCCAGCAGAGCACCAAGCAGCTCACGCCGCTGCAGATGGCATCGCTGGGGCAGGGGCTGGCGGCGATGGGGGGCGTGGGCGGCGGCTTCAATCCCCTGGGGACGGTGCGCAATACGCTGGGACTGGACCGTTTATCGGTTGGCAGCACACAGGGCGGCGCCAGCGGCATGGAAAGCCAGACTACGGTGGAAGCGGGCCGTTATGTCGCGCGAAACGTCTATGTCGGCGTCAAACAGAACTTGTCCGGTGGAACGCAAACCCAGGTTCAATTCGACATCACCCGCCGCTTGAAGGCGCAGGCCACCATCAATACCGGCGCGACGACCGCGCCCGTACAAGGCAACACGCTACAGGATAACGGCAGCAGCGTCGGGCTGAGCTATCAGTTCGATTACTGAGCAAAGCCGCTGGAAGCGGCGGGGGCAGATCGATTTCGGGTGGTGAAGGCATCTGCCGGACTTGCCGGAGAGATTTTCCGGGAGGGGAGACCGCCCATCCCGGGTGGGTGGAGGGATGGGGCGGGGGTGATGAAAGACAGATTGGCTGGGGCGGGAGGGGTGAGGAGCGGCGGGCGATAGCCCGCGAGCAGGTCCTGCGGACCTGCGAGAGCGAGGAACGCCGCGAGCTTGGCGAGCGGCGGGGGATCCCTCATCACCGCTG
>Ga0070665_100001445_pt1 | contig 27861 bp, 21 predicted proteins | sample KBSS13metaG_FD_65862 | JGI IMG/M metagenome (GOLD analysis project Ga0070665, IMG submission 65862) | Switchgrass rhizosphere microbial communities from Kellogg Biological Station, Michigan, USA - KBS S1-3 metaG | ecosystem: Host-associated > Plants > Roots > Rhizosphere > Soil ... | reverse complement strand
CGGCCATCAACGTCAACGACTCGGTCACCAAGTCCAAGTTCGACAACAAGTACGGCTGCCGGCACAGCCTGATCGACGGCATCAACCGCGCCACCGACGTCCTCATCGGCGGCAAGGTCGCCGTCGTGTGCGGCTACGGCGACGTCGGCAAGGGCTGCGCCGAGAGCCTGCGTGGCCAGGGCGCCCGCGTCATCGTCACCGAGATCGACCCGATCTGCGCCCTTCAGGCCGCGATGGACGGCTACCAGGTCGCCACCCTCGAGGACGTCCTCGGTGTCGCCGACCTCGTGATCACCGCGACCGGCAACAAGGACGTCGTCACCGCCGAGCAGATGTCGCGGATGAAGCACCAGGCGATCCTGGGCAACATCGGCCACTTCGACAACGAGATCGACATGGCCGGTCTCGAGTCGTACGCCGGCGTCGAGCACAAGAACGTGAAGCCGCAGGTCGACCTGTGGACGTTCCCTCCCAATGAGTCGGGAGAGCGCAACTCGATCATCGTCCTCTCCGAGGGTCGCCTGATGAACCTCGGCAACGCGACCGGTCACCCGAGCTTCGTGATGTCGAACTCCTTCACCAACCAGGTGCTGGCCCAGGTCGAGCTGTTCACCAAGCCCGAGGCCTACCCGGTCGGCGTCTACGTGCTGCCCAAGCACCTCGACGAGGAGGTCGCGCGACTCCACCTCGACGCCCTCGGCGTCAGGCTGACGACGCTGACCGACTCGCAGGCGTCGTACCTCGGTGTCTCGGTCGACGGCCCCTACAAGGCCGAGCAGTACCGCTACTGACCGAAGCCCGATCTTCGGCCGACCCCGGTCGTCCGCCTGCATGGCGGATGGCCGGGGTCGCCGGTTTCTACCGTAGGCCCCGCCGAGCCCGTCGCGGCCTCGCGGGCTCATCCGCGGTGTCGGCTCGAGATCGACGCGCGACACCGTCGGCTCGTTCCTCGCCGACGATTGCGCGTCTCAGGCAAGATGGACGACGTGACCCAGGCCGAGGACTTCCGCGCGCGTGTGCTGGTCGTCGATGACGACGCCTCCCTGTCGGAGATGTTGTCGATCGTGCTGCGCCAGGAGGGCTTCGACGCCCACCTGGTGGAGCGTGGCGACGAGGCGCTCGAGGCGTTCCACGTCTACAAGCCCGACGTCGTGCTGCTCGACCTCATGCTGCCCGGCAAGGGCGGGATCGACGTGTGCAAGGAGATCCGGGCGGAGTCCGGCGTACCGATCGTGATGCTGACCGCCAAGGGCGACACGATCGACGTCGTGGTCGGACTCGAGTCCGGAGCCGACGACTACGTCGTGAAGCCGTTCAAGCCCAAGGAGCTGGTGGCCCGGATCCGCGCGCGGGTACGCCGCAACGACGCTCCCGGCGCGGACAGCCTGACCGTCGGCCCGCTCAACATCGACGTGGCCGGCCACTCGGTGACCCGGGACGGGCAGCCGGTGGGCCTGACCCCGCTCGAGTTCGACCTGCTGGTCTGCCTCGCCCGCAAGCCGTGGCAGGTGTTCACCCGCGAGGTGCTGCTCGAGCAGGTCTGGGGCTACCGCCACGCCGCCGACACGCGTCTGGTGAACGTCCACGTCCAGCGGCTGCGTTCCAAGATCGAGATCGACCCGGAGAACCCCGAGATCGTCCTCACCGTGCGTGGGGTCGGGTACAAGGCCGGCACCTCCGGCCAGCAGTGAGGCTCCGGTGAGCCGACGGTGGGCTGAGATGGTGAGCTGAGGTGGTCGGGCAGAGCCTCCCCGGGGCCCTCCGGCGCGGCCTGACGTTCTGGCGCCGGTCCATCCAGGCCCGGGTCGTCGTCAGCACCGTCCTGCTCTCCGCGATCGTGGTGACCGCGGTGGGCTGGTTCCTGCTCCGGCAGGTCGAGCAGGGTCTGGTCGACGACCGCGTGGCCGCCGTGCTGAGCGAGGTCGCGAACGAGAACGTCCAGTCGGAGAACCGGCTTGCGGCCGCTCTGGGGACGGAGACAGACGGGCTCCAGCAGTCACAGGACTTCTTCACCTCCATCAACTCCAGCGGACAGACGCGCGGCTTCCACGTCGTGATGACCGGGCGCGGCGTCTCGGCCACCGTCAAGCGCGACGTCGAGAGCGTCCCCCAGTCGCTGATCCGCCACTTCGACACCCGCCAGGACACCTCGGCCCAGGCGGCGTGGACGTTCACCACCCTGCACTCCTCGACGGCGCGTGGCGCGCCCACGGAACAGCCGGGGATCGTGGTCGGGACCGTCGTCCTGATCCCGGCCGACCAGTCCAAGCGGACGGTGTACTACCTCTTCCCTCTCGACGAGGTCCAGAAGACGCTCGCGCTGGTCGAACGCGCCCTTCTGACCGCCGGTGTCCTGCTCCTGCTGCTGATCGCGGCGCTCACCTGGCTGCTGACCCGGCAGATCGTGACCCCGATCCGGCTGGCGCGTCGGGTCGCGGAGCGGTTGGCAGCCGGCCAGCTCCAGGAGCGGCTGCGGGTGACCGGCGAGGACGACCTCGCGCGGCTGGCCACGTCGTTCAACCAGATGGCCACCAACCTGCAGCGCCAGATCCGGCAGCTGGAGGAGCTGAGCCGGGTCCAGCGCCGGTTCGTCTCCGATGTCTCCCACGAGCTCCGCACCCCGCTCACCACGGTCCGCCTGGCCGGGTCGGTGCTCCACGAGGCCCGCGACGGCTTCGACCCGGAGACCCGTCGCGCCGCCGAGCTGCTGCAGACCGAGCTCGACCGGTTCGAGACGTTGCTGGTCGACCTGCTCGAGATCAGCCGCTTCGACGCGGGCGCGGCGGTGCTCGACCTCGACGACGTCAACCTCACCGACGTCGTCCGGCGCGTGATCGACAGCACCCGATCTCTCGAGGAGCAGCGCAACACGCGGGTCACCGTCCGGGCGCCCGAGACGCCCTGCATCGCGGAGGCCGACGTACGCCGCCTCGAACGGATCATCCGCAACCTCGTCACCAACGCCATCGACCACGCGGAGAGCAGGGAGGTCGTGGTGACCGTGGCGGCCGACGACCAGGCGGCGGCCGTGGCCGTGCGCGACCACGGGGTCGGCCTGGCGACGGGGGAGTCCGCGATGGTGTTCAACCGCTTCTGGCGCGCCGACCCCGCCCGCGCCCGCACGAGCGGCGGCACCGGCCTGGGGCTGGCCATCGCCCTGGAGGACACCCATCTCCACGGCGGCTGGCTGCAGGCGTGGGGCAAGCCGGGCGAGGGTGCGCAGTTCCGGCTGACCCTGCCGCGCTACGCGGGCATGCCGCTGCGGCACAGCCCCCTCCCGCTCGTGCCCGACGACGCGGCCGAGGTGGTGGCATGAGCCGGCGTCGGCGGCTCGGCGCCCTCGCCGTGCTCGCCTCCGCCACCCTGCTCACCTCGTGCGTCCAGGTGCCGCACGACGGCCCCGTCGTCGAGGGCAAGCCGCAGGCCCAGGACGACCAGCCGCAGCAGTACTTCAACAACCCTCCGTCGCCGAAGGACGGCGCCACGCCCGACGACATCGTGCTCGGCTTCCTGGAGGCGATGACGGCCACCCCGCTCAACCCCGCTGTGGCGTCGGAGTTCCTCACCAAACAGGGGCGGGCCGAGTGGAATCCCCAGCAGGTCCTCGTGTACGGCGGGCATGCCGCGCCGAGAGGATCGGCGCGGGTGGTGCTCCCGCTACGGCGAGCCGACCGGATCGGAGCCGCCGGCGACTGGCACGGGACCGTTCCCGCGGCGGATGCACGGATCCGGTTCACCATGGCCCGCGAGAACGGTGAGTGGCGGATCGCGGCCGCTCCGAACGCGCTGATCGTGCCGGCGGACTTCTACGACGCCAACTACGAGGACGCCTCTCTCTACTACTTCGATCCCACCGGCCGCATCCTCGTCCCCGAGCCCGTGCACGTGCCGCAGGGCTCACAGCTCGCCTCCTCCCTGGTCAAGGCCCTGCTGCGGACTCCGCAGTCCGGTCTCCGCTCGGTGACCCAGACGTTCATCCCGCCCGGGCTGTCGATCGGCATCTCCGTGCCGGTCATTCGCGGCGTCGCCGAGGTGAACCTGACCGGCCCCGACCCGGGTCCGCTGGACCGCATCGTCGTCAAGCGGATGCTCGCCCAGCTCGCGTGGACCCTGCAGCAGGACACCTCGATCAATGCCTTCACCCTGACCATCGCCGGGCGACCGGTGACCGACGGCTCCGGGGCCTCGAGCTTCCCCGTCCGCTCCGACCAGGCCAGCCCCATCGATCCCGCGGTCCCCCGGGCCAGCGGCCAGATCTACGCCCTCCGACGGGGGCGCCTGGTGTCCGGACAGGTCGACCGCCCGTCCTCCGTCAACGGACCGTTCGGCAGCCACGACCTCGGTATCGGTCCGTTCGCGGTGAACCTCCACAACACCCTGGTGGCCGGCGTCCAGCCCGACGCACTGCTGGTCGGGCCGGTGCTCGTCGGCAGGCAACCGGTCCCTGTCCTGTTCGGCCCCGGTCTCCTGCGGCCCATGTGGGACTTCGCCGACCGGCTGTGGGAGATCCAGAACGGCGCGCTCGGGGCGACCGTGGAGTACCTCCCGAACGGCACCGGCGGCCCGCAGCGGGTCCGCATCCCGGGTATCAGCCATCAGCAGGTCCGCCGGTTCCTGGTCTCGCGTGACGGGTCGCGCATCGTGGCCGTGCTCCGGGGTGCCCATGCCGACCACCTCGTCGTCAGTCGCCTGCGGTACGACGCGGACGGTGCTGCGATCGGTGCCACCCGCGCCCGGCTGATCCCGTGGCGCTCCGGTGGCACGACCCGCATCCGCGACATCGGCTGGACCACGCCGACCACGCTGGCGGTCCTCGACCAGGTGTCGCCCCAGAAGGCCGAGGTACGGATCCTGAGCGTCGACGGGTCGACCCGCCCCGCCCAGGCACCGCCCACCCAGGTGACCGGGACCGTCCGCGGGCTGGCCACGGCTCCCAGCCAGACGCCGTTCGCCGTCCTCCAGTCGGGTCTGTCGAACATCTCGCCGGACCAGGTCCAGACCCGCCTCGTCCCGACGTTCGGCCTGCGCCACGTGACCTTCGCGGGCTGACCGCGCGGAGTGATCCACAGGTCCGGCCGACCTCGGTTGCCGACGTGCCGGGACGGTGGTCGGGTCGGTCTGTGCTCGACGCCTTCCGTGACCTCGTCCTCGGGAGCTCGTGCGTGGGCTGCGCCCGACCCGGCCGCCTGCTGTGCCCGGCCTGCACGGACGGCCTGGACCCGCAGCCCGCGCCCGCGTGGCCGACGCCGCGACCACCGGCGCTGAGCGACCCCTGGGCGGCCACACCGTACGACGGCACCGTTCGGGCGATGATCATCGGTCACAAGGAGCATCGGCTGCTCTCCCTGGCCACCCCGCTGGGCCGGCTGCTGGCGACCGCCGTGGCGGCCGCCGTGGACGACGCGGGTCCGGTCGTCCCACCCGCGGACCTCCTGCTCGTGCCGGTGCCGTCGCGGGCGTCCACGGTCCGCCGGCGCGGGCACGACCCGACCACCGCGCTGGTGCGCGTGGCGGCAGCCGGGCTCTCCAGAGCGGGCCGGCCGGCCCGCTGCCTCCCGTTGCTCCGGACGAGATCGGGTCTGGTCGACCAGTCGGGTCTCGACGCGGACGCGCGGGCGCTCAACCTGGCCGGAGCGCTGCGGGTGCACCCGCCCGCGCTCCGTCGCCTCGCCCGCTCGGGCCGGCCGGTGCAGGTCGTCGTCTGCGACGACGTGCTCACGACCGGCGCCACCGCGGCGGAGGCCCAGCGGGCGCTTCGGACGGTCGGCCTGGCACCGGTCGCGGCCGTCGCCGTCGCCGCCACACGCCGGCGTACGCCCACGAGCTGAGGCCGGGCCGGGGCCTCCGCGAGCCGGGTTTGTCCGGACTGGCGGATTGCGGTTCCACGATGACCGGGCACGGGCTAGCGTCGGACCATGGAGTCCGTCCGGGTCCGTGGTTGCGTCGTCCCGACGCCCCGGTTGTCCGGGCCGTCGGGACGGCAAGCCGATGCCAGTCGCAGGCGAAACGGCCCACGTAAGGCGTACTCCGGTACGCCGATCACGGTGCGGCTTAGTCGTAAGTCCTGCCTCGCAGCCTCCGCCAGATGTGGAGACCTGTGGGAGAAGGGCAGTAGTGGCACTCGAGCCGCGAACCCCTCAGCAGGCGGGTGTGGGGACGAAGACCAGGTCGGCCGGACGGACTCCTCCTCGCATGTCACACGGTCACGAACCTCTCGGGAGGACGCGACCCTCTAGCCCTGTACCCCAACTCAGGAGGAAATCCATGGACGTGGTGGTCACCGGACGGCACTGTGAGCTGTCGGAACGCTTCCGAGATCATGTCGCCGACAAGCTCGGCCGCCTCGAGAAGCACGACCACCGGATCATGCGGGTGCAGGTCGAGGTCGAGAACGAGCGCAACCCGCGTCAGGCCGACCGGGCCGTGCGCATCGAGCTCACGGCGTACTCCAAGGGCCCGGTGATCCGGGCGGAGGCGGCGGCGGTCGACAAGATGGGCGCACTGGACCTGGCCGTCGACAAGATGGCGGCCCAGATGCGCCGCGCCAACGACCGCAAGGTCCGCGCGCACCGCAGCCGTCCCTCCACCTCCGAGCTACCGACCCTGACCGAGCCCGAGGCCGACACGCTCGACGACGATCTGGTCTCCGAGCGCACGGTGGCCTCGATGACCGTCACCGGCGACGGCCCACCCGTCGTCCGCGAGAAGCTGCATGCCGCGCGGCCGATGACCCTCGACCAGGCGCTCTACGAGATGGAGCTGGTCGGGCACGACTTCTACCTGTTCGTGGAGAAGGACTCGCACCGCCCCGCGGTCGTCTACCGGCGTCGGGGCTATGACTACGGGGTCATCTCGCTCGAGGTGAACGGCACCCACTGACCAGACCCGCATGACACGGACGGGCCAGGGCGAGGAGGGTACTGATCCTCCATTCGGCCCATGTCTGCGCGCGAGACATGACATGCTAGGCGCGTGTCAACCCCCCCACCAGGCGAAGGTACGGAGCCCATCCGGGTCATCATCGTCGACGACCAGGAGCTGTTCCGGCGCGGACTCACCATGCTCATGGACTCCGAGACCGGTCTCGACGTGGTGGGTGAGGCGGGCGACGGGCAGACCGGGATCGAGCTGGCCAGCCGGGTCGCGCCCGACGTCGTCCTGCTCGACGTCCGGATGCCGAAGATCTCCGGGATCGAGGCGTGCGTCGCGATCAAGGAAGCCGTGCCGGCCGCCAAGATCCTGATGCTCACCGTCTCCGACGAGGAGTCCGACCTCTACGAGGCGGTCAAGAGCGGTGCCAACGGCTACCTGCTCAAGGACTCCTCGATCGAGGAGGTCGCGCAGGCGGTCCGCGTGGTGGCCGACGGCCAGTCGCTGATCAGCCCCTCGATGGCGGTCAAGCTGATCGACGAGTTCAAGCAGATGTCGCAGCCCGACAAGAGCCCGGTCTCGACGTTCCGACTGACCGAGCGCGAGCTCGAGGTGCTGCGCCTGGTCGCCACGGGCCTGAACAACAAGGACATCGCCAAGAAGCTCTTCATCAGCGAGAACACGGTGAAGAACCACGTCCGCAACCTGTTGGAGAAGCTCCAGCTCCACTCGCGCATGGAGGCGGTCCTGTACGCCGTCCGCGAGAAGATCGTCGAGCTGCCCTAGCACACCGGCCCCGTCGGTCGAGCCGGCCCCGTCGGTCGAGCCGGCCCCGTCGGTCGAGCCGGCCCCGTCGGTCGAGCCGGCCCCGTCGGTCGAGCCGGCCCCGTCGGTCGAGCCTGTCGAGACCACGGGGCGGATGTTCCACGGGACTGTGGCTTCGTCTCGCCGTCGCATCTTCGCGAGCTCAGCCGCGGTCTCGCTCAACCCGCGTCGCCTTCAGGCAGCGCGCTCGTGCCTGCGCCCTACTTGACGACGCGGAACGTCGCCATCATGCCGTCGTCCTCGTGGTCGAGCATGTGGCAGTGCACCATGAAGTCGCCGGTGTAGTCGGTGAACCTCGCGGCGACGACGACGGTCTCACCCGGGTCGAGCCGCCAGGTGTCCTCGTAGCCCCGCTCCCACGGCGGAGGCGGGTGACCGTCGCGGCTCAAGGTGCGCCAGAGCTCCTCGTGCAGGTGGATGAAGTGCGTGAACGGGCTGGTGTTGACCAGCTTCCAGCGCTCCGTCGAGCCCAGTCTGACCCGGTGGTCGACCCGCTTCGGGTCGAACCGCTTGCCGTTGACCGTCCAGTGGTGGGCGCTGTTCAGCCCGAACCTCCACGTCATGGCGACCTTGGCCGGCACCCGGTAGTGGGCGATCGTGGCCAGGTCGGCCGGGACCCGGGACCGGGGAGCGGTGGTGCCGCGCACACGGAACTGCATCAGCCCGACGCCGTTGGCAGAACCATCGGCACCCAGCGCTGACTGGAGGACGACGTCCTGACCGGCGAAGTCGCGGAAGTCGACCACCACGTCGGCGCGCTGGGCGGGACCGAGCAGGATGTTCTGGCGCACCACCGGCTGGGGGAGCAGTCCGGACCCGGTGCCGATCTGGGTGAACGGCTGGCCGTTCGAGAGAGCGAAGTCGTAGCTCGAGAACAGCGAGGAGTTGAGGATCTGCAGCCGGTAGCGTCCCGGCCGGACCCTCTGGTACGGCGCGAACCTACCGTTGACCAGCACCCGGTCGCCGACGGTCTCCATGCCCGGTCCGCCGCTCATGCCGGCCATCGTCCGGAACGGGTTCACCAGCCGGTTGTCAGCCCGGAAGGAGCGGTCGGTGATCGACAGCGGAATGTCGTATCTCCCGTGCGGCAGTCCACGTTGCGCGTCACGAGGGTCGGTGGTCAGGAACATCCCCTGGAGGCCGAACCAGTTGTTGCGCGCCGTCCGGTCCATCCGGTGGTCGTGGTAGAAGCGCAGCGCCGCCGGCAGCGGTGACCCGCCGTCGCGGAGCGGGTAGTCGTAGGTGCGCTTCCGGCCGTGCTTGATCAGGTACGACGCGGGCTGGCCGTCGAACCTCGACCTCTGGTGCCCGCCGTGCTGGTGGATGGTGACCGCCCCGTCCTTCCGGGGCAGTCGGTTGACGAACGTGACCTTGGTGTCCCGACCGGCGCGACGCACGATGGTGGGACCCGGGAAGGTGCCCCCGAAGGTGAGCATCGGGGTCCGCGGGCCGTGCGGGAGCACCCGCACGTCCGCCTTCCTGATCACGATCCGGAGGTGCTTGCCGTGCAGCCGCGGTGGCTGGACGAGCGGTTGCTCGAAGGCCGGTGACGTGACGACCGGTCCACCGGCCCCGACGGTGAGCGTTCCGGTCATGCCGCGGTGGAACTTGCAGTAGTAGGCGTAGACGCCGTCCCCCAGCGTCGACGCAGCGGGCACCGACTTCGTCACGCCCGGCGCGAGCGTGATGTTGAAGAGGGGGAGGCCGTCGTCGCCCACCGCCACCGAGGTGAACGAGTGCGTCGCGGTGGTCCCGTTGTGCACGCTCAACGTGCCGCCCACGGCGAGCGGCTGGTCGCCGGGGTCGAAGTGCCAGCCGAACTGGCTGTCCTGCACGATCTCGATCGTGGCCGAGGCGGGTGCGTCGGTCGCGGTGAGGGAGCCGGTGGCGGCCTCGAGGCTCGCTCCGGGCTGGGCCTGGCTCATCAGCACCACGGCCGTGCCGGCCAACGCGAGCGCGGTGGCGGTGGCCGTGACCCGACCTGCAAGACGTCTCCTCAGCACGCCTGGGATTCTGGGCGCTGGCCGGCGGATCGAGCCAGCGGGATTCGGCCCGAGGGGGGAAAATCATCCTCCAGGAGGACCGGGATGAGCCGCGCGGGCCACGTGCGACCTCGCGACGCACGGGCGCGGGGTGTGTCCACGCCGCCCGCTAGGTTCGCAACCGTGCGTTCCCCGACCCCCCGTGCCTCCCTGTCCCGGGCGCAGGCGCGCCGGGTCGCCCTCGCCGCCCAGGGTTTCCTCGATCCGCCGCACGACCCGCCGACGATGCGCACCTTCGCCCGCACCCTCGGCCGCACCGGGGTGCTCCAGGTGGACTCGGTGAACGTCCTCCAGCGCGCTCACTACATGCCGCTCTACGCCCGGATGGGTCCCTACGACGTCGACCTGCTGCGCCGCGCCAACGAGACCAAGCCCCGCCGGGTCGTGGAGTACTGGGCTCACGTCCAGGCCCTGATGCCGGTCGAGCTCTGGCCGGTGATGCGCCACCGGATGGCGCGCTACCGCGACGGTCGCCACAAGTGGTGGGGGAGCGTCGTCACCGACGAGCTCACCGACAACCTGCTGGCCGAGATCGCCGACCGCGGACCCTCGACGGCCCGCGACCTCGACGACGGGTTGCCCCGGAAGAAGGACCACTGGGGCTGGAACTGGTCGACGACCCGTCGCGCCCTCGACTACATGTTCATGGTCGGCGACGTCGCCATCGCCGGGCGCAACAGCCAGTTCGAGATCCGGTACGACCTGCCCGAGCGGGTCATCCCGTCCGAGCACCTCCAGGCACCGACACCCTCGGAGCACGACGCCGTGAAGGAGCTCGTACGCCGAGCGGCGCGATCGCACGGGGTCGGCACCCTCCGCGACCTGGCCGACTACTACCGTCTCCGGTCGGTGCCGGGACAGAGCCAGACGGGCGCCGCTCCCGTCGTGGCGGAGCTGGTCGAGGAGGGGGAGCTCCTGCCGGTGACCATCGAGGGCGTCAAGCGGCCGGCGTACCTCCACCGCGACGCCCGCGTCCCGCGACGCATCGGCGCACGCACCGTGCTGAGCCCGTTCGACCCGGTCGTCTGGGAGCGCGAGCGCACCGAGTCGCTGTTCGACTTCTTCTACCGGATCGAGATCTACACCCCCGTCGAGAAGCGCGTCCACGGTTACTACGTGCTCCCCTTCCTGCTCGGCGACCGGATCGTCGCCCGGGTCGACCTCAAGGCCGACCGCAAGAGCGGACTCCTCCTGGCGAAGGCCGCCTTCGCCGAGCCGGGCGCACCTCCCGACACGGCCGAGGAGCTGGCGGTCGAGCTCGAGCGTCTCGCCGGGTGGCTCGGGCTGCACACCGTGGTCGTCGAGCCCCGGGGCGACCTCGCGCCGGCCCTGTCGACACTCGTGCACGAGGGGTCGACCGGGTGACGCCGGGAATCCGTCGGCTCACGGCCCGCTAGGTAGAGTGGCAGGCGCAGCACGAGTCGCTGCATCCGTCGTCTTCCAGGAGTTCCACGCGTGCCTGCCATCATCGACAAACTGCTCCGCATCGGCGAGGGCAAGATCCTGCGCCAGCTCGAGGCGGTCTCGCGCGCGGTCAATGCCATCGAGGACGACTTCGTGGCGATGACCGACGCGGAGCTGCAGGCCCAGACCGTCGAGTTCCGGGAGCGGCTGGCTGCGGGGGAGACCCTCGACGACCTGATGCCGGAGGCGTTCGCGACGGTCCGGGAGGCGGCGAAGCGGGTCATCGGGCAGCGCCACTACGACGTGCAGATCATGGGTGGCGCGGCGCTCCACCTCGGCAACATCGCCGAGATGAAGACCGGTGAGGGCAAGACCCTGGTCGCGACCCTCCCGGCGTACCTCAATGCGCTGGCCGACAAGGGCGTCCACGTCGTGACGGTCAACGACTACCTCGCGAAGTACCACGCGGAGTGGATGGGCCGCATCCATCACTTCCTCGGCCTCTCGACCGGGGTGATCCTGCCGTCGATGAAGCCCGACGAGCGCCGCGAGGCCTACAACTGCGACGTCACCTACGGCACCAACAACGAGCTCGGCTTCGACTACCTCCGCGACAACATGGCCAGCTCGCTGGAGGAGTGCGTGCAGCGCGGTCACAGCTTCGCGATCGTCGACGAGGTCGACTCGATCCTGATCGACGAGGCCCGCACCCCGCTGATCATCAGCGGACCGACCCAGGACGAGGTCCGCTGGTACGACGAGTTCGCCAAGCTGACCCGCACCCTGACCAAGGACGTCGACTACGAGGTCGACGAGAAGAAGCGCACGATCTCGGTGCTCGAGCCCGGGATCACCAAGGTCGAGGACCACCTCGGCATCGAGAACCTCTACGAGTCGGCGAACACCCCGCTGATCTCGTTCCTCAACAACTCGATCAAGGCCAAGGAGCTGTTCCACAACGACAAGGAGTACGTCGTCATGGACGGCGAGGTCCTGATCGTCGACGAGCACACCGGGCGCATGCTGGCCGGCCGCCGCTACAACGACGGGCTCCACCAGGCGATCGAGGCCAAGGAGGGCGTCGAGGTGCGCGAGGAGTACCAGACGCTCGCGACGGTGACGCTCCAGAACTACTTCCGCCTCTACGACAAGCTCTCCGGGATGACCGGTACGGCGATGACCGAGGCCAGCGAGTTCGACAAGATCTACAAGCTCGGCGTGGTCCCCATCCCCACCAACCTCCCGATGGTCCGGGCCGACCAGCCCGACCTGGTCTACCGCACGGAGGAGGCCAAGTACGACGCGGTCGTCGACGACATCGCCGAGCGCAACGCCCAGGGCCAGCCGATCCTGGTCGGCACCGTGTCGGTGGAGAAGTCGGAGCACCTCTCGAAGAAGCTGCGCGCCCGCGGCGTCCCGCACTCGGTGCTGAACGCCAAGGTCCATGCCGACGAGGCGAAGATCGTGGCCATGGCCGGCCACAAGGGTGCGGTCACCGTCGCCACCAACATGGCCGGCCGCGGCACCGACATCATGCTCGGCGGATCGGTGGAGTTCCTCGCCGACGACGAGCTGCGCAAGAAGGGGCTGGAGCCCACCGGCGAGACCGCCGAGGAGTACGAGGCCGCGTGGCCCGGCACCCTCGAGCGGATCAAGGCCCAGGTGGCCGCCGAGCACGACGCGGTCAAGGCGGCCGGTGGCCTCTACGTCGTCGGCACCGAGCGGCACGAGTCGCGCCGGATCGACAACCAGCTGCGCGGTCGTTCCGGCCGCCAGGGCGACCCCGGCGAGTCCCGGTTCTACCTGTCCCTCGAGGACGAGCTGATGCGGCTGTTCAAGGCCGACTGGGTCGACCGGATCCTGCAGGTCCTCAAGATCCCCGACGACGTGCCGATCGAGAACAAGCGCGTCACCGGCGCGATCGCCAACGCCCAGGGCCAGATCGAGGCGCAGAACTTCGACTCCCGCAAGAACGTCCTCAAGTACGACGACGTGATGGACCGGCAGCGGCACGTGATCTACGCCGAGCGCCGCAAGGTGCTCGAGGGCGCCGACCTCGAGGAGCAGATCGGCACGTTCCTCGACGACGTCGTCGAGGGCTTCGTGACCGGTGCCACCGAGGGCTTCGCCGAGGAGTGGGACCTCGACGGTCTCCAGACGCAGCTGGGCCAGCTCTGGCCCCTGACGATCGACCTGAACCGGATGGCCGACGAGGCGGGAGGCGTGGAAGGGCTCGACCGCGACGACGTCATCGAGGCCCTGCAGGCGGACGCGCACGCGGCGTACCAACGCCGCGAGGAGGAGGTCGGCTCGGAGGTCATGCGCGAGCTGGAGCGACGCGTCGTGCTCTCGGTGCTCGACCGCAAGTGGCGCGAGCACCTCTACGAGATGGACTACCTGCGCGAGGGCATCGGCCTGCGCGGCTACGCCCAGCGCGACCCGCTCGTGGAGTACCAGCGCGAGGGCTTCGACATGTTCATGGCGATCATGGACGGCATCAAGGAGGAGTCCGTCGGGTTCCTGTTCAACCTCGACGTCCAGCTGGTCGACGACGACGAGGCGGAGGAGTCCGAGGACCTGGTCGAGGAGCCGCTCCGCCGTGAGCTGCGGTCGATGGAGCAGCCGGTCGAGGCCGACGCCGCGAACGGCCACCACGACCATCGGCCCCACATCACCGCGAAGGGGCTCGAGCAGGCCCGTACGCCGCAGCACCTGTCGTACTCCGCACCCTCGGAGGACGACACGGCACTGGCGGTGCCCGCGGCGTTCGGTGGCGACGACCCGTCGGCGCAGTCGCGTCCCGGCACGACCGTGACCAACGCCGACGACGAGTTCGCCGAGGTCGGCCGCAACGCCCTGTGCCCCTGCGGATCGGGCAAGAAGTACAAGCGGTGCCACGGCGCCCCGGGCGGGCCGAGTGGCCTGACCGCGCGGATCAACGGCTGAGGCACCTTCGGTGGTGGAGGAGGTCGCTCTGCGACCGTCACCCTCGCTGGTTGAGGAGGTCGCTCTGCGACCGTCACCCTCGCTGGTGGAGGAGGTCGCTCTGCGACCGTCACCCTCGATGGTTGAGGAGGGCCGCTAGGCCCGTCTCGAAACCCCGGTGTCCCTCGGTGGTGGAGGAGGTCGCTCTGCGACCGTCACCCTCGCTGGTTGAGGAGGTCGCTCTGCGACCGTCACCCTCGTTGGTGGAGGAGGTCGCTGTGCGACCGTCTCGAAACCCGGCGACGGTGCCTGGGGCCTCAGCCACCGTCATCGGGTTTCGACTCGCCCACGCGACTTCGTTCCTCAGTCGCGTCGCTCGCTCTACCTGCCTTCGCCGCAGCAGCCGGCTCGTTCCTCGCGGTCTGCTGCTCACGCAAATTCCAGCGCAGATACCTGCCAGCGGTCGCGGATCAGCTCGAACCTGGCCGCGACGGCGCGGGAGCGCTGGCCGTAGCGCACGTGCAGGCTGACCTCCGCACAGCGCTCGCTGACGAAGCTGGTGTGCGCGGCCACGAGGTGCGGCCGGACCGACTGCACACCACCGGCGCCTGGGCGCCTTCCCGCCGCGGCGGCCACGAGGTGCGCGCGCCGGGCCAGGTCCTGGTAGACCTCGGGCGTCGTCCAGCGCAGCACTTGTGACACCGGCCGGTCGCCGCCCACGATCTCGACCAGCGCGGCCCCGATCCGAGCCGCGTGCTGCTCGAACCTCCGCCGCCGCACCAGGTCGACCCGCACCACGTCGAGGCCCATGCCGGATCCCGGACGAGCCGGGACCTCCACGTCGGGCAGGTCCAGACGCGGGCCCAGGTCGAGGGCGAGCGTGCCCTGCACGCTGGCGACCGGCGTCGCCGGTGCCACCGGCAGCGGGACCACGCGTGCCCCGTCGAGGTCGGGGGTGGCAGGGGTCATGACGGGTCCTCTCCTGGCAGGGATCGGGGGTGCGTTCGCGGGAGGCGGAGGCGTTGCCCGGGCTCGATCACGTCGGGGTCCGGTCCGACGACGGCCCGGTTGGCGGCGTAGATCGCCTGCCAGCGCGCACCGATCAAGGCGTCGGAGGCATCGGCGGCGAGGTCGCGCACCGCGATCGCCCACAGGGTGTCGCCGGGAACGACCTCGACGACCTGGGGACGGTGGCCCGGCCCACGGTCGGGCAGGGCAGCGCGGTCGGGAAGCGGCAGCCCGATCAGCTGCGCGGCCCCGTGGACGTGGTGGTCGTGGTGATGGTGGTCGTGGTGATGGTGGTCCTGGTGAGGGTGGTGCCCGAGGCCGTCGGCGAGCGCCGGGGAGGTGCCGGTCGCGAGAGCGAGGCCGCACGCGGCCAGCACGCACCGGCGTACGCCGCGGGGGAGGTGCCAGGGTCCGCGCCGAGCGGGATCGACACCGCGCGCAGCCTCGAGGACGGTGGCGGTCAGCGCGAGCCAGGCCCAGGTCGTGCAGGCGAGGAGCACGACGGCGGCCAGGTCCGCCAGAGCCTGGTCCAGCGGGGCGCGGGCCGGCGAGCCGAGGGCGACCCACCCGTGCGCGGCCGAGGGCAGGAGGAGCAACGCGAGCGCGCCGAGCAACGACGTCCCCGACGCCCAGACGAGCAGGCAGCGGCGGCGGCCGCCGCGGTCCCCGAGAACCACCGCTCCAAACCTTTCGTTTGAATCTGTTTGCCTTAGTTAACGACGACGTGCGCCGACTGGCAAGAGGGCGACGGCGGGTTGTGGACAGCCGGGTCCGTGGCAGGGTGACGCGGGTGGACTGGGACGAGCAGCTCTTCGCGTTCCTCGACGATCTCGAGCAGCAGGCCCAGGCCCTCTACGCCGCCGAGCGGGCCAGCGAGCTGGCCGACCGGAGCCGGTCGGAGTACGCCGCGGTCACCTTGGTCAGCCGGCTGATGGCGTCCGTCGACGAGCAGGTGACCCTCGACCTCCTCGGCGTCGGCGCGGTCGCGGGGGTGCTCCGTCGGGTCGGGCCGGACTGGTGCCTGGTGCACGGTGCCGCCCAGGACTGGGTGGTCCGGCTCGCGGCGGTCAGGACTGTCGAGGGCGCCTCGGAGCGCTCCGTGCCGGAGGTCGCCTGGTCACCGGTCAGCCGCCTCGCTCTGGGTTCGGCGCTCCGCCGTCTGGCGGACACCGGTACCGGCTGCCGCCTCCACACGGTGGACGCGACGGTGCGCGACGGCCGGGTCACCCGGGTCGGCGCGGACTTCGTCGAGGTGACGGTCGGAGAGGGTCGGACGGTGCTGGTCGCCTGGGACGCGCTGGCAGCGGTGCAGAGCAGGGAGTGACTCGGGGAGTCAGGTCGCCTCGACGTCGTACGGCGGCCGCTCGTCGGCGCCGAGGGGGACCATCTGGTTGCGAGCCTCCTCGTCCTCGTTCATCGCCTCGTTCATCGCCTCGTAGATGTGCTTCTTCACGATCGCCCGCGGGTCGAGGTCGCGCAGGTTGAGGTCGGCGTACTCGGGCCCGAGCTCCTCGCGCAGCTCGTCACGCGCCTGGTGGGCGAAGGTCCGCATCTGCTTGGCGAGTCGGCCGGCCTGGCGTGCGAAGTCCGGGAGCTTGTCCGGGCCGAAGACGAGGACGGCGATGAACACGATCACCGCGACCTCGGGCAGACCGACTCCGAACATGGTTCAGAACTTAGCGCTCGGAGTGAGCCCGAGCTGGCGTCCTGCCAAACCTCGTCCGCGAGAGTCGAGACGCTCGGCCAGGGCCGTCAGCACCTGTGCCGACTCGGAGGTCGGGTCGGAGTCGACGACGGGCTTGCCGGCGTCGCCGCCCTCGCGGAGCGACTCCTCGATCGGCACGCGTGCCAGCAGCGGTACGTCGTAGCCGAAGCGGCCCGAGAGCGTCTTCGCCACGCGTTCCCCACCACCGCTGCCGAACAGCTCCAGCCGGTGCTCGGGGCCGCAGTGGGGGCAGACCAGGTAGCTCATGTTCTCCAGCACGCCGACCACGCGCTGGTGGAGCATCGAGGCCATCGTGCCGGCCCGCTCTGCGACCTCGGCAGCGGCTTCCTGAGGAGTCGTGACCACCAGGATCTCGGCGTTCGGGAGGTGCTGACCCAGCGAGATCGCCATGTCGCCCGTGCCGGGTGGGAGGTCGATCAGCAGGACGTCGAGGTCGCCCCAGTAGACGTCGGCCAGCATCTGCACGAGCGCCCGGTCGAGCATCGGACCACGCCACGCGACCACCTGGTCGCGACGGGGCTTGAGCATCCCGATCGAGATCACCGAGACCCCGGACGGCGTCGGGACCGGCATGATCATGGACTCGACCTGGGTCGGCCGATGGTCGGCGATGCCGAGCATCGCCGGGATCGAGTGTCCGTAGATGTCGGCGTCGACGATGCCGACGGTGCGCCCGGCCTTCGCCAGCGCGAGTGCGAGGTTGACGGTCACCGACGACTTGCCGACGCCGCCCTTGCCGCTGGCGATCGCGAACACCTTCGTCAGCGACCCGGACTGCGCGAACGGGATCTCCTTGGGAGCCTGGCCGCCGCGGAGGTGCTTCTGGAGCTCGGCGCGCTGCTCGTCGGTCATCGTGCCCAGGGTGAGCTCCACCCCGGTGACGCCCTCGACCGCGCCGAGCGCACGGCGTACGTCGCGGTCGATGGTGTCCTTGAGGGGGCAGCCCGACACCGTGAGCAGAACGGTCACCCGGACCAGGCCGGCGTCGTCGATCTCGAGGGCGTCGACCATCCCGAGCTCGGTGATCGGGCGCTTGATCTCCGGGTCGTGGACGGTGTCGAGGGCAGCGGTGAGCCGGTCACGCGAAGGGGTGCTCATAACGAGCCCAGCCTAGTGACCGGGTGTTTGCGGCACCGCGCCGCGGGTAGGAGCAGGGGACACCGGTCCGCCCCGGACCACGACCTCGGGAGAGTCCATGCACCGACCCACCCTGCTCGGCGCCCTCGCGACCGCGGCGGTGATCACCGCGGCGGTCGCCGGTCCGACGGCTCAGGCCGGGACCTCGCCCGCTCCGCCCTCGACGTCCGCGAAGGCGTCATCCGCGAAGGCGAGCTTCCGGCAGCCGACCGTGCCGGGCTGGCCGATCTCCAACCCCGGCGTCATCCACACCCAGGACAGCCACGGCAGCCGCTACGTCGTGCTCGAGACCGGCGGCGCGACCCAGCTCGGGACGATCTCGGTGGCCACCGACCCGGACAGTCGGGCGGGGTGGACCCGGCTGGCCAACCGTCAGCTGCTCGACCGGGTGCCCCGGTACGCCGCCGCGGTCAAGGGGGTGTGGGCCCCGTCCGGGACCTACGTGCCGGCGCAGCACCGCTACTACACGTTCTACTCGGCGCCCGTCGCCGGCCACACCGGCGATGCGACGTTCCCGCCGCGCTGCCTCTTCGTCGGCAAGACCATGACCGACTATCTCGACCCCGCCGGCGACACCGGCCTGGGCACGGCGGTCTTCAAGGCGGTGAACAAGCCGCTCGTGTGCTGGCGGGGCTCCGGAGCACCGGCCGGTCACGTGATCGGGCGTCCCGACCCCGGCTTCAGCCTGATCGACCCGACCCCGACGTGGATCGGCCGGCACCTGTTCCTGCTGTACAAGACCCAGTTCAAGCGCGGGAGTCTGTGGCACTCGACGATCCGGATGGCCCAGCTGAACCCGGCCCAGCCCACCCAGGTCCTCAAGGACCGCCCGCTGACGTCGTACAAGAACGTCAGCATCGAGGAGAACCCGGTGCTCGTGAAGCACGCCGGCCGCTACGTGCTGTTCACCTCGCGCGGGTGGTACCACAGCGCGTGCACCACGTCGCCGCACCCGTACCACTCGGTGTTCCGCACCTCCGGCAACAAGTGGGTCTGGGGAAGGTCGGTGACGACGTTGCCCGTGCCGAAGGGGACGTGTGGGACCGGCAACGCCCAGCCGGTCGGCAACCGCTACTTCTTCAACGGACGCTGGAGGACGGTGAAGGGGCCGCTCCACCTCTACGTCGGACGGCTCGCCTGGAAGGGCGACCAGCCGAGGGTCACCAGGCTCTTCCCCTGACCCGACCCCGGCTCCGGCTCCGGCTCCGGCTCAGGCGGTGGTGACTTCCTCGTCATCGGGATCCACCAGGTCGTCGCGCAGCGAACGCAGCTCGGACCGCATGAAGTCGCGGGTCGCGACCTCGCCGACGGCCATCCGCAGCGAGGCGACCTCGCGGGCGAGGAACTCCATGTCCGCATGCCCTCGGGCGTTGGCCTGGCGGTCCTGCTCGGCCACGACCTTGTCGCGCGACTCCTGCCGGTTCTGGGCGAGCAGGATCAGCGGCGCGGCGTACGACGCCTGCAGGCTGAGGATCAGGGTCAGGAAGATGAACGGGTACTCGTCGAAGCGCAGGTGGTGCGGCGCGAGGCTGTTCCACCCGATCCAGAAGACGACGACGACCGTCATCCACATCAGGAACCGGGCCGTGCCCATGAACCGGGCGAACTGCTCGGCGAAGACCCCGAAAGCGTCGCGGTCGTAGGTGGGGGTGCGGATCAGGGTGCGCCGCTGCTCCTTGGGCGTGTCCAGGCGGCTCCCGCGGCGCTCAGCCATGGCGCACGTCCGGCGGAGGTGTCCCGAGCTTCTGGTCGCGCCAGTTCTCCGGGAGCATGTGGTCGAGGAGGTCGTCGACGGTGACCGCGCCGAGCAGGTGCCCGTCGTCGTCGACCACGGGCGCCGCCACCAGGTTGTACGTCGCCAGGTGGGCGGCCACCTCGTCGATCGTCGCCTCGGGGTGGAGCGGGTCCATCGACTGGTCGAGGGCTGCGGCGACCAGCGTCGAGGGGGGCTCGCGCAGCAGTCGCTGGAAGTGCGCCACCCCGAGCAGCTTGCCGGTCGGCGTCTCCAACGGCTGCCGGCACACGTAGACCATCGCGGCGATCGAGACCGGCAGCTCCGGGTCGCGGATCTGGGCGAGCGCGTCGGCGATCGTCGCGTCCGGGCCGAGGATCACCGGGTCGGGCGTCATCATCGCGCCGGCGGTCTCCTCGGCGTACGACATCAGCCGGCGGACGTCCTCGGCCTCGTCGGGCTCCATCAGCTCGAGCAGCTTGGCTGCCGTCTCCGGCGCGAGGTCGGCGATCAGGTCGGCCGCGTCGTCGGCGGACATCTCCTCGAGGACGTCGGCCGCGCGCTCGCTGTCGAGGTGCTCGAGGATCTCGACCTGGTCCTCGTCGGGGAGCTCCTCCAGCACGTCGGCGAGGCGCTCGTCGTCCATGGCTGCGACGACCGCAGCCCGGCGCTCGGGGGGCAGGTCATGGATCACGTTGGCGGCGTCGGCGGGCCGCAGCTCGTTGAGGGCCGCGATCAGGTGGGTGGCGCCCTGGGTGGGCTGGCGTCCGACCAGGCCCTCCACGTCGCGCCACTCCACGACATGGGTCTGTCCGCGCCGGCCCAGGCTCTTGCGGCGCAGTCCCTTGCCCGGCTCCTGGACCGCGACCCGGCTGAGCACCCAGTCGCGCGTCCGCACCTGCTCCATGGCGACGTCGTAGACGACCCCGGAGGTCCGGCCGCCCTCGATGGTGACCGTGCGGTCGAGCATCTGCCCGATCACCAGCGTCTCGGTCGGCCGCTGCTCGAAGCGCCGCATGTTGAGCAGCCCGGTCGTGTAGACCTGCCCACTGTCGATGTGGGTCACCCGGGTCATCGGCACGAAGATCCGGCGCCGGCCGAACACCTCGGCGACCAGCCCGAGCACGCGCGGCTGGTTGGTCTCGGAGCGGATCGCGACCACCAGATCGCGCACCTTGCCCACCTGGTCGCCCTGCGGGTCGAAGATGGGCAGGCCGACCAGACGTGCGGCGTACACGCGGCCCGGCTTCGCCGGCCCGGACTGGGCGGTGCTCACAGACCTCAACGCTACCGTCGGGGCGCCGAGGTTCCCGGCAACTACGCGCAAACTACCCGCTCCGAGCGTGGCCCGTTTAGACTCAGAGGCCGACGCCCCAGCCGCGTCCGGGTCGCTCCGGGCGGTGACCGAGCGGTGTCGCGCTCGTCCCCGACCGTCCACCCCCGACCGCCCAGGGAGCGATCTCCATGGCCAAGCACCTCGGGAGCCGACGGCAGCCTCCGCTGCGTCGGGTGCCCCGCGGCGTCGCTTGGGGGGTGATCGCGCTCGCGGGCGTGGCGACCGTGACGGTGCTGGTGGTGGCCCAGGGCATGGCCGGCCACGAGCCGGCCGAGCTCGTCGGCGTGTCGTCGCCCGGCACCGCGCAGAACGCCAGCGACCACTCGAACGCCGGCGACGGTCGAGACGCCCCGCACGGCGTACGCCGGGTCGACGTGTCGCGCCAGCAGGACCGACCGAAGGCCTCGCCGTTCCGGCTCCACCACGGCGCGTCGCTGAAGCTGAAGCCGGCCGTGGCGCTGGCCCGCAAGATCGACGCGCTCTCGCCGGCCCGGTCGACCTTCACGATCGCGCAGTCGAACATCCTCGGCAGCCAGCACACCTCGGCGAAGGGTGGCATGGGGTCCGGGCCCTACCGGGCCGGCCTCACCGCGTCCCTGCTGATGTCGCGGGGCGTCGACGTCGGCGGCATGCAGGAGGTGCAGTCCAACCAGCTCTCCGTGCTCCGGGGCCGGATGGCGTCGTACTCCTTCTGGCCGGCCTCCGCTCTCGGCAACAACGGCGAGCGGCTCCAGATCTACTGGCGCAGCTCGCAGTTCACGATGGTGAAGTCCGGGTCGGTCACCTACACGTTCGCGAGCCAGCGCATCCCGCTGCCCTACGTGTTGCTGCGCGACAACGCGACCGGCGCCGAGTTCTGGATGATCACGACCCACAACTCCGCGGGCGGCCTGGAGGGGCAGCGGGACTCGGCCACCGGCGTCGAGATCGCGCTGATCAACCAGCTCAGGTCGAGCGGGCTGCCGGTGATCATCACCGGCGACATGAACGAGCACACCGAGTTCTTCTGCCGGGTGGCGGCCTCGACCGGGATGGTCGCCGCCAACGGCGGCAGCGGTTCCGGTGGCTGCCGCCTGCCTCCCGCCCCGCTGCGGGTCGACTGGATCATGGGCGGCGGCGGCGTGAGCTTCAGCGGCTACCGCCAGGACGCCGCCGGGCTCCACCGGGCCAGCGACCACTACTACCTCTATTCACAGGTGACCGCGACCTCCGACTGGTTCGCGCCGGGAACCAGCCCGTGAGCGGAGCCGAACGGCGTACCATCCAGCCATGAGGACCACGGGGAAGTACGCCGGAATGGCGGCCGCCGCAGTGCTGGCCGCGGGCGTGCTCGCCGGTTGCGGATCCGACTCCTCGACGGTTGCCCAGGACCCCACGACGTCCGGTCCCACGCAGCCGTCCACCTCGACGACGCCCGCCGCGGATCCGACCGGCCCGACCTGCACCACGGTGTGGAAGAAGGGCAAGAAGCTGCCGCAGTCCTACCGCGGCTGCGCTGCCGACGCGGGGTGGGTCAAGGCCCAGGTGTACCAGTGCAGCGACGGTCACCGACTGGTCACCTACGCGCATGCGTTCTACGCGAGCCCGGGACGTACTATCTCCCGGGCAGCAACGACGCTGGCCAAGGACCACGACTTCAAACAGACCATGGCGGTCTGCGGAGCCTGAGTCCTCATCACCAACTCAGCGACGAGATGTCGCTGGGTGCCGTGGGACTGGTGTGGCGTGAGTTACACTCCCACGGATCGAACGGGGTCCGCACAATCCTGCCCATCGGGCCCCCGCGCCACTGGGACGGAAACCACACCATGACCACTTCCCTGCGGAAGAAGCTGTGCCTCGCGCTCGTGCTTCCCGTCGTCGCCTCCCTCATGTCTGTCGCCCTGGTGGCCGGCACGACGAGCACCGCACAAGCGGTACCGGACCACTTCCGGCCGGCGAAGGGCCCGACGTTCAACAACCCCTACGGCGGGAGCGTCGCCGCGCACCGGATCGTGCACAAGCTGGTGCGCACGATCAACAGCGTGCGGAAGGGTCACAAGATCCGGATCGCTTCGTGGAACTTCCGGAGCAACGCCATCTCCAACGCCGTGATCGCTGCCCACAAGCGCGGGGTCAGCGTGCGGATCCTGATGGACTACAGCAACTGGAACCCGGACGTGCCCAACAACTTCGCCGCGCGCACGCACCGCGCTCTCGCGCAGGGCAACAAGCACCGCAAGCACGACATGACCAGCTGGCTGAAGCGCTGCAAGGGTTCGTGCCGCGGCCACCACGGCATCGCGCACGTGAAGTTCTACGCCTTCGACAAGGTGGGCAAGCTCCGGAACGTCGTGATGTTCGGGTCGGCCAACGCCACCGAGCTGGCCGCGATCATCCAGTGGAACGACATCTACACGGTGACCAAGAGCCCGGAGAAGTACCAGGAGTTCATCACCGTCTTCAACCAGATGCGGCGGGACCGGGCGGTCAAGCAGGGCTTCCTGTCCTACAAGCACGGCCCGATGCGGATCAGCTTCTACCCCTACACCGGCAAGGGCACCGAGAAGGACCCGGTCCTCAGCGTGCTCAACAACGTGCGCTGCCAGGGGGCGACGGGTCCGGCCGGGATCAACGGTCACACCAAGATCCGGATCGCCCAGACAGCGACGTACGGTCCGCGCGGCCTCGCGCTGGCCAACCGGCTGGCCACGATGCAGAAGCGCGGCTGTCGGATCCGCCTGGTCTACGCGATGTTCGGGGCGAAGGTGCTGAAGGTGCTGCGACACCAGGCCGGGCCCGGGGGGGTCCCGATGACCCACCTCGCCTACGACGTGAACTGCGACGGCATCTACGACCGCTACGTGCACATGAAGTCGATGACGGTGAGCGGTGTCTACGGCCAGAACACCCACGCCCGGTTCACCTGGAACGGCTCGGCCAACTGGACGGGCGTGTCGCTCGGCAGCGACGAGGTCGTCGGCGAGCTGCACATGCCGACGGTGACCCGGGAGTACTCCAGCTGGATCGACTACATGTACAACCATGTTCCCGCCGGTTGGAAGCCGGGGCACTGCCAGGACCCCACCGGCACGGTCGGTGACCGCTCGGTGATCGCGCGCGCCCGGCTGCTCAAGGTCGACCCCTACGCCCTGATCCGCAAGGACCTGTGAGGTGCTGAGCGTTCCGACCAGGATGCTGCGCGACCGACGACTCGTCGTCGCGGCCGTGGCGCTCGTCCTGGTCGGGGCGCTCCTCGTCGGCATCGGCCACTGGGGCCGGTCCGAGCCGGAGGCGGCCACACCGGTCGTCGACCAGGGGTCCACGCGCTGCGCGGACGCCCTCGTCGTGGGCGTGAACGGCAACCGGGAACGCCGCGCCGGAGGCCACGACTACGGCCACACCGTCGACTCCGTGGTCGCGCGCATCGTGGCCAAGGCCGAGCGCAAGGGCCGGCACGTCTCGGTGCGCGCCGTCCCGTTGCACACCCGGGGACCGGCCGCGATCCTCAAGCAGCACCGTACGCCGACCTCGCGGGCCGACCGGGTCCTGAGCAGGCATCAGCTCCGCGACTGGCGGGCCACCGTCGTGGGCGGCGTGCGCGACGCCCGCGCACTGCTGGCGGCCGCGACCGTGAAGTGTCCCGACCGACCGGTGCTGCTGGTCGGCTACGCCCAGGGTGCGGCCGTCGTCCATCGGGTGCTCGCCCGCACCGCCGCCGAGGGCGGGCTGTCCGCCCTGATCGGCGGGATCCTGATCTCCGACCCCGACCGGCTCGCGCGCTCGGTGGCTCGTCCGGTGCTCGGTGACCCCCCGGCGTACCGCCGTCACGAGGGCGTCTTCCCGAAGGTGCTCTCGGCGTCGGGCGACGTCCCTCCCGGCCAGGGCTCGTACGCCGTGTGGTCGGTGTGCACGCGCTACGACCTGGTCTGCGACCCGTCGCGCGCCCCGGTCCGCCAGGCGCTCGCGGTCGCCCACTCCTACGCCGGGTCCCGGGCGCTGCGCGACGTCGCCCAGCAGGCGTGGCAACAGCTCGCACTCTGGCCGGTGCCCACACCACGCACCCAGGTCTACACCGGTGCCGTGGGCGTGGCCGTCCACCTCCAGCTCGACGTCGCTCCCGGTACGCACGGTTCCGTCGCCTGGACCGAGGCGGCGGGCCTGCCGAGCGGCGTGACCCTGTCGTCGTCCGGCCTGCTCTCCGGGACACCGACGCGCTCGGGCACCTTCGACGTCAGCTACCGCACCAGCAACACCCAGCCGGTCACGACCGGACACACCGGGTCGCTGCTGCTCAAGATCACCCCCGCCTCGGTCAGCCTCTCCGCGGGTGGCCAGACCACCTGCCTCACCCGCTCCGACGGCACGGCGCGCTGCTGGGGCCGCAACGACTACGGGCAGGTCGGCGACGGCACCAAGACCCGTCGCGACGTGCCGGCCAAGGTGGCGACCAGCGGTTGGGCCTCCATCAGCACCAGCGGATCCAGCACCTGCGGGGTCAAGGAGAACGGCACCTTGTGGTGCTGGGGCCTGAACAACTACGGGCAGCTCGGGATCGGGACCGGAGCGCCGGTCAAGTCGCCGCACCAGGTCGGCTCGAGCTCCAAGTGGGCCACGGTCTCGAACGCGTGGAGCCACACCTGTGCGACCCGCACCAACGGCGGCCTGTGGTGCTGGGGCCAGAACCTCTGGGGACAGCTCGGCATCGGCTCGGTCAACCGTGACCACGGCCGGCCGCAGCGTGTCGGCACCGCCAGCAACTGGCGCTCGGTCAGTGCCGCCGGCTGGCACACCTGCGCGCTCAACAACGCTGGGACGGCGTTCTGCTGGGGCCACAACACGTTCGGCCAGGTCGGCGACGGCACGATCGCCAACCGCAGCTCGCCGGTGCCGGTGAAGGGCAGCCGGACCTGGCTGCAGCTGAGCACCGCCTGGGCGCAGACCTGTGGGATCACCCAGACCGGGAAGCTCTTCTGCTGGGGCTTCAACCGTCAGGGACAGCTCGGCGACGGCACCCTCACCAACCGGGCCGACCCGACCCCGGTCGCGGGCACCCAGACCTGGACCCAGGTGACGACCGGCGACGGCTCGACCTGCGCGACGGCCGACGACAGCCGGCTGTGGTGCTGGGGCGACCAGCGCTACGGACAGGTCGGCGGTCCGGCCACGCCGAGGCCCGAGCCGACCCCGACCCTGGTCGCGGCGCTCACGGCCCCGGTCCAGTTCACCTCGGCCGGCTGGCTCCACACCTGCGCGATCCCGGTCGGCGGCTCGTTCACCTGCTGGGGCAACGACGAGGCTGGACAGCTCGGCGACGGCGGCGTGCAGACCGTGAAGACCCTGCCCGGGAGGACCGGCTCGGCCCGGACGACGACGGGCTCGACCGCTCAGTCGCCCGCCCACCAGGTCGACCTCCGGAGGAGCGACCTGCCGTCCCACCACTTCCTCGCCCACGCGACCCCGGCCGAGGTCGCCCGGGCCGCCCTGGCCTCGCGCCCGCCGGTGCCACCGCAGCGCTCGCGCACCAGCCAACGCCGCGCGGCGCTCTCGCCGTTCCGGATCATGTCGATGAACATGCTCGGGAGCCAGCACACCGCTCCCGGGGGCGACGAGCCGAACATGGCCCCGGGTCGACTCCGCTCCGAGTGGGCCGCGACGTACTTCGGGATGCGCAACGCCACGCTGGTCGGGATGCAGGAGCCGCAGCCTGACCAGATCGTGGCCCTCGACTCGGCGACCAGCGGGCAGTTCACGTTCTACCCGGGCAACTCCCTGGGCTATGCCGGCGCCCCGCAGTCGGTGATGTGGAAGCGCGCCGACTGGGCGATGACGTGGCACAGCTCGATCTCGATCCCGTTCCCCGGCGGGTGGCGGCCGCAGCCGATCGTGAAGCTCCAGCAGCGATCGACGGGAGCGCAGGTCTACTGGATCAACGTCCACTTCTGGGCCCGGCGCGCACACCAGGCCGCGCGCAACACGGCCATGAAGATCCTGGTCAAGGCGATCCACCAGCTCAAGGGCGACAAGCTGCCGATCCTGCTCACCGGTGACTTCAACGAGATCGCGCCGGCGTTCTGCTCGATCACCGGGAGGACCTCGCTGGTCGCCGCCACGGGCGGGAGCAACGACAACGGGAAGTGCGTGCTCCCCAAGGGGGCGCGGATCGACTGGATCTTCGGCTCGCGCGGCTCGTTCTCCCAGGCGCTGATGGACAACGCCGCCCAGGTACGCCGGAGCACCGACCACCACGTGCTGTCGGCCCAGTTCGGACCCTCGCCGTGACACGGTAGTCTCCGGGGCTCGACACAGGCCCCGGAACGGGGGCTCGGAGGACGCGCCCGGCACCTGGTGAGGAGAGAACGTGAGGCTCAGGCGGGCGCGTCCGGTGACGGTCGACGACGAGGGCCTGCACTTCGACCGGGGCTTCTCCGGCTCGCTCGACGTGATCATGGACGGACAGCGGGTCTGGTCGTTCGGGACGACCGACGCCGAGTCGTCGGTGACGTCGGTCGAGTGGCCCAAGCGGCTGTCCCGGCGCCTCGACGGCACCGCCGACGTCCGGATCGTCGCCGGTGAGGACGAGCTCTTCGCCGGCCCGGTGAGCTTCGGCAGCGGCGAGGGTCGGCCGCGGTTCGTCGACAACCACGGGATCCCGATCTTCATCGACAAGTGGGGCCTGATCCAGCGCCCGTTCGACGGACGACGCGAGGCCGGAGTCGTCGACGCGATGGTCGACATGGCGCGCCGCGTCCTCAAGATCATGCGCGACGACTGCGGGATCGAGGGGTGGCTCTCGTTCGGGACGCTGCTCGGCGCGGCGCGCGAGGGACGGGCCATCGGGCACGACTCCGACGTCGACCTGAACTACCTCAGCGAG
>Ga0070665_100001444_pt1 | contig 27874 bp, 27 predicted proteins | sample KBSS13metaG_FD_65862 | JGI IMG/M metagenome (GOLD analysis project Ga0070665, IMG submission 65862) | Switchgrass rhizosphere microbial communities from Kellogg Biological Station, Michigan, USA - KBS S1-3 metaG | ecosystem: Host-associated > Plants > Roots > Rhizosphere > Soil ... | reverse complement strand
AGGAGCCGGGGCGCAGCCCCGGCTTGCGGCGCGCCGCGGCGGGCCTAGAGGATGAGCGACGCCCACACCCGCCAGGCCGGCGGTCCATCGACCCACGCCATCGCGCGCATGCGCGATGTCCGCCTTGCCGGTGCGCGCCAGCGCAGCGGCTCTGCCAGGGATCGTCGCCCGAAGGGACGAGACGACGGCGCAGCCGGCGGCTCGGCGGAGCGCAAGCGGAGTAGAGCCCGGCCGCGCGTCAGCGCGGGGCAGCGGGCCCCTTGTTTCCGCTCACAGCCTGCATCAACTTGTCCGCAAGGGGCTTGAGGGAGAGCCTCGTTCTATCCGCGCACCTCGAAGCAGAACGCGCCTGTGCGCGATGTCGCTCTTCCCCGGCAGGATCGGCCAACATCCCTGCAAAAGCCGGATCAGAGTGCGAGGGATAGCGGCAGGATGTCATCACGGTCAGAGGTGCCAATGGCATCGCCGTCGCCGTGAGATGATCGACCCGAGCGGCCTCTTCGATCTCGGAATTTGTGGCAGGGTCATGCCGGGTTCGCACATGGAAGATTTCAGCCTCCACGATATGGCCGGGTTCATTGGCGGCCGGCGCAAAGTGCGCAGCCGAGATGGCGCACATCGTCATCGGCTAGCACCAGACCGATTCCCTCATCCAGCTCGCGCAGAAGCGCACTGGCGGCGCTTTCGCCCTCCTCGATCTTGCCGTCGGCTTGCATGAACCATTCGGTTTCCCGCCTTGCGGACCAGCAGCAAACGGCCTGCACCGCCATCGATCAGGGCAGCTGCAATCCGGATTGGCGGGAGGAGATACTCACAGCGTCATGCTAGCATGCGCAGCCTCCTGCTCAACAAGTTTACCTGCAAGGCTCGGAAGAACGGAAATCTAGGCTGGCCTTGCCGCGGGCTACCGCCTTCACCGGGGCCGGCGCCTGGACAATCTTCTCGCAGGTCCGGCAGGAATACTTGGGCCGCACCGTGCGAATGACACGCCACTGCACCGGCGCCACGTCGAGCATCTCGTCGCTGTCCTCGCCGAGGGCACGTAAGGCACCGCCACAATCGGGACAGATGCAGCTTCCCGCTTCCGGTTCGATTCGGCGCTCGGCGCGGGGGAGATGGGCTGCCAACTGACGGATCGGTGGGCGCGTCGCTTCGCTTGCCGTCTCAGACCTCGCCGCATCCACGGTCGCCGCTTCGCCTTCCAGCTCCTCAAGCGTCAGCTCGAGTTGCTCGATCTGCTGCGACAGCTTCTCTGACGACCGGCCGAAACGCATCCGCCGCAGCTGGGCAAGCTGGAAGCGCAGCGTCGTGATCAGCGTATCGCGCGAGGCCAGCGCCGCCTCCAGCTCGGCGATCCGGGCGTCCTTGTCGATGGGGCGAGAGGCTTGATCCGACACGACAATCTTAGCCGATCACACCCCGCTATGCCAGAAAAAGCGCGCAAATCCGCCACTTCAGCCAGCCAGAAGCGGTTCCGTGGTGCGCTCCGGCCGACGCCAGTCGATGCCCTCCAGCAGCATCGACAGCTGCGCCGAGGTCAGGCTGACCTTGCCCGTCTTCGTCGTCGGCCAGACGAAGCGGCCTCGATCCATCCGCTTGGAGAACAGGCACAATCCCTGACCATCATACCAGAGCAACTTGACCAGATCGCCGCGCTTGCCGCGGAACGCGAACAGCGCGCCGGAATGCGGACTCTGCTGAAGTGCCTGCTGCACCAGCACCGCCAGACCGTCGAACCCTTTGCGCATATGGGTCGCGCCGCACGCCAGAAATATCCGCGTCAGCGGGGGAACCGGAATCATCGTTCCAAGACACCGATCACCCGCGATAGCGCCTCGGCATCGACGGACGCGTCAACGGTCAGCCGCACGCCCGACGGGAGCTCGATCCCGATCTGCCCGCTGCCCGGCGCGGTCGACGACGGGGCCGGCAACATCACCGCAGGCTCGTTGATCTGCGCCTCGGCAAAGCTCGGCACCGCGGGCTTGGTAATCCCGGTCAGGGCACCCGACATCACCTGCCGGCGCCAGGTATAGATCGCGCCACTGCCGACCTCATGGCGCTCGATGGCCGCACGGACTGAGCCCCCCGGCCCAAAGGCATCGCGCAGGATCGCCAGCTTCTGCTCGACGGTCCAGTGCCGTCGCCCTGACACCCGGGCGACAATCTCCATCCGAGTAGTCATACGAGACCTCGTATGACTACTCGCTCCATCGTCCGCTGACCCAATCTCGCCCGACATGAATGCCCCGCTCAAAGAGCGGCTATCAGCCCGTCGATGGCCCCGCCCGCAAGGCGGCCTTCAGAACTCGCTTACCGCACAGCAGCCTCGGCGGCATGGCACCCGCCGAGTTCACCACCTGCCCTCGCCAAGGGCATGAGGACACCGAAGCTAACTTATCAGCGGCCTGAAACGGGGAGCAGGTCAGTGGCCATCAGCGAGCGCTCTCCACGGATCTCGCCGGTGAGGGGGCTGTCTCGGGTTGGGCAGGGGCGGGGGCCATGAACGCTGTATCACATGGCGGGGAGGGGAAGGGCAATTCCTACTCGAAGCACGAACTGCCATGTTGAAGATAGGCGAATGTTGATGAATGGCTGCGTCATCCCAGACAGGAATCGTGTCACAGGGGCGATGTCGCGCTGGTCTCATGTTGTCCGCCCGCCTCGGCCGCAGAGCACGAAGGATGGATTTTTCGATCAAAAGATGAAGCGGAACTGATACCGCAACAGGATATCCCTGCGGTGAGCCCCGCCTTACCCGGTTGATAGGGTAGGTTACGGTGATTTCGGGCCCGAGCGGCGCCGGCGTTGGAGCCACGACGAGCGGCTGTAGATGCTGAGGGCGATTTTTACCGAGCTAATCTTCGTATAATCTGTTTGGCAGGAACTCCAGCCAAGGTACAATCCGAGCCATACGACTTGTTTACGACTGCATTAGCGGCGATCACCACTCGGTCCCCTAGGACAATTGGTCCGAACAGCCGGGCACCCGGACCGATGTATGCATCATCGCCAATTTGGGGAACACCTTCATCGGTAGCTCCAATTGTTGTTCCAGGATGTATTCGACAATTAGCCCCGATGCGGGCCTTTGGATTGACGACGAGCGTCCCCCAATGAACAATGCATAAGCCCGGGCCAAAGACATTTGGCGGTATCGTAAACCCTAACTTGATCCCAGACCTACGCAACCGGTAAAGCGCGATACCCTTTCGTATCTTAGAAAGCTTACCACGAGAATTATTTACAATGTATTCGGTATTGCGAAGCCTCCATTGAAAGTCCATTATCGGATATCGAATTGACTTTACGATATTCCAACCATCTAAGTTATGGCTTTTAAGGTCAGCGTTAAGGTAATCCTTGAGGTCTTTCTTTGTCCGGATCATGGCTATCAGCACCTTCAAACATCATGAAGCCCCAAAAGTATCTGCATAAATGCGGGGTCCGGAGAGCGCGCACGGCGCTCTAGATTGCTCTGCAGATGACGTTCCGAGAACATCGAGACAACGACCACACCTGTCTTGTTGTCAGCGTACGCAAAATCCGCAAGCAAGCTTGCACTGATCTGCAATGTTGATCCTTGGTAACCCGCGTCGCGAAGCCGTTGCTGCAAGGCGCCGTTCTGCTCGATACGCCTTGCAAGCTGGATGACCGCGCCATCGTTTCCAAACACACTGTGCGTGACCGTGTCGACGAGACGGGAGGTCGCTGCCCGGAAGCTGGTGAGGCCTGGATCGAAGAGGTTGTTACCCATCTGAACCAGGCTGTAGGCGCCATCCGCCTCTACCCCGGCCGCCGCGGCTTCGGATGAGGAGGCGATTGCGGCTGCACGCGCCTTACCCGAAGCAACAGCCACTTCTAGAGCGCGCCGTACGTCATCGCGGACGGCTTCCTCTGCGGTTGCGTCATGCACGGCCACCACATCGACATAGTCGGTTCCCAATCGGCGCAAGCTGGCATCGAGGCTTCGTTCGATGAGTGCCGCCTCCAGGGGAAGCTTGGTTGCGCCCGGCCTCCGTCGGCGCACTACGGAGCGGAGTCCGGGCACGGCTGCGACTGCGGCTCGCATGATTGGGCGGATCATTCTAGCCGCAGGCGACGGCTGCGGAGGTGCGATCCCGACTTTGGTGAGCACTTGAACGGACTGACGGTCATGATTGGCCAGGAAGCGGCCGAGAAGGACCTCCGCTTGGCCGTCTCCGTAAGAGGGGGCGACATCGTACCATGTTACGCCGGCATCATAGGCTCGTTCCAGCGCAGCAAGCCCCGCGCGGGGCGCCACCCGCGATCCGAGGGAGGCGCAGCCAAAGCCCAACGCGGAGACCTCGGTGTCGAGCGAGTTCATCCGGACGCGGGCGAGCGTCACGCCGTCAGGCCTGCGATACGGCGATGGTCAGCCCAGATCTTGCCGAGCAGCGCCTGCGGGCTGAACGGCTTGACCGCAGCGGTGATGCTCTCGACCGTCATCCGGCCGTCGCGCATCATCTCGTACGCTTCGAGCAGCTTGGCGGCCTGCAGATCGATATGATTCCCGGTGCGTGGGATCAGGAAGCCGCTCTTCCCGTCCAGGATGACTTGCTCCAGTTGCGGTAGATGCAGTGCGACGACCGCGCGGCCAGCGGTCAGCGTCTCCATCACCACGCGGGGCATGCCTTCGAAATCGGAAGTCAGGATGCCCAGGTGAAAGCCTTGCAGCAATTCGGCGATCTCGATGCTGTTCTTGCGACCGTGGCGGATCGTGATGTCGCGAATCGGGGCAAATTCCGGGTTCTCTTCCGGGTCGCCGTCGCCGATGTAGTGGAAGCGCGCCTTTCCGCCAGACTTTTCCGAAAGAGCCTCGATGACCTTGAACATAAGGTCCGGACGCTTGAACTTATCCAAGCGTCCCGCAAACATCACGTGGATCAGATCGTCATCAAACCTGAGTGGTGTGGCCTTGAAGATCGTCGTGTTGGCCCAGGTCGTCAGAGTGTCGAACTTGCGCGCGAAAGGAAAATACTTTTTCTTGTAGCGTGCCGTCATATCCGCGTTAACGGAGTAGAACTTTTTCGTCAGTGTAGCGGCAACAAACTCGGTGGCATCGCGGATATACCAGTGCTTTCCCAGAGAGCTGGACATCTGCTGGTCTTTGCCGCCCCAGACGTGGACCATCTGCACGAAGGGGACCCCCATCGACCACAGGATCGGGGCGTATTCCACGCGCCTCAGTTCGGCCGAGTAGCCGCCACCGCGCAACACGCTCTTCAGAAGCTTGCGGTTTTCGATGAGCAGCTTGGCGAACCGAAAGGTATCCGACTTGGCGATACCTTCCCCGTAGGCGTTGGAGAGGTCATTCAGGTGCAGCAGGGGCAGGAACTTGAACTTGCGCCCACGGAACTCGACCTCGCTGACCTGACCGAGGGGCAACTCGCCCGTCTCGTCGGCACCGACGAACAGGAGATCCATGTCCTCCGGGTGGTAGTAGATGTAGTCGCGGATATAGGTCTCGATCCCACCTACCTTCGCGCCACGTGGATCGCCGCTGTTGAAGAGCGCGACGCGGTATCGCTTTCCGGTTGCCGATGCCATGTAAACCCCCTGTTACTCTGCCGCCAGTTGCTCGGAGAGGCGGAAGGCGAGTGCAATTGCCGTGAGCGTGGGATTGGCCTGCCCCGATGTCGGCAGGGCCGACGTGCTCGCGATATAGAGATTGGGCGCATCGAACGTCCGAAGTTGAGCGTCCACGATGCCGCTACGTCGATCCGATGCCATTCGCGTGAGCCCGATATGGTGCGTGCCGTGCGTACACTGCATCGCCACGGCCTCTGCACGTGCTTCGCGCGGTACCCGGTACTCGAGCTTGCCTATGCCGGTACGGGCAAGCCAGCCTTCGATCAGGTCATGGCTCCGTACGACAGAGTCGAGATCCTGTGCGCTGAAGCGGTAATCGACCTGCAATTGCGGCATGCCCAACCTGTCGCGCTGATTGGTCAGCGTCACACGACTGTCAGGGTGCGGCGCCTGTTCGGCATGGAAGGTGAAGCCGTAGCGTCGCGCTCGATTGTGCACGAAAAAGCCTGGCACGCGTGCCGACCCAAGATAGCGGCGGCGCAGAAAGTCGACCCCGAAATGCGCCGCCTGAGGCAATCCGGTGACAAGATTGCCGAGATGCCGAGGGATACTGGCGGGAGGCGCCTGCTTGCGGCGAATGGTCTCGGCTACCAGTAACCGCCCCAAGGGGCCGATCCGCATGGCCAGATATACCAAGGAAAGGATAGCGCTGCCGTGCCCCCAATCCGCGATCGGCGGAACGATAGGCCAAAATGTCGTGTTGAGGAGACGATGCTCGCGTTGGATCTCTGGGGTCGCTGAAAACCGGCGGCGAACGTATGAACCATGCTCGTCGATATGGAAGTCGAAGGCTTGGTCCAGCGAGCCCGTGAAAGTGATATCGGCAATCTCGTTGCAGAGGTGGCCCATGTAGTAGCGGCCCAAAGGACCGTCTGGACCGCCGAAGCGCTCCGGTGCCTCTGCTTGCGTCGCTAGCAAGAGCCGGGTCGCTTCCAGGCCACCCGTTGCGATCACCAGTCGCTTGATCGGTAGGCTTATAGTCTCTCCAGACAGCGAATGCGCGACCTCGACTGCCTCAACGCAGCCATTTTCAGCGAACGCGATCCCGGTAACCGTGGCCAGCGTATGGACGACGATATCCGGATCGTTCGCTATCTCATTCTCATGAATGATCTGCGCTTGCTGGATGTTGGCCCACCGCTCAAGCGCATCGCAGCGAAAGCTGGCATCCGAAGGGGTAAAGCCGGGGATGGATTCGCTGTAGACGGGAGCGCCGGATCGCGTTGCTTCGACAGCTGCAGGTACCCAGCGCGCCATGTCGTGATACTGGATCGGCCAGCGCGCATCGACCCAGTCGCGATCCTCGAAGTCGATCGGATCAAAAGGAATGCAACGCGCGCCCCAAAGGTTCGAGGTGCCGCCAAGCTGCCGCGAGACCGCGATGGCCATGTCTTCATGGCTGGACAGATCGAGCACATCGGCGGCGGAAAGCATCTGCACGCGCGGGTCCGGCTTCTTGGAGCCGGACTCCAGAACCAGCACACGCTGTCCGCGTCGGGCAAGATCGGTTGCAAGCGCAAGACCCACCGGTCCCGAACCCACGACACATAGGTCGTACGCGGTATCGGCGAGCCCAGCAATGCCTTCGCACAGCACCTTCTTTTACCTGCCTTTCGATTTAGGCTGAAACGGCAACCTTCTTTGCGTCGAACTCGCGGATCAGCTCCACGGTGTTGACGATATTGGCGCGGCTTGATGCTCCGAACAGGATCGATTTTACGTAAGGCTCGTTCACGACCCACTCGATCGCTTCGCTGGGACGGATCGCGCCGGAGCCTAGCACAGACATCGCGATCACGCGGGCCGGATGCTTGGCCACGGCATCGCGATAACCTTCAATGCCGCCCGACATGCGGAACGCGATCTTGTTGACGTTCGCGCAGACGATCGGATTGTCGATGCCGGCTTCCTTCAGCATCGGCAGCAGCTTGGGCAGGTTCATCGTGATGAAGCCGGCTTCCGCATTGTAGCGCTTCTTGCAATGCTCGGAGAAGATGCGGAACGCATCCACGATGCCGAGCCCCTGCACCAGGTCGGTAACGACGTTCTGGAGGAAGATGACAGGCGTCTGAAGTCCTTGGAACATCTTCATCTCGGCATCGACGAGCAGCGTCATCATGCCCTCGATGTCACGGCCGAGCACTGCCTTGCCGCCACGCAGCATGGTGTCTACCAAACCTTCAGACGGCAGGAATTTGCGCATGGCGTCGAAGTAGCCAAGCTCGGTCACCGCATTGGCGTACTTATGCGCGTAGGGCATACCAGGATAGAAGGTGAAACCCTTCCACGCTTGAGGGTTGGCGCGAACGCGATCGGCGATCTGCTCGATCGTATCGTGCGTGGTGCACATAAAACCGCCAGCGCCCGCCTGGAGCGCGGCCTGGAGAACGTCGACGATGTTGTCGATGTCCTGAAAGCGCATCGCCTGCTGGCGAGCCTTTTCCTCCGACATGTGATTGATGCCGAAGAACTGGTTATCGCCAAAAAGAATCCGTTCCATTCGCTCGGTCCCTTAGGATCAGGCTCGTACGCCGTTGAGAAAGTTGCGCACCCCGGCGATGAGTTCGGGGGACGCCTGGTTTGATATCGCATCACCAGTGACGAGCGGTGACTTGAGCAGCGCGGTCATCTCGCGCTGCAGATCCTCGACCGTATCCACCACCTTCAATCCCGGCAGGTACCCGAAGCGTTCCGCGGTGTGAAGCTGGTGATCGGTGGTATGTTCGCCCCATTCCTGATGCCGTGGCAACATCAGCGTCTGCTTGCGATCCTCCAGGGCCTGAAAGATCGAACCCATGCCGACGTGAGCGACGAATAGGTCACAATCGCGCAATCGCTGGCGATACTCCTTCATGGGGATCATCCGCGCGAACGGCGCATGCTGCGGCTCGTACTCGGTTTCCCCGATCTGGATGAACACCTCTTCCGACGGGTTGTCGCGCGCCCACTCGTCCACGGCGCGCACCAAGCGCTCGAACGGCAGCATCGATCCAACCGAGGCGAAGATCAAAGTACCGCGCCCCAGCAATCGAGGCCCTCGGCCTTAGCCACCCCGGGCCACTGCGCCACGGTCTTGGTTGCGAGTTTCTTCGCCAACTTGCCGGAAGTGGACATTTCCTCGGCTTGGGCGATGCTGTCGATCCACAGCGTCTTGGTACCCATCAGCTTGGCGATAAGCAGGAACGCCAGCATTGGAGCTGATCCCGTCGTCACAATGGCGTGGGGACGCTCTCTCAGCATGATTGGGAGCGCCTTGGCCAGCACCTTCGGCAACGCGAGTTTATCGAAACGGGAGGCGTCGGGCACGGTATAATAGCGCGCGCCGGGAATTGCTGAGGTGTAGTTCTCGAACATTGACACATAGGCGACGTCCCACCCTTCGAATGCCGGACGCAGTCGAAGCAGTTCGATCCAATGACCGCCACCCGAGGCGAGGGCGAGAAGGCGCTTCTTACGTGCCATGGAGTCAGCGGCCCAGAATGCGTCCCACGATGCCCGCCTTGCGCGGCACTAGCTCGGTGGCTCCGAAGCTGCCGGCGCCCCCGCCGCTCTCAGCCGAGGCTCGGATCATCTCGATCGAGGCGTCCGTCAGCGTGGCGCTGGCAAACGAATTTTCCGCCGCACCCTTGCCCGCTGCAATCGCGTCACCGAAAGCTTCCATCTGCGCGCTATATTCCTCGCCACGCAGATAGAAGCTGACCGGCGGGGTCAGCTCCGTGATGTACTTGGTCGACCAACCGGTGCGGTAGCCCGCTGGGATCGGCGCGGTGCCAGTCAGGAACACCTGGATCTCCTGACGGTCGGCATAGATGCGCCCACCGGTGCCCCACACCGTGATACGCGTCGTCATCTTGCGCACCGATGGGTCGGACCAGTTGACCGAAAGCTGGCCGGTAATGCCATTCTCGAAACCGAGCGAAGCGTAGACTTCGTCATCCACCTCTGCCGAGAATCCGCTCTTCAGCAGCGCTCCGCTCGCCACGGTGGTTTCGCCGAAGCACCAGTTGAGCAGGTTCAAAGGATGCGCTGCGTAGTCATAAAGGCAGCCGCCGCCGCCACCGGCCTTGCCGCGCCAGGTAGGTTTGGCCGGCTTGAGCACAACCGGCCCGTAGGCTTCGGCCTGGACGTGCGTGACCTTGCCGATGGCACCGGCCTCGATCAGCTTTTTGACTTCACCAAACGTGCCAATGAAGCGGTTGTGGTAACCGACCTGCGTGACGAGCCCCTTGGCGTCGGCCGCTTCGGCCAGCTCGCGTGAAACGGTGGAAGCGAGGGTCAGCGGCTTTTCGCAGAAAACATGAAGGCCACGATCGATCGCCTTGCGCGACATCCAGTCATGCGTGGTGGTCGGAGTAGCGATGATGACCGCCTGCAAACCCGGCAGCGCGATCAACTTGTCAAAGTCCTCCTCAAAGGGGATCTTAGTGTACTTGCTGAGCACACCGCCAACGATGCTCGACGTATCGCACATCGCCACCACATTGAACTGGTCCAGCGCATTAGCGATCGCCAAGTGGGACAGGCCCATCTTGCCGAGTCCGACCAGGGCAACGTTCACGGTCATCAAAACCTCCTATGCTGCACTGCAACCACGATTGGGCTTATGGCAGCTTTCAAGTCAACATTCAAAGTGGATGGATTTTATGTGCATCCCGGAGAGTGGCACTCGAAACCAGGGCCGATCTGGCAAGCTGGAACTCTCCGCCAGCCTCAAGGGTAGTTTGCGAAAAAATTACCTCATCACACAGAACGTGCAGTGCCGTGTAGAACGGCCTCGCGATACCCTTCAAAGGTTTTCTGGGCTGTAAACCGCCAATCCATGACTTGGGCGATGAACGTCTTTGCAGCCGCTCGGAAACCTTCAGCCCGTTCAACTGAGCCAAGACACTCCTCCATGGCATCGGCCAGGGCAACCGCATCCTTGGGAGGCACGAGGATCCCCGTTCGGCTCGCTTCCACAATCTCTGGTAACCCTCCCGTGCGCGATGCGATGACTCCTCGCCCATTCGCAAGCGCAGCAGCGAGCACGCCGCTCTGGGTTGCCTCCAGGTACGGCAGCAAGGCCCAGGCAGCCTCCTGAAACTGCTCGATCGCAGCTTCCGGGCTAAGCCAGTCGGACCGGACTTCGACGTTGTGCAGAGCCGCGAGGCGTGATCGCAGACGGTCAAGCTCAGGACCTCTGCCCGCCAGCGTCAACTTGAAGTCGATACCCCTGGCCTCGAGCAGATCACAGGCTTCGACCAATGTCTCCACCCCCTTGTACTCCTCCATGCGACCGAAGAAGAGCATCTTGCGCGGCTGCGGATCACGCACCTGTTCAGGTGTCGGTACCATGATCGGACCATGGTAGATGGATCGAATACGTGAAACCGCGCCAGCCTGCGAAGATGCGAGCTCGTCGCAGCAGAACTCCCCGTGCGCGAAGCATAGCGCGCTGGCTTGGCGAAGCTTTAGTCGCTTCTTCCACTGGCCTAACGCAAAGGCATCGCTGCCGATATGAGGCAATGGATCGTGGACCGTCAGGACGATAGGGGCGAACGGCCTCAGCAGCAGCCCCGCCAACAGCACGAACTTGTTCCCGCTCTCTTGGATGTGAACGACATGGGGGCGGAACGCTAAGGCGCGGACGAGCAGCACAAGACTCGCGAGCGCGCGTGCAGCAAAAGAGGACGAGCGGAAGGTGAAAAGGCGAAAGCCCAGGTTGCCTAGGTGTAGCCGCTTCGCCTGGGAGAGTTCGGCCTCGATATTTCCCCTATCCATGCCGACGAGAAGATCGACATGGACAGCCAGTTCTCTTGCCAGTTCGCTTACGTATTCACTGAAATGCGGCGCAACGAGCAGCACCCGCATCGGCGTGCGCACCTTCTTGCTCATCGTTGCCATGCCCACAGGTCCAAGACTCAGCCCTTCCGGCCAATCGTCTGGAACAGTTCCACGTATTGATCGACCATGCCGTCCAAGCCGAAACGGCGTATAACTTTATCACGGGCCCGGCCCGACATCATCTTGCGATATTCGCCGTCATTGAAACTGCTCAGCACGTCCACCAATTGATCGGTATTGCCGATCTCGAAAATGCGACCATCCCGACCATCGTCGATCAGCTCCGCCGCCCCACCCAGGCGGCTGTGCACCATCGGCACGCCCGATGCCATCAATTCCAGCGCGGCGATGGAGAAGGTCTCCACGGCCACGCTGCACAGGACACCTACGTCGAGCGCATGAATGAAACGGCGTACGTCCGAATGCTCGCCTGCAAAAACAACGTGATCGGCAAGGCCCAGCGCGTTCGCGCCTTCCTGGACCGCCGAACGCGTGGCCCCGCCACCGATGAAGACCGCTTTGGCGGGAAGGCCGCCCTCCCGCAACCGGCGAACCGCATCGACCAGCTGCATGTGGTTCTTCTCGGGCCTGAAAGCGCCGATCAGCCCGAACACCAGATCTTCAGCGGAAAGCCCTAGCTCGCGGCGTCCCGCCAAGCGCTCCTCGGGTGTCGCAGGACGAAACTGGTCAGTATCGACACCGTTGTAGATCACGATATCGTTCTTCGACCCGATCCTCTTGCGCTTCCAGAAGTCGGCCTGGAGCCGGCTGCAATAGACCAACGAATCTGTGCGCTTCAGCGCCCAGGCGAACAGGGGCCGGCGCATCCAGTCCCGCGGCCGGGGGATAGTCGTTCCAAAAGTGCAGGCTAATCCAGCATCCAGCTTGCCCAGCGATTTCCACATGGCGAGCAGATCGATAGGCATCTGCCCCACGCCCACCACGACATCGGGACGGAACGCCGATACCGTCCGCCACTGGCGCGGCCAGGAACGTGGGTCGAGCATCCGCCTGCGCTCACGTAGAAGTGTGAAATCGCTGGGCGCCATGTGCGCGGTCAGGTTGGGCGAAATATTGTCCCTGCCGACGACGATGTGCGCGAACCAGCCCCGACGCCTGAGCTGCTCGGCCAGGCCGATCGCATGCCGCTGCAGTCCGCCGACCTCCAGATCCGACATGAAGAAAACAACTCGCGGATGCATGCTTGTTCCTCAGATTGTATCGCCGAAGCGCCCGCCGCCTTCGGCTTACGCCTGCCCAACCATTGGCCACCGGTTCCATCGCTTCGCCAACACCGATGACAGTTCCTTGGCCAGTGGATGCCCGACGAGAAGCAGACCGCCGGCCCAGAGCAATACGCCTAAGGCAATCGCGGCAAGGATGATCGCGAAGGACGTGTCTGCCCGCCAACCGAACCAGCCCATGACCGCCAGCACAGGAGCGTTGGCGGCGAGCGCCAGCAATCCGTTGCGACGATAGATCAGCAGGATCTCCCTGAAGCGCGTATCCGTAAGCCGCAACAGGGGGCGGCGATAGATGACGACGCTGACAGCCGCATCCACGACCCGTCCCGCAGCCGCCGCGGTGGTGCCGAACAGGCATCCGATCGCGGTGGCCGCCATGGAGGCCACGGATCGTATAGTCTCCAGCTTGACCTGTTCCGACGTGCGCTCGGAAACAACAAAAACTTCCCAGGTCATGGTGATGGAGGTGAGACCGATAGCTCCGAGCGAAAACATGGCAAGGACGGGGGCGGCCTCGAGCCACTTTTCTCCATACATAAGATGCACCGCAGGGCCGGCGAGAACGGCCAGTCCGCTGAAAGCCGGCCACAGGCATACCGTGACGAGGTCGACCGCCCTGAGATAGGATACCCGAATACCTCCCGTGGTGCGCTTCTCCGCAGCCATGGCCGAGAAGAGTACGCGCGATATAACCGTGTGAACGTTGGTCCACACCACGCTGTAGAGCGCCGAGGCACGTGAGAAGAGGCCAAGCGTGCGAATGCCCAACATGCTGCCGATAATGAGATCGGTCGACTTCAAGGCCACATTATTGACCCCGCCGATCGCCAGCATATGCAAGCCGAAACGGGTAACCTCCCGCCGTCGGGCGAAGCTGAGACCGAAGCTGACGAAACGCCAGCCGATCAGCACACTCAGCAGAGCCGAAACCGTTGCGCCTGCAACCGATCCGTAGGCGATGCTCATGTAGCTATAACCGCTGTACGCGCAGCCGACGCTGACGGTCGCCATCGCCGCCGCCCGCCCCACCGATACTCCGGCGATCAGCCTGAACTGCATAGCCCGCTGCAGCAAAGCATTGGGCACCAGTTCGAAGATGCCCAACAGCGGGTTGATCGCCACCACCAGCAGCACCCATGTGACCGCCGGCTGCTTGAACCAGAAGAACCCGCCAATGCCAATGGCCGCAATCACCAACGACGCAGCCACCGACATGAAGATGTTGATCGTGAACGTAGTCGCGATCATCTCACGGTCGAGTTCGCCCTCGCGGATAAGGAGGTTGCGGAGCCCGAACAGCTGCACGGCGGAGACAAAGTCAGCGATCGAGAATCCGAGCGCCGCAACACCCACCTCGAATGGGGTGAGAATACGCGAGACCACGACCTGCGACCCGAACTGGAAAACGAACAGCATCAGCTGGCCAATCGCTGTCCACGCGAGAGATCGCTTCATCGACACTTGGCGTATTCCCCATAAGGCTGCATCTGAAGCGGGCTAAGCGTATTCCGGCTAGACGTACGGGCGCCAGATTATACTGCTCGAAAGGATGGCGGTACGCACCAACCTCTCGCACGGAGGTGAAACGGCTCAAGGATGACGGTTCCTGTAGGGCCCCAATCTAAAGAAATGCTCTATCAGGATGCTTGACACGACAGTCCCTCGCTGCATTGCAGCATGCAGGATTATGCCTAAGCATACGACCATAGGGTAAGTCAATCATGCGAGAGCACCTACACCCCGGAGCGCCATGCCAGCAGACGGATTGCCATTGCGCAGGTGAACCCGCATGAATGGCCTCGATTGATGGTGGTGGCAATCCAGGTCGAAAGTCGAGGGGCCTGGCCAGTAAGGATGAACAATGGACCCTGTACCCAAGGACATGTCTGCTGCCTATGGAGGTGGAAGGGCACGCGCTGCAGCGATTGAGGTAAGCCTGCGCTCCAAACCCTCGTCGTTCGGCGACGTCGCTGATCGATTTACTCAGATTACCCTCACGATCAGCTTCCTACTAATCGTTCTTTATGACTCTCATATTCTTTCTTTGTATAATATGGACAGTCTTGAGATTGGCATCAATCGTGTCTTGTACGTCATCGCATTCACCGGAATATTTATAGGGATATTCAGGACACAAATATCTGCCGTCGTATTATCATCTATTTTGATGGCGTACTTTATATTTTTAATATACCACTTTATGAGCGTCAGCAAAGGCGAATTTGGCAGTTCCGAATTTGGATTTGCTCCTTTTTATGCTCGACTTCAGTTATTCTGCGCGCCAATGATTGCCTCTCTAATTGCAAGAGGCATGGGATATAAAATCAAGAGCATAATATACTTGGTGTCATCTATATATTTAACGATGTACGTTTTATCTTCTGTATTTTACTCTTCATCTGTGGACGAAACATTTCGAGCGGCGGCCTATGTTGCAGATTATGACGGCAGAGGCGGCCGAGTAGTTTTAAACAACGCCCTAACATCCTTAGCATTTTTCATATCGTTTTGGGATATCAAGCAGAAGCCAAGATCGAATATAATGTCTTGGTTTATATTTACAATGTGCTGCCTGTCAGTTTATCTTTCTTTCTCTAGATATTATCAATTATGCCTTATTGCAACTTGCATAGTCTATTTAATTAGCAGAAGTTTACGCATTACCGGCTCAATATTAATTTTCTTATTTCTTTTTACTTCCGTATACGTTATATTACAAGTGACTTCATATGGCAATCCTTTCACTTTCATTGCAGACGATCGCTCGCTGGCAGCAAGAGCTGAGTCTTTTGAGGCCGTAAGGCCTATCCTACATGAGCACTTCCTCTGGGGCGTCGGGCTTGCCAACACGCCCCTGGCCGACACTCTGCTGGTTAAGCTGAGCACGTTCTTCTGGACGGACCTCGGCTTTGCCGGAGTGCTATATGTCGGAGGAATTATAGGCCTCATTATCTTCCAATGCATGTCGCTCACCTGCTTGTTGTCGCCGCGGCTCCTGCAGCGCGCGCAACTTTCACCAGAGCTGTATGGAGGTATATGCTTGGCTGGGATGTGCACAGCGATCTATGGCATCATCGCGCCTACGCTGTGGTACAACGGTCTTGAAGTCTTCATCTTCGTTCTGGGGGCAATGTGCGCGCGGCGACAGTCGAGCACACCGGAAAACGCATTCGAAATGCCCGGCGCTCCGGCGCCCACCGGCGGAGAAGACTAGCATGCCCCAGATGAAGCGCAGATCGGTTCTAGGTGGGTTGGCTACCCTGCCTCTGCTGAACGCACTCCCAGCCTGTGCAAGAAACTCAGGCATCCAGGGTGCCGGCATTCTGGCGGGAGCGGGCATCAACGTCCATCATCCGATGGGATGGCCCTTGATGTCACACGGTGCGTACATCTGGCCGCCCTTCATCGGAGACCACTACCAAACACCGGCAGCGACCGTCGCGGCCCTCAAATCGGCAGGGTTCGCCTGGATACGCTTCCAGATGGACGTCGCCATCCTGCTTGCCAGCGACAACGACAGAAGGCGTTATCTTCTCGATCTCGCCCTGCAGCGTACCCGACCGTTTCTCGATGCCGGCCTCAAGGTCGTCTATGATATGCAGACCAACTCGAGCAATCCTATCTATGGTGTCGACCGAATCTTCGAGGACCCTGGCATTTTTGCGACGTTGGTAGGACTAGTCGGACAAGTCGCCGCCGCTATGAGACGCTTCCCGATAGACCAGGTAGCATTCGAACTCATCAACGAACCTTCGTTGCGTGGCAGGGCAGGCGTTGCCAAGTGGCAGGGAATGGCCGAAGTATTACATCAATCGGCGCGGCAGCAGGCAGAACGGCTCCCGCTTGTTGTGACAAGCTGCAACTATAGTGGGTTTTCGGAACTGGCGATGCTTGATCCCACCCCATTTCAGGGAAGTAACGTCCTATATACATTTCATTATTACGAACCCCACATCTTCACTCACCAAGGTATCGACATTCCGATCGATGCCGCCAGCAGAGTAAAAGACCTGCAGTGGCCGCCAGTTGCGACGGATAAGGCTAGGCTGATCAAGCAATTTCCCCAACGAAACTTCGTTTCGCGCGCACTTGGCGAGAAGGGCGGACACGACCAAGCGCTGGCCTTTCTGCTTGATCAATACTTCAACGGTGACGAGGGCCTAGCCAAGCCCGCGCAAGACTTCTCGGTAGTAGCACAATGGGCGGACCGGCATGGCATCCCACGGGAGAGGGTTTTCCTGGGAGAGTTTGGTGCCCGTGCCGCCGGCGACGACCCTGACCATCGCGCCTCTAGACTGGCTTACATCCAGCAGGTTCGCAAGGCGGCAGAGGCATCTCGCTTTCCATGGGCCTACTTCGATCTACGCGGCGGAGGTAACTGGCACCTGCTGGCAGATGGCACCGACGCCGACTTGGACAAGGGCGTTCTTCAAGCATTGGGCCTCAAAGCCTGACATCCGGCAGCGGCGGCCTGAATTAAGTTTTTCTGCGTGGTCTTCCCCGACCAGAGTCAACCCGGTATTCTTCGGCTTGCCCATTGCCATGAGGAGTTACGACTTTAGTGTCCCGAACAACTGCCGTGGTTCTGAACTGGCGCACGCCAGATGACACTATACGCTGTGTCGAGAGCCTGATGGCCTTGGACATGGACCTCGGCATCGTGGTCATCGATAATGCGTCCGGCGATGGATCGCTGGAGAAGATGGCAGCGGTACTCGCCGCCTCTTGTCATGGAAGCGGTTACCAATTCTGCACCGCTCCGCCGCAACAAGCAGGGGGAGATGATCTGGCGCGCAGGCTCTATGTGCTGGGTTCAGGCCGCAACGGCGGCTATGCTTTCGGCAACAACTTCGGGGCCAGGGTTGCCCTTTCTGACTCTGGCTGCGAATTCGTCTGGATCCTGAACAGCGACACCATCGTTCCGCAACCGGGCACACTGGAAGCGCTGCTCCGCAAGATGGACAGCAATCCCGATATCGGAATTTGCGGATCCACGGTCGTCTACATGGAAAATCCTGACACTGTGCAGACGTTCGGCGGAGGCTGCTTCGACCCTCTATGGGGACGTTCCACACAATACGGACAAGGCATGGCTTTGCCGTCACAAATCGATGAACGAGGCATAGAGGCAAAGCTTTGCTATATCAATGGAGCCTGCGCCTTTGTCAGGCGATCCTACTTCGAACGTGTGGGCTTCATGGATGAAGGTTATTTCCTATATTACGAGGAGATTGACTGGGCTTTTGCCGGCCGAGCCAAATTTCGGATAGGATACTGTGCCGAATCTATCGTTTATCACTCGGTGGGTGGATCGATCGGCACCCGGGATGCAGGCGATCGCTCACAGCTGTCGACCTTCTATCTCACCAAAAGCCGAATGCGCTTTTTACGGCGCTTCTCCCCACGGTCGTTGCCATTCGCGGTCATGGATCTGATCAGAGAAATCATCCACAATGTCAGAAGAAATCGTTGGAGAAGCGCCAAGACAATGCTGCTGGCGTTATTTAGTGTAGAGAATAGCTTTTCACGTTTGAGGTCAGCATGACACCTAATCCTCTCAGCGGGAAGCCAGTTCTTCCCAGGCCGCCCTTAGTAAAGCTAGAGGGAATCCAGATAATTAGGGCGCTGGCGGCAAATCTGGTCGTTGTCGATCATTCGCTGCTTACCACCAAGACGGCTTATCCTGAGCTCGCATGGATCATGGGCGCTGTCGGCGTATGGCTGTTTTTTGTGGTCAGTGGCCTCATCATGCAGCATACGACCGCACACGAAGTACGCGGTGCTGAATCTGCCCGTCTCTTCCTGGTTAGGCGCCTCGTCCGCATTGTCCCGCTTTATTGGCTGTTTACTTTCGTCTTTATCACTCAAGCCTTCCTGCATGGAAATTATTTTAAGCTAGAATGGATAGTAAAATCTCTGCTGTTCATTCCTTATACAGATGCTGAGAACCAGCTTCATCCCATTGTCCAACAGGGTTGGACGCTAAATTATGAGATGCTGTTCTACCTGATTTTTGCCGGCAGCCTATTGTTACCCAAGCGTATCGGCCTGCTCTTCATAGCCGCAGCACTGATCATCTTAAGCGCTGGCACTTTCCTGTCGCTACCGGTGCCTTTCGGCGCCTGGACAGACCCGGTCGTTCTGCTGTTCGGCGTCGGGATCGTCTTGTCGATAATCCGCCCCGCCATCACGGTGCCCGAAGGCATCAGCGGACACCTTGTAACTTTGGCCTGCCTGGGAACGGTAGTGACGGTCATTCTGTTATGGCTGGCGCCAACTTACCCACCGTCGTTGACCGCCCATGTTCTAGCTTGGCTTGCCTGCGCCACCACCATCCTTGTGGCCGCGAGCGCTCGCATCAAGCGTTCCTCGTTCAACCAGTTTCTCGCGTTGCTCGGCAACGCCTCATACAGCACTTATCTGTGCCACAACATCGTCATCAATCCGGTTTACAAGCTGGTCGGCGGAAAACTGGGGCCAGCCCTATCCATACCCGTGATGGTGATTGGCGCCAACATCGTCGGCATAATGCTTTACCGCTTCTTCGAAACGCCGTTGAACAAAGTCTTGCGGAGTCTGACAAGCGCGAAGCACAAGATGGCGCCACAAGTAGTTCAGACGGTCTAACTCGGAATCCACCGCCGATCACGACAAAGGACTACTCACAGCCTGATTGTGGCCAAAGTCTGCACCTAACGACAGCGCCTTGGTGAAGCTGTCGAGCAACAAGGTGTTTGAATAGCCGCTCAAATGGTCGCCATCAAAGAACAAGGGCCGGCCATCCCTAGCGGCATCGCAGCTCGCAGCCGGCGGACATAGGACCGGAAACGGATCCCAGATTATCACTTGTCCTGGTGAGCCCAGCGACCTGAGGGCGGCAACCACCGGTTGCCGATAAGCAAGCATTTTGGTGCGAGGCACACTCAATCCCGCCGAGCAAATCGGATTCTCCCGATTGAACCAATCTGAGCAGCGATAAGGCGGAGCCTGAAATACGGGTTTGGGAAGGTCGACGATGACTGTCAGACCTGCTTGACCTAACGTACGGATCAAGGATTTCGCCTCATCCATGCCTGGCATCTCACGCGCCCGCAGATAGGTTGTAAGGTCAGCGGTTTGCTTCTCGTCCAGACCAAACTGGTCGCTCAGTCGGGGAACTCGCAAAGACGCCAGAAAAACCGTGCTGTGGGGTGGAGACGTTGTGGTCAGCTGCTCCAGAACTGTCTTCTTGAAGGCGGTGCAAGCGACGGATTGCGCACTCGAATCCTCAAACACCGGGGCCCATGGACAACCGCCCATGGCGAAGATGTCTATGCGCACACCGGTTTGAGCCGCATAGAGCTGGAGCATACGATGATAGGCATCTGCATGGGAATCGCCAACGACGTAAAGCCGGCCTGCTGGCGCTCGGCGCCGGCAATCATGCGGGATCAGGGCCGTATGGCCCGCTCCGGCATTCTGGACTTCCACACGGCAATTTCCTGTATCCGGATCATCCGTGATGAAATCCGGGTACCAGTCCCGATGATGCCGCTGAACCGTCGTGAAGCTGAAGACAGCAGGGAAAGCGTGTACGCCAATCGCGAACATCACTCCAAGGACTGACGTCACCAAACCGGCACCGACAGTTCGCCTGTTGCTCAACGTCCCGACAAGGCGGCTTTTATGGAAACTCTGCTCGACAAAGCGATAAGACAAAAAAGCCAACAACGCGGTCAGCGCTAAGGCAATGATATACGTCTGCGGCGTGTTCAGGCCACAGGTCCATCGCATGAGTGTATAGACCGGCCAATGCCAGAGATAGAGCGAATATGAGAGCAAACCGACAAAGACGAAAGGACGTGAGGCAAGCATCCTGAGGATAATGCTCGAAGATTCCGATGCGCTCAGGAAGATCAGGATTGCTGAGCCGAGCACCACCGGAATAGCCCACGGAAACGGGAATGCATCCTCTCGAGCAAAACACAGACTTACGACGATCAGAAGCATGCCGATGAGCGCGAGGCCTTCCGAAACTGCTTTTCGCGGCGCGGCGAACCGTTGATAGGAGAGTGCGAGCGCAGATCCGGTTCCTAGCTCCCAGAAACGGCTCGGAAGCATGTAATAAGCCACCGATGGTTGGATTCGAGATACGAATGCGCAGTAGATCAACGAAAACAGCGCCATAGCGGACACGGCCAAGCTCACCCTCAACGAACCCCTTTCTCCCATAATTTTGGAAAAAGAGAACAATAACAATGGAAATAGGAGGTAGAACTGCTCCTCTACCGCTAGACTCCAAGTGTGTGTGAACGGGTTATAGGCCGATCGTGTCGCAAAATAGCCATCGTCTTGGAAAGCGAGAACAAAGTTACTCGCTCCCACGAAGGCGGCTCGACCTGTCTTTTGCATCGTCTGACTGAGCCAGGCCGAAGGTACCACGGCCTCGCTGATAAGAACGGTGATGGCAAGGCACACAAATAATGCAGGTACAATACGCCGGAATCGGCGGCTATAGAATGCGGAAAGAAACGATAAAATAGGTTGATCGAGATCTCGGAGCATTGATCGAGTGACGACAAAGCCCGAAATAACAAAGAAAGCATCTACACCGATGAATCCACCAGGCATTGCGGCGGGCAGAAGGTGGAAGATCATGACAGTCACGACAGCGATCGCACGCAAGCCGTCGACAGATGGAAAGTATTTTCCAGGACCAGTGTGACGGGCCAACATCAGATCTCCCAGAAGCTCAAATGTTGCATGCGAGCTGCCCCACCATGGCACATCTACGCAGGCCGGAGCGGCGGCGAATGGCTAGTTGCAGCAGCCATGGAATTGTGACGGAAGGATGTCCCGATACGCGTCGTAATATCCAGCAAGCCGTGTAGTCGGTTGAATCCAGCTTCACTCAGCAAGCTTAGCGCGCTCGAGCAGGGGCACCCACCAGTCCTCGCGTGTGAGATACCAGCCCAGCGTCTCGGCAAATCCCTGAGGGAAATCACGGAGCGGGGCGTAGTCCAGTTCGGTGCGCGCCTTCGTTTCGTCAATAGCGTAGCGTCGATCGTGTCCCTTGCGATCGGTGACAAAGGTCTTGAGTTCCAAGCTGCTCCGTCCTTGGCCGGCAGGCGCGTCGGGGAAGCGTCTTGCTAGGCTTGGGTCGGCCGCGAATGCGTTGTCCACGGCCTGGCAGATCTCTTCAATCACCCGCATGTTTGGCAGTTCCTGCCCACCGCCGATATTATAAACCTCGCCCGGCTTGCCCTTACGCAGACATGCCTCGATGCCCCGACAGTGATCCTCCACGTGGAGCCAGTCGCGCACGTTCATGCCGTCGCCGTAGATCGGTAGCGGCTTCCCGCTGAGCGCATTGAGCGTGAACAGAGGGATCAACTTCTCGGGAAACTGAAACGGCCCATAGTTGTTCGAGCAGTTGCTCGCAGTCGTCTCCAGCCCATAAGTATGATGGTAGGCGCGCACCAGGTGATCGCTACCGGCCTTCGAGGCCGAGTAGGGCGAGTTAGGTGCGTAGGGGGTGGTCTCGCTGAAGGCGGGATCGTTCGGGCCTAGCGAGCCATAAACCTCATCAGTGGACACGTGGTGAAACCGGTGCGGCTTGCCGCTGCCTTCGTCGAGCCATGCCTTCTTGGCGGCCTTGAGCAGGCTATGGGTGCCGATCACGTTGGTAGTGACGAAGGCGTCGGGGCCGGTGATCGAGCGATCAACGTGGCTTTCGGCCGCGAAGTGAACGATCGTGTCGATCTCGTGATCGGCGATCAGTGACGAGACTAGGTCGGTGTCGCAGATGTCGCCTTCGACAAGCAACACATCGTCCAGCCCATCAAGATTATGGCGATTGCCCGCATAAGTGAGCAGGTCCAGAACGACGATCCGATCGTCAGGCGCCACCTTGCGGTGATAGTGGACGAAGTTGGCGCCGATGAATCCGGCGCCTCCTGTGACGATCAGGTTAGCCATGGATCTTGATCTCAGCCATCATCTTGCGAAGGTTCTCGCGCCAGTGGGGGGTCGGTCCGCCGAGAACCGCGAAGGTCGAGGTCTTGTCGAGCACCGAGTAATGCGGACGCTGTGCCGGCGTCGGGTATTCCGAAGCGTTGATCGGGATCACCGGCACAGCCTTGTCCAGCAGACCTGCAGCCAGGGCCTCTTCCTGGATCGCCACAGCAAAATCATACCAGCTGCAGGCACCGGCATCGGTGTAGTGGTAAACGCCCTTGGTGCCCTTTGCCGCCATCGTCCATAATGCGGCTGCAAGGCCTGGCGCATAAGTCGGGGTGCCGATCTGGTCGGCGACCACGCGCACTTCGGGCCGTTCGGCCATGAGGCGCAGCATGGTACGGACGAAATTGCCGCCATTGGGGGCATAGACCCAGGCCGTACGTACGATGAGGGCATCTTCGCCTGCAGCCTCTTCCCCTGCTAGCTTGGTGCGCCCGTAGGCACCGATCGGTGCCGTAGGCGCATCAGGCGTATAGGGTACGCCGGAGCGTCCATCGAACACGAAATCAGTCGAGACATGCACGAACCGTGCTTCGATCCTGCGAGCCGCGTCAGCAAGATAGCCTACTGCAGTGGCATTCACCGCGAGCGCAGCTTCTTCCTCGCTCTCAGCCTTGTCCACCGCCGTGTACGCAGCCGCATTGAATACGATATCGGGCTGGATTTTGCTCACGACCGCCGCGATCGCTCCGGCATCGGTGATGTCGAGCGTGTCGATGTCATGGCTGACGATGCTCGCCTCGGCCGGCGCCGTGCGCGACAGGCCCTTGCCGAGCTGGCCGTTGCCGCCAACGATCAGGACCTTCATACGAAAGCCTCGATTTCGTGCAACGGCTTACCGACCTTGTCCTTGGCGGAAAGCTGCGGCTCGATACCTTCTAGCGGCCATTCGATACCGACCGCAGGATCGTTCCACATCAAGGAATGCTCATTGGCCGGATCATAGGAAGCCGTGCACTTGTAGAGAAAGTCGGTGCCGTCCTCCAGGCTGACGAAGCCATGCGCGAAGCCCGGCGGAACCCAGAACATCCGCTTGTTCTCGGCCGATAACTCCACCCCGACCCAACGACCGTAAGTGGGCGAACCGGCACGAAGGTCCACCGCTACGTCCCAGGCACGCCCCGCGACGACCCGGACGAGCTTTCCTTGGGGATTAGGCTGCTGGTAGTGCAGACCGCGCAGAACGCCACGTGCGGAACGGCTGTGGTTGTCCTGCACGAAATCCAGATCCAGGCCGAGCTGCGCAAAGGTGCGCCGGTTCCAGCTCTCCAGGAAGAAGCCGCGCTCGTCTCCGAAGACCCGCGGCTCGACGATCAGCAAACCCTCGATTTCGGTCGGGATCAATTCCATGTCGAGATCCCGCTTTCGAGCACAGCCTCACGGTTCTTGAGCAGATTAAGCAAATAGGCGCCATAACCGCTCTTCACCAACGGAGCGGCAATCGCTTCCAGCTGCGCATCGTCTATGAAACCATTGCGCCAAGCGATCTCCTCGGGGCAGGCAATCTTCAATCCCTGCCGCTCCTCGATGATCCTCACATAGTTGCCCGCGTCGAGCAGCGAGCCATGTGTGCCGGTGTCGAGCCAGGCGTAACCGCGACCCATGATCTCCACGGAAAGCTGCCCGCGTTCCAGGTAGAGCCGGTTCAGGTCGGTGATCTCGAGCTCGCCCCGGTGGCTGGGTTTCAGATCAGCGGCAAGATCGACCACTTGCCCATCGTAGAAATAGAGGCCGGTGACAGCGTAGTTGGACTTGGGATGATCCGGCTTCTCCTCGATGGTCTCCGCGCGTCCCTGGGCATCGAATGACACCACGCCATAAGCCTTGGGATCGTTAACGTAGTAGCCGAACACGGTGGCACCGCTCTCCCGCGCATCAGCACTACCGAGAAGCTGGGGCAGCCCATGACCGTAGAAGATGTTATCGCCAAGGATCAGTGCGGAAGGCCGGCGGCCAACGAAATCGGCGCCGATGTGAAAGGCTTGGGCAAGCCCCGCCGGCTCGGGCTGCACGGCATACTGCAACTCGATGCCGAAGCTGCTTCCATCGCCCAGCACGGCCTGAAAGGCAGCTTGGTCATGAGGGGTCGTAATGATCAGAACTTCTTTGATGCCGGCCAGCATGAGCACGGACAGGGGATAATAGATCATCGGCTTGTCGAACACAGGCATGAGCTGCTTCGACACACCCCTTGTTAAGGGATAAAGCCGGGTTCCTGAACCACCGGCAAGTATTATGCCCCTGCGCATGCTGATATTCCCCAATTCTTAAACGGAATAATATCCGCGATACCACTCCACAAACCGTGCCACGCCCTCGCCCACGCCCGTCTTCGGCGCATAGCCAGTCAGCGTCTTGAGCAGTTCGGCATCGGCCCAAGTCGCGGGCACGTCACCCGCCTGCATCGGCATGAGGTTGCGCTCGGCCTTGCGGCCTGTTGCATCCTCGATCGCTTCGATGAAGTCGGTGAGTTGCACCGCATTCGAGTTGCCGATGTTGACCACGCGCCACGGTGCCACCGGTGAGAGGCTGTCGCCTTCAGGCACGCCTTCGCCTTCAGCCGGGCGCACGGGCGGCACATCGATCAGCAGGCGGATCGCCTCGACGAGGTCCTCGATGTATGTGAAGTCGCGCTTCATGTCGCCGTAGTTGTAGACGTCGATCGGGCGGCCCTCGATGATCGCCTTGGTGAACTTGAACAACGCCATGTCCGGGCGGCCCCAGGGCCCATAGACCGTGAAGAAGCGGAACATCGTGACCGGCAGGCCGAACAAGTGCGCGTAGCTGTGCGCCATGTTCTCCGTCGCCTTCTTGGTGGCGGCGTAGAACGACATCTGGTGGTCGGCCTTGTCGGTCTCGCGATACGGCATCTCGGTGTTCGCGCCGAAGGCCGAGGACGTGGAAGCCAGCAGCATGTGCTGCGGGGCGTGGGCGCGGGCGGCTTCGAGCAGCTCGAAAGTGCCCACAATGTTGCTTTCCAGATACGAGCGCGGGTTCTCGATCGAGTAGCGCACGCCGGCCTGGGCGGCGAGGTGGACTACCACGTCGGGCTGCTCGGTCGCGAACAGCTCCATCAGCAGGCCCGGCGTCTCGACATAGTCCTCGATCGCCCGGAAGTGCTCGGACTGCAGCAGCCTGGCCTGGCGCCGCTGCTTGAGCGTGACCTCGTAGTAGTCGGTCATGGCATCGAGGCCGATGACCTTGAACCCGTCGCGCAGCAGGCGCTCGCAGACGAAGGAGCCGATGAAGCCGGCCGAGCCGGTGACAAGAGCGGTGCGCATCGAGCTCAATCCGATCCGAACAGGTCGCGGGTGAAGACCTTGTCCTTCGCGTCTGCGATCTCGTCGGTCATGCGATTGGCGATAATGACGTCGCACTCCTGCTTGAAGGCCTCAAGGTCGCGCACGACTTGCGAGCCGAAGAAGCTCTCCTGGCTCATCGCCGGCTCGTAGATCACCACCTCGATACCCTTGGCCTTGACCCGCTTCATGATGCCCTGAATCGAGGACTGGCGGAAGTTGTCCGAACCGGCCTTCATCACGAGGCGGAACACGCCGACTTTGGCGGGATTCTTGGCGATGATCTGGTCGGCCAGGAAGTCTTTGCGGGTGCGGTTGGCATCGACGATCGCGCGGATCAGGTTCTGCGGCACCTCGGAATAGTTCGCCAGCAGCTGCTTGGTGTCCTTGGGCAGGCAGTAGCCGCCGTAGCCGAAGCTGGGATTATTGTAGTGCGGCCCGATCCGCGGGTCGAGCCCGACGCCGACGATGATCTGGCGCGAATCCATGCCGTGGGCGATCGCGTAGCTGTCGAGCTCGTTGAAGAAGGCGACCCGCATCGCAAGGTAGGTATTGGCGAACAGCTTGATCGCCTCGGCCTCGTTCGGATCGGTGAAGAGGATCTCGACGTCGTTCTTCTCAGCGCCTTCCAGCAGCAGGTTCGCGAAGATGCGCGCCCGCTCTGACCGCTCGCCGACAATGATGCGCGAGGGGTAGAGATTGTCGTAGAGCGCCCGGCCTTCCCGCAGGAACTCGGGGCTGAAGATCACCTGGGTCGTGCCAAGCCGCTTGCGCACGTCCTCGACGAAGCCGACCGGGATCGTCGACTTGATGACGATCGTGACCTTGGAGCCGGCATCGAGCGCGGTCTGAATCACCGCCTCGACCGAGGAAGTGTCGAACTTGTTGGTATCGACATCGTAGTTGGTGGGCGTGGCGACGATGACGTAGTCGGCGCCTTCGAGCGCTTCTCTGGCATCGAGCGTGGCCGTGAGATTCAGCGGCCGGGTGGCGAGGAACTCCTCCAGCTCGGCATCGACGATCGGGGACTTGCGCGCATTGAGCATCTCGACCCGCTCGGCCGTGATGTCGACGGCGGCGACCTCGTTATGCTGCGCCAGAAGCACGGCATTGGAAAGCCCGACATAACCCAAGCCGAAAACGGCGATCTTCATTCCGTCACACCCCACAGCGCTTCACGGCGACATCACCGGATCACTCTCCAGTTATGCTGCAACTGCACAATGGGGTCTATAAGAGGTTATGCTTGGGTAGAACAGGGCCTATTTGTTTACGGCATCGGCGACTTGGTCGGCGACGCGTTGCGCTTGCTCGGCAACCGCCCGCTTGGGCAACACTCCGTCCAATTCCGCCTCTCGCGCGTTGAAGCTGTTCCACGTGAAGGGACACTGATGACCATGCCGGCCCGGGCCAACCGCCAGGCGGTCCTGGAGACCAATCGCACGCGCAAAATGGCGCGTTCCGCGCACGCCTACGTGCGCGGCAATACGGCTCTCTTCTATGAATGGCTGGCCGCCTCACCGGTGGCGCGGCGGGTGCCCAAGGGCCCGTCCATATGGATCTGCGGCGATGCCCACCTCGGCAACCTGGGTCCGTTGGTAGCGGGAGACGGGCGCGTCGAGATCCAGATCCGCGATCTCGATCAGGCGGTGATCGGCAATCCGGCACACGATCTCATCCGGCTCGGCCTCTCGCGACGGCGGCGCGCGGGTCGGACCTGCCCGGAGTGACCACCGCACACATGATCGAGCAGGTGGTGGAGGGCTATGCCGCCGCGATTGCGGACCCGCTGGGCGGCGATCCCGGCGTGCAGCCCGAGGTGGTCCGCAGCGTCCGCCGCCGGGCGCTGGGACGCCGCTGGAAGCACCTAGCCAAGGAACGGCTCGATGCGGTCGA
>Ga0070665_100001443_pt1 | contig 27875 bp, 24 predicted proteins | sample KBSS13metaG_FD_65862 | JGI IMG/M metagenome (GOLD analysis project Ga0070665, IMG submission 65862) | Switchgrass rhizosphere microbial communities from Kellogg Biological Station, Michigan, USA - KBS S1-3 metaG | ecosystem: Host-associated > Plants > Roots > Rhizosphere > Soil ... | reverse complement strand
CCCGGCGGCGCGCCCGCCTGTTGAGCCGGCGGAGGTTGGCCTCCTGTCGAGTTTGGTGGCGGTGATTGCGACGCCGGAGCCTGCAGTGGAGGCTGTCCCTGCGACTGCTCTTGCGGCGGAGGTGGTTGGGCCTGGCCTTGCGCCGGAGGTTGGCCCTGCGACTGCCCCTGCCCACCGCCATTGCCTCGACCACCGCCGCCACCACCACCGGTGCCCCCACCCCCTCCGCCACCCCCCTCCGGCGGCTGCTGTAGCTCATCAATCTTCCGCTGCACAAACGCCCTGTTATACCGGCTATCCGCGTCATTCCGCCGCAACTGCAACGCCGTGTCATACGCCTTGACCGCCGCAGTCCACTGTTTTAGCGCCTCCTGCGGCGCGGACTTCTCGACCTGCTGCCCAGCGCGATACAACGCATTGCCCAGGTTGTAGTAAGCATCCTCCTGGTCCGCCAAACGCTTCGCATCACTCGCCGGCGCGGTCTTGATCGACTGTTGGAAGGCCTCCGTCGCCCGCGAAAACTGCCCAGCCCGGTACGCAGAGGTCCCCTTGTTATATTCCACGAGCGGCGCCCTGGCATCCGGCATAGCGGGAACAGCAGCCGCAGCAGCGCCAGTTTGATCGGCACTCTCAGACCGCGTCGACCCGATCAGCAGCCCCAACATGCCGGCAGCCACGGCAACAACGCGAGCCCCCACCCGCGCAGCCGCTCGTGGCGCGTCGCGTCCCGCGTCGCGCCGTTGGCGCTTCTCCGGATTCCCTCCGCTGCCCTCCGGTCGCCGCCGCCCCGAGCGCCGCGTCCCCACGACCAGGCTACCCAACAAAGTCACCACCGACGCGGCCAACGGCCATTGATAGCGCTCCGTGTAAACCTTCTGCTGCCGGTAAATCAGATCATGCCGGGATACCGCACTGAACACCGTTTGCAAAAACGCATCGAAATTCTCACCCTGGCCCGCCAGATGGACGTAGGCACCCCCCGTCGCAGAGGCGATAGCCTTCAGTCCACCTTCGTCGAGCCGAGATTTGACCAACCCACCTTTCTCATCCTTGACGAAACCGCCCCCCAGGTCCGCCGGCAGAGGAATGAGCTCACCCTCCGCCGACCCCATCCCGACCGTGTAGATCTTCACGCCGTCCTGCTGTGCTGCCGCTTGGGCCGCGTTCAGAGCGTCGCCTTCGAGATTCTCGCCATCCGTAACCAATATGAGGATGCGGTCGCTTCCCGGACGCAGACGAAATGCCCCGCGCGCCGCGAGAATCGCGCTCGGGATGTTGGTGCCACCCAGCGCAATAGTGTGAATATCGATTGCATCCAACGACTGGTGGAAGGCGCCATAGTCGAGTGTCAGCGGACACACGAGGAAGGCGCTCCCCGCGAAGGCAACGATGCCGATCCCGTCGCCCTCCAACTGCCGCGCCATGTCATCGATCGCAAGCTTGGCGCGTGTCAGTCGGTTGGGTTTGACGTCCGCAGTCAACATGCTGCGCGACGTATCGATCGCGAACACGACCTCGTTGCCCCGACGGCTGATCTGCTCCCAGTGATAACCGATCTCGGGGCCGGCGAGAGCCGCGAAAAGAAGCAGCAGTGAGGCCAGGAAAAGGCCGCGCTGCACGAACCGCCCGACAACGGATACCGACCCGGTCAGCTTCAGCCGCAGATGCGGCGCGACGAATTTGGCGAGCGCCGCGCGCTGCCAAGCGTCATGGCGGTGCCAGACCACGATGAGCACGATGCCCGTCAGCAGACCGACCACCAACCAGTAGGGATCGCTGAACCTCACGGTAGCCTGCGAAACCTCGTTTGCTGTAAAAGCAAGCCAAGCCCCAGTAAGCCCAGCGGGGGATACAAGGCCCACCGGTAGAGCTCTTCCACGTGCTCGAACCTCTGCACACTCTGCGCGGAGGTTTCATAGCGATTGATCTGCTCATAGATCTTCTGCAGCGAATCGGTATCGGTCGCGCGATAGAACCGGCCGCCGGTCTCATTCGCCACCGCCTGCAGCGTCTTCTCATCGACATCCACAATCATCGTGACCACGTGAATCTTGCCTTTCTCGTCCCTGACTGGAATGGGAGCCTTACCCCGTACGCCGACCCCGATGGTGTAGACCTTCACGCCCAGTGCTCGGGCCGCCTCCGCCGCGGCAAGTGGCGATATTTTCCCACTGTTGTTGACGCCGTCCGTCAGGAGAATCACTACCTTGGACTTTGCCGCTGTCGTTCGCAGGTGATTCACGCCTGCCGCGATGGCCGAGCCGATCGCAGTACCATCGTCTGCGATGCCAACGTTGACTCGCTCGAGATTCTGGAGCAGCCAGTCATGATCCAGGGTGAGTGGACTCACTATATAAGGTGACGCCGCGAACGCGATGAGACCGATGCGGTCATTGGGACGCTCGTCAATGAATTGCGCGACGACTGCCTTGACCACGGCGATGCGATTGACGCGCTGATCACCAACCGAGAAATCGAGCGCCTGCATCGAGCCCGAGACATCGAGTCCGAGCACGATATCGATGCCATTCACGGTTACTTCGGTGCGACTATGAGTCCGCTGGGGCCGGGCCAACCCGACAATCATGAGAGCCGCCGCCAGGATCGGCAGCAACCCCACGATCCAACCTATTCGGCTCCGAGTGCGGCGAGCAACGTCTCGCGCGAGACTGATATCCGAGTATTCAACCGCGGCAACCGGCCCTCGACGGCCCCTCCAAAGGATCACGAGCGGCAACAGCGTCAACGCCCAAAGCCACAGAGGGTGCAGAAACCGGATCATGCGCTGGCCGGCCCGGCAGCGGCGGTCTCTAATACAAACCCGCGGGCGCTCTGAAACAGGGCTTCCATATCCGTCACCGCCAGCGACGCTCCGGCGAACTTGACGAAGTCGCACTGCTGCAGGAATCCTTCGAGCAGCGACCGGTGACGCGCGAGTGTTTCATTGGAGCTCTGCAGCAGCAGACCTTGCAAGAACTCCTCCGTCGTCCGCTGTGTCGCGACCACGTCGAAACGCTTCTCGACGTAGTTTCGGATGACTTCAGATGCAGCGATGCCGAATTCCCGTGCCGTGGCGGGTTGCATGAGCGGTCGGGTACCGTCCAGGCGCTCGAGAGTCTCCTCGGACAAGGTGAGACTCCGCGGCCGGGCTCCACGATTGCGCCGGCGCCGGAGCGCATAAACAACGAGCAAAGCGGCTAGGAGGATCCCTACGAGCACCGCGTAAACGACCCAGGACCCGGCCGCCACCGCTTTCGGCCCCCGAATGTCGCGGATATCCTCCTCCGCTACGGCCAAAGCCACCCTGGCCAGTAACGCGACCCTCGCAAAGCGGGGACCAGCCCAACGGACGCCCCCCGTCTTCATACCCGGGCGCGGCCACGCGATTTGAAGAATCGCTGCAGCGGAGGCATGTAGGGCAGATCGGTGCGGAGTTGTACGGTATCAACCCCCTCCGCCCGCAGATCGTTCCGCAGCCGCTGCGCGCGTTCCAATGAAAGCTCGTTGAAACGCTTCCGCACCGCCGCTCGCGCCGTGTTGAGCTCGACGATCTCGCCGGTCTCCGCATCCTCCAGCGCAATGATTCCAACGTTGGGAAGCTCCTTCTCGCGCGGATCTTCGATATGCAACGCGATCAAGTCGTGCCGACGATTGGTTTGGCGAACCGCTCGACGCAAGCCCGCGCGCGCCACGGCGAAATCGCCGCTCGTCTGGAAATCCGAAATCAGGAATACGATCGCGCGACGGTGCAACACGTGATTGACGACGTCGAGCGTCTTCACTGTATCGGTGCCGACGCCTTGCGGCTCGTGATAGAGAATGTCCCGTACGACGCGCAGCACGTGCCGGCGACCTTTCTTCGGCGGTAGATAGCGCTCGATCCGGTCCGTGTACAAAATCAAACCGACTTTGTCGCTGTTGCGAATGGCGGAGAAAGCCAACACGCTGGCCACCTCCGCGGCCAGGTCGCGCTTGGCCATTGCGCCCGACCCGAAGTTTCCCGAAGCGCTGATGTCCACCACGAGAAAAATCGTGAGCTCACGCTCCTCCGTGAACTTCTTGACGAACGCACGTCCCGCACGGGCCGTGACGTTCCAGTCGATCGTCCTGACTTCATCTCCCGGGCTGTACTCGCGGACTTCGTCGAAGTCCATTCCCCGGCCCTTGAACACAGAGTGGTAGGCGCCCGCCATGCTGTCATCGACCATGCGGCGCGTGCGGATCTCCAGCTCGCGCATGCTTTTGCGCATCGAGGGAGTCGATTTCTGCTCATCCGCCATCGCAACCACTCTGCCGACGACCTACGGCACCGGCAGCGTGTTCAAAATTTTCTCGATGATATTTTCCGCGGTGACATTCTCGGCCTCCGCCTCGTAAGTCACTGCCACCCGGTGGCGTAGCACGTCCATCGCAACTGACTTGACATCCTGTGGCGTGACGAAGTGCCGCCCGTTGATAAATGCCATGCCGCGCGCAGCCAGTGTGAGCGCGATAGTCGCACGCGGCGAAGCCCCTGTTTGAACGTAACCGTTCAAGTTGAGCCCCGCCGCGATGGGCGGCCGCGTCGCGTGCACGATATCGACGATGTAGTCCCGAACTTTCTCATCGACAAAAATCAGGTTCACGACATGACGGGCGTCGATGACCTGTGAGGCCTCCACCACCGAGCGCGGCGCGACCATGGGCTCGGTGGTCGCCATCGCATCCAGAATCGCCCGCTCCTCGGTTCGAGTCGGATAGCTGACCATGACCTTCATCATGAACCGATCGACCTGCGCCTCCGGAAGAGGGTAGGTCCCTTCCTGTTCCAGCGGATTCTGCGTCGCCAGCACCAGAAACGGCGCGGGCAACGGGTAGGTCTCATCACCGAGAGTGACCTGACGCTCCTGCATTGCCTCCAGGAGCGCGCTTTGCACCTTGGCCGGTGCGCGATTGATCTCGTCCGCCAGAACGAGGTTGCTGAAGATCGGGCCCTGCTTGGTCCGGAAAACCCCGTCCTGGGGGTTGTAGATCATGGTCCCGACGATGTCGGCGGGGAGCATGTCCGGCGTGAATTGCAGGCGTTTAAAATGTAACGAAATGCAACTGGCCAACGTCTTCAGGGTCAAGGTCTTCGCCAGTCCGGGTACTCCCTCCAGCAGCACGTGACCGTTGGTGAGCAGCGCGATCAACAACCGATCGAGCAGATGTGCCTGCCCGACGATGACTCGCCCCATCTGCGCCCGCAGCGGCCCGATCCAAGATGAATTTTCAGTAACCATCTCGCGCGAGGCGCGCAGCTCGGATCCCGGGGCAGCGTTCTGATTCATTTACCGCAAAGACCTACCTAGCGACGTTGGGTCGCTCGCTTAGTCTGCATGGACTGGGGATAGTTTCTTATAATTTTTTGAATTTTATAGCGAATTCGGGCGGCGGCCGGTGCGAGGACGAGCTGGCGGGCCGGTTGGGGCGAGTCGAAATCGGCCCAGCCGGGCGCCGCGGGTGTGACCGCCGCCCGCGCGGCGACGCGCCGGGGCCAACGCCACAGCGAGTGCGAGCTCTAAATAAAGTACTCGAACATCCGTTGGTCCCGCGGATGATTCCAATGCCCGATGTAGCGCGAGCACCAGCCGAACTCAGCGCCGAATTGCCACATCTGTTCGCGGCTGTAGAGAAACTTACCCCGCGGGTCCGAGTGCTCGGCGTTCGCTTGCGGTTTGTGTGTCTCGAAAAAGCTCGCGAAAAATCGCGTGCCCAGTTTTGCCACCGACCGAAGGTTGCGTAAACACAGCCGAATATCGCGGCCCGTCAGGTGCGCGAATAGGGACTGCGCGATGACGAAGTCAGGTTGCTTCGAGAAGCGCTCGAACTCGAATCGGTCCGACATCACGAGCTCGGGTGACTTCGCGGCGGCGACCTTCTGTCCAAGCTCCCTGTCAACACCCGCATCGATGAGCTTGCCGAGCACTTCGATGCCCAGGTAGTGACCCGTGTCCAGGTAGGCAATGAACCGAGCCCCGGCGCGCAAGGAGCCGCACGCCACGTCCAACAGGCGCACTTGCAGCACGGCCGCCCGTGATATCTGGTGACGAACACCAACTCCTCCGGTCCTGCCCCAAGCCAGGGCGGCTGTGACTAGCACCGCAGACTCCTGGTCAGCGCGCCAAGCTACAGGCGGCGGCAGCAACTACTGCACCTTCCCCTGCACGAGGCCGGGCTCACGTGCGCGAGCTGAAGGGGAGCGTCGGGTTGTAGTGTTGGTCTGAAAAGGCTGCAGCGATCCAACTCCTTGAGCTTGAGGGGCTCGAGCCGCGTAGGCAGCCGGAAGCAGGTCCCGGTCGTGAAAAAACAGGGCCCCGTCCTTGAATTAAATGAGCGCCGCCGCCTCAGGAACGCTCGAGCGACGCCCCGCCGGCGCGCTTCAGCCCAAACGAAATATGCATAGAGCCAAGAAGTCTAGCCCGGACATTGAGCTCGGGGCCGCGGGGACTATGCTCCCTCAGTTCCGCCAGGCTCGTTTCGGCCTGGGACGTGGCACTTCCACCTTATTTCTACGGATACCCCCCAAATTGGCTAGCTGGAAAGAACGCCTTGCGGATCGGATGCCTGCCGATCTCGCGCGCGAAATTGACCTTTACGAAGGCCAGATCGAGCTGAAAAAGGCCGGCAAAATCGAGGATAAGCTCTTTGCCGAGACCCGGCTGCGGCGCGGCTCTTACGGTCAGCGCTATGACAACGGCCAGCGTCACGACGGCCTTACCCAGCGGGCACTGCCGTTTCCGACCCCAGCCACCAAGGGACCGGAGACCGTGTGGGATGCGCCAGGCATGCAGCGCATCAAGATCCCGTTCGGCGGCTTGAACCCGGATCAGATGGACGTCCTTGCCGACGTGGCCGAGGAGTACTCCGACGCCATTTGTCATATTACGACCCGCCAGGACGTCCAGCTCCATTACATGCATATCGACGACGCGCCTGACGCCATGCGCCGGCTGGCGTCCGTGGGCATTACCACGCGCGAGGCTTGCGGTAACTCGGTCCGCAATGTCACCGCCTGCCCGCTGGCAGGTGTCTGCCGCGGTGAAGCTTTCGATACCACACCCTATGCAAAGGCGATGGCTTATCACCTGCTGGGTCACCCCGATACGCAGGACATGGGCCGGAAGTTCAAGGTGGCCTTCTCCGGCTGCAAAACCAGCAGCTGCGGCCTGACCAACATTCACGATCTCGGCTTCATCGCCAAGACCTGGCAGTCGGACGGTGCCACCCGCCGCGGCTTTGAAGTCGTGATCGGTGGCGGTCTCGGCGCCGTGCCGTATGACGCCAAGCTCTTCGACGCCACCGTGCCCGAAGAGGAGATCCTGCCTCTCGCGCAGGCGACCTGCCGCGTTTTCGCCCGCTTGGGCGAGAAGCGCAATCGCGGCCGTGCGCGCATGAAATTCCTCATCGAGAAGCTCGGACTTGAGGAGTTCCGTCGCCTCGTGCTCGAGGAGCGCAAGATTCTGCGCCCTGACCCGCGCTGGACCGGCTACCTCAAGGATGTCGAGCGCTACCGGGAGGCACCGGCAAAAGCCTCATCGACCCTGAATCTCGCTAATCTCGACCCGCAATTCGAGGCCTGGCGGGCCACTAACGTCTATCCCCAGAGCCAGGCTGGCTACGTCGTGGCCACCGTCACGCTGCCGCTCGGCGACATCACCTCGTGGCAGATGCGCCAGCTGGCCGACGTTGCCCGCAAGCTCGTCGGAGATACCGTCCGAACGACGGTCGAACAGAACCTGGTCCTTCGCTGGGTCTCTGAGGCCGATCTGCCGGCGTTGTACGCCGAGCTCAAACGGTTGAACCTAGCCCTTGGCGGCGCGAGCAAGATCGAGGACGTCGTTTCTTGCCCCGGCACTGACACGTGCAAGTTGGGTATCGCTGCCTCACGCGGACTCGCCGCCGAGTTGCACGAGCGATACGTGAAGCGGCAGAAGACCGAGGGGATCGATCCCTCTGTGCGCGACCTGCACATCAAGATGTCCGGCTGCTTCAATTCCTGCGGCCAGCATCATTTGGCCGACATCGGCTTCTACGGTGTCTCGCGCAAGATCGGCGGCGCGACTGTGCCGCACTTCCGCGTCCTCATGGGCGGTGAGTGGGAAAACAACGGGGCCACCTATGGCCTGACGATCGGCGCTGTGCCCTCCAAGCGCATCCCCGAGTTCATCGACCACGTGACCCAGAAGTATGTGGCCGACCGCAAGGAAGGGGAGCGCTTCAAGGACTACGTCAACCGCATCGGCAAAAAGGCGCTCAAGCAGATGGTCGACGCCTTCTCCGCGGTTCCGCCCTATGCCGTGGATCGCTCGCTCTATTCCGATTGGCGCGATCCGCGCGAATTCACCACCGCTGACATCACCACTGGTGAGTGCGCGGGCGAAGTCGTGCCCCAGATCGAGTTCGACCTGCAGGCGGCGGAGCAGCGCAACTTCGAGGCGCAGATCCACCTTGAGCAGAATGAGTTCCAGAAGGCCGACGAAGCGGCGTACCAGTCGATGCTCATTGCGGCCAAGGGCCTCGTGCGCACGCAGCTGTGGGACGTCACTGACGACCCCGAGCAGATCGTCAACGAGTTCAAGACGCGCTTCTACGATACCCAGTTGTTCCAGTCGCCTGACGCAGGCCAGTATGCCGGCGGTAAGTTCGCTCTTTATCTGATCAATCGTCACGCGGACAAGGCCCGGGTATTCGCGGCCGACCGGGCCCGTCACCTGGTGGAGGAGGCCCAGCTCTTCATCGAGGCGGCCTACGGCTACTACCAACGTATGAGTGAGCAGCGCGCCGCCCAGGCGAAGCCGAGCGTCGAGGTCGCCGAACCCGCCGAAGAAGCGACGGCTTGATGCGCATGGATCTCAACAAGTTCGGTATCAAGTTCTTCGCGCAGGACGCGGAGGCGTTCGACATTCTGAAGTTGATCCCCGTCTATCACCGGTGGATCCAACAGAACGCCCTGGAGGACCTGCTCATCGACGTGGCTGACTACAGCCACGTCCCGTCCGGTCCAGGTGTCATGCTCATCGCGCACGAAGGCAACTATGCGTTGGATGAGACGGGCCACGAGCGTGGCGTCGTCTACTACAGCAAGCACAAGCTCACCGGTGACCTGCCCGAGCGGTTCGCTCACGTGGCGCTTAGAGCCCTGAAGGCCGCCGAGCTCATGCGCGCGGACGCCGAGCTCGAAGGTGCGTTGCAGGTGCCCGGCAATCGGCTGCAGTTTTTCGCCAACGACCGCCTGGCTGCTCCCAACACTGACGAGGCTTACGCCGAGATCGCGCCGTCGCTCAAGATCTTCCTCGATCGACTTTACGCCGGCGCGCCGTACACCGTGACCCGCGAAGGCGACCCCAAGGAGCGGCTGTCAGTGCGGGTGCAAACCGACCGCGCCGTCGAGCTGAAAACCCTGCTGGGACGCTTGAGCTAACCCAACCGCCGACGATGTGGGGGCCGTGCTTCCACGCCCCCAACTCGTCGTCTTCGGCCCGGCAAAACTCCCGGGCCGCCTTCAGATGGCCACGGCGGCACATCGCTAGTAACGATGCGCCGTAACAACGATCATCGGCCACACCTTGTCGACCACGTTATCAACGACGGAAACGGTAGCTGGCCGCGATGATTGTGTGTGCGCTAGATTGCTCGCAAAGGCCGTCCATTGAGTTGCAGCGATAACAACAGCGGCGGCAAGACAAGCGATACGACTGGCGTTCATGAGAGACTCCGTTTGCTGAAAAGGGTATCGAGTTGACGGATGCCATGGTGCGCGTCCGGCGAAGACCCGCGATCAAAAGAATTGAAGGTCCGTTAAGCGCCGCTGAAACGATCGCCGGGCCTGGATCGGGGTATCATTCCGTCCCTCACTGGACGACTTCTGGAATGAGGCCGCGTGCCTAAACACGACATCTATCGGCGCAAGAAACCGTCCACCACAGCGCGCCCCACAGCCGGAGCCAAACGTGTCTCCGAGCCCGCCGCCAGGTCCGCGCCCAGAATCGAGCCGGCCGCGCCGAAGCCCTCTGCGAAGCGGGCCACCTCTAAGCCAGCCTATCGCCGCGCTCCGCTAGCAAGCCTACGAGTGTTCGTCGCGGTTGCCGAACACCAGAGCTTCACGCGCGGCGCCGCCGCTCTCGGCCTGACGACGAGCGCCACTAGCATGCAGGTGCAAGCCCTGGAGGAGTACTTGCGCGTACCGCTGTTCCGCCGTAACGGCCGCCATGTTGAGCTGACCGCGGAGGGAGCCGCGCTGCGGCCGAAAGTGGAGCAAGCGCTTGCCGACCTGGAGCGTGCGATCGACGACGCACGTGCTGACCGCGGGACGGGCCCATTACGGGTCACCACGTTGGCCTTCTTCCTGGCGCAGTGGCTGTTGCCGCGGCTACCCGGATTTACGGCGCAACATACCAACATCGACGTGCAAGTCCATACATCCGCCGACCTCGTCGATTTCGTGAAAGCGGGCATGGACGTCGGCATCCGTTTCGGTCAAGGGAACTGGCCGCGCTTACACTCGCAGAAGCTACTCGACGAATGGCTGGTTCCGGTGTGCACGCCCACGCTGTTGCAGCGTCACGGTCCCGTTGCCGAGGCGCGTGATCTGACGCAGTACAAGCTGCTCCACAGCCCTTACGAGCCATGGACCGCCTGGCTGTTGGAAAGAAATCCCGAAGAAGTCTGGCCGGCCGCCGGCCCTGTATTCGATGACGCGGTGGCGATTGTGCGCGCCGCCGAGGCGGGCCAGGGACTGGCGCTCTCGCGGTGGTGCCTGGTCGCTGACGAAGTCGCGATGGGCAGGCTCGCCGTAGCCGGCCGTGCCGTGCAATACACGAATTCCTATCACTTCATCTGTTCGCACGCCCATCTCGAGCTCGAGAAAGTAGCGGCTTTCCGGGATTGGCTGGTGGCCGAGTGCGCGCGTTTCCCTGCACCTCCAAGACCATGAAGCCCAAACTATCACGACGTGAATTCAGTGCTTTGGTGCCCGCTGTGAGCGCGGCACTCAAAGAGTCCGACGCCATCATCCTGCATTACCTGCATCGGGCCCGGGCAAGTCGCAAATCCGACGGCAGCGAAGTCACTATCGCGGACAAAAAAGCCGAGCGGATGCTGCGTGGCTTGCTCCGCGTGGCTTGGCCGGAGGATGCGGTAATGGGAGAGGAATACGGCGGGAAGGTCGCCCGCCAGGGCCGCTGCTGGTTGTTGGATCCCATCGATGGGACCGCCTCCTTCGTTTTGGGGATGCCGATGTTCGGCTCACTGATCTCCCTGTTGATCGACGGCGAGCCGGTGTTCGGGTGTATTCATCTGCCTGCCCTCGGGGAGACGACGTATGCCGCGGTGGGCCACGGATGTTGGTTTTCCCGGGATCGTGCCAAGGCGAAGCGCGTGCGCGTCGCGCCACCCCGGCGTTTGTCACAGGCGAAGGTTGGGATGACGAGCGTCAAGGAGCAGGCCTGGTGGGATCGGCCGGGCGGCCGGGCAGTAGCTGCACTCGCGCAGCGGGTAGGCCGCTGGCGCATGGTGGGCGATTGCGTCCAGTACGCCCTCTTGTGTCGTGGCGTACTCGATGCCGCGGTCGATCCCTTCATGAAAACTTGGGACATCGCCGCTTTGTTGCCCTGTGTGCTGGAAGCCGGCGGCACGATGAGCGACCTGAACGGCGAGACTTCGAACCTCCTCGAGCGCAACTCGATAGTCGCCGCGAGTAACGTGCGCCTGCTTCGTGAAATCACCGGGGCGTCCGGAGGCGAACGGTAGTCTGCCGGGCGAAGGCTAATTGAACTAAGGCAGCATGGATCGCAGCTGGATGCCGTCATGATCCGCGATCAACGCCGCCAGCCAGTCGACAAACGCCCGCACCCGGCGTGAGAGATGACGACTCTGCGGATAGACCACGTGTAGCGGCGCCGGCTCCGGGAACCAGTCGCCGAGCACCAGGTCGAGCGCGCCCCGCTCCATGGCGTCTTTCACCACGAACGCCGGCATTTGCGCGATCCCGAGCCCCGCTTCGGCGGCGCTCACATAACTGTTCTCATCCTCGAGCGCGAGGTTGCCCGGAAACACTGCCTGCACGCGCTCGGATCCCTTGGAGAAAACCCACTCCACCGTTTCACCCGTGCGCGGCGCAAAGTGATTGATGCAGCGATGTTGGGCAAGGTCGCGCGGATGGGTCGGTAGGCCGTGTGTGCCGATGTAGGCCGGAGCGGCGCAGGTCGCGAAGTACAGAAAGCCAACCCGCCGCGCGACGAGATTCTCATCCTCGATCTCCCCGATCCACAGCGCGCAGTCGATCCCTTCCGCCACCAGATCGAAATGCCGCTCGTTACAGGCGAGCGCCAGCTCGATGTCAGGATACTGGGCGAAGAAGCGGGGCAGCGCGGGGACTATTACCGAGCGTGCGATGAGCGTGGGCACATCGACGCGCACTCGTCCTCGTGGAGCCGAGGAACGTTGTGATAGCGCCTCTTCGGCTTCCCTGACTTCCGCCAGGATCGCCGCTGCCCGGGCGTAGTACGCGGCCCCATCCGGTGTGACGTTCACTCGACGGGTCGTCCGATTGAGTAGCTTCACCCCGAGCGAGGCCTCGAGCTTTTGAATCAGCGTCGTGGCCGTCGCATTTGGAATCCCCAGGCTTTCGGCCGCTCGCGTGATCGCGCCGGTCTCAACGGTCCGCACGAAGAGGGCCATGGCCTGGAATTTATCGATAGACATTATTCATATGGCGGAATAATCAATTCATGGGTGCCAATTTATTCCATCAAACGTGAATAATAAACTCCCCGCTCGATCGGCGGCCTGTCGCCCCCGAAGGAGGATTTTCCAGATGAGCCAGACGACCAAAACCGTCACCGACCAGAGCTTTCAGACCGACGTATTGCAGTCATCCCAGCCGGTACTGGTGGACTACTGGGCCGAGTGGTGTGGCCCCTGCAAAATGATCGGCCCGATTGTCGAGGAGTCCGCCCAGGAGTACGCCGACCGGTTGACCGTCGCCAAGCTCAACGTGGACGAAAACCCGAACACTCCGACCCGCTATCACGTGAGGGGCATTCCCACCCTGATGTTGTTCAAGGACGGACAACCGGTCGCCACGCATGTCGGCAGCCTGAGCAAGGGCCAGCTCCAGGCGTTCATCGACGCTAACACCTGAGCCGTTCCCCGCGTCGCGCACCTAGCGCTTCTCGGGATTTCCTCCACTGCGTTTCGGTCACGGGGCGGCAGGATGGTCGCCGGCGGACGCCAGGGCCTGGCGTCGGTATTCGCTGGGCGTCACGCCATAGCGCGCTTTGAAACACCGGGCGAAGTGCGCTTGGCTGGCAAAAGCCCAACGGAATGCCACTTCGCCGATCGAAACAGAGCGCGTGTGCGGGGAGGCCAGGTCCTCCCCGGCACGTGCCAGCCTCTGGCTCCAGATCCACTGGGTAACCGTGCTCTGCCGGGCGGCAAACAGCCGGTTCAGGTGCCGCACGGAGATGCCCATCCAACGCGCGATCGATGCCGCGGTGAGATTCGGATCGTTGAGATGCTCGGCGATGTACGTCTCGGCACGTAACACCTTCCACAACGTGGCGTCCGACGAATCCCCGTCGAGCGTGTTCCCGAGCGGAGTCAGCAACGCCTTGAGCAGGGAGCGGGCTTGACTCGCCACGTTTGGCGCTCTCTCGATGTAGGGGTGATCGATGAAGTCGACCGCGGTGGTGCGCAGGGAGCGAGCCAACAGTCGTCCCGACCGTAAGCGCGCATCGAGCTTCACTGGCGCCTGCGGGCGCTGAATCGACGAGGATTCCAGCAAGCGACTCGCGTCAGTTTCCACGACGAGCTGCCGGCTATCCCGCGTAAACCCATATAGATAAGGAATATCCGTGGAATAGGCGATGACATCGCCGGCGTGGACGCGAATGCACTGGCCGGCCTGGTAGAAGAATCCTTCACCTTCCAGCAGCAGGCACGCAAAGATCGAGTCCTTGGGACAGCTGTGCAGCATGGGAACGGTCCTTTCGATTACGTGCTCGTTCCCGCGAAGGTCCGTGATCCGCACTGTTCCAAGATCGAAACAACGTGCCCGTGCTCGCAGACCCTGAGCCGCGAATGTCGAGCAGCGCAGGCCGATCAGGGCCGAAGCGTTGTAAGACTCCCAGAACGCAACCCGCTGATCGGGCGCTACCTGCTCGGTGGAGACCTCGTTGATCGGGACGAGAATCTTGTTCATCGCACGACCTGTTCTTGTGATGAAGGTCCTACCGGGACTGCAGTTGTGTCCGTCCGGGACAAGCGGCTCGCTCTGCGTGTGAGTAGTTTATTCCTCCTCGGGTGAACAGGGGGAAAGCCTGATGGGGAACGTGCGTTCCCGCGGTTCTTATCGCGGGGTGACCGTCTGTAGTGTTCTCGTATTGAGCAGATTTGCGGGCGCGCAAGCTCCGGCTGCGGATGCCAACGAGGGCGGCCTCGAAGAAGTGACGGTAACGGCCACAAAACAAGCCGCCGTCGACGTCAACAAGGTCCCCATCAGCATCAGCGCCTACGGCCAGCAAGAGATGGACGTACGCGGATTGCGCGATGTCAGCGATATCGCGGCGATCACCCCGGGACTGAACTTCTCGCAGCAGAACGATTTCGGCACGCCGCAGACCAACATCTCGATCCGCGGCATTCAATCCCGCACCAGCGCGCCGACGACCGGGATCTATCTCGACGATACCCCGCTCGTGGGTCGCGCCAACAACGTAAACACCGGTATGAACGGCGGCTATCCGGTCGTTTTCGACCTGGATCGTGTGGAGGTCTTGCGGGGGCCGCAGGGAACATTGTTCGGCGCGAGCTCCGAAGGCGGCGCCGTCCGCTTCATTACGAAGCAGCCCAACCTGACGCAGAGTAGTTTGTATGCCCGCAGCGAGGTTTCGCAGACCCGCTACGGCGATCCGAGCTGGGAAGCAGGCCTCGCGGGTGGCGCTCCCATCATCGACAATACCCTCGCGTTCCGCGCGAGCGCCTGGTACCGGCGTGACGGTGGTTGGATCGATCGCGTGCAGCCGCCGGTCGGTGCGGGGCCGTTCTCACCGGCCATCGATCCCGCGCATCCCGGCGGTGCGCTGATCGAATCCGATGTCAACCACAGCACCACCAAAGTCGCGAAGCTTGCGCTCACCTGGGCTGCCAATGACTGGCTCAAGGTCACGCCGTCGATCTTTTACCAGGACATCGCCATCCACGACTCCGGTAACTACGACCTGACTTTCTCCAATCCCGACCACGGCCGGTTCGCCATTGCGCACTCGCAGCGCCTGCCATCGGACGATCCCAACATGGTCGCCACTCTCAAGATCGATGCCGTCCGCGGCAATATTGCCATCTCGTCGATCACTTCAAACTATCAACGGCGCGTGACCTGGGAAACCGACTACACGCAGTACCAGGACAACGCCTTCTTCGGCGATCCCTGGCCACTCACGGGTGCCGCTGATGACTTCGGGACCGGGTTCTATGAGACCTACCAGAACGCCACGTCCGAGGAGTTGCGCCTGTCCTCCGTCGATCCCACCGACCGGTTGACCTGGGTCGCGGGGTTGTATTACGAGTACGCGAAACAGGACGACACCGTGTTCGTGTCGCATCCGGACCTGCCCGCGTTGGTGCAGCAGATCTATGGACAGTCGATCGAGAGTATTCTCGGTGCCGCTCCCTACGAAGGTCTCTGGGTGGCCTACGACGACGTGCGCACGGTCGATCGGCAGACGGCCCTGTTCGGCAATGTCGATTTCAAGATCACGCCCACCCTCAAGGCGACCCTTGGCCTGCGGGTCGCCGCAGCCAAGTCCAACACGAATCTGCACTTCGATGGCTCCTTCAACGGCGGCCCGGGATTTTTCTCCGGCGACGAGACCGACCATCCGGTGACACCCAAGGCCAATCTCACCTGGCAGCCGGATGACAACGGCACCTACTACGTGTCGGTCGCCAAGGGCTACCGGGTCGGCGGCGTCAATCCGCAAATCAACAACACCCAGGCGGCTTGCCAGCAGGCGCTGGCGAAGGACGACCTCACCGGTAAGCTCTCACGCACTTACAATCCGGATTCGCTGTGGAGTTACGAGATCGGCGCCAAGCAGCGCCTGCTCGACAGCCGCCTGGAGGTCCAGGCGAGCGCCTATCACATCCGCTGGAACGACATTCAGCAGAGCGCGCAGATCGCCGGCTGCGGTTTCGCCGCCGTGTTCAACCTCGGCACCGCCGACAGCAATGGGTTCGACCTCTCCTTGCGAGCGGCCGCGACGGATGCCTTGCACCTGGGACTCCAGGTTGCCTACACCGACGCTCATTACAACAGCTCACAGGGCAAGATCGTGGCGGATGGGGACGTCATCGGCGGACCGGGGATCTCGACCGGCGCCGCAGTACCGCCGTGGACCGTAACCGGGACCGCCGAATACACGTTCCCGCTCTTCGGCAGACAAGCTTATGTCTGGGCCGAGGACGCTTATCACAGTCGCAACAATGGCCCCTTCAGCACCCACAACCAGACCAACATCGTCGTCTACGACCCGCAGCTCATCGCCGACCCGGCCACGAACCTCTTCAATATCCGCGCCGGCCTGCGCCTCAAGACCCTCGACATTTCCCTGTTCGCGAACAACCTCTTCGACTCCCATCCCCAGCTGTCCCTCATGCACACCAATCCCGGCGACCCGCGCTTCCAGGCGGTGACCTTCCGCCCGCGCACGATCGGCCTCACGGGGGTGCTGCGCTTCTGACTTCGAAAACCACGAGCCGCACGGCACATCAGGGGTATGTGCCGCTCGGGATCCATCCGCTCGTGCCCGCCTAATCCCGCCACACTTGTCACTCCCGCCCCGCCGCCAGGGGGCGCTAATCTGGCCTCCACCTGGAGGGCCGATGATGCGTGATGGGTTTGCCGACACGATCGTTCTCAGCGCAACTCGCGAGTCTTCCGAGCGCGTCTTCTTCGGTGTCTTGGCGATTCTCTTTGCCGCCAGCGCGACGGTGACGGTCACCTGGTGCGCCTCGATGTCGACGATGGGTGACATGTCGATGCCCTGGATGCGGATGCCGGGACAAACCTGGCTCGACGCCGCGGCTTCCTTCGTCGGTATGTGGGCTGTCATGATGGTGGCGATGATGTTGCCGGTCCTCGTGCCGATGTTGTGGCGCTACCGCAAGTCCATGACCAGGTCGGGCACGACGCGCCTTGCTTGGCCCACCACCCTCGTGGGTATGGGCTACTTCTGCGTTTGGACCCTGTTTGGAATCGCCGCGTTCCCTGCCGGAGCTATACTGGCGACGCTGGAAATGCAGATAGCAGCACTCTCACGTGACGTTCCGTTTGCGGTTGGAGGAGTCGTTCTGATCGCCGGCGCGCTCCAGTTCACCACGTGGAAGAGCTATCACCTCGCTTGCTGTAGGAAGGAGCTCACGTGTGGCCACGGCTCATCGACGAGCGCGGGGTCGGCCTGGCGACATGGGTTGCGCCTCGGGCTTCAGTGCGGCGCCAGTTGTGGGAATCTGATGGTCGTCCCGTTGGTCATCGGTGTCATGGACCTGCGTGCGATGGCTGTCGTGACGATAGCCATCACCGTGGAACGCCTGGCTCCCCGAGGAGAGCGTCTTGCACGCGCTATCGGAGCAGTGCTCGTCGGGGCTGGACTGTTTCTAATCGCGCGAGCCGCGGCGCTGATTTAGGATGAGCGCACGGATGGGTGGTGGGAAAGTGATGCGTGGTCACACTGACGATACGTGCTCAAGTGAGCGCCCCAATCCACGCGAACAGGATCAGGTATTCGACCACGTCGCTGACATTGTGCCCGATCATCGGCGCAACGATGCTCCGTGACTTCTCGAACCAGTAGGCATACAGGACGCCCAGTGCGAACGCGTAGAGCTGCTGTCCGAGCGCTTGTGGCCACTCTCGCGTGTAGAAACTCGCCGCATGCAGTAGCGCAAAGAGGAGGGCGACAATGATGCCCGCCCAATTCATCTCGAAGCGTCCGACCTTCACCTTTCCCGGCATGGTGGTGGCCAGGTAAGTGACCAACAGGGCGCGAAACGGAATCTCCTCTGTGGGTCCGACATACACGCCCTCGAAAATCGCCCAACCGGCGACGGCCGAGGGTGTGGGCGCAAAACCCAGATCCGGCCGGGTGTGCGCAACCATCTGTGGTGCGTAGTCCACGAGTGTCATCACTACGCCAAAAATGGTCCCCCATAGGAGCGCCGGCCCGAAGTAAGTTTTGCCGCGCGGCCAATGCAGACCATAGTCGGCCGGCACAACCGTGTATTTGAGGCCGGCGATGGCTATCAGGGCGATCGCGAGTTGACCGCCGTGCTGCAGATACAGCCAGCCCAAATTGAAGCCCGGCACGATGGGCAGATGCAGGATCCGGATCGCGAAATGTGCCAGCGAGGCGCCCGCAAACGGTACCCCGTATCCCAAGGTCGCGGTGACGAGTAACGGAACGAGCTTGAGGCGCAATCGCGGCCGCTCGACCGGGAGATCAATCGCTTGATTCATGGCCGGGATTGGGCAGGCCGGGGGCTGCGACCGTCTTGAATCGATTTGACCTGCGCCAGTGCCCGGGAGTTGAGCCGGTCAGCGAGCGGATTGCCCGCGTCATGTGCGCCTGGTCCGCGAACCCGGTTGTCACCGCAATCATGGCCAGCGACGTAGCGTTCGCCGCGATCATTGCCAGCGCGCGCCGCGTCCGGGCCTCCAGGCGGAATTCGGCCGGTGTGACGTCGAAAACTTTGCTGAACCCGCGTGAAACGGTGGCCGGGGCGAGGTCGTTAGATCGTGCCCACTGGTCCAACAGGCATTCGGGATTCCGGAGGAGGTCTGCGGCAAGCTGGTCCTGCCAGTCGAGCGGAGTGCGTTGGATCGGACGGACCTGCGCGCGCAGCGTGGCGTCAGCGGCTCCTACATCACGCTCGGCAATCCGCACGATCGTGTCGGGATCACTGACCCGCCCAACGTCGATGCCCGCTGGAGTTTCCTCGACGAGAAGATTGAGTATCTGCGCACCGCTGCCGCCGAACCGGTCCAGATGTGCATCGAATGCACCGTGAAATAGCACGTCGCCGGGCCCGACACGAAAGCGACCGCGACTCCCGCTTTCCTCGTAGGAACCCGAAAGGACTAATGCCGCGTACGCACGGTCGTGGCGATGGCGAGCGATGTGTATGAAAGGGGCCCAGCGCTCACGGCCGCTCGAAATTTGTGCAAAGCTACCCATGACTTCCCGCCTGTGTGGCCTGATTTTATGTCAGTCCCTCGCGCGGGCGCACTCCAAAAGCACTACACTTTGCGCGTGGACTGCCTGCGACTCCTCATGTCCAGCCTGGTCGCCGCGATCGCGGCGGTGACGGCGCCGCTTGCGCAGGCGCGTTGCCAGATCGAGACCGTCGCCGAGATGCCCGTCGCGGCCAGCGTTAACCAACTCATCACGCGAGGTACGATCGACGGCCACGCCGTGAGCGTGCTCATCGACACCGGCTCATACTTGAGTTTCATCTGGAGGCCGGCGGCCGAACGGCTCGGGCTGCGGCTGGTCACGGGCCCGCGAATGCGAATGTTCGGGCTGGGCGGAGAGTCGCGAGTCGATTCCACATTGGTCGAGGAGTTGCAGGTAGCGACCTTCAAGGTCAACAACTTGCGGATTCCGGTGGCGGGCGACCTGGCGAGCAGCGTCGACTTCATTCTCGGCGAGAACTTCCTCGGGCGCGGCTCGGTTGAATTCGATGTGCGACATGGCGCTGTGAGGACGCTGGAGACCCGCGGGTGTACGCCGGCAGAGCTGCCTTATTGGGCCAAGACTTACTCGATGGCGGAGCTCCTCGCCTCTCCCGAAGACGCTTGGGCAATCCGTGTCAACGTCGTGCTGAACGGTCGTGTCGTACGTGCGCAGATCGATTCGGGCTCCACGGTCAGCCTGCTCGCCAAGGCGGAGGCCGATTCCGTCGGCGTCCGCTACGTCAGCAACAGCGCTGAGATCGTGGGCATCGGCCGGCGCAGACTCGAGACCTGGATCGCCGACGTGCAGAGCTTCAAACTGGGTGATGAAAGCATCAACAACACCCAACTGCGGATCGCGCAGTTGGGGAAGTATCAAACGCGCGACCGGATCGGTACCCGGATTCCCGTGTCCACGGGAACCGAACCGAGCCTGCTTCTGGGGATGGATTTCCTGCGGGCGCATCGCGTCCTCATTGACAACACGACGCGCAAGATGGTGTTCACCTACGAGGGCGGGACCGTGTTCCAGATCACCAGGTCGTCCGAGTCCGACGCGGCCGCGTCGGACCCGGTGGGTGCCACTTCGGCGGGCAACTAGTCCGCGTTCGCCGGCCGCGGGCGCAAGCTCGATTCCAACTCCGGGCCGCCGCCGATGAGGGGCAGGGTCGGCCGCCAGTTGTTCTGGAGGAACAGCGACTGCACGGTTTCAGGATCTGCGCAGAAGAACGTCACGTCCTGGACGTGCGACCCGGTTCGGGGGCCTTTGTCGATCAGGCAGTAGTAGTTCTTGGCGTCGTGTGTGAACGGGACGTAACCCCATTTGACGATACGTCGGTTCACCCAAGGCTCGTTGGTCTTGACCTGGGACCAGGGCGCTTCATCGCTGTTCTGCCAGACCGGAAGTTCGGTATCGAAGTTGTAGTAGCCGCGCAGGTAGTAAGTGGGGAGCGAGTGCGGCGAGGCCGAGCTGTCCAAGGGCGCGGTCCCCGCCGCCCCGAACGCCACCGATGTCAGTGTAGCGAGACAAGAGAAACATCCCACAATAGCGCGCATAACGGCTCCTTTGATTTTCCGCGGCGCAATTCATTTACACCCCGCAAAGTGTACTCCCCGGGACGGCTCCGCTCGTAACCTATTGAATACTGAAGGCGAGCAGGACGTTTCCGGGCGTTTCCGCGACGACTCCATATCCGGAGCCGACAAAAAGCATACCGGCCGCAACGGTGGGTCCCGGCGCGCTGATGGATCCGCCGTGCGCGGTCACCGCGTTGACTGTGTCGAAGGCGCGGGCGGTATCGAAGGACCACAGGGAGTGTCCGTCGGTGCTGGACAAAGCCCAGAGTTGGCCGTCGGAGCCACCGACAAACACAACGCCCGGTATGACCGTCGCGGCGGCGGAGTGGGTCACTTTCTTTTCTGCCGTCGAGTTCAGAGGGGTGTACCACGCGCGCTCGCCGTCGATCAGGCGCACCGCGGCTACGCCGCCGGCACTCAACCCGAAGTAAGCAAAGCTGTCGTCCACGGCCCCGCCCCAGATGGGGCCGCGGTTCCGCGAGCCGCCTGCCCGCATGGCCTCTTCAGTGGCGGAGCTCTCCACCACGTTCATGTGCCAGACGGACTCGCCCCGTTTGTCCGGATCGATCGCGTGCACGTCACCCGGCTTGGTACCGAAAAGCAGCAAGGACCGTCCGGCCCCGAGTGTCTTGAGCATCGGTGACATCGGAATGTCCCAGTCGGGACCTAAGACTTTTGGGCAATTCTCAGTGCGTCCATCTCTTGCGCAACCCACGATGAAGGCATCGTTCGGATAGATCTGGCGCGACCAACGGGTCCGGCCGGTCTTCATGTCGAGCGCCAGGATCGCATCGCTCGTCGCGGGCGCGGGATAGGTTGACGCGTCTCCGGTCCCGACATAAACAACATGACGTCCAGGATCGACAGTTGGTGTATTCCACACAGGCACCCCCGCAGGTGCCCACTGTTGGATTCCTCGCGAGTTCTTATGGGTCGGATGCGGGCGCTCCGCAATGGTGTATGTTTTCCAGATCAGCTTGCCGGAGTTCGCATCGAGCGCGCTCACGCTGCCGACGGCGGTGCAACATGGATAGTCGAGTACCCGCGCTTGAAAGCCTTCCCAGGCCGAGATCGGCACGTACAAGCGCCCCTCATACAGCGCCGGCGCCGCAGTCACGCGCGTGGCAAAGTTCTCCTCCGCGCGCCTCTTCCAGATTTCCTTGCCGGTCTGCGCATCGATGGCGTAGACCATTGCCTTGAGATCGCCGAAGAACACCGCGTAGCCGGTGTGTCCGTTGGTCTTGATCGATCCGACGGTCATCGCGTTGCGAACGCCCGCGCCAGCGCGGTACGACCAGTAGACACAGCCTGAGGCGGCATCGAGCGAGTAGATGTATCCGATGTCGGAGCCCACGAAGACGCGGCCGGCGACGACTGTTGGCTGGCCGTAGGCCGAGGTGCCTCCAGGAAAGCCAAACGCCCACTTGAGCTTCAGGCGCGGGACGGATGCGGCACTCAGGCCCGCAGCCGCCGCCGACTGAAAGCGGTTGTTGCCAGGTCCGTTGCCCCAACCATTCCAACCGGGTGCCTCGACGTCGCGCAGTGATGGATTGTTGGCGCAGCGATTGGGCATCGTGCTCGCATCGCCCACCTGCGCGGATCCGAGGAGCTGCCCGGCAAGAGACTCGGCCACCCTGCGCCGATCCGCTTCGGTCAAGGTGTCCCCGACTGACTTCATGATCCCTGTCGTCAGCGCCGTGTAAATGCGCTCGGGCGCCATCGCCCGTAAAGCGGCCGGCGATGGCGCGCGCTCAAAGGCGGGATTGCCGTGACAGGACACGCAATGCTGTTGGAAGACAGCAAAGCCGAGCTCAGTCCCGCGTCGCTCGGGCGCCGCGTCCTGCGCCTGGACCGGGAGAGCCAGGCCAGTCGCCATCGCCAGAGACAAAGCCCGGATCAATCGACGAACGGAACGATCACGCACTGGACTGGTCCCCCTAGCTTCGGCCGGTGCCCCCGTACGAGTCCGATTATCCGAAAAGCCTCGAGCTGAAGAGATGGATTGTGTTCAATCGTGGTCTTCAGGCGGCCACTCGCTACCCCCATGGGCTGCGCGACGGCCGCCCCCTCACCAGATTGAGCCGCCCGTCACAACCCCACCGTCGCGCCCTAAGTACATATTGATAAGCTGTCTATAGACTACTTAATATTCCATTTTTGCCCCTGAAAGACGAGATCTCATGGAACACTCACGCAAGTCTGTCCGCTGGAAGCCCGTATTCATTACGCTGGTCGCCCTCAACCTCGCCGGCTGCTACACCTACGACCCCTACACCGGTGAAAAGAAGATCAGCGACACCACCAAGGGTGCCGGAATCGGCGCGGCCGCCGGCGCCGTCGTCGGTCTGCTGACCGGCGGTGACGCCGCAGCACACCGCAAGAACGCCTTGATCGCCGCTGGCGTCGGCGCGCTCGCCGGCGGGGCGATCGGCAACTACATGGATCGCCAGGAAGCCAACCTGCGCCACGATCTCGCCGGCACTGGCGTCAGTGTCACGCGCATCGGCGACAACATCACGCTCAACATGCCCGGTAACATCACCTTCAAGAGCGACAGCGCCGAGCTCGATCCGTCGTTCTACAAGGTCCTGAACTCAGTCAACCTGGTCCTGAAGAAATACAACAAGACGGTCGTCGAAGTCGCCGGCCACACGGACAGCACCGGCGCGCCCGAGTACAACCAGAAACTCTCCGAACGCCGCGCGAACTCGGTCGCGCAGTACCTGGAGACCCAGGGCCTGGCCAGCAACCGCGTGGTGACAGTGGGTGCCGGCGAGACCCGACCGGTCGCGGACAACTCCACCCCGCAGGGTCGGCAAGCCAACCGCCGTGTTGAGTTGACTCTGACCCCGGTCACCGCTCAGTCCTAATAGCCTCGGGCGCTCGGCCGAAGCTCCCTTCGTGCCCCGGTCGCACCGCTGACCGGGGCACCTCGAGCGGGGCGTAATCACTTGCCTCTCGCGGCGGCGGGTCTCGTTGCCATCGCGCGTAAGTAGACCAGCAGATTATCGACGTCGGCATCGGGGAGAGTCTTGCTCCCGAACCCTCCCATCGTCTGGTTCGGCCAGGTTCGCACGGAACGCGGATTTCTGATGATCCCGCGCAACCCGGCCTCTGTCAGATACTCTGTCGCGTTCATCGGCTCACCCAGATCGGGTCCCGTGTCGCTGGCCCCACCTCCATTCAACCGATGGCAGGGCAGGCAGAAGCTCAGGAATATCTTCTGGCCCGCGCGGGCCGCGGACGCCTGCCCGGCAGGCAACTCGAGCTGCGGCCAGCGGTGTAGCGGACTTTCGACCAGCTCGAGACTCACCAGCCAGTGCGGCCACTGCTCGCTGCGAATGTTGGAACGCTGTGGATTTTCCCAGACCAGGTAGAACGGGCCGGCGGACTTCGTGTGGTGCGGGAGCGGTTCCCACGGCCGTGCTGGATCCTCGATCGCCAACCAGGCGACGGCTCCCCCTGCAGCGCCTCGGGTGACCAGTTCGACTGGAATCTGCGCAATGAAACCGTCTGTAGCCTTTGCTTCCAGCGTGTCGAGTCGGCTGTCGTTGCTCCGGCCCAGCAAAGCCAACAGTGGGACGGCGCGGTAGGTCGTGGAACGTCGGTAAGAGACGTCATTCGGAACGCTGATGGAGACGGCGTCCGCCCTCGCGAGCAGAGAGGCCGCCGTATAGTGCTGCGACTCGCCCCCTTTGGTAATGACCAATGACGGCTCTGCCGCACGGGAAGCGCAGGGCGCTCCGGCCGTCAGTGCCACCGCTGTCAGCAACGTCATCAGCAAACGCATCGGCATCAGTTCCCGTCCCGGACTAGGGAGCCTGTCGGACTTGGGATCGCCTACTGCGGCCGCCCCACATCGGCTGCTTTCGGCGATCCTTTCGCTTACATAGTCCCTCCGGGCTATGCCCGGAGAAACGATCGCCCCTAGTCTTTATAAGACTTGGCAGCTCGATGTGGGGCGCCCTCGCTACGGCGATCCCAAGCCCGACAGGCTCCAGGCCCGTCATCTTGCCCGCGCTTGTCCTGCTCCGCTCCCATTTTTCGATATAGGTAGTACGGGGCGAACGGTTTCGCCTGCGAGGGAAGCGGAAAATGTTAACGACGGCCTCGATCTGGGGGATCACGGTAGCATTGGGTGCGGCCGCGGCCGCGTGGGTCGCGAGCGACCCACGTCACCAGGACGAGAGTCTCCTGCTTACGCAGGCTTGCGCGGGCCTCCCGTCCACGCGGCAAATCGAGGACGAGCTCGCCACCATGCGTGCAATGTCGAACGGTGGGTCCGATCCAATCTGCGTGACGCTCGCCTCACAGCCCCCCGCACGTAAATCCCAACCCGCACGTTACTGATCGCGGCCGCCGTGCGACGAGTTGCGTTGACCTCGCTCGTGCACGATCCAACATCGGCAAGGGTTGAGCTCCAGCCCGCTCCCCTTGCGCAAGGAACGTCAGCTCGTTTGGCGCGGCCCGCGCGCTTCGCGCGCTCGCGATCGGCCCCCGCGGCGCCACCCGTGCGACGCTTGCGTCGCGCCCCCTGCGGCAGACAACCTCCCGCGTGTCGCACTTGGAGTCGTTAAGGGAACTCCAACTTTTCGCGGTCGAGTCAACTCGCCGGCGTGAAATACGTTCTTTTCAGCGCATAATGTGTCGAGCCCAACCAGGCGTCCGCCCGTGGCAACGCTCGGCAAAAGGGGGGCTGCAATGCGCTCATCTCGATCCTTGCTCGTCATCTGCGTCATGTCCCTTGGAGCAAGCTACGCACTTGCCCAGGCGATTGAAGACCCCCCGTTACAATTCGACCCGTACAACAAGCATCACGACCGCCACCTGGGTCACAACCATGTCTATCCAGACAGGGGCGCGGTGTTTCGTGACGCGCCGAAGGGCTCGGTTGTTGTGAACTACGCGGGCCTCGCGTACCGCTTTTACAACGGTGTCTGGTTTGAGCCACGCGGCCCGGCCTTCATTGTCGTGATGCCGCCGATCGGCGTGGTCGTACCGTCGTTGCCTTCTTTCGCAACAACGTTTGAAAGCGGCGGCCAGACTTATCTGTACGCGAACGAGGTGTATTACCTGCCGCGGCCGGACCTCGGAGGCTACGAGGTCATTAACGATCCCGCAGAGGCGGCGACGTCGGCCGCGAAATCCGTAGCGGACGTCGGTAAACCCACTTTGGGTGGCCCCGCGGCCGCTGGCGGCACCGTACCGGCTGTCGCATCAGCAACGATTATCGGCGCCGCGGCTGCTGCCGCCCCGGTTGTTGGACCTGTACCGGCAGCTAAAACCCAACTCGACGCGGCAGCGGGGGCAGTACCCACTGTGGCTTCAGGACCAGCCGCCGCGCAAGTGTCCAGGCCGCCACAAACATCGGGCTCCATCCAGGCGCCTGAAGACGACACGGCAGAAGCCGACGTACGAGCATATTCGTACGCGCCTGAGACCATGACGGCGCGACCGTCGACAGCCGCAGCCAAGCGTCGCACTGCCGCCGCAACCGTCGGCCCCGAAGTCGCGGGTGCATTGATTGCACCAGCGGCCGTCGCTGGGGCCTCGATAGCCGGCGGGCAGTCGGCGGGAACCGCGGCGGGCGTCACAACTGTGCCTGCCGCGGCCGGGGCGCCATTGACCGCGCCAACGAGTGCTGTTGCGAACAACTCGACAGTTGCGACTGCGTCTCCTTCTGGGAATGGGTCTGGCTCGACGGCTGCACCATCGGCAGCAGGCACCGCGGCCGTCGGGCCAGCGCCCACGGTCGCAAACAACTCAACCGTTGCGATCGTACCGCCCGGACCTGCGGCGCCGGCCGCAACCGCGGTGGCGCCTGCCACAGCAGCGGTCGCGCCCGCGGCGACTACGCCTTCCGCAGCCGTGCCAGACAACGCGGCCGTCGCAACACCCCGCCCATCAAGCGCGTACAACTATACGGCTCCGCCACAACCGTCCGCGGCATACACCTACACCAGCCCGCCGCAGCAGCCCTCGACAGCGCCGCCGACCAGCGCGCCGGTCGCGACTGCTCCAGCAACAAGCATCTCGTCGCCCGCAACCGTACCCGCATTGGCGAGCGCCGCCACGACGGCCGCACCGGCAACGAGCGCCACTATCACCACTAGTACTCCCCGACCTGCGGCAGCCGGGGGCACCATCAAGTTCAGCGCCTCACCGCACAATGGCCAGACTCTGGACCAGCAGGCCCGCGACCAATACGACTGCTATCGCTTCGGCGTCGCGCAAACCGGCTTCGACCCGATGACCAGCGGCCCCGCGGCAGCCGGCAAACCCGGTCAAGCCGACTTCGATCGCGCCCGCGCCGCCTGCTTCGAAGGGCGAGGCTACACGGTGAAATAGGCGAGGGTGTCAGTGCGCCTGCCCCTTGCGCAACTGCGCCACCAACCGGCTGAGGTGTGCATAGTCCAAGCCACCGCCCTGCACAATCTGATTCCCGACGATGACCCCGGGAGTGCCATGGAACCCCAACGCCATGCTCTCCCGCTCATTGCGGGCCAGCACCGCGCGATACTCCTTCGCATGACGGGCGATATCGGCATCGAGAGCCTTTACATCGAACCCCGCCGCCATCAACACCTTGCGGACGTCGTCCTTGGAATCCAGGTCCTGCTTGGACCCGATCAATGCATCGTGCGCTTCGGTGTACTTCCCCTCCCGCGCGGCGGCGAACGAGCAGTACGCCGCATAGACGGAAGCGTCTCCGAAAATGGCCCAATCCTTGTGCACCAACCGCACCTTCGGATCGCGCTCGACCACCTTGCGCAGCGCGGGCTCGATCTCCCGGCAGACCGGACAGTTGTAATCGAAGTAGTCGACGATGGTGACATCGCCCTGTGCGGACCCCGAAGCCGGGGTGGCCAGCGGCGGCGCGAGGATCGTGCTCAACTCGGCCGGTGGCACCTCGTGGCCCGCCTGCGCGGCCGCGATGCCGGTGGCCTGCGCACTGGCCGCACCGCTTGCAGCAAGCATCATCAGAAGGAAGCCTAAAAGTAGGAGACGACGGGCGTCCGAGCGTACACGCATATAAAACCCCTAAGGA
>Ga0070665_100001441_pt1 | contig 27886 bp, 29 predicted proteins | sample KBSS13metaG_FD_65862 | JGI IMG/M metagenome (GOLD analysis project Ga0070665, IMG submission 65862) | Switchgrass rhizosphere microbial communities from Kellogg Biological Station, Michigan, USA - KBS S1-3 metaG | ecosystem: Host-associated > Plants > Roots > Rhizosphere > Soil ... | reverse complement strand
CTGTAGAAGATCTCGCCGTTGAGCAGTTCGTCGCGAAGCGATCCATTGAAGCTTTCGTTGGGCCACTCAGCGGGGGGCAGATCAAAGCGCCGCCCAAGGCGGACGATGGCAAGGCCGATCCGGACGCGCTCGTCAAACCAGCGATCCCGCCCATGGCCGAGCTCGCCACCTGGACACCGCCCAAGATTCGCAAGCTGATCAAACAGCAGCGGGACTATGCGGCGACGGTGCTGACCGTAGACGCGGTCGCTGACTTCTGGCGCTTGCAGGACTTCGCACGGCGCAAGGCCCGTGCGTTTGCCGGCGTCACGCAGCTCGCCATGCTCCAGCATCCCGAACTCAATTCGAAATCGGCGAACCCGATGGTGGGCGACGCCCGCGCCGAAATGACTGCGCAGAAGGACGGCATCCGGCGATCCTATCTGCGGGCCCACGCCGGTGAATTTGCGCTTGTGATGTTTTCGCGGACGTCGTGCGGCTATTGCCGCGTTCAGTGGCCGATCGTCCAGCGCTTCCAGGACGAGATGGGGTGGCAAGTCACTCTTATGGACATTGATCGTCGCCCCGAGCTGGGTCGGCGGTTCGGCGTCGAAGTGACCCCGACCACGATGATTATCCGCCGCAGTAGCCAACAGCGAATGGTCATCGCCAATGGTGTGAAAGCCTATCCCAACCTCATCCAGACCGCCTACCAAGCCGTCCGGCTTCTCTCCGGTGACATCAGGCCGGAACAGTTCTTGACTGGCGCAGGCGAAGAGAACGGGTTTTTCGACGCCTTGTCCAATGGTCCGGTGGCAGCGACCGACCCGCGAATAACGGGTGGTGAACTTGTGGATATCGGTGCCGAAGAGCGGTCATGAGGTGGGCCGCTTCTCTGCTATTTGAGCAAATGCGCGGTTTCCCCGCTTTTCCCGAGCAGGTCGACGGCCTTCTTGTCGAAGCTGACGAACGTCTCCCCGCCCAGGTCTCTGCCACTATGGGCTATGACGGCGTCAGCGAAATCGCCACCCGCTTCGAGCTGTGCCAGACCAGCTCTCACAGCGCCCGCCTCAACGACGACGTTGTCGCCATCGACAAGTTTCCGAATCATCTCGGCCACATCCGATGCAGGAAATCGATAGACGCGGCCCAGCACCCAGCAGCATTCAACGAACGTCGTGATAGGGATCGCCACCAGATCGGCTTTGGCGAGGAGCTTTTGCGCCTTAGGGCTCTGAACAGGATCGTCTTCGGTCACAGCTCTTACGAGAATGTTGGTATCGGCCGTGATCCTCAACGGATTCCCGCCCATCCGTCAGCGATTGCCTCGTTCATCTCTTCGATCGAAATCGGCCGCTGGCCTTCCCGCTTCAGCATCCCGAAGACGTCCGAAATCTTGCCTGCGGGGCGCGCCGCTTCGACTTCGATCCGGCCGTTCGGCAGCTTGTGGACGACGACTTTCGCCCCTGTGTGGATGCCCAGATGCTGGAGCAGATCCTTCCGCAGGGTGATTTGCCCCTTTCCGGTCACGGTGAGGATCGTGTCTTTCTTCGCAGGCGTGAGCGCGTTCACGGGAAGCCTCCTTCGTTCGCCGACCAATGTAATGTCAAACGCCATTACCTGCAAGGTTGTGCTTTGTCTCCTTAGCATGACAGCGCCGGTTGCCGCTCGAGCCCAGCAGATATCGCGAGACGCCGCAGCCCGCGCGGCAATTCACCCGGTCGCATCTGCGGCCGACCTGACAGCATGGCTCTCGCGCGTACCCCGAACCCGCGCATTCCCGCCAGACTTCGCCGAGACGCTCCGCGGCCAATCCTCGCTCTACATCATCGAGATGACGACGGCGCCGGATCGCCTGCCGTGCGCCGACCTCTGGACGAAGCTGGGCTCACTGCGCGCGCGCTATGGCTGGCAGGTCCGGACCGAGCTTGTGCAGGAACTGGCAGAGGACAAGCTGAACGCCATCGCAGACGAGTATCGCGCGATCGGTTGGCATGAGGTGGGCGCCACGCTGGACCGGCCCTATGACCTTTACATGAAGGGCAGCATGTATCCGGCCACGCGCGAGCCGACCGAGGCCGAGGCCGAGCGGCTTGCCGAGATCGAGCTTGAGATCGAGACCATTGCCGAGAAGGAGGGCGAGGATAGCGACCGTATCGAGCCACTGTGCGACGAGCGGGATGCGATCACCGAAGGCCTGCGCGCCTTCAACGCCCAGCAGGTCGCGGTCGGTGGCGTGGCGCTATGGGTTTCCCATGACGGTTCGCTCGGCAAGAGCTTCTACCGGGCGAAGGCGGAGCCGAAGCCGAAGGCGGGCAGCGGCGATCCGCAACCGCTCTACAGCAACAGCCTGTTCGCGGACCTGACGCGCATCAAGACGCAGATCGTGCAGGAGGCGGTCGCGGCTGACCCGGCGCTCGCGCTCGACGTGCTGTTGGACAGCCTTGCGGGCCAGTTGCTCCACGGCGCGCATAGCTATCAGATGGCGATTGAGGTTCAGGCCAAGACGGTTGCGACCGATGTTCCCGAGGAGCTTATGGTGACCAGCGATGTTCGCCCCGTCGAGGAAGTGATGGCGACCCGCTTCGCGTCGATCCCCGCCGAGGGCCGGTTCGAGGCGATCCGCGCCATGACCAGCGATGACAAGATGGCGTTGCTGGCGGGCCTTGTCGCGATGACGGTGGACGGAACGGTGTTCGCGGGCGGTTCGACGGGCAGGCGGCATCACCACTTCGAGCAGGTCGCGCGCGCGAGCGGGGTGGACATTGCCGCCCGTTGGAGCGCCCCCATTGCCCTGTTCGACAAGATGCGCCGTGCCGCGATGATTGACCTGTTGCGCGAGGAATGTGGCGCTCTCAGCGCCGAGAACTGCGCCACCATCAAGAAGAAGGGCGACCTTGCCGTCAACGTGTCCGAACGCCTTCCCGCAACTTGGCTCCCCGCTCCGATGAAGATCGGCGCGTTCGACCAGCCCGAGGCCGATCCGGAGGACTTCGATTCCGAGATCGATGGCGACGTTATCGAAGACATGGCAGACGACGCGATGGCAGATGACGAGATGGCATGATGACGATGGGGGTCCGGTGATAATCGGACCCCTTTCTTCTCCCCTCCCCGTCCAGCAGCAGCCCCGTCGCGCCCGCTGCCCTTTCAGCCCGCGGGCGCCGCCCGCCCACAAGGGCCAGGCGGCGCCGAGGCGACTTCAACAATATCGGCGAAGATGGGAATTTCCCCCTAAATCGAGAGAGCAGGCTATAGCCCCATTGGGCGGCAGCGTCGGGAAGTTCACAGCTCCTTTCGCTAATCCTGCCGCCCAAAGGAGGTGTATTCGATTTGACAGCATATGAAGCCGTGCAATTGACGATCGCAGCGTTCGCGCTCGTGGTCGCAATTGTGAAGCTGGGTCAGCGTAAGAGCTGATCTGGCGGGGTGAGGATCTTCACAGGGTTCCCACCCCATCTTTTCACTTTGAAAAGTTTGAGCCCGCCGCGTTCACAGCGCGACGGGCTCAGGTAGGTGCATCGACCGACGCCGATGAAGCCGAGCCCTATATAGCCCTTTCCACGTTAACATCCAATAGCCGGTTGGCAGCTCAGTTTGAATCTTGAACGCGAGCATCCCGCCTGATTCTTATCGCGCTAATCCCCGCGCCGACGATTATCCCCATGGCGACCCCCATAGCGACGTTATCGGTCGCTGCGCCTATGGCGGCTCCCAGTGCTACGCCAAGACCGACACAGCCTGCTGTCATTTTCATCGCACAGTCCCTTTTCTCAGCGCCAGCTATAGCACAGACTCCGGCCGCCGCGTTCGTCAAACCGATACCATCAAGTACCGGCCAAAAAGTCGCCTATCGCGCGCCGCCTGTAGGCATTGAGCCAGCGCCGACGCCGATGCTCGGCCGCGTCATGGATCATGTGGCACCGCTGGCAGAGCGCAGCCAGGTTGCTGTCGGTCGGATCATGGTTCAGGTGCGCGCACGCGATATAAACCCGTGTGACACGGACGATCGCCGCCACCCCGTCGCCGGGTGCGCGTATCCGGCGACCGCGCCCATCGCGCCATTGCCGGCGATCGGCGTCCCACCATCGGCCATCGCCCAGGTGGAACACGCGAGCCCCATGCGGGCGCTGGCAGTGCTCGCAGCGCCCCTTGGCACGGCCGAACCGGATCAGCCTCGACAGCTCGGGCCAGTCGATCGGGTAGAGCCAGCGATGTTCGGCCATGATCGGCATGACGATTCTATGAGTCAGCCGAGACGAGAACGAAAGCGGAAAATTCGAACAGCGATTCCGGCCTTACGCGCGTTCAGTCAGGTGCGGCTTCCATATTGTCGACGCGCGCGTTCGGATCGATCAGGAGCAAATGCGGGCTGACCTTCAAGCCCTTCGCTATGCGCTCGATATTGTCGATCGCGACATTGCGCTCTCCGCGCTCGATCCCGCCGAAATAGGTGCGATCCATTTCAATATCGTAGGCGAAATCCTGCTGGCTGATGCCAAGGGACTTTCGGTATCGGCGGATATTTGCAGCGACGATAGCGCGCAAGCATCCAGGATGGGTGCGTTTCACCCTTCATCATTCGCCTGCTTGATGGTTATAAGGCGACGGGTTTTAAGCATCAATTTACTAGCTGATGTTAAATTTAGGAATTTCGCGGATTTGGAAGGCGTGCATGAACAGTCATTTGCCCGTCGGTCGATTGGCCGGGTATCTCGAAGCGCACTCCAGAAAGCAGATATGGACCGCGATTGCGGTTGCGACTGTATCTGTCACAACCCTCGATCATGTCGTGCCCGGGATCGGATCTGCGTTGCTTTACCTGCCGATCATCTGCGGCGCGGCATGGGGCCTGGGCGTGCGCGAGGGACGTTTCGTTGCGTTCATCGCGGCATTCCTCACCGTGTTGCCAAGCCTGCACGCCAGTCCTCCCGACAGCCTCCCGATCCTGGCGCTGCGGGTGTTGGTCTGCACTGGAACCTTCATTTTTCTCGCCGCTACGCCCACCGGGACCGAATGACGGGAATACTGAACAAGGAGGTCTTTGATAATCGCCTTCGGCAGGGGATTCGAGATGCAGCGCATACCGGGCAGACCTTGCTGCTCGTCATCCTCGACCTCGACGACTTCAAGGCCGTCAACAATCGGCATGGCCATCAGGCCGGAGATGAGGTCCTGCGGACATTCGCCAAGGGCGCGTCCTCCATCATGCGGCGCGAAGATCTGATCGGCCGCATTGGCGGTGACGAATTTGGCCTGCTCGTGCGCGTTCCTTCGATCGCCGAAGGCCAAGGCTTCGCGCGCGACATACATGCGCGCCTGACCGCCGTTCTCTCGGAAGGGCGCTACCCTGTGACATGCAGCATGGGGGCCGTGCTGATCCCACCGGACGCACCGCACGATGCCGACGCTCTGATGCGTCTTACGGACCGTGCCATGTACCGTGCCAAGCACGCCGGCAAGGATGACGTGGAGATCACGAGCGCCGGCGAACCTGGCGCGGTGAAGCCGATCTTTGCAACGGCGCGGCTACGCAAGGCCGAGGCATGAAAGATCTGGCCTCGATGCGACAACGCGCGATCGCCCTCATGCGTGAGGCCATCGCCCTGCTCGATGAAACTGGCGAAGCGCATGCTGCGGCCCATCTGCACGCGGCGATCGATGCCGCCGAACGGAAAGCACCGCTGAAGCCCGGCGAGGAACTTCCGGACGAAAATCTCGCTGTTTCTGCGCCCGCTCCGTTCCGCAGCGATCCAGCGCTGGTGCGCGCAATGGGCGGCGCACTCGCGCTGATCGCCACTGTAATGACGCGCCAGGGCGGCGTTTCGCTCGATGAGGTCGCCGACCTGCTGGGGGTGTACGCCGGCGTGACAAACGAGACGTCTGGCGAGGAAGGACTGATTCTTGCCTGTTGGGTCGCGATGTTACGCGATGTGGCGGCAGCGCAGCGCGGCTAGCAAAACCCGCCGTGCAATGGCCGCGCCGTGGGCGCGATGCCGATGTCTGGCCTCCTTTCTGCCAAGCGAAAGCTCGGCCGAGGGGAACACCAAGGGCGCTGCCCTTTCGTTCCCGAACGACAATCGACCGCCCGTGTAATCCGCCAAGCCTGGCACCCGACGTCCTGCAGGGCGTCGGCCACGCTAGGGCGGCTCGCCCGCGCCAGCGGTAGATTCTCGCTCCCCCTCCCCATCCCGTCCTCGCCGGACAGGCAGGGCCGTGAGGCCGAGCGGCCTTGCGGCCTATGCCAGAAGGAGACTAGCGATGCGCAGCCCTGAACACCTCGATACCATCCGTCGCCTGAACGACGCAGCCCGGAGCCAGCCCGGCACCGCTTCCATCGCCAACGTCACGCCAGGGCTTCAGTCCCTTCCCGATGCCGATCGCTTCGCGGCGCTGGCGGCGATTGTGAGCTTCTCGCAATTCGACGGCAACAATGATCCCTATGGGGAGCATGACTTCGGCGCGGTCTATCGTCTCACCTCCGGACGGTGGACACAGACACGGCCGAACGACGACAAAGACATTGCCGAGACGGTTTTCTGGAGAGTGGATTACTACGATAACACCCTGACCTATGGCAGCGAAGCGCCGTGGGACGAGCATCAGACCAGGCGCGTGCTGACGATCATGTTAGCAAGCGAATACTGATAGTTGCTAGCCATATGCCGCGCCGGACCGGGCGCGGCATATGATGAAACGAGTGGCCATCGTGCCGAGTGATTTGTTGAGAAATCGCGTCGAGAAGCATAGGTTAAGATTGAAAGGATGACGCGATGGCCCAGATCGATCTCGAAGCGCTGCGCGAACGCATCCGCCAGATGGATTTTGAACGCGGCTCCCCCGAGCAGGTCGCCTTGTGGCGGGAGGATGTTGCGGAGTCTCGCGCCAATCTCGTCATAGAGGACATGACGCCCACCGCCGATGAAGACGCGATGTTCGCGATGATGCTCGACGAGGGCGTTCCGCCCTCGCTCATGTCCTCGATCATCCTCAGTCTCTATCAGACCGGAACCCGCCAGATCGGTGCCTGACCTTGGCAAGCGACCCTTACACATATCCGGGCACCGATACCCTTCGGAACCGGCTCGGGATCACCGACGACAAAATCCTTACAGAGGCCGAACGGAGACTGACCCAGGCGCGCGGCGCGGAGGCTGCGCGCCCTGACCTTTCCGGCGACGGCCGACGGCTATCGGGCGCTTCACAGGCACCTGTTCCAAGACCTCTATGATTGGGCGGGCCAGGACCGCACCGTCAACATCGCCAAGGGGGGATCGAGCTTTGCGGCCGTCCCCTACCTCGCGCGCGAGCTCCACAAGCGGTTCGCCGAGGTAGAAGCGCAGGGCGGCTTCCGGGGGCTTCCTCGAGACGAGTTTTTCGATCGGCTCGGCAACCACATCAACGAGATCAACGCCATTCACCCTTTCCGCGAAGGCAATGGCCGTGCGATGCGCCATCACGCCGCCCAGCTCGCGCGCGAAGCCGGCCACCCGATCCGCATCGCCGCCATCGATAAGGATCGATGGATGGAAGCGTCCCGCCACGGCTTCTTGACCGGCGATCACCGCGGCATGGCGACGGTTCTTGCCGCCGCGGCGCTTCGGCGCGACCTCGCGCCCGAAGTGCGCATCGGCCCCGCCGGGATCGCCATGCTTCCCAATCGTGCGCCACCTGAGGGGCAGCGCTACCGGGTAACGCTGGAAGGCGCGCGAGGAGCTGGAGCGCTATCTGCCGGCTGCCCGTCAACAGGCCGCCGTCCGGCTGCGCAGTCTGATCGAGGAGAGTGCGCCCTCCTCTGCTATCGCTAATGCCCGTACCGAGCTTGCCTATGTCCGGCACGCCAAGGGGCCAGTCTATCAATCGCACCTTCTCACCTATCTGGGCGTGCGACAGGTCGATGCCGTCATAACCGCCAAGCAGACGCCGCTGGAGCGCGTTCGAGAGATCGGTGCGGAGTTGGGTATCCAGATTAACAGCCACCAACCAGCGCAGCTCCAGCGCGCGGTCCGCGCGCTGGAGCTGCCGATCCTGCCTCCGGGGCATTCGCCTGGGCAGGAGCGCCTTGCCGAGCTATTCCTCAAGAATTCGCCTGAGAAGAACCACTCCGACCCTCGCCTTGCGCCGGCGCAGGCGATTGTCGATGCGGCCATGCAAGCGGCGCGCGATCGGGGCGAGAGCGCGCGCATGATCACGACGATCCGTGAGTCGACCCGCCAGCTCGTTGCCGACCGGATCAAATCGGGGGGCACTCTGGACGCTGAAATAGGGCTCGCGGCGCCGGTGCAATCGCGGGGGCCGCGCGATAAAAATCGGGGCCGCTGAGCGGGCGAATAACCGGGCATATCTGGAAGTCGATGCAAAATCTTTAACAAGCGAGCATCGTTGGATGGTGCGTTCGAGTCCGACATAAGCAGTATAATCTATGTGTAGGGCCACGTTAATCATTATAGAAGAAACCAGAGATACTTGCTCGCGCTCGGTTTCCAGACGCAGGCTCCACCTTTTTAACGCAGTGCGAAACCCCGCCTCGGAAGAGGATGAATGAGTTTGGCAAAGGGAGATAGAATATACCACTGGCCGCCGATACACCGGGGTAGCTGGGATATAACTTAGTGTCGGCTGATGTCTTGCAAACGCTCTCATCTTCTTTGCTGGTGCTGAGCAGGAGCTCTCCCCCCCAAGCGGGGTCCCAAGTCTCATGCAGATAATAGACGTACGCCGCCACACACTTTCTATCAGTGTGCCATGTGAGACCACTTCCACTCGGATATAGATACGCGCGCATTGTAAACGAAGACCAACCGCCGAGATCCTCAACAAAATTGGCAATCTCACTGTTGTCTAGGATCGCGCGCGCAAAGCCCCTAAGACTAGGTAAGACCCCGTCGAGATCGGGCTGACCGTCGTTGTGAGGTCTGTCGATGGTGGCATCCGTAGAGTGGTAGCTTGTGCCGTCGCCAAAAGCATAAACATGCTGTAATCCGCCAGAGTGAATTGGCTGCATGACGATCTTCTCGAAGCCACCTGCGGTCATGGACCATTGTTCGTCTGTCAAAAAATCCCTTGTCGCCATATGGATTGCAGAACGATCGAAGCCTGCCATCGCCTCTCCTCTTCGAGGTGGTATCCGATAATTAGGTCGCTCCAACAGTCTTTGGTGCTGTTTAGGAGGTCGCCGTGGCAAGGTGCCGGACAGGGCAGCCCAACGCCCCCTTGTCCATCGTTTCGAGCGGCTTTAACCATCGTTGTATCTTCTGGTTATCGATGCTCAATGTGCCATCGAGATTGATCGACCCGATCCGGTTACTTTCACTGTTCAATGCAACCGTGCACTTATTCAAGGTTCCATCAGAACGGATAGAAAGTGAGTTCGCCTTGCAAGCATAGCAAACATAAACCGCGTCTGAGAACGCGGGGGTGAAGCGAGACAGCTTGCTATAAACGCGCTTTTCTATCTCCTTGTACTCGGGCTGCCACGCATTCAGGACCTTCCTGTCCGCATCGCTTTTGCCTCCATAATGCCCTACGTTTTTGACGTGGACAACGAACCCATCGGGCTCGAGTTGTTCGTCAATCAACGAGGCGAGTTCATGAACGGATTCCACATTCGATGGAGTGACATGAAGTCTCAGAAGTATACTGCTATTGCGAATCTGCCCCTCTCGGCGCGCCTCGTCAAAAGCCACGATGTTCTTCCAAATCCGGCCAAAGGTGCCCGCTCCGTCGATCCGCAAACGGGTCTGGTCATGTGCCTCGGCGGCCCCATCGAGGGATATCTGGTAGGTCTGCATGTTTAGACGGTCTAATTCGATGAAACGTTCCTTGGTGAGATTGTAGCCGTTCGTTGTCGCGGCGGCGCTGAAACGAATGCCAGCGGCCATGCATCGACTGTGAGCATAACGCATCATATCGGACACAATGTCATAGGCGATCATCGGCTCTCCGCCGAACCATGATATGTGAAGCCATTTAAGGTTCATCACTCGCCGATCGATGAGCGCTTTGACAGCAGAGATGATCTCCGTCGACATTCGCCCTTTTGCGAAGTCCTCGTAGCAATATGTGCAGCGAAAGTTGCACTGCTCTGTCGGGAACAGGATAAGCTCTAGACGATCCGGCGTAAGTGCATCGTAGAGAATAGCCTGCTGCGTTGCGACGCTCATACCTGTTTCGGGCATGACGGGCCTCCGAAAATTGGGGGGATGTTAGAAACATCCCCCAGTTCAAGTGACACTCTTGACGAATTTTATTTCGTTCAAACCGAGGGGCCACAGTTGCAGTTGTTCGAGGCCAGACGTTCCGGCGCGAGTGCCGCATCGGGAATGAGAGCGTTGATCGCGCTGCCGTTGACCGTCGGCGTGCCGAACTCGTCGAAGGCAATCGAGGTGGCCGAGACAGTCACCGGACTGGCGACGGCGGGCACGGCCGACGCGATACCGGCGGCGGCAACGACGGCTGTAGCGATGTTCTTCATCTTCATACCGAATTCCCTTCATGTCAGGTTGGTCGGCGCTGGGCGAAGGCGATGCGTCTAAGTCTAGCGCCAGCTCAATGCTGAACGCTGTACTATCATGCGTCAATAAAAGACGAATCCATTATTATAGAACATCTAGACCGCGATCTGGAGAGGTGTGAAACCACAATATGGACTATATTCTCTCCATAATTCGGTCGAGAGGTTTCCCGAGCACTGTCGAGACTGCCTGACTTGTCTGAGAGAGGCCGCTACTGATTGTAAGCGCCCAAATCCAGTCCACCTGTAGCTCTCAGTAATGCAGCTTGATTTATCAATATATCACTGCGGCTACGCGCGAGGGCGAGCTGGGCGGCGCGTAGGCTTTCGTCCGCGATTAGAATGTCGAGCGTTGTCCGTAGTGAGAAGGCGTATTCTGCCCGAACGCCTTTGAGCGCTAACTCAGCCGCTTCGACACGGCGCGCATTGGCTTGCGCGCGGCCCTGAGCTGCAGCCAGCATTGCCCACGCGGTCTCAGCGGATCTCGTTGCATCCCGCTCGGCAGCATCAACGGCAAATCGGTCCGCGCGGTATGTCGCTTCGGCCTGGCGGACGCGCGACGATATCAGGCCGCCGGTGAGGAGTGGCACGCGTAGGGTCAGGCCGGCCACTGCGGTGTTGGCATTGTCCGATCGACCTGCTCCCGCCGCGTAGCCATAGGTGCCACCCAAACCAACGAAGGGGTTCCGTTCGGCGCGCTGCTGGTCAATGCGCGCGGCATCTGCTCGAGCTGCATAACGCTGCTGTCGGACAAGCGGATTGGACTCTAAAGCGCGGGCGATTGCTATGTCGATCGTTCCCGGCAGGGTGGCGGGTACGGCCAGAGTGGTATCGAGCGCTCCGGGATTATGACCTACCGTAGCGCGGTAGGTAGCGCTGATTGCCGCTGCAGCACCTTCCGCGTCAGCCAAGGTCGATACGGCGGAATCTCGCTGCGCCTCTAACTGAGCGACGTCGGTGCGGGTTGCCTGCCCCAACTTGAACCGAGCCTGTGCCTCCGCGACCTGACGGTCCAGTAGCTCGAAATCGGCACGTCCGACTTCCACCGCCTGTTGAGCGTAGAGCAGATTGGCATAAGCGCCGACCACCTGCTCCAGCACCGCAGCCTGCGTGTCTCGCACGCTCTCCGCGCCTGCCGCAACGTCGCCAGACGCGGCTCGCACGGCAGATGAAACGCGCCCGCCCGTCCAGATCGGAAGGCTGGCCGCCACGCTGCCGCCGCCGCCCTTGCCATAATCTTGGCGGTCATATCCACCCGTCCCATTCGCCTCGGCGGTCAGTCGGCCCAAGGCACGTGCCTGGTCCGGTGTTTCGGCCAACGCTTCCTGTCGTGCCTGTGCAGCGGCAAGCTGAGGGTTGGTGGCGTAGGCTGCAACGATTGCGTCCCGGAGCGTTTCGGCTGACGCGGTGCCAGCGAAAGATAGCGACACGGCGGCGAGGATCATTCTCCTAGTCATGGCGCAGCGCCCAGGCGGGGGCAGCGCGGCTCGCGCGGAGCGACTGGCCGAGAACTGTAAGCACTGCAATCACGATCGCAAGCAGGCTTGAGCCAACGAAGAAGAACGGCGAGAGCGCGATGCGGTCATCGAACCCGGCCAACCATGCCCGCATCGCGACAAAGGCTAGTGGCCAAGCTATTACGTTAGCAATCAGAACAGGGCGCAGAAATTGGCCAACTAGCAGCTTCACAATATCGCTCGAAGAAGCTCCCAGCGTCTTGCGGATTCCAATCTCCCTCACCCGCCGGGAAGTATTGAAAGACGCAAGGCCCCATAGTCCGACGCAACCTATGAGCACAGCCAGACCGGCACCGATACCAAATAGGCGGGTGGTACGATCATCGGCGTCATAATAATCTTGCAGATTCTGATCGGCCGTCTTCGCGGAGAAGGGAACCTGCTGGGCGACCCGACGCCAAATCTGGCGAACTTGATCAATCATTGCACGTGGGTTGCCCTCTACGCGTAATGTCGCGCGCGGGTCGACGGCGCTTTGGGAACGAAGAAAATACATGGTGCCATTCACGGGGTCTCGCGGCGAAAAGAAGCGAGCATCATCAACAACACCGACGATGGTGCGCGGCGACGCATTGCTGACAGTCTTACCAATGGCGTCCTCGGGCGACTTGAATCCGAGCATCGTTACCGCACGTCTGTTAATCACCACGTTCAGCGGATCACCGAGATTTGGGGCATTCGCGGCGTCGTCCAGGCGGTGGGCCTCGTCCGTCAAGCGCCCAGCTAATAGTCGAAAATTGAAGGTTGAAAAAAAGTCCGGCCCAATCCGAATTCCTTGCAAATTCGGGCCGGGACCGGCCTTGCCGGGAACTGCATAACTATTAGTATTACCGCTACTGTATCCGGGCGTGGAATCTGAGGTTGTAACTGACCTCACTTGAGGCAATTTCCGGACTTGCTCCAAGAACGACGCTAATTGAGATTTGTCCATTGCGGCATCGGCGGTAGAGCTAACGATGATTAGGCCATCGCGCCGAAAGCCAATGTCGGTGCTTCGTACGTGTCGGGTTTGCGCCACCAGTACGGCAGTGCCGATCATGAAAGCGATAGCGAGCACAAACTGGAAGACGACCAAGGCTTCGCGAACTCGAGCACCCGCTCTTCCACCCCCTGGCGACCGGGCAGATGCCAAGACAGCGGCTGCTGGATAACGAGAGAGAACGAATGCAGGGTAGAGACCAGCGGCTATGCCGACACACAGAACCATCAATGCCAGCGCCGGTGCAACTGTAGCGTAGGGAATGGCAAGTGTCAGGCCGCCTGCAGCATTGATAAGAGGCAAACCAAGCTCGGCGAGGATCAAGCCTATCAGGGCAGCCAACGCCACTGTAAGCACCGCTTCGCCAAGAAACTGACGAAGCAACGCGCCTTGATCTGCCCCGAGCACCTTGCGCATAGCCACTTCGCGGGCACGCAGGCCGGCGCGAGCGGTTGCAAGATTCACGTAGTTGACGATGGCGATCAGCAGCGTCAGCAGGCCAACCAGTCCGAGCGTCGTGACAGTTAGCTTGCGACCAGGGGTCTGCAGATGAATGTCGATAATTGGTGTGATCGGAAGGCTAAGCTGCCGGACCAGCTCTGGTCCCTGATCCTTGATTGCACGTCGATCAACGAAGGCCCGAAGTTGTCCGCGTAGCCGGTCCGCGTCCTGCTTGGTGTCCAAACGCAGATAGGTTTGCACCCGTTCACTCCCCCAATGAAACCAGTAGGGGTCGGACGAAACAGCCGGCATCCGGCCAAGGATTGAGAAATTCAGCTCCGTCGTCTTGGGCAGGTCGCGAAATATGCCGCCGACCCTATAGGCGGCAGTCTTCCCCATAATCGTTAGAGTTAGGATCTGGCCAACGGCGTCGCCCCCTGGGAAGTACTTACGGGCAAGCTGTTCATTCAAAAGCACTGTTGAGGGGTCGTGCAGCGCTTGGCTACCATTACCCTGCGCCATCGGTAAGGCGATAATGTCGAAGAGATTGGGATCGGCGTACGCAAACGTCTCAGCCGTTCCTACACCATTACGGATCACATTCGCATCCATTGTCTGGATGCGGGTGCCTACTGTGTCCGGAAAATCCTCGCGAAGCTGGTCGATCAGACCGCCCATCGTTCCTGTGCTATAGCCATTGGCCGGACTGCCAGGCTGATCGTAATACTGCTCGACGAGGTACAGCTTGTCATGGTTGGGTATCCATTGCTCGAAGCTGGTTTCGAAACGGACATATAGACCAAGCACAAGGAAGACGGCGATGCCAACTGCCAGGCCGCCAATGTTAAGCGCGGCGTATAGCTTGTGCCGAGTAAGTGAGCGGTAAAGGCTGAAAAAGGCGAAGCGGTTCATGGCCGGTCTTTCGAGTGTATGGTCGGATCAGATCGCGCGCATGGCGGAAGCGACGATGCGGCCATCAAGCATGTCGATGCGGCGCTTCGCCATATCAGCATGACTAGGCGAGTGAGTGACCATGACGATCGTTGCTCCCTCTTTATTGAGACCCGTCAGAATGTTCATCACTTGTTCGCCATTGGCAGTGTCGAGATTGCCAGTTGGCTCGTCGGCGAGGATGAGCTTTGGGTCGCCCACTATTGCGCGCGCGATGGCGGCGCGTTGCTGCTGACCACCTGAGAGTTGGTGCGGATAATGGCGCGCGCGATGAGCAATGCTCACTTTGTCCATCGCCGACGTTACGCGAGCGCGCAGGTCGCCAACATCCTTGCGGTAGGCGAGGCCGAGCGCGACGTTCTCTTCGATCGTCAGCTCATCGATCAAATTGAAGCTCTGAAACACGAAGCCGAGCGTCTGTCCGCGGAACCGGGCCAACGCCTTCTCGTCGAGCGCAGCGAGGTCGCGGTCACCGAATAGATATCGTCCGCCAGTGGGCCGATCAACGGTGCCGAGCGTGTTGAGCAGCGTCGATTTGCCGCAGCCGGACGGCCCCATAATGGCGACGAACTCGCCGGCCTCGACATGAAGGTCGATGTCGTGGAGCGCCGTGGTCTCCACCTCGTCTGAGACGTAGCGGCGCTGGATATTCTCGAGATGAATCACAGGACTGCCCTTTCGGCCTAATGAATGTTGAGAACATCGCCCTGCACGGACGCGGTGCTGCTGGTGATGATGCGATCACCGGCCTTTAGTCCGGACAGGATTTCGACTTGTTCAGGATTTCGACGCCCAGTCTTTACTGCTTGGCGTCTGGCGTGGCGGCCGTCGGCGTCGAGAACGAAGGCTGACGATCCGCCGCCAGCATCTAGCCAGCCCCCGGTCGGTGCCACCAGCGCGGGCGCGGTGCCGCTAAGCGTAATGCGGATGTCGAGCGTCTGCCCCCTGTTGAGCCCGGCCGGCGCGATACCATCGAATGTCAACTCGACCCGGAAACGGCCGTCCTTGACGCTCGGCAGAACCTTAGAGACCGTGAAGCGCATAGCATCTGCATTTGCCTTCTGGCCAACGCGCACCCGACGAAGGTAATATTCGTCGACGTCGGCCGTTAGCTTCCATGAACCCTCGCTGTCGACTTGGCCTGACGGATCGCCCGGCTTCAGCGCTTGTCCGGGCTGAATGGTGAAGTTGGTAAGCCGGCCTGTGACTGGCGCACGGATCACAAGCGCGTCGAGGCTAGCGCGGACCGCCGCGAGATTGCTGGTCAATCTCGCACGCGTATCCTCCAGGCGCTGCCCTTGGGTAGCAGTGATGCGGGCCTCTGCCGTGCTCCCCGACCGAAGCTGCGCCAGTCTCTTCTGCTGATAGTCCGCCTCGGCTTCATAGCTCTTGATGCCCTCGTCGGAGAGAAAGCCCTGATCGTGGAGTTGCTGGCGTATCGAGAGGTCGCGCCGCGCTTTGATCAAGTCATAGTTCGCCTGCGAAACTTGTCCGGCGCGGTCTAACCGGTTACGTTCGATGCCGAGGTTCTCGCCAGCGACGCTGCCAAGTTGACTAGCGATCTGAGCTTCCCGCGTCAGTACGTCGAGCTTGAGAGAGGGATTGGCGAGCGTGGCTAACGGTTGCCCCCCCGTCACCATCGCGCCATCCTGCACAATGAGCTTTTCGACCTGCCCTCCCGACAACACGCCGACCAGCGTCGTTACGCGCGGTGTGACGGTCGCGCGCACCGGAAGATAGTCGGCGAACGGCGCACGCTGGACGGTGCCGGTCTCCATGTCGGCTGCAGCCAAGTTGGTTGATCCGCTCTCTGGCAGGAAGCGCCAAAGCAAGACCGCGGAGAATATCAGCGCCGCGGCTATCATTGGCCCCCGTCGCCGCCACCAGGGCTTTCTCTTGCGCTCCATACGGCGGTCCATTGCGGCACCGGGAGTATTAGTTGCTTGTGTCGGCTGCTCGGTCATCATGGTATCATTGTCGTCGATCAGGCCAAGAAAGCCTAAGATGCTATGAAAGAAGGATTTTTCTCCAACTCTGCCGAGAGTGACCGTCCATTTGCGGACGCACCGTCCACAAATGGACGGCCAGATGATGTGTCAAGCAACACATCCGTCTTATTGATCGACGATAATCCAGCGATAGCGGGCGCCATCGAAATCGCGTTACGCATCGCCGGATACGGGCTCGATAAGGCGAGCGGGCCGGAAGAGGCATGGTCGCGGCTCGCGCAGCGACGCTACGCTGCAATTCTGCTCGACATGAACTTTAGCGCCGGAGCGAACAATGGTGAGGAAGGTCTGGCCCTTCTCCGGCGTCTTGTCGCGAACGATCCTGGCGCCTGTGTTGTCGTCATCACTGCGCACAGCGGTATCCGTATCGCGGTCGCCGCCATGCAAGCAGGCGCACGGGATTTTATAATGAAGCCGTGGCGCAACGCTGATTTGATTACAAAGCTTGAAGCTGCAGTGGCGCGAGGCACTGCTGGGTCGTGCATACCAGCGCGCGCGTCGATCGCCGAGCCGCCGGCCGTGCTGATCGGCGAAAGTGCGGTGATGCGCGAGCTGCGCGCCCTGATCCATCGAATCGGACCGACCGCTGCCGGCGTTGTTGTAACCGGCCCGTCCGGGAGCGGGCGAACGCTGGTTGCTCAGGCGATCCACGCGGCATCACATGATGCCGTCGAGCCTGCCACACGTGTCGATCTTCGCCGCGACGATCGATGGGACCGGCTTGCCCGCGCCTCCGGAACCGTCATCCTGCGCCATGTTGACCAGCTTGACCGGATCACGCAAGAAGCAGTGCTTGATCATCTGTCCCCCTCTCTTCGCTGCATCTCCATCGTCGGTGCAGCCGATTCACTGATCCCGGCGCTCCGGCGGCGCCTGGCGACTATAGAGGTGGCTGCGCCGCCGCTTTCCGCCCGCGAAGATGATGCGGTTCTGCTCGCTCGGCATTTTGCCCGCGTGGCCACCGATCGGTTCGGAAGGCCGGGGATACATCTCACGGAGGCAGCCGAATCCTTCGTTCGGAGCACCATCTGGGCTGATGAGGTTCGAGGTCTTGCTCTTGCTGTGGAGCGCGCGGTCATCCTCGCTGATGATGGTGTTATCGATGCTGCATTGCTGGGGGCCACGTCGGTCGCTGCGGCTCCGATCGCGATTGGCGAGATCAGCTTTGACCTGACCGATGCGGAACGGGCAATGGTTGAAGCAGCACTGCGCGAGCATCGTCATAACGTCACCCAGGCGGCAGCGGCGCTGGGTTTAAGCCGTGGTGCGCTGTACAGGCGCATGGCGCGCTATGGCTTATAAAGGCGCTTGGCACGCCATCGCCCTTTCAATGGGTCTTATCGGGTGCGGGGCCGCCGCAGACATCGCTTGGCGCAATGCATTTTGGGGTTGTTTCGCCGGGGCGATCCTTGCGGCTGTTTGGCTGATTTTTCTCGTTTGGTGGGGAATGCGACGTGGTGTTTTGTCCCCGACACCGGTGAGGGAACGACCGGAGGATATGTCGCCAGATCGCCTACTGCTGGATGCAGTTCCCATTCCAATGCTGACGATTGATGACGGCCGGGCCCGTGCTCTAAACCGGGCCGCGAGGCGGATATTCGGAACCGACGACCGCATTCTACCCCCTCCGGCTACACTACTCGATCCCGAAGCTGGTCATCTGCACCATGAGGGCCGCCATTGGCGCATCGATCGCGTCATTCTGAATGGTAGAATGACGGAACGTTCAGTGGCAGCCTTGATCGATGTCGAACAAGAAGAAAGGACGGCGGAGGCACGTGCGACGGCAGAGATGATCCATGTCCTCGGACATGAACTTCTGAATGGCCTTGCTCCTATTGTTTCACTGGCAGAGAGTGGCGAAGCGGCGCTTGACCGCACTGGCATCGATCCAGGATTACTGCGTGAGATTCTTGGCACTTTAGCCCGGCGTGCTGAAAGCCTGCAGCGTTTCACGGAGGCCTATCGAGAACTCGCCCGACTTCCCGCTCCCCGGCTTGCTCGCGTGTCCGTCTCAAAGATGGCAGATGATTTGTCACGACTTTTTGCCGGGCGATGGCCGAACGTCGAGTTCGTGGTGGAAGAATCGCAGAGCAGGGAATGGGCACTTGATCGCGATCAGGTGGAGCAGGCAGTTTGGGCGCTTCTGCAGAATGCCGCCGAAGCGGCAACAAGCGCCCATGGTAGCGGCGCGCGCGTATCCCTTACAATAGATTACGGGTTAGCTGATCTGACGCTAGCAGTGGAGGACAATGGTTTGGGCGTATCTCGGGAAGACGTATCGCGCATCTTTCGTCCGTTTCACACCACTAAGCCTGAAGGGAGCGGCATTGGGCTCAGTCTCGCGCGTCAGATTGCCCAAGGTCATGCAGGTGAGCTTTTCCTCGTACGCACTCAGCCCACGACCTTCGTCTTTAAAATCCCGGCCCGCATCGATAAACTCGGCACAGTCTCGGGCTGAATTGGCGACAGACGACGCGCTTCAAACGGCTCAGCCCTTTTGACGAAGCGCGAACCGCTCACAGTCATATCGGATCGATAAGCATTTGGCAGCCATAAAACGGATCAGCTAAGCCACATAAGCTGGTAACGAATCACTCCATATTGCAGACTGATCCGATGTTGCTACCAGGCCCCAAACCGGATCGCGAGCCTCTGGTGGTCGCGCGTCAGCCGACCCCCGACGTGGCGTTGCTCGTATCGAAATTGAGCGAACGGCAGCGGACCTACCTGCGATTGGTCCGTGAAGGATTGAACTCCAAGGAGATCGCCGCCAAGACTGGCGCCAGCTACCGCGCGGTCGACAAGATATTGTTAAAAGCCAATAATATTTTGGGAGTGTCGAGGCGGATCGACGCAGCGCGTATACTCGCGGATTACGAACAGGGGGTAGAGGCTTTACCCCCTGCAAACGACCTACCTTCCCCTCGATCGGGTTATCGTCTTCCTCTGCCGGTGCCGACCGCAGGGGCGGCAGCTAACATGCTCACCTTGAAGGAGGCGGCCTCGTGGACAGCGATCATCGCGATCGTCACCCCCATCGGGCTAACCGCTGCCGGCATGGCGATCATGACGCTGGGGATCCTGCTCGGTTTGAAAACACCGTAAGGGCGCCTTGGCGCTCAAGGAGGCATCATGCAGGCACTAGCAAATACCAGTCGGATCGTCGCCGACGAACTGCGCAAGGCGGAACGTTCCATCAATCTCGCCGCGCGGGACACAGCGCAGTTTCTGATTACGACCCTAGATGCCACCGAAGCGCACCGGCTCTCTCCGGCATTGACGCAGTCAACTGTGAAAGCCGCGGTGGCTGCGCTCACGGCGTTGACGGAGGGACAGAATCACATGGCGATGCGAGCCCACCTCACTATCGAGAGGGTTGGCCGGCAGCTTGGGTTGACCGAGACGAATTGGGGCGAAAACCTTCCCAAACCCGCCTTCGCCTCGACCGACGAGCCAGCCTGGCAATCTGGACGAGTGCCGGAGAATGATCGAGTGGGATGAGCACCCAGGAGATTCTGGCCCTCGTTTTCAATACCGTCATGGCGGCAGTGTTCCTTTTTGCCATCGTACGAGGCGGGAGGCCAGAACGCTTGGGCGTGCTCATCAATCTTGTCGGGTTCGGCGCGACAACTGCCTTTCGTCTACTCTTCGGGGCGATTGCGTGGGCTCCAGGTGATGTCGCGACCATGACAATAGACCTGGCGGTAGGCGGCGGATTCTTCTGGCTCGGCGTCACGACCATAAGGTTTTGGCCAATCTGGGCGGCCGGGTTCGTGCTGGCCGACCTGTTCATGAGTCTCTTTGGCCGCCTACTGCCGAACATCCATCTCTTTGCCTATCACACTGGGCTCGGGATCTACGCTTATCTCGCGCTCGGAGCCCTAGCACTCGGCACGTTCCGTCTTCCACGCGGCGCCGAGCCTCACATCCGACATGGATCGAGAAAATTATGGCTACAGCATCTGAAGGAGACGAGCTGATCGAAGTCGTTGTTCGGCTTCCACGCAAGGCGGTCGAACAATCGCTGCTGTCCGCAGCCTCCTCGGTTAAGGAACTCGCGAAGATGCGCTACCACCAGGCCAAGGCCTTGCTCATCGGCCGGCGGCGTCGGGCAGCCTGCTTCGATGGTTTGCGTTTCTGCGATCCGAGCTGGGACATGATCTTAGAACTCTATGTCGCGACCCAGGAAGGCCGTCATCTGACGGTTTCGCAATTGTGTAGCCTGAGTGGCGGATCGAACACGACGGCGCTTCGCCATGTCGAACATCTCGAGGCCTTGGGATACATCTCCCGTGATCTTGACGCGGATGACCGCCGCCGCGCCAACGTTTCAATGCTCACTCCTCTCCACGATGCAGCCGAGCGCTGGCTGGATCTTCAATTTGCAGCCTTTCGGATCGGGGGGTAGATGCTGTTGCCACACTTCTTCAGGAAGATTCGTACCTTCCGCGTTGATCGTCAGAGCGGACAGGCCGTCGGCGCCGCTGAAAAACTGGACGTTCACGCGCCAGCGCTTTCCTTCTCCGCGCTGATCGCATCCTGTACCGGCGCTGGGAAGTGACGATAGAGCGTAGGGACCGAGACGCCGATCGCCGGCGCTACTTCGCGCATGGTCATTCCCGATGACAGCAGCGTGCGAGCGGCCTCTAGTCGCTTGGGGGTCATGACCGTCTTGCGACCGCCTACCCTGCCCTCGCGCCGAGCTACGATCAGCGCGGCCGTCGTGCGCTCGCGAATGAGATCGCGCTCCATTTCCGCCATCGCGGCCAGGATGTGAAAGATCAGCTTTCCGGCAGTGCCGACCGTATCAATCCCGTCCGTGAGCGACCGAAATCCGATACCGCGTTCGGTCAGCTCGGCGGCGAGGTCGACGAGCCCCTTCATCGTTCGGCCGAGGCGATCAAGCTTCCACACCACCAGCACATCGCCGGCACGCGCGTGCGACAAGGCTTCGGCCAGGCCGGCGCGGTTTGCTTTGGCACCGCTTGCTTTGTCGGTAAAAGTCTTCTCGCATCCAGCATCGCGCAGCGCGTCGAGCTGGGGCGTCAAATCCTGTTCGGGCGTCGAGACCCGCGCGTAGCCGATCAGCATGAACCGTTCTCAAAACTCATCTTCGACGCCTATCACGGCAGACCGCAATCGAGAAAGTGTTTTGATACACGCTGCGTGGCTGCTACACGTTCTCACATGGTCCCGTTTCAAAATCGATGGTATTTTGGGACAGCGCCGCCCTCCAATGGGGCTCCGGACGGCGTAGGGCCAACAAGTCGGCCGCTGACACCACGCCTGCTCATGGCGGCCCTGCCGATCACGAACAAGGAACGGCTTCGCTGGACCAAGGATTGCCGATTGCCGCGCTCGGGATCGGTCACGATCCGGGCTGCTCATCCTGTATCTGTCGGCACCTACGGGGTCGACGCTGTCGCCAAGCTGGTGGCCGATCCGTCGATCATCGCCTCTTGGCGACGCGCTGATGCCAGCGCCGAGCGTCAGGCAACAGGATAGGGAACCGGGGCGGCGGTATTCTCGTCGATCGTGAGTGCCCGCCCGATCGGCGGAAACGCGCGCTGCGGACAAGCCGGGCGCTCGCACACCTTGCACCCGGCGCCAATCGGCGTCGCGAAGGAAGGATCGGCAAGATCGAGGCCGCGCGAATAGACAAGCTGGCCCGCGTGGCGCAGGTCGCAGCCAAGCCCGATCGCGAACACTTTCTCCGGCTCACCGAACCCGGCAGACCCACTCGCTACCGTTCGCGCGATCCATAGGTAGCTGCGACCATCGGGCATCTGCGCAACCTGGCGCAGCACGCGGCCCGGCTGCGCGAACGCCTTATAGACGTTCCAAAGCGGGCAGGTTCCGCCGACGCGCGAGAAGTGGAAGTCCGTGGCCGACTGCCGCTTGGAGATGTTACCCGCGCGGTCGACGCGGACGAAGAAGAAGGGCACGCCGCGCGCACTTGCCCGCTGGAGCGTCGACAGGCGGTGGCAGACCGTCTCGAACCCGACGCCGAAGCGCCGCGCAAGGCGTTCGATATCATATCGCTCGGCTTGGGCGGCGGCGAGGAAATCGGCATAGGGCAGGACCAGCGCTCCTGCGAAATAATTCGCAAGGCCGATGCGACCAAGGCGGCGGGCTTCCTCGTCTGCGAGGACCGGATCGTCGGTAAGGTCGTCGATCACGTCGTGCAGTTCGAGAAAGGCGAGCTGCGTCGCCATCTGGAATACACGCTGGCCCGGTGTGAGCGAGGCAGACAGCGTGAGCGCCCGCGCAGCAGGATCGAAGCGGCGGGGCGCGGTCGTGACATCGGTCAACACGGTGATCCCATGCCGCTCCTTTAGCCATGCCGCCAAGCCATCGTGGATCGTCCGCGGGCTCAAACCCGCGTCGCGGTAGAGGCGTTCGGCCGCCTCATCCAACAGCTCGACATGGTTGTGACGGGCGTAGAAGAAATCCCGGACCTGCTCGAAGGGCTGGCGCGCGCGATCCCCGATGCGCCATTCATCACCCAGTTCGGCCGCCATCGCGTCGCCGCGCTCGACAGCGTCGCGATACCGCCGGTGCAACGCGACGAGCGTGCGGCCTACTGTCGGCATGTTCGTCGCCAGCTCGCGCAGTTCGGCAACCGACACCGCCTCCTGGACGTCGGCGATCGCATCGCGGATGTCGGTCATCAGGCGGGCCTCCTCGTCCTCCGAGAAGACCTGCACGTCGACGCCGAAGGCCGCATTGAGCTTCAACAGGATCGGAACGGTCAGCGGACGCTGGTTCTGTTCGAGCTGATTGAGGTAGCTGGGCGAGATGCCGAGCGCCTGGGCAAGCTCAACCTGCTTCAGCTTGCGCTCCTCGCGCAAGCGCCGCAGCCGGACCCCCATGAATGCCTTGCGCGCCACCACCATAAAATTTGCAACCTTCGCAGATTCGCCGATTCAACTTCGCAGGCCTTGGCCTTTTCAGTACTGGGCAAGCGCTGCCGTTTGCGGATTATGCGAATATGCTTTTTGCCGCACAACCGCAAGGTGCCGACCTTCTCGAGCTTATCCTCGCGGCAGCGGCGGCGCGCGCGCAGGACGTCTTGGGGGGGAGCGTTTCGCTCTACCGCTGCCACGACATCGAACTGCGCGCCGAACTGGATGAGGTTGCGTTCGAGGCGTCGTGCGTCAGCCGAAGCGACGACGGCCTCGTCATCGCTGTCTTTGCCAGCGGCCGCGATGCCGGCGGTTGCGACTGCATGGTGGCCGCTGGCCGCTTCACCTTCTCGACCTTCACCCGCCCGAGCGCGTCGATCGCGACGCGGCTCGCCCAATGGAATCCGGGGAACTGATGAGCAGTATTTACCAGAAGCCGCTCGACGGCACGGCTCTCACCTATTTCGATGCGCGTGCCGCGGTCGAGGCGATCCGCCCCGGCGCCTATGACACGCTCCCCTATGCGTCGCGCGTGCTGGCCGAGCAACTGGTTCGCCGATGCGATCCCGCGCTGTTGACCGACGCGCTGATCCAGATCGCTGATCGCCGACGCGACCTTGACTTCCCCTGGTATCCGGCGCGCGTCGTCTGCCACGACATCCTCGGGCAGACCGCACTGGTCGATCTCGCAGGCCTGCGCAACGCCATCGCCGACCAGGGCGGCGACCCGGCCAAGGTCAATCCCGTCGTGCCGACCCAACTCATCGTCGACCACAGCCTGGCGGTGGAACATGGCGGCTTCGACCCTGACGCCTTCGCCAAGAACCGGGCGATCGAGGACCGGCGCAACGAGGATCGCTTCGACTTCATCGAATGGGCTAAACGCGCATTCGACAATGTCGACGTGGTGCCGGCGGGCAACGGCATCATGCACCAGATCAATCTGGAGAAGATGTCGCCGGTGATCCAGGTGCGGGACGGTGCCGCATTCCCCGATACCTGCGTCGGAACAGACAGCCACACACCGCATGTCGACGCGCTGGGCGTGATCGCGGTGGGTGTTGGTGGCCTCGAAGCGGAAACCGTCATGCTCGGCCGTCCGTCGATGATGCGGCTTCCCGATATCGTCGGCGTGAAGCTGACGGGGGGGCGGTCGGAGGGCATCACCGCGACCGACCTCGTCCTGGCGCTGACCGAGTTCCTGCGCAAGGAGCGCGTCGTCGGGGCCTGGCTGGAGTTCTTCGGCCCCGGTGCCGACAGCCTGTCGATCGGCGACCGCGCGACCATCTCCAACATGTGTCCGGAATATGGGGCGACCGCGGCTATGTTCTACATCGACCGCCAGACGCTCGACTATCTGCTGCTCACAAACCGCGCGCCCGAACAGGTCGCACTGGTCGAGACCTATGCGAAAGCGACGGGTCTGTGGGGCGACGCGCTGGCGACCGCACAATATGAGCGGGTGCTGACGTTCGACCTGGGCAGCGTCGAGCGCAACCTTGCCGGCCCCTCGAACCCGCATCGGCGTTTGCCGACCGCTGCGCTCCACGACCTCGGCGTGGCGAAGGATCTCGAAGGTGCCATTGCGCAGGAACGCGCAGGGCTGATGCCCGAGGGTGCAGTCATCATTGCGGCGATCACGAGCTGCACCAACACCTCGAACCCACGCAACGTGGTCGCGGCAGGGCTGGTGGCCCAGAAGGCCAACGCGCTCGGCCTGACGCGCAAGCCCTGGGTCAAGACGAGCTTCGCGCCCGGCTCGCGCGTACCCGCACTCTATTTGGAGGAGGCCGATCTGCTGCGCGAGCTGGAACAGCTCGGCTTCGGTATCGTCGGCTTCGCCTGCACGACCTGCAACGGCATGTCGGGTGCGCTCGATCCGGTCATTCAGCGCGAGATCGTCGAACGCGATCTTTACACGACCGCCGTTCTGTCGGGGAATCGCAACTTTGACGGGCGCATCCACCCCTACGCCAGGCAGGCGTTCCTGGCCTCTCCACCGCTGGTCGTCGCCTATGCCATCGCAGGCACGATCCGGCTCGATATCGAGAAGGACGTGCTTGGGATCGCACCCGATGGCCGCGATATTCGACTTGCAGACCTGTGGCCGAGCGATGCCGAGATCGATGCGATCGTGCGCGACCATGTGAAGGCGGAGCAGTTCCGCGACGTGTACGAGCCGATGTTCGCGCGCTCGGGCGACGGCGGTGCGCTGGTCGGCCCGCTCTACGACTGGCGCATCCAATCGACCTATATTCGCCGGCCGCCCTATTGGGATACCGATGGCCTGGGCGCGCTGGCCGCCAGTCCGCGCACGCTCAAGGGGATGCGCCCGCTCGCAATCCTGCCCGACAACATCACCACCGATCACCTGTCACCGTCAAACGCGATCCTGCCGACCAGCGCGGCGGGTGAGTATCTGACCGCGATGGGGGTGCCTGAGGAGGACTATAACTCCTATGCGACGCATCGCGGCGACCACCTGACGGCGATGCGCGCGACTTTCGCCAACCCTCAGCTTGTCAACGAGATGGCGGTGGTTGACGGCGCCGTGAAGATGGGCAGCTTCGCCCGTATTGAGCCGGACGGCACCGTCGTTCGCATGTGGGAGGCGATCGAAACCTATCTCGGTCGCCGGCAACCGCTCATCATCATCGCCGGTGCCGACTACGGCCAAGGATCGTCGCGCGACTGGGCCGCGAAGGGGGTCCGGCTCGCGGGGGTCCAGGCGATCGTCGCCGAGGGGTTCGAGCGTATCCATCGCACCAACCTCATCGGCATGGGCGTGCTGCCGCTGGAGTTCCTCGCTGGCTCGACCCGCCTCAACCTCAAGCTGAACGGCACCGAGACCTTCGATGTGGTGGGCACGCCAGATGCGCGCGCCGAACTGAAGCTCATCATCCATCGCGCCGACGGGTTGAGGACGGAGGTGTCGGTGCTGTGCCGCCTCGATACCGCCGAAGAGGTGTCGATCTACGAGGCGGGCGGTGTCCTGCAACGCTTCGCGCAGGACTTCCTCGCCTCGAGTGCCGCGGCATGACGCCGCAGGTCCGCATCCCGGCTGCCTATATGCGTGGTGGCACCAGCAAGGGCGTGTTCTTCCGGCTTGAGGACCTGCCCGATCGCGCGCAGACGCCGGGCGACGCGCGCGATCGGCTGTTCCGCCGTGTGATGGGCAGCCCCGACCCGTATGGCGCGCACATCGACGGCATGGGCGGCGCGACCTCCAGCACGTCCAAATGCGTGATCGTCTCACCGGCGACGCGGGCGGGCCATGACGTCGATTACCTCTATGGGCAGATCGCGATCGACAGCGGTACGCTCGACTGGTCGAGCAATTGCGGGAACCTGTCGACAGCCGTCGGGACCTTTGCGATTGCGGCCGGCTACGTCGATCCCGCCCGAGCGGTCGACGGCGTCTGCACGGTCCGCATCTGGCAGGCGAACATCGGCAAGACGATCGTCGCCTATGTGCCCGTCGCGGAGGGACAGGTCGTCGAGACGGGTGATTTCGAGCTCGATGGCGTTGCCTTTCCGGCTGCGGAGATCGTGCTGGAGTTCGTCGACCCCGCCGATGCGTCGGACGCGCTGTTCCCGACCGGCCATCTTGTCGATACCCTGACGGTCGACGAAAACGTCGTACCGGGCGGCATGATTCCGGCGACTCTCATCAACGCCGGCATTCCGACCGTCTTTGTCCAGGCGGAAGATCTGGGTTACACCGGTGCCGAGCTTCGCGACGCAATCAATGGCGACGTGGACGCGCTCGTTCGCTTCGAGGCGCTACGCACCGCCGGCGCGGAGGCGATGGGGATCGTCAAGACGGCGCGCATGCCGGCCATCGCTTTCGTCGCCTCGCCCATCGATCATCGCACGGCGAGCGGCCGGGAAGTGCTGGCCGGCGAGGTCGACCTGCTCGTCCGCGCGCTGTCGATGGGCAAGCTCCACCACGCCATGATGGGCACGGCCTCCGTCGCCATCGCCGCCGCAACGGCAGTGCCGGGAACGCTGGTCAACAAGGCGGCCGGGGGCGGGGTGCGGACATCGATCCGCTTCGGCCATCCATCCGGTGCGCTGCGGGTCGGTGCCGAAGCGCACCAAGCGAACGGCCAATGGATCATCACCAAGGCGGTCATGAGCCGCAGCGCGCGGATGCTGATGGACGGTCATGTCCACGTCCCCGCCGACAGTTTCTGAGAGGAAAGCCAAGCCGATGAACGACGTTCCCACCTTCAAGCCGAAGAAATCTGTCGCGCTGTCGGGCGTGACGGCGGGCAATACCGCGCTATGCACCGTCGGCCGTACCGGCAATGACCTGCATTATCGCGGCTATGACATTCTCGACTTCGCCGAGACCAGCGAGTTCGAGGAAATCGCCCACCTGCTGATTCACGGTACGCTGCCGACTGCGGCGAAACTCGCGTCCTACAAAAAGAAGTTGCGTGGCCTGCGCGGCCTGCCGCGCTCGGTGAAGGAGGCTCTGGAAGCGATCCCGGCCGCGGCGCATCCAATGGACGTCATGCGCTCGGGCGTGTCGGCGCTCGGCTGCGTCCTGCCCGAAACGCACGATCACAACATCGCCGACGCGC
>Ga0070665_100001439_pt1 | contig 27904 bp, 27 predicted proteins | sample KBSS13metaG_FD_65862 | JGI IMG/M metagenome (GOLD analysis project Ga0070665, IMG submission 65862) | Switchgrass rhizosphere microbial communities from Kellogg Biological Station, Michigan, USA - KBS S1-3 metaG | ecosystem: Host-associated > Plants > Roots > Rhizosphere > Soil ... | reverse complement strand
CGGCTGCTGATGGTCGCCAGCGACCGGATCTCGGCGTTCGACTTCATCCTCGACACGACGATCCCCGACAAGGGCGAGATCCTGACCCGGATGTCGCTGTGGTGGTTCGACCAGCTGGCCGACATCGTGCCCCACCACGCGCTCTCGACCGACGTCCCGGACGACGTTCGGGGTCGCGCGGTGATCTGCGAGCGGCTCGACATGTACCCCGTGGAGTGCGTCGCGCGCGGCTACCTGACCGGCACCGGCCTGCTGGACTACCGCGCCACGGGCGAGGTGTGCGGCATCGCGCTGCCGGCCGGCCTCGAGGACGGCAGCCGGCTGCCCGAGCCCCTCTTCACGCCCGCCGCCAAGGCCGACCTCGGCGGGCACGACGAGAACGTCTCCTACGACGCGGTCGTCGCCACCGTGGGCCCCGACGTCGCGTCGGCGCTGCGCGAGCTGACCCTGGCGGTCTACGCCCGGGCCGAGGCGGTCGCCCGCGAGCGCGGGATCATCCTGGCCGACACCAAGCTCGAGTTCGGGCGTCGTCCCGACGGCACCCTGGTGCTGGCCGACGAGGTGCTCACCCCCGACTCGTCCCGCTTCTGGCCGGCCGCCGAGTGGCAGCCGGGTCGCGCGCAGCCGTCGTACGACAAGCAGATCGTGCGCGACTGGCTGCTGTCGCCCGCCTCCGGCTGGGACCGTGCGTCGGGTGACGCGCCGCCTCCGCTGCCGCCCGAGGTCGTCGCACACACGCGGGCGCGCTACCTGGAGGCCTACGAGACGCTGACGGGCCAGCACTGGTGAGTGACTTCTCGGTCACCCTCGAGCTGCCCCACCCGCCGCCGGTGCTGTTCCGATTCCTGGCCGATCCGCGTAACCGGCCGCTGTGGCAGGCCAGCCTGAAGACCGTCACCGACATCGACGAGGGCGAGCCCCGCATCGGACTGCAGTGGCGCGACGTCACCAAGGTCGGGATCAAGCCGTGGATGGAGATCACCGAGCTGACGCCGTTCCGCGTCCTGGCCGAGACCGGCACCTGGCGCGGCGTCGACGGCCTGCTCACCCTGCGGTTCATCAAGACCCGGCAGGGCACCCGGCTGACGGCCGAGGGCCGGCTGATCGGTCACGGCCCCTTCGCGCTCGCGGCCGCGGTCAGCGGGCGGTGGGCTCCCGAGACGATCCGCAAGGACCTGCTCCGCGCCTCGGAGGTCCTGACCGAGCAGCGCCCACCCGGGAACTAGGCCGTCAGGCGAACGGGTTGGGGCGCGCGCCGGGGAGCTCCGCGAGGATCTCCTGGGCCCGTGTCAGCAGCTTGTGCTCGACCAGCACCTCGTAGCGGGTGGCGACGACGACCCTCACCGACGAGAAGTCGCGCTGGCCGCGGGCGGCGGCGTACCCGACCAGCGCCCAGACGGTGCCGAACACCACGCCGAAGAGCGCGGTCGTGATCACCGTCGCGAGTCCGCTGCCGTTGTCGAACATCGCGAAGATGATGCCGATGAAGATGCCCAGCCAGAGCCCGGAGAGCGCGCCACCGAGGGCGACCTTGCTCGAGGTGAGCCGGCCGGTGATCCGCTCGACCTGCTTGAGGTCGGTGCCGACGATCATGCAGTTCTCGACCGGGAACTCCTTGTCGGAGAGGAAGTCGACGGCCTTCTGCGCGGCCGCGTAGTCGTCGTACACCGCGAGCGACTGCGGGAACTGGAGCTGGAGGGCGCTGACGCCCTGGGCGCCCTGCCCGGCCGCGCCGGCGCGGCCGGCGCCGAAGGGATTGTTCGATGCCATGGGCACAGTCTGCCCGCTCCGGGTGGCGGTACGCGGACCGGCCACGCTGCTCCCTAGACTGAGCCCGTCTCCACCGCTCCCCGAAAGGCACCGCCGTGACCCGCTACGTCGTCGACGTGATGCCCAAGCGCGAGATCCTCGACCCCCAGGGCAAGGCCGTGCTCGGTGCCCTCCCGCGGCTCGGGTTCGAAGGGGTCAGCGAGGTCCGCCAGGGCAAGCGGTTCGAGATCGAGGTCGACGGCGAGGCCGACGAGGCGCGGCTCGAGGACGTACGCCGGATGGCCGAGACCCTGCTCGCCAACCCGGTGATCGAGTACTTCACCGTGACCGTGGGCGAGGACGCCTCGTGAGGATCGGCGTCGTCACCTTCCCCGGATCGCTGGACGACGTCGACGCAGCTCGGGCGGTCCGGCTCGCGGGCGGCGAGGCCGTCGCGCTCTGGCACGGGGACGCCGACCTCAAGAGCGTCGACGCGGTCGTCCTGCCCGGCGGCTTCTCCTACGGCGACTACCTCCGCTGCGGCGCCATCTCGCGCTTCGCGCCGGTGATGACCGAGGTCGTGGCGGCCGCCCACCGCGGCCTGCCGGTGCTCGGCATCTGCAACGGCTTCCAGATCCTCTGCGAGTCCCACCTGCTGCCCGGCGCGCTGACCCGCAACGACCACCGCAAGTTCGTCTGCCGCGTCCAGCGCTTGCGCATCGAGAACAACCGCACGCCGTGGACCACGTCGTACGCCGAGAACGCCGAGGTCACCATCGTCCTGAAGAACGGCGAGGGCGGCTTCGTCGCCGACGAGTCGACCCTGGAGCGGCTCGAGGGTGAGGGGCGGGTCGTCGCGCGCTACCTCGACGTCAACCCCAACGGCTCTCTGCACGACATCGCCGGCATCACCAACGAGCACGGCAACGTCGTCGGCCTGATGCCGCACCCCGAGCACGCCGTCGAGGACCTCACCGGCGCCGGCACCGACGGGCTCGGCTTCTTCACCGGACTCGCCGCGTTGGGCGCTGTCCCGTCCTAGCGTGTGCCGCTCGTCAGGGCGGCCCAGGTGCCCGGGTTGACGACTCCGGACGCGGTCCGACCGGTCGTGTGCTGCCACGACCGCAGGGCGGCATCCGTCTCGGCGGCGAAGACCCCGGTGACCGGGAGGTCGGCGCCGTGGGTCGCGGCGTTCAGAGCCCGCTGGACCCGGCGTACGGCCGTGCCGGTCGAGCCGAACTTCAGTACCGGCTGCGGGCCGACGGACAGGAGCGTCATCCAGCCACGACGGTTGAACGACGACCGAACGGCGAGTCCGTGCGCCTGCTGCCAGGCCTGGACCGCTGCCAGCGTCCTGGCGTTGAACACCCCGCTGAGCCGGCCGGCGTACACCTGCTGCTCGGTGAGGAAGCACTGCAGTGCTGTGACCAGCACCGGGTCGCTGCCCTTGGCCACGGCCGGGTAGTCGGGCAGGTCGACCTCGACACCGCCGCAGTGCTTCTCGGTGCGGGCCGCGGGCAGGCCGAGGCTCAGGAAGTTGCGGTCGATGTTGATCCGCACACCGCCCCAGGTCTCGTCGTGGCCGCCCTGGTACTGCTTCATCCGGCCGCCCGGACGCCAGCCGTCCGGTCCGATGTACGTGGTGGACGTGTTCGCCTTGTCGTCCCAGCGGGCGATCCAGATCTGGTCCGGGAGCTGGTAGAGGTCGGGCGTCTTGACCCGGGCGCGGTCCAGCGCCCAGATGCCGGATCCGGCGCTGGAGTACACGCCCGAGACGTAGTGGTGGGCGTGGATGCCGCGGGTCCATCCGCTGAGGAACGCCAGGGAGGCCTTGCGGCAACGGACGTTGGTCTGGTCGAAGCCCTCGAGGTCGTACCAGAGCGTGCTGCCGGCCGAGATGCCGAGCGCCTGCGCCGCGGTGACCGCGCGCCCGGCCTCGGTCACGCCCTGCTGGCGGGCCTTGCCGAAGTTGCCGTGCGGCCCGGCGGCGCGGTGGATCACCGGGTCGTTGCCGTACCGCGGGAATCGCGGGTTGCACGGGGCCTGCGGGCCGAGCGTGATCGGCAGCAGCCGCCAGCCGTTGCGCAGCTGGGTGCTGACCCAGGTCGGCGTGAGGTTGGGCTGGTCACGACAGGCGCGCGACCTCCCCGAGATGTAGATGCCGACGGCGAGGAACGGCGAGTGCCTGAGCCACACGTTCATCGCCTTCTGGCTCGGCGCGAGGCACTGGTCGAAGCCGTAGCCACGGAAGTTGCCGGGCGTCACGACGTTCGCGGTGGCCGCAGAGCCGGCGGGGGCCGTCGACACCGCTCCGGCGACCGTCGCCAGGGCGACGGCCGCGATCAGCGGACGGACGATCATGGGGGACTCCCGGGAAGATGGCGGTATCCCCGTGGCGGGGGGCCGACCGGGGTCGGGATCCACGGGGACGGCACACCTTAAACACAACAGTCACACCCGTCACAGCAGTTCCGGAGAACTACAGGGCTGTAGTTGTCCCTACGACGCGGGTCGTCCGCCTGAGCAGGTACTAGAACACGCGCTCAGGCGGACGACCGTGCCATGAGAGGTCAGGCGGCCTCGACGAGCTCCGGCTCGAGCTCGGCGGCCGCGGGCGCCGCCGTACGCCGGGTGCGCAGGCCCACGGCAGCCACCGCGAACGCTGCCACGGAGAACGCTGCCGAGGTGAGGAACGCCGCCTCGAGGCCGGGCACGAACTGGCCGGGGACCGCGCCGGTCGCGTAGATCGAGACGATCCCGGCGACACCGACCGCGCTGCCGAGCTGCTGCGTGGTCTGCAGCAGGCCCGAGGCAGACCCGGCGTGCTCCGGCTCGACGCCACCCAGGACGGTGGTCGTGATCGGCATGAAGATGAAGCCGGTCGCGAGCCCCGTGATCAGCACCGGGCCGAACACGGACCCGAAGTAGCTGTCGGTCGCACTGATCTGGCTGAGCCACAGGTAGCCGACGACCATCGCCGCCGTCCCGACCAGGATCATCGCCCGCGCGCCCATCCGGCCGATCAACCACGGCGTGATCCGGGACATCCCGAAGACGGCGAGGCTGAACGGGAGGAACGCCAGCCCGGTGGCGAACGGACCCAGGTCGAGCACCAGCTCGTCGTACTGGACCACGAGGAAGAACATCGACAGGTTCGCGCCGATGACCAGCGCCATCGTGAGCAGGGCGGCGACCCGACGGCCGTTGCGGACCAGGTGCGGCTGGATCAGGGGGTGCGGGTGACGCACCTCGGTGCGGGCGAGGACGGCCAGCAGTGCGAGACCGACGACGAGGCCACCGATCGTGCGTACCGACAGCCAGCCGTGCTCCGGCGTCCCGATCAGCGACCAGACGATCGCGACCGCGCCCAGGGTCGCGCTGACCGCGCCGACCATGTCGAACCGGCCGGGGCGACGTGGCGTCTCGGTCACGTAGCGCCGGGCGCTCAGCAGGACGGCCAGACCGATCGGGACGTTGATGAACAGCGTCCAGCGCCACGATCCGAGATCGGTGACGAGGCCGCCGAGCAGGAGGCCGATCGAGGCACCGGCCGAGGAGACGGCACCGAACAGGGCCAGCGCGCGGTTGCGCGCGGCCTCGTCGGGTGCACTGGTGGTGAGCAGCGCCAGCACGCTCGGCGCGGCCATGGCGGCGCCGGCCCCTTGCAGGGCACGGGCGATGATCAGCTGGGACGGGCTCTGGGCGAGGCCGCCCAGCAGGGAGAACACGGTGAACATGCTCAGCCCGATCTCGAACATCCGGAGTCGGCCGCGGACGTCACCGAGGCGGCCACCGAGCAGGAGGAGCCCGCCGAAGGCGAGCGTGTAGGAGTTGAGGACCCAGGACAGCGAGGCCGGCCCGAAGCCGAGGTCGGTGTCGATCCGGGGGAGCGCGACGTTCATCACGGCGACGTCCAGCACCAGCATGAGCTGGGCCATGAGCACGATCGCGATCCCCGTCGCGGCCCGGCCGGCGTTCGCCGGCAGGTCGGCCGGGAGGTCCCGGGATGCCTGGTTGGAACGGGTGGACAGTGCAGATGACACGGGGTTGGTTTCCTTGTCTGGCCCAGAAGGCGGGCCCGAGGTACTCTGTAACGGAGAAGTTCTCCGCTTGGAGATCAATATACGGAGACAGTCTCCGTTTGGCAAGTGAGGTGGGTCATGCGGGCCGACGCCCAGCGCAACCGGGAACGGCTGATCGAGGCCGCGCGCGAGGTCTTCCGCGAGCAGGGGTACGACGCCTCCCTCGACGAGGTGGCCAAGCGAGCCGGCGTCGGCGCGGGCACTCTCTACCGCCACTTCCCGAGCCGCGACGTCCTGATGGACGCGATGATGCAGAGCTGGGTCAACCGCGTGAACGACTCCGCCGACAAGGTGCTGGTCCACGAAGGCGATGCCCGCGACCTGCTGCTGTCGTGGTTCGAGACCTACGTCGCGCTGATCTCCCTGCACAAGGGCGGCCCGGCCAAGATCACCAGTGCGATGGGCGACGAGAAGTCCCCGATCATGACCAAGTGCCAGACGCTCGCCGCGGCGACCCAGCGGGTCGTCGACCGGCTCGAGGACGAGCACGCCCTGCGCGAGCACATCGAGGCGGTCCAGATGTGCCGTCTCGTCGGAGGGGTCGCGACCGTGGCCGACTCCGGCAACCTCGACCAGGCCGCCGTACGCCCCCTGCTCGAGGTCATCGCCGACGGCATGCTCGTCTGAGCATCCAGCCCCATCTGTCACACGGTCGGCGGGTTCCCTGCGCTTCGTAGGGGTTGCAACACCCAACAAGCGACGGGATCCCCGGCTGACCGGGGATCCCGACACCCGACGTCGCTGCAGGTCAGACCGACTCCCGGCGATAGATTGACACCGTGACGCAGCCCCTCGACACCGTCGCGCTCGCCGCGTCCGACCCCGACCGCGAGCAGCCCTGGGCCGAGCTCGGGCTGAAGAGCGACGAGTACGCCCGGATCCGCGAGATCCTCGGCCGCCGTCCGACCAGCAGCGAGCTGGCGATGTACTCCGTGATGTGGAGCGAGCACTGCTCCTACAAGTCTTCCAAGGTGCACCTCAAGCAGTTCGGCGAGATCGCCCAGGAGACGCCGGTCGGCAAGATGCTCGCCGGCATCGGCGAGAACGCCGGCGTCCTCGACATCGGCCAGGGGTACGCCGTCACCTTCAAGATCGAGTCGCACAACCACCCGTCGTACGTCGAGCCCTACCAGGGGGCGGCGACCGGCGTCGGCGGCATCGTCCGCGATATCCTGGCGATGGGCGCGCGCCCCGTCGCGGTGATGGACCCGCTCCGGTTCGGCCCGATGGACGCCGACGACACCCACCGGGTGCTGCCCGGGATCGTGGCCGGGATCGGCGGCTACGGCAACTGCCTCGGCCTGCCCAACATCGGCGGTGAGGCGGTCTTCGACCCGTCGTACGCCGGCAACCCGCTCGTCAACGCGCTCTGCGTCGGCGTGCTCCGGCACGAGGACCTCCACCTCGCCAAGGCGGTCGGCACCGGCAACCTGGTGATCATGTACGGCGCCCGCACCGGCGGCGACGGCATCGGCGGCGCCTCGATCCTGGCGTCGGAGACCTTCGACGCGACCAAGCCCTCGAAGCGCCCCGCGGTGCAGGTCGGCGATCCGTTCATGGAGAAGCTGCTCATCGAGTGCACTCTCGAGCTGTTCGCGGCCGGTGTCGTGGCCGGCATCCAGGACTTCGGAGCGGCAGGGATCTCCTGCGCCACCTCCGAGCTGGCCGCCGCCGGCGACGGTGGCATGCACGTGGACCTCGACCTGGTGGCGCTGCGCGACGCCACGCTCGCTCCCGAGGAGATCCTGATGAGCGAGAGTCAGGAGCGGATGATGGCCGTCGTCGAGCCCAGTGACGCCGACGCCTTCTTCGCGATCTGCCGGAAGTGGGACGTCGAGGCGACCACCATCGGCGAGGTGACCGGAGACGCTCGCCTGGTCGTCGACTGGCACGGCGAGACCGTCGTCGACGTCGATCCACGCACGGTCGCCCACGACGGTCCGGTCTACGAGCGCCCGTTCGCGCGTCCCGCCTGGCAGGATGCCCTGCAGGACGACGCGGCCGAGGTCCTGCCCCGACCGGCGGACGACGACGAGCTCCGCTCGACCGTGCTCCGGCTCGCCGCGTCCCCGAACCTCTGCGACAAGTCGTGGATCACCGACCAGTACGACCGCTACGTCCAGGGCAACACCGTCCTCGCGCAGCCGTCGGACGCCGGCATGGTGCGGGTCGACCAGGACACCCACCTCGGCGTCGCGGTCGCGACCGACGGCAACGGCCGCTTCTGCAAGCTCGACCCCTACGCCGGGGCGCAGCTCGCGCTGGCCGAGGCCTATCGCAACGTCGCCTGCGGAGGCGCCATGCCGTTGGCCGTCTCCGACTGCCTCAACTTCGGCTCGCCCGAGGATCCCGACGTGATGTGGCAGTTCGCCGAGGCCTGCCGCGGGCTGAAGGACGGCTGCATCTCGCTCGGTGTCCCCGTGACGGGTGGCAACGTCTCGCTCTACAACCAGACGGCCGAGACGGCGATCCTGCCGACGCCGGTCGTCGCGGTGCTGGGCGTGATCGACGACGTACGCCGGCGTACCCCGACCGGGTTCGTCGCGGCGGGCGAGTCGATCGTCCACCTGGGGCAGACCCGCGAGGAGCTGTCGGGCTCGGAGTGGGCCCACGTCGTCCACGGACATCTCGGCGGCCGCCCGCCGCGGGTCGACCTGCGCGACGAGGCCAACCTCGCGCGGCTGCTGGTCGAGGCGGCGCGCGGTGGCTACGTCACGAGCGCCCACGACATGTCCGACGGCGGGCTCTCCCAGGCACTGGTCGAGTCCTGCCTGCGCCAGGGCATCGGGGCCACGGTGTCGCTGATCGGCGATCCGTTCGTCGGGCTGTTCTCCGAGTCGGCGGCACGAGCGATCGTCACGGTCACCGAGGACCGGCTCGCCTCGTTCCTGACGATGGCCGCGTCGCTCGGGGTCCCCGCCGGCCCGATCGGTCGCACCGGGGGTTCGTCCCTGACCGTCACCGACCACCTCGACATCCCGCTCGACGAGCTCTCGGCCGCCTGGCGGGGCACCCTGCCGGCGGCTTTCGGGGGCTGAGTCGGCGGCTGCTCAACTGGCGCAATTGCGCTGCTTGAGCAGCCCACTGGCGGGGTTTGCTGCTCAACTGGCGCAATTGCGCGGTCCGAACATGCCGCCACTCCCAACTCCTGGTGCGGATCGCCGACAGCCGTTGCGGTTGGCGGGTCTTCGAGACCTGACGGGGTGCCCGGGACCACCGGCACTGTCCGGCTCCGCAGCGGCCGACGATGCTGGCGACATGATCGATCACCTCGGCATCAACTGCGCCGACCTGGGGGCCGCCAAGTCGTTCTACGACCGGGTCCTGGGCACGCTCGGCTTCACCCGGCAGATGGACTTCGACGTGGCGGTCGGCTACGGCCCCGACGGTCATCCGGCGTTCTGGATCAGCCGCTTCGACGACATGGGCCCCAACCGAGAGGTGCACCTGGCGTTCGCGGCGCCCGACGCGGCCCACGTCCGCGCCTTCCACGAAGCGGCCGTCGAGCTCGGTGCGGAGACGCTGCACCAGCCTCGACTGTGGCCGGAGTACCACCCGCACTACTACGCCGCGTTCGTCCGCGACCCGGACGGCAACAACGTCGAGGCCGTCTGCCACACGGCCGAGCCCGACGACTGAGTCGTCCCGGTCCGGGCAGCCCGCCACTCCGAACTCCTGATGTGGATCGTCGACGGCTGCTGCGGTTGGCGGGCGTCGGCGTGCTCGCACCGCTCATTCCCGCCTGCGAGACTCGGCCCGTGAGCCGCGACCCGAATCCGCAGGGGCAGCGAGTCGAGTACGGCGGCGACCCGAGCCAGTTCGCGGAGCTCTCGCTCCCGTCGGGTACGCCGAAGGGCGTCGTCGTGGTGATCCACGGCGGTTTCTGGAAGGCGGCCTACGACCTCTCGCTCGGACGACCGCTCGCGCAGAGCCTGGTCGAGCACGGCTGGGCGGCGTGGAACATCGAGTACCGCCGGGTCGGTGACGGTGGCGGTGCCCCCCAGACGCTCGACGACGTCGCGGCGGCGATCGACGCACTCGCCGACCAGGACGTCCCGCGCGACCGGGTGATCGCCCTCGGCCACTCCGCGGGCGGCCACCTGGCGACCTGGGCCGCCTCGCGGGGCCGCTTCGAACGGTGGCCGACGAAGGTCGACGTGACCGGGGTCGTGTCGCAGGCAGGGGTGCTCGACCTGTGGGCGGCGTACGCCGACGGGCTCGGCGGCGGTGCCGTGCAGGCGTTCCTCGGTCACCCGCCGGGACCGACCGACAGGAGCGTCGACCCCCTCCACCAGATACCGCTCGACGTCCCGGTCCGCTGCGTCCACGGCATCGGCGACGACATCGTGCCGATCGGCCAGTCGCTCGCGTACGTGCGAGCCGCGACGTCGGCGGGGGCGGATGCGACGATGACGGAGATCCAGGGCGACCACTTCACGGTGATCGATCCGGACACCGACTCCTGGCAGCAGACCCTGACCATCCTCGAGGGGCTCTGATGGACGCCCCGACGGACCGACCCGGTCTGCGGATCGGCCGCGCGGTCTTCGTTCCCGACGGCGAGCTGTCCGAGCGGTTCTCGAGGTCGTCGGGCCCGGGCGGTCAGGGTGTGAACACCGCGGACTCCCGGGTCGAGCTGTCCTTCGACGTCGCGCGCTCGCCGTCGCTGCCCGAGACCACCCGGGCGCGGATGCTGGCCCGGCTCGAGGGTCGGCTCGTCGACGGGGTCATCACGGTCGCTGCCTCCGAGCACCGTGCCCAGCTGGCCAACCGGAAGGCCGCACGCGACCGGCTCGCCGCCCTGCTGACCGAGGCCGCGTCACCTCCTCCTCGCCCACGCCGGCCGACGAAGCCGTCCCGGGCCGCCAAGCAGCGTCGCCTCGACGCGAAGAAGCGGCGCGGGCAGACCAAGCAGGGTCGTAGCGGGCGCTGGGACTAGGTCCACTCCAGGGTCATCGCATCGCCGATCTGGACCTGCCGCCACCGGGCGGACAGAGCCTCGGCCTCGGCCAAGGCCGACTCGACCTCGTCCTCCGTGGCACCAGACGCCGCAAGGGCGTTCGCGTACCAGTCCGGAAGTCCGGTCGCGTGGCGTCGTGCGTTCCAGCGGGCGTGGACGACACCTGCCAGGTGTTCCGACCGGCCCAGGTCCGCGCCGTGGTGCGATCGCTGCGCCCGCCGCGCCTTGCGCCGACGCTCCCGGCTGGTCTCGTCCGCGGGTCGGGTGTCGGCGAGTCGGAAGGTGCCGGCGTTGCCACCCGCCGCGAGCTCGCCGTAGATGCCGTCGCGCAGACCCCAGTGGAGCTCCACGAGGAGATGCACCAGGTCGTGGGGGAGGAGATCGTCGTACCCGGGCGCCGGGTTCATCGTCAGGTCCTCGTGACGCTCACGCGCGATCTCGACGGCGTACCCGCGCCGATGGGTCTTCCGGAACGTCACCCGCACGGCGTCGACGCTAGGCGACGGTCGGGGCCGCCTCAACCGCTTGTGGGATGGCGACCTCCAGGCGGGGCCAGTCCGCCGGGCGCGGCACCGAGCGGATGTGCCGGCTCAGGGTCGGGACCAGCGCGCCCAGCGCGGTCGCGGCGACCAGCACCGCGACGGCCCTGGATCCGCCGAGGTCGGCCAGGAGCCACCCACCGAGCAGCGGGGCGAACGGCATCACGCCCATCGAGACGAAGCTCATCGCCGACCCGGTCCGGCCCTGGAGGTCGTCGGGGGTGATGGCGGCGCGGTAGGAGCCGATCCCGGCGTTGCCTGCCGGGTTGAGCAGGAGGAGCAGGAAGACCGCGACGCAGGCGCCGAGGGGGGTGGCCCACCAGATGAGGGGGACCAGGGGCAGGACGCACATCCACGCGACGGCGACCGTCAGGGTGCCCGTCCGCAGGCGGTTGATGACGTACGGCGCGGCCAGCGCACCGAGGATCCCGCCGACGCCCGCGAAGGTCGAGACCAGGCCGATCTGGGCCGGGGCGTAGTGCTCGCGGATCAACCGCATGGTGACCACGAAGAAGCAGGCGTTGACCAGGAGGTTGCTCATCCCGGACCAGACCAGAAGCGTGCGGAAGAACGGCTGGTGCCAGATGAAGCGGTACCCCTCCTTGACCTGCTCGACCGGACGGGTCGGCGCGCCCTCACGGGGGTGCGGACGGAGGTCGGTGCGGACGCGGCTCAGGGTCACGCAGGACACGGCGTACGACACGGTGTCGACGGCGAAAGGCGCCCACGAGCGGACGGCGTACAGCACGCCGCCGAGCGGCCCGCCGAGCAAGGACGCGATGTGCTGGCGTGCCTGCACCTGGCTGAACGCCGTGGGGAGGTCCTCGGCCGGGACGACCCGGCGGACCGCGGCCAGGCCGGCCGGCTGGTAGATGCCCTGGGCGACCCCGGTCAGGAGCGCGACCACCGCCAGGTGGGTGATCGTGAGGACCCCGAGGATCCCGGCGACGGTCAGGCTGCCGTAGAGGAGGGCCCCGGCTGCGCCCGCGCCGAGCATCAGGCGTCGGCGGTCGCAGCGGTCCGCCAGGATGCCGGCCGGCAGCATCATGGCGGCCATCCCGAGCAGGTTCGCGGCCTCGAGCGCGGCGGCGATCAGGGTGGACCCGGTCAGGTGGTAGGCGAGGAGGGGGAAGACGAACAACGACATCGTCGAGCCGAGGTCGCTGATCGTCTCCCCTGCCCAGAGGATGGTGAAGTCGTGGTTGCGGGCGAGCTCCCGGTAGCTGGTCATATTCCGCACCATATGGTGCGCATGTAGTGGTGCGCAATAGGAAGTGCGCAAGTAATCGTGCGGAACTTTGCTAGGGTGTGCCCATGGCCCGTGAGACCCGACGCGTGCACGACCCGAAGGTCCTCCGAGCGATCGCCCATCCGGCGAGGAGTCGGATCCTCGACGAGCTCCACGCGTCCGGTCCGCTGCGAGCAGCTGACGTGGCGCGGCTGCTCGACGTCCCGGCCAACCAGGCCAGCTTCCACCTCCGGCAGCTGGCCAAGTACGGCCTGGTGGAGCCGGCCCCCGAGCTGGCCAAGGACGGCCGTGACCGCGTCTGGCGCACGGTCCCGGGCGGGCTGCGTCTCGACGACGAGGACCTCGAGGGTCCCGGCGCCAAGGCCGCGCACACGATCTTCATGGACCAGAAGGCGGCCTTCGCGCGGGTGATGGTCGACCGTGCGTTCGCGCCGAGGAAGCGAACCAAGGAGGCGGCCTACGTGGCGTTGATGGATGCGCTGCGTCTCAGCAAGGAGGAGGGTGACGAGTTCATGACCGAGGTCTCCGACCTGGTCGACCGGTGGTCCAAGAAGACGCGCGGCACCGACCCGCACCGCAAGACGTACGCCTTCCTCTCGCTGGTGCAGCCCTACCCCGAGGCCGACGAGGGCAAGTGATTCGATGGGGTCGTGCCCGCACGACTCCGACCCGCGTCCGACGCCGAGGTGCGTGATGCGCTCGCGGCCGACCCGCCGAGCCCGGAGCAGACGCGACTGCTGGTGAAGCACTTCCTCGCGGTCCTCGCCGCACGGGCGCCCGGGGCCTCGGTCGAGGTCCGCGTACCGCCGTACGCCGCAGTTCAGGCGGTCGCGGGTGTGCGCCACACGCGGGGCACGCCGCCTGCCGTCGTCGAGCTGGACGCCGAGACCTGGATCGCGCTGGCCACCGGAGCGCTCGACTGGGCGGACGCCGAGGGTCAGGGCCGGGTCCGCGCCAGCGGCGAGCGCGCCGACCTGTCGCCCCTGCTGCCGCTGACCGTTCGGGAGGACTCGTGATCGTCGCCGCTGTGCAGACCCAGGAGCTCGCCGACGCGGTCGGGCGGGTCGACGGCGTCGACCTGCTGGTGTGGCCCGAGGGCGACGCCCTGCCACCTCGGCCCGACGAGGTCGAGCTGGTGGTGCCGGACTACATCCGGGCCAGGCGGACAACCCGTCTGCTCGTCGAGCTGCCCCGGCTCCGGGCCGTCCAGCTGCAGACCGCGGGCTACGACGCGGTCGTCGACCTGGTCCCGCCGACCGTCGAGCTGCTCAGCGCGCGCGGAGTGCACGACGACCCGACGGCCGAGATGGCCCTCGGGCTCACCATCGCGTCGCTCCGCGGGATCGACGTCGCCGTCCGCGAGCACGGCCGCTGGCGCCAGGAGGTCGAGCGGCGCAGCCTCGCCGACAGCTCGGTCGCGATCCTCGGCTACGGGTCGATCGGTCGGGCCATCGCCCTCCGGATGCGGGCCTGCCGGGCGCGCGTGACGGGGGTCGCGACGTCCTCGCGCGAGGACGACGTCGTCGGCCGGGTGCTGACCGTCGACGAGGTGGACTGGGCCGGCCAGCACGTCGTGGTCGTGGTGCTTCCCCTCACCGACGCGACCCGGCACGCCGTCGATGCGGTGTTCCTGGCCCGGCTCCAGGACGGCGCTCTGGTCGTGAACGTCGGTCGCGGGCCGGTCGTCGACACCGACGCGGTGCTCGGCGAAGCCGGCCGGCTGGCCTTCGCCCTCGACGTCACCGATCCCGAACCGCTCCCCGACGACCATCCGCTGTGGGCGGCTCCGGGCGTGCTGATCACTCCCCACATCGCCGGCGGCACCACCGCGATGCTGCCCCGGATGGCCGCCCTGGTCCGCGACCAGCTCGAACGACTCCGCGACGGCCGCCCCCTCCGCAACGTCGTCTCACGCTGACCCGGCAGAAAGTGCACCCCAGGACACGCTGACCCGGCAGAAAGTGCACCCCAGGACACGCTGACCCGGCAGAAGTGCGACGTGCACTTATGCCGGGTCAGCGCAGTATTCGGTGCACTTCTGCCGGGTCAGCGCTTCAGGCGGTGAGGACCTGGCGGAACGACGAGACCAGCAGGTCGATGTCGGAGTCCGAGGCGACGATCGGGGGAGCGAGGCGGACGGTCTGACCGTGGGCCTCCTTGGCCAGGATCCCCTGGCCCAGCAGAGACTCGGTGAACTCGCGACCGGTCATCTTGTCGGTGGCGATGTCGATGCCGGCCCACAGCCCGCGAGCCCGCACGGCGTCGATGCCGTGGCCGACCAGGCCGGCCAGCCCGTCGTACAGCTGCTCCCCGAGCTTCGCGGCGCGCTCCTGGAACTCACCGGTCTGCAGCATCGCGACGACCTCGCTGCCGATCGCCGCGGCGAGCGGGTTGCCGCCGAACGTCGATCCGTGCGTACCCGGCGTGATCACGCCGAGGACGTCGCGGTTGGCGGCGACGGCCGACACCGGGTAGAGCCCTCCGCCGAGCGCCTTGCCGAGGATGTACATGTCCGGGACGACGTCCTCGTGGTCGCACGCGAACGTCCGCCCGGTACGCGCCAGACCCGACTGGATCTCGTCGGCCACCATCAACACGTTCTGGTCGCGGCACAGGGTGCGCACGTCCTGCAGGAACCCCTCGCGCGGGATCACCACGCCGGCCTCGCCCTGCACCGGCTCGAGCAGCACCGCCACGGTGGTGTCGTCGACGGCGGCCCTCATCGCCTCGATGTCGCCGTACGGCACCAGCCGGAAGCCCGGGGTGTACGGCGCGTAACCGACGGTCGCGTCGGGGTCGGTCGAGAAGGACACGATCGTGGTGGTGCGCCCGTGGAAGTTGCCCTCCATCGCGACGATGGTGGCCTGGGCCTCCGGGACGCCCTTGACCTGGTAGCCCCATTTGCGGCTGATCTTGATCGCGGTCTCGACGGCCTCCGCACCGGAGTTCATCGGCAGGATCATCTCCTTGCCGGCGAGGTCGGCGAGCGCCTTCGAGAACGGCCCGAGCTGGTCGTTGTAGAACGCCCGGCTGGTCAGCGTGAGCCGGCCGAGCTGCTCCCGCGCGACCTCGACCAGCCTTGGGTGGGCGTGGCCGAAGTTCAGCGCGGAGTAGCCGGCGAGGCAGTCGAGGTAGCGCTTCCCGTCGACATCGGTCACCCACGCGCCCTCGCCGGAGGCGATCACGACCGGCAGCGGGTGGTAGTTGTGCGCGGCGTAGGTCTCGGTGAGCTCGATGTGGTGTGCGGTAGCGGTCATGACACAGGCTTTCGGGCGAGGCGCGCAGGGCGGGGACGGATCGGAGCCGGGGACGTTCCTCCCATGGTCGCGCACGACCACCCGGATCGGCAAATGATTGTCTGACAATTCTCTGCGTGTCGGCCCCGGGTAGGTTCCGGGCCATGACCGACGATCACTCCCACGACCTCGCCGCACGGGTGCGCAAGGTCCTTCCCGGCGTACGCCGTGACCTCGAGGCCCTGGTCCGCATCGAGTCGGTCAGCGCCGATCCCGAACGGGCTGCCGAGGTGCAGCGCAGTGCCGAGGCGGTGCGCGACCTGTTCGCCGCGGAGGGGTTCGAGGTGCAGATCACCAGCGCCGACGGCGGCCGCCCGGCGGTGATCGCGCACAAGCGCAGCCGACGCGACGGCGCCAGGACCGTGCTCCTCTACGCCCACCACGACGTCCAGCCCGAGAACGACCACGCCGACTGGGACTCTCCGCCCTTCGAGCCCACCGAGCGCAACGGGCGGCTGTACGCACGCGGTGCCGCGGACGACAAGGCCGGCATCGCCGCGCACCTGGGCGCGATCCGGATCCACGGCGACGACCTTCCGGTCAACGTCGTGATGTTCGTGGAGGGGGAGGAGGAGGTCGGCTCCGACAGTCTCCCCGCGCTGCTGCACCAGCACCTCGACGACCTCCGCGCCGATGTCATCGTGATCGCCGACAGCGGCAACTGGGACATCGGTGTCCCGGCCCTCACCACCAGCCTGCGCGGGCTCGTCCGTCTCGACGTCGAGGTCCGCACCCTCAGCCACGCCGTCCACTCCGGCATGTGGGGCGGCCTCGTCCCCGACTCCCTGATGGCGCTCTCCCGGCTGATCGCCAGCTGCCACGACGACGACGGCAACGTCACCGTCGAGGGGCTGGTCGCCGGCCCGGCCGCCGACGTCGACTATCCCGAGGAGCGACTGCGCGCCGAGTCCGGGGCGCTCCCGAGCGTGCGGTGGATCGGCAGTGGGTCGAGCGTCGAGCGACTGTGGACCAAGCCCGCCCTCTCGGTGATCGGCCTGACCGCACCCAAGGCCGAGGGCTCGAGCAACACGCTGATCCCGGCCGCGACCGCCCGCCTCAGCCTGCGCATCGCCCCCGGCGACTCGGTGGCGAACGCGCGCGACGCCCTGACCCGCCACCTCGAGCAGCACGTGCCCTGGGGCGCCGAGCTGACCGTCACGTTCGTCGACGGCGGCGAGCCCATCCGGATCGACGCGACCGGACCGGCGTACGACGCCGCGAGGACGGCGTTCGCCGAGGCCTGGGACGGCACCGAGCCGATCGACATGGGCGTCGGCGGCTCGATCCCGTTCATCGCGGAGTTCCTCGACGCGTTCCCCGAGGCGAGCGTGCTGGTCACCGGTGTCGAGGACCCGGACACCCGCGCCCACGGCGCCAACGAGGGGCTCCACCTCGCGGAGTTCGCTCGGGTGGTCGAGGCCGAGGCCCTGCTGCTGGCCAACCTCGGTGAGCTCTGACCGTTCAGCGGGTCACGGCGTAGAGGAAGCACTGCGGCAGCACGGTGCGCACGTGCACGGTCGCCACCTCGGGCTCGGCCAGCAACCGGTCGAGCACCGGCTCGAGGTCCTCGTCGCCGACCAGGGTGTTGTGCTCGTAGTCCATCGTGCCGTCGGCCCGGTAGGTGCGCAGCACGCGCGGCCCGTGCCGCAGCCCGGCCGGGAGGGATTGCTCGGCGTACCCCCCGCAACGCTGGGCGTGGACGTACACCGGTCCGACCTCGCGCCACACCGACTGCTCCACGAACGGCGCGAAGGAGATCAGCGCGATCTGCTCGCCGGGTCGCGCGAACCGCAGGCAACAGCGCAGCGGCTCGCCACTGCCGGCCGCCGCGAACGCCGTGAACGGGTTGCCCGACGTGTCCGCACCGTCCCGGCGTACGTCGTCCAACCTTCCCGGGTCGATCGGGTGGACGGTGAGGCTCCGCTGGGTCTCGGTCGTCGTGGTCATGCCTCCACCCTGACCCATCCCGGACCGGTGTTCCGGCGGAAATCGGACATGGCGCCGCGGTCCTCACCACGACGTCGCCGGAACGTCCGCCCGGGTGCGCCGATGCCCCTCCGCCGGGTGACCTCACCTAGACTCGCGACGTGACCCCCTCCCAGCGCCGTGGCGGCGACGGTCGGCTCACCGCAGCCCTCGACCCGCTGGACCAGGGCCCCCAGGACGCCTGCGGCGTGTTCGGCGTCTGGGCCCCCGGCGAGGAGGTCTCCAAGCTCGTCTACTTCGGTCTCTACGCACTCCAGCACCGAGGTCAGGAGTCGGCCGGCATCGCGGTCAGCAACGGCCGCCAGATCCTGGTCTACAAGGACATGGGGCTGGTCTCGCAGGTGTTCGACGACTCGGCCCTGGAGTCGCTGAAGGGCCATCTCGCGATCGGTCACGCGCGCTACTCCACCACCGGAGCCAGCACCTGGCAGAACGCCCAGCCGACGTTCCGCCCCACCGACGACGGCTCGATCGCGCTCGGCCACAACGGCAACCTGATCAACGCCCACGAGCTCCGCGACCAGGTCGCCGCCCTGCCCGGCCCGGCCGGCGAGCTCGAGCTCCAGGGCCGTGACATCGAGGAGTCCACCAACGACACCTCCCTGGTGACCGCGTTGCTGGCTCACCACCCCGACACCACGCTCGAGCAGCGCGCGCTCGAGGTGCTGCCTCTGCTGCGCGGCGCGTTCTCCTTCGTCTGGATGAACGAGAACACCCTCTACGCCGCTCGCGACGCCCAGGGCATCCGGCCGCTGGTGCTGGGACGGCTCGACCGCGGCTGGGTCGTCGCGAGTGAGGACTCCGCGCTGGCGACCGTCGGGGCCAGCGTCGTCCGTGAGGTCGAGCCCGGCGAGATGCTCGCGATCGACGAGAACGGTCTCCGCTCCCACCGGTTCGCCGATGCGGACCCCAAGGGCTGCGTCTTCGAGTACGTCTACCTCGCCCGCCCCGACGCGACGATCGCGGGCCGCAGCGTCCACCAGGCCCGGGTCGAGATGGGTCGCCAGCTGGCCCGTGAGTTCCCCGTCGACGCCGATCTGGTGATCCCGGTGCCGGAGTCGGCCTACCCCGCGGCCGCGGGGTACGCCGAGGAGAGCGGCATCCCGTTCGGCCAGGGCTTCGTGAAGAACTCCTACGTCGGCCGCACGTTCATCCAGCCCAGCCAGACCCTGCGCCAGCTCGGCATCCGGCTGAAGCTGAACCCTCTCGACCACATGATCCGCGGCAAGCGCATCATCGTCGTGGACGACTCCATCGTCCGCGGCAACACCCAGCGTGCCCAGGTCCGGATGCTCCGGGAGTCGGGAGCCCTGGAGGTCCACGTGCGCATCTCGAGCCCCCCGGTGAAGTGGCCGTGCTTCTACGGCATCGACTTCGCGACGCGGGCCGAGCTGATCGCCAACGGGCTCGACGTCGAGGAGATCCGGGCGAGCATCGGCGCCGACAGCCTCGGCTACATCTCCCTGGACGGCATGGTCGACTCCACCAACCAGGCACCGTCGAGCCTGTGCATGGCCTGCTTCACCGGTCAGTACCCCGTGCCCCTGCCCGACGAGAGCCTGCTCGGCAAGCACCTCCTCGAGGTCAGCCTCACCTCACCGGTCGGCCGCGCCCTCCCGGTCCTCAACAACCCCTGACCGCCCGACCGACCCACAGGGAACCCCCGTGACCGATCCCCGCCAGCCCTCGGCGTACGCCGCCGCCGGCGTCGACATCGACGCCGCCGACAAGGCCGTCGACCTGATGAAGAGCTGGGTCGAGAAGACCGACCGCCCCGAGGTGATCGGATCGCTCGGAGGTTTCGCCGGGCTCTTCGACGCATCGGCCCTGACCCGCTACCGCCAACCGATCCTCGCGACGTCCACCGACGGCGCGGGCACCAAGGTCGCGATCGCCCAGGCGATGGACGTCCACGACACCATCGGTTTCGACCTGGTCGGGATGGTGGTCGACGACCTGGTCGTGTGTGGGGCCGAGCCCCTGTTCATGACCGACTACATCGCCTGCGGTCGGGTCGTCCCCGAGCGGATCGCGGCGATCGTCAAGGGCATCGCCGAGGCGTGCGTCGAAGCCGGCTGCGCGCTGGTCGGCGGGGAGACGGCTGAGCACCCCGGCCTGATGGAGCCCGACGCGTACGACGTGGCGGGCGCCGCGACCGGAGTCGTCGAGGCGGCGGCTCTGCTCGGCCCCGGACGGGTCCGCCCGGGTGACGTGGCGGTGGCGATGAGCTCGAGCGGCCTGCACTCCAACGGCTACTCCCTGGTCCGCCACGTGCTCCTCGAGCAGGCCGGCTGGGCCCTCGACCGCGACGTGCCCGAGCTCGGGCGCACGCTCGGCGATGAGCTGCTCGAGCCCACCCGCATCTACACCAGGGCCTGCCTCGCCCTCGCCGAGGCGACGGAGGTCCACGCGATGGCCCACGTCACCGGCGGCGGGCTCGCCGCCAACCTCGCGCGCGTCGTTCCCGTGGAGCTGTCGGTGCTCCTGGACCGCGCCACCTGGACGCCTGCCCCGGTCTTCGAGCTCGTACGGCGCGTCGGCGGGCTGTCGCAGGAGGACCTCGAGGCCACGCTGAACTGCGGGGTCGGCATGGTCGCGCTGCTCCCGGCGGACGACGTCGACCGGGCGATCGAGACGCTCGCGGGGTTCGGGATCGACGCCTGGACCGCCGGTGAGGTGACTCTCGACCACCGCGACGGGGGCCGCGTGATGATGTCCGGGCAGCATCCCGGCTGGTAGCTCGGCAAGACTTGTCCGCGTGTTTTCGGGATGGGGTGTGCGGGAACAGCCACCCATTGGGTAGCGTTGGCCCCACGACAGAGACCGAACAGACCGGTGTGCCTCGGTGAGATAACCCGCGGCCCCGGCCGAGCGTGCGAGGGGGTCGACCCTATGGGGCGCGGCCGAGCGAAGGCTAAGCAGACGAAGGTCGCCCGCGACCTGAAGTACCGCACTCACGAGACGGACTTCGGGGCGCTGGCACGCGAGCTGCACAGCGACGAGAACGACTCGACCGAGCCGGAAGAGGTCTCGGACGACTCCGAGGACTGGCCGGGATACGCCGAGCAGTCCTCCGACTGACCGCACCACCGCACGATCCTGATCTCTCCGGTCAGCGGCTCGATCGCGCCCTCCGACCGGTTCAGCGCGACGGCAGATAGACCCCACGCAGCCGGCCCACGTCGCGCATGCGCCGTTCCGCCAGCCGGTCGGCCGCCTCGGCAGGCGTGACCGAGTCGGCCTTCGCGAGCGCGAAGACCGCCTGGGTCGTCTCGAAGATCCCACTCGCCCGCTGCTCGGCCCGCTCGAAGCTGAACCCCTCGAGCTCGTCGGCGACCTGGATCACGCCGCCGGAGTTCACGCAGTAGTCGGGCGCGTAGAGGACGCCGCGGTCGGCCAGCGCCTTCTCGATGCCCGGGTGCGAGAGCTGGTTGTTGGCGGCCCCGCACACGATGCTCGCCGTCAGCACGTCGACGACCTCGTCGGTCAGCGCCCCACCCAGCGCGCAGGGCGCGTAGACGTCGATCTCCGCGCGCACCAGCGCGTCGGTGTCGGCGACCGCCGTGGCGCCGTACTGGGTGACCATCGCCAGGACGGCCGCAGGGTTCACGTCGGTGACCACGACCCGTGCCCCGTCGTCGACCAGGTGTTTCACGAGGTGGTGCCCCACCTTGCCGACGCCGGCGATGCCGACGGTCCGCCCGGAGAGCGTGGGCTCTCCCCATACGGCCTCGGCACTGGCGCGCATCCCCTGGAACGTGCCGTACGCCGTGAGCACCGACGAGTCACCGGCGCCACCGTGCGCGAGCGTCCGGCCGGTGACGAAGCTGCACTCGAGGGCCACGACGTCCATGTCGGCCGAGTAGGTCCCCACGTCGCAGGCGGTGTAGTAGCGACCGTTCAGCGACTGCACGAACCGGCCGTAGGCCCGCAGCAGCGCCTCGGTCTTGTCGCGGGTCGGGTCGCCGATGATCACGGCCTTGCCGCCACCGAGGTCGAGGCCGGCCAGCGCGTTCTTGTAGGTCATCCCCCGCGACAGGTTGAGCACGTCTCGGACCGCATCCGCGGTCGAGGCATAGGGGTAGAACCGGGTGCCGCCCAGACCGGGGCCGAGGGCCGTCGAGTGAATCGCGACGATCGCCTTCAGCCCGGTGGCCGAGTCGTTGCAGAAGACGACCTGCTCGTGCTCCGCGCCCAGCTCGAACACGTCGACACCGTCGGCGCCGGGAGTGGAGTCGGGCTGCGTGGGCATCGATCCTGCTGGGGAGCGGTCGTCAGACATGGGGGCTTCCTTCGGTCGCGCCACGCGGGTGGATGGCGTTGTGCGGGCCACGAAGGGTGGGGTGACCCTCCTCGCACGATAGTGCGGCGAGCGACCCTGCCGGGAACCGGGTGGGCGTCAGCGCAGCAGCAGCGTGACCGCCAATGCACCTGCGAAGCAGGCCACGAAGACGCCCAGGCAGACCAGCGCGAACAGCGCCCGCGAGCCGGCCGGCTCGGACCCCGGCGGCACGACGCGAGGGAAGTCGGCGGACGAGACCAGCAGCGTCCGCGCGCGCCCGGGCGACGTCTCCTGCAGTGCCTCGACGAAGGACTGGACGTCGGGCCAGCGGTCCTCGCGCGCGGTCGCGAGGCCACGCAGCACCACGTCGTCGACCTGGGAAGAGAGTTCCGCCCGCTCCGACGGAGGCGCCGGTGGCTCGAGGTGCGCGAGGTCCGCGATCGTCCCTTGGTGCGCCACGTGGCCGGTCAGCAGGTGGTAGGTCACCGCGGCCAGCGCGAACACGTCAGCCCGCTCGTCGACGCCACCCCCGGTCGCCTGCTCGGGGGCCATGTACGCCGGCGTCCCGACCACGTGGGTCAGTCCGCTGGCGTGCAGCATCGCCTTGGCCACGCCGAGGTCGGCCACCATGACCCGCGTGCCAGGGCCGTCGGTACGCAGCAGCAGGTTGGCCGGCTTGATGTCCCGGTGGATGGAGCCCTGCGCGTGCAGCACGCTGAGACCGGCGCCCGCCTGGCTGACCAGTGCGACGGTCCGGTCCAGACCGATGGAGCTCTCACGCTCCAGCAGGTTGGCGACCGTGCCCCGGTCGGCGTACGACATCACGAAGTAGGGCGTGCCGTCGGCCTCCCCGACGTCGTAGACCCGGACCACGAAGTCGGAGTCGGCCCGGCGCAGGATCCGCGCCTCCTGCAGGAACCGGTCGCGGATGTCGAGGCGCTGGGCCCAGTTGTCGGCCAGCGCTTTGACGGCGACGTCGGACTGCAGCTCGTCGTCGCGGTAGAGCCACACCGAGGCGAAACCACCGACCCCGAGACGCTCCACCCGAGTGAGCCGACCGAGTCGTTCGGGCAGGGACACGGTGGGTAGTGTGCCTGATCAGGCGTCACGACTCGGAGGGCACACGTGGACGACGGGCACGACACCGCCGACCTCGACGCGCTCGCGGCTCGGGCCGCGGCGGGCGACGAGCCGGCACTGCACGAGCTGCTGGCCCTGATCCAACCTCGTGTCCGCCGCATCTGCGGCCGGATGCTGCTCTACCCCGAGGACGCCGAGGAGGCGGCCCAGGACGCGCTGCTGCTGGTCGCGACGCGGATCAGCACCTTCGCCGGCCGGAGCCGGTTCACCACGTGGCTGCACGTGGTCGCGTCCAACAGCGCCCGTTCGACCTACCGCAGCCTCAAGCGCCGCTCGTCCGAGCTGCCCACCGACGAGCTCCCGAGCGCCGCCGACCCGCGCACCACGAGCGTGATCGCGGGCAGTCGCCTCGACTTCCTCGAGGCGCTGGAGATCCTCAGCATCGACCACCCGGCCCTGGTCGAGCCGCTGCTGCTGCGAGACGTGCAGGAGCTGGAGTACGCCGACATCGCGAGCCTGCTCGAGATCCCTGTCGGCACGGTGAAGTCCCGCATCCACTCGGCCCGTCAGATCGTGCAACCGCTGCTGGTCCCACGGTAGGGACCAGCAGCGGTCGCGGGGCCGCGCGCTCGGGGTCAGCGCATCGCGGCCACGTAACGGGTCGCGCGCCGCACGTCGTTCATCCGGCTCTCCCAGGTGATGCCGACCGTGAGCAGCAGCGCACCCGAGGCGCCGATCGTCAGCCAGGTCGGCACCTGCGCCGCGTACGGCGCGAGCTCACGCAGCACCAGCAGCCCACCGACGGTGGCTCCGACGACGAGAGGAGCGCTCCACCGCAGCGCCGCTCCGGCGACGGTCAGGACCAGGCAGGCGACCCCGAGGAGCAGGGCCCGCAGTGAGAAGGGGTCGTCCAGCATCGCGAGCAGCGACGGCACGGTGGCCAGGGTCAGACCGGGCGTGAGGTAGCTCAGGGTGGCGGACCGGTCGTCCTGCCGCAGCCTCCACACACCGACCCCGACGAGGACCAGCGCCGACGGAAGTGTGTAGGCCTCGGGGACGTGCACGCCCAGGTCGATCAGTCGCACCCAGGTCGCGGCCGCGAGGAGCAGCCCGCCCGGCCAGGCGAGCAGGCGACGGCTCGGGTGGATGATCGAGGAGGCGGTCACCAGTGCGCCCGCCACCGTCAGGTGCACCGCCAGGGCCCCCTCGAAGTCCGGCGCTGAGGCGATCGCAGCCGCGGCGACGAGCGCACCGCTGAACGCCGACGAGACCTCCAGCTCGACCTGCGGACGCCAGACGGCGAGGCCCCCGAGCACCAGCAGCACGGGGATCGCCCGGAACTCCCCGTCGATCCCTGCGACGCTGCCGCCGGCCCAGACCAGGCCGGCGAAGGCGACCGGGAAGCAGGTTGACGCCGCGGCGCCCGTCGAGTCCGTGCGCAGCATGAGGTAGCCGGCCATCGTGCACAGCACGGCGAGCACGGCTGTGGTCATCCGGTCACTGGGCAGGGCGAGCAGCGCCGCGCCGGCGCTCAGCGCGAGCACGACGAGCCGGGTGAGGTCGGCCGAGCTGCCGTCCAGACGCTCCGCGGCGACCACGCCGGCCACGGCTGCAGCCACGACCACACCGACGACCACGGCCAGAGGGACGTCGTACAGCGGCAGGGTGACAACGACCCCGAGCGCCAGCGCGGCCGTCAGCGTGGCCGCCCACGTGGAACGACGCAGCGGCTGGACGAGCCGCATTGCGGCGCACCCTGCCGCGGCCAGGGTGAGCAACGTCGGGGCGAGCAGCAGCGGGGACACCCCTGTGGTGCCGGCCTCGAGGTGCACGCCGAACGAGCGCGTGAACGGCGACCCCACCGACAACATCGCGTGCCCGGCTTGGGCGACCAGCTGGGCGGCTGCGACGGCCGGGACCAGCAGCGTCCCGACGAGCGGGAGGAGCGCGGCGGGACGGAGCCGGCGCGGCGCGAGCACCGTCACGACCACCCACAGAAAGGATGTCGCGAGTACGGCGGACACCATCGCGGTGGCGGCGTTGTCCAGGACCGGAAGCAGCACGGTGTACGAGCCGACCAGTCCGGCGACGGCGTACCCGGCCCGGTCGAGGTGCCGCACCCCGGTCAACGGGCCGACCGCCGCCGCCATCAGAGTCGCCGCGTACAGCGGCCAGGCGGCACCGATGGAGTGCGCCACCGTGAAGGTGTCACCGGCCTGGTCGAGGCCGGCCGGGATCAGGTACAGCCACGCCAGGGCGGCCGTCACGACAGACGTGAGCTGCATCGTCGCGCTCGGAAGCAGGGTGCCGACTCGGCCCAGGGCGAGGAGGGCGAGCGCAGTCACGAGCATCGGGACCGCGTGGCTCGCATCGATCTGGGCGCCGACGCCGGCCGCCAGCACCGCCACGGGCGCGATCAGAGCCGGCGCGACCAGCGGTCGGCGCGAGGTCGCGACCAGCGTCAGCAGGGCACCGGTGGCGACCACCGCGCCGGTGATCAGGGTGAGCTGCCCGTCGTCGATCGCTCCGAGCCAGCCGGCGTGCTCCATCCCGGTGACGTCGAGAGCGAGCAGCCCGAGACCGACCACGGACAGGGCCTCGGCGGCCATCCGCAGCCCGCGTCGATGCATCTCGACGGAGAGACCCAACCCCGCCCCGGTGAGTGCGACGAGGACCACGGTGCGGCCGCCGACGCCGAGCCAGTGCCACGCCACCGCCAGGAAGGTGACGGCGGCGACGAGCAGGCAGAGCGCACCGAGGGAGAGCAGGATCTTGGGCACCGAGGCACCGCTCAGGCGAGGGGCGTGGTGAGTCTTCCCCATCTGAGGCGTCGCCGGTGCCGGGTACGGCGTGACGCCCTCGAGAAGCGAACCCCCCGATCGGTGGGCCGCGACCGGCTCGGGCGCCGGGCGCTTCTGCGCGCGAAGCACGCCCAGGTAGCGGTCGGCCTCCTGCAGCGTCGTGAACAGCGAGATCGCGGTCTCACCGGTGAGGGGCAGCGAGCAGACCCGGCAGACCTGGGGGTCATGGGGGAGCAGGGCACCGCAATCGGGGCAGCGCGTCGGGTCGGCGTAGGTCGTCATGAGGTCGAGTACCTCATCTCCTGGGTGTCCGTACCCAGGGTCGAAGTGCTCAGGTCGACTGAGTACGCGCACTCACCTTCGTGGCACGCCACGCTCAGTTGAGCGTCATCCGCGGTTCTCCGTTGAGCAGACCGGTGCCGGTGGTGGTGCAGGTGCCGCTCCGCGGGGTGCCGCCGTTCCAGGCCTGGCGCAGGCAGCTGCGGATGGCCAGCTGCCCCCAGTAGTTCGGGTGCAGGGACTCCTGGATGTAGTAGTCGGAGCCGGCCGTGGAGACCGTCCGGATCTGGTCGATCCACTCGCTGCCGTCGACCGCGCCGGGAGCCTGCCAGCTGCTGTAGCGGTTCTCGACGAGGTCGTCGGTGTTCTCGCAGAGGCGGTGGCCGTTGAAGGCGCCGGCGACGTTCAGGGTGCGCACGTTGGTCAGTCCCGAGTCGCCCGCCGCGCCGAAGACGGTGTTGTCGATCGTCGGCAGGGCTGTCGCGTTGGCCCAGTTGGCGTCGTTGTTCCAGAATCCACAGCCGCCCGTGCTCTGGCGGGTGAAGCCGGACTCGGAGTAGCGGAAGCCCGAGCCGTTCGGGATCGGCGACTCGTAGTTCTGCACGAGCAGCGTCCACGCGTTGTCGGCGTAGCCCGCGTTGCGCATGGCTGTGCGGATGTTCTGGTACGCCGTGGCGATCTGGGCGCGCACGGCGGCGACGTTGGCCGCAGTGAAGTTCGAGGTCACCGAGCTGTCGTCGTTGCAGTAGTTCTTCCACCACGTCGGCGAGGTCAGGAAGTCCTCGACGCACGACTGGACGATCGAGGCGAAGTGGAAGTCGTTGCCGCCGATCGCGACGACCACCATCTTCACGTCGTGGGTGGCGGCGAAGTTCTGCAGCATCAACGCCTGGCCCTGCTGCCCGCCGCTGTTGTAGAAGTCGAGGCCGGGCTTGAAGTTGCCGTCGCTGTCGGTGTACGTCGCGGTCCTCGCGCCCGAGCAGGCGAGGTTGAGGCTGTTGACGCCCCCGCCGATGAAGATCTCGGCGGCCTTGCTGCGGTGGCATCGGGTGATCTGCTCACCGGTGTTGCTCGCGTTGTCGAAGTACGCGGTGGGGCCCAGTGCGTCGACGTACGACTCGGACGCGTTGGAGTTGCCGGCCCAGCGTCCGGCCTCCCCGGAGATGTAGGAGTCGCCGACCGAGACGACCCACGGCGTACCGACCCCAGGCCCGTCGGCTCGCGCGGCGGGACCGGTCCCGACGAGGGTGAGGAAGGCGGCGACCAGGGTGGCGGCGTAGAGCGCGATGGCCTGGCGGTGGGTGAGGCGCACGAGGGCTCCCGAGAGACGTGGCGGAGTGCCGCAAGGACGGCGTTCGCACGCTAGCGATGGAAGGGGTCGCGCGTCAGCACAGGTTCGTGCAACCGCACAAACCTGCAACGGCAGTTCACACGGGCGTGGTGGTGGCCAGGGGCGGGGTCGAACCGCCGACCTTCCGATTTTCAGTCGGACGCTCGTACCAACTGAGCTACCTGGCCGGAGTGCACCCCGCGTGGCGAAGCGCGTGCACACAGTACCGGAGCAGATGGCTCCGTCTGAAAACGGCCGACCGGGTCGAGCC
>Ga0070665_100001433_pt1 | contig 27947 bp, 33 predicted proteins | sample KBSS13metaG_FD_65862 | JGI IMG/M metagenome (GOLD analysis project Ga0070665, IMG submission 65862) | Switchgrass rhizosphere microbial communities from Kellogg Biological Station, Michigan, USA - KBS S1-3 metaG | ecosystem: Host-associated > Plants > Roots > Rhizosphere > Soil ... | reverse complement strand
CTCGAGTTCCCGCAAGCACAGCACGACGCGGCTCCAACGGCCGCCGATCTGGTCAACCTCCAACTGATGCCAATCCTGTGGTCCGGTAACAATTCCCGCAGCTCCGGCGTCGACCGGTGCGCGCCCGTCGCGGAGTCGGCGGCTTTCGCCGGGTTCCCGGACGGCCAGCGGATTGCTCGGCAGTCCGCCATGCCGTGGTTCACGCTGATTGTCCGCCTCGTCGCGATGGTGGTCGTCGCGTACCGGCTGTCGTCCGGGAGCCGGATCACCGGCCGCGGCATCGTGGCCTTCCGAGGAGCAGTGGCGGCCCCTTCGCACGGGATCGACGGTCAACGTGTGGCAGGCCGACTCGGAAACGACGACGTCGCGGATCGATGGCAACCCGCGGTGGGCGACGGCGTGTGCCGACCTCGGCATCGGCGGTCTGCTGCTCACCGCGGCCGGGCTGATATCGGGACGGCTCGTACTGTTCCGCCGGCGTCGCTGGCTGACCGCACCCGCGGCCGCGGCCGTCACCGCATCGAACGATTGAAGTACGGCGACGAGACGCGATCAGCTCCGCCGCGCCGGCACCATGAGCGTCCTCGATCCGACGTGCTCGAACCAGATCACGCCTTCGGCGACCAGGTCGATGCCGACCACGAAGTCGCCGTCGGCGGGCAGCGGGACCTCGATCGTGAGGTCGATCGATTGGCCCGGATCGACGTCATGCGGCAAGTCGTGCCTCGAGTGGTCGATGGCGATCAACTTCGCGTGACGATCGTACAGATGGGTGCCGACGCGCACGATGCCGTAGTCGTGGATGTTCGTGCTCAGCCACGCCGCGTTTCCCGTGTTGGCAATCCGCAGGTCGACGCTCAGCGGAGCACCTGGCGCCACCCGACGATCCACTCGTGTCGTGCTCAGCGCGTGCGCCAGTCCGACGTGGCTGCGGCTGTCGCGCCGCGTCTCGCCCTTGTGCAGGAAGAACACCGTGCGGCTGCGCATCGTGTCGCACGTGTTGTTCCAGATCGCACGCTGGACATCAGGGTCACGCCGCTCAACGATTGCCTGATAGTGGTCCAGTGAGACTTCGAGATCGTTCGCGACCCGCGCGGTCAGTTGGGTAAACCCCGCGTCTCGAGCGGCGGCGAAAATCGCGCGCAGGTCGATGTCGTTCTCGAGCACGCGATGGTCGCGCATTTCGTACTGCGCCTGCGCTGACCGCGAGTGGTCGCGGCCGGGCTCGCTGAATCCCGCAATCCCTCCCTTGCGCAGCACGCGACCGAGTTCACCCATCAGTTCATCGACATTGGGTACGTGATGAAGCGCGTCAAAGCAGACGATGCGATCGACGGAGTCGTCTGCCAGCTCGATTCGACGGCCGTCGAACGGAAGGAACACAGGCGGGAACAGCGCCGGACCGATCGGCGGGTGTTCAGCGAAGAGTCGCCGGCCGATATCCAGTGCCGCCGTTGAGGCATCGCAGCAGATCGGCTGACAGTTCAACTGCGCCAGAATGCGCGACAGCCAGCACGTTCCCGCTCCGAACTCGAGAACGGTCATCGTCTTGCCAAGCTGGAGGCCGGCCAGCAGCGCGCCCAGGTTTTGCAGCATGACCGGCGCCTCGTGCAGGTAGGCAAACGGCCGGCTCATGAGGGCGGTCGGGTCCGCCATTCCTCGATAGTATTCGTCAGCCGCTGCAATGAGCTCTTCGACGCTGTGGCGCGCGATGATGTCGGCGGGTTTAATGGTCGTTTCTGCGGCGACAGGATCCGGCATTGACGCAACGGACGGATCGACGCCACGGTACTCCGGAGAGTTCAGCAACTCGCCGACGAGCGCCCTGAAAGACAAGCCTCGCGCCATCGACTGCGTGTAGTGCCGCAGACCCTCCGGATCGGGCTCTCGCTCGAGGACGAGTTTGTACGCGAGGTGAACGTCCGCGTGTATCGCCTCCGTCTCGAGCTTGTCTTCGTCCACTAGAGGATCCATATCAAACACCCGGCCAGTACGATATGCGCGCGGAGAGCTCCTACAACTTTGCGCTGACCGGCAGGCGCACCACCGTGTCATGTTCCCGCATTTCGATCGGCTCGAATCCACGTGCGTCGTACATCGACCGCGGGCCCCGGAAATGGCCGGCGTCGCCGTCTTCGGGTGCATTGTGGGGATATCCCTCGATCCACGACGCACCGCGTGCGGCAGCGTCCGCAATGACCCGATCGAGCAGGGCGGACGCGATCCCGTGACGCCGGAACGGCGGGGCGATCACGAAGCACGAGACTCCGATCACGGTCGACGGCTCGGGGCCGGCGGGGTCGACAAGACGGTAGAGGCCGTAGTCGGAGCGGAATGAGGCGTTGACCCAGCCCGCGGGACGGTCGTCGACGTACGCGAGATATCCGAAGGTCCCCCCACACCGAAGTCGCTCCGCTACGGTCGCCCGTGTCTCGCGCCAGGGGCGCTCCGGCTGCTCGGGCGTCGCGGGCACGTGGGGCGTGAGGCAATAGCACGCGGCCCAATCGGGGTTGCCTGAAAACCCGTCGTGATCGAAGAACCGGAGCCAGTCCGCCACGCGATCCTCGCTCACCGGATGCACGGTCAGGTCGCCGATCTCGGCCAATCGTTCAGTGCCCCCGGTCAGTCGCTCGCTCGCCTCGGCACAGTTACGGGCGTAGTTTCGGATCGCCTCCTCCCGATACGACCAGTTGTGCCTCTCACGTCCGTGGACGACGAACGCGTCCACCACGTGGTCGGTGCTGTCCCCTTCGATCGACGCATCACACCCGAAGCACTTCACCTTCATCGGCTCCTCCTCTGACGGGTCCGCCGTTTTGAGGGCTCCCGAGGTCCAGCCGCACGATCTTTCGCCGCGACCAGTTCAAACGCCTCGCGAATCAGCGATCCGAGCCAATCGTCGTCGATGCCGGCCATCTCGACACCTATCCACCCGGCTGGGCCGACATATGGCGGCCGGAAAAAGATCTTCGGCGCTTCCTCGATCACGGCGTCCTGCACGCCGGCACCCGCGGGCAACCACACGGCGACATGGCCGTCGTCGTGATGATTGTTGGCAAACATCGCGAAGACCCGCTTCGGCGTGAAGAACGTGGGCTCACCGTGAGAGATTTTCTCGATCGTTCCCGGGATCGACAGGCAGAGACGGCGGAGACGCGTGAGTTGCGTGCCGTCGTCTTTCCGCGCAACCGATCGCGATTTGGTTCGAGCGCGCTTGGCAACCGTCATCGTGTTGACGCTCGGGCTTTCGACCATTGCGGCCGGCGAAATTGCTGTTGACGTTGATCATATACGGACCCGCGAACTGGATTTCGCGGCGTTACCCGCCGCTGTGCCACAATCGGCCACCTTGTCGACGACCTCGAGCAGCCGTCGCGGCGTCGTCGGTCTGCTCGTGCTGCTCTTCGCCATCACCTATCTCGATCGGGTCTGCATCTCGGTGGCCGGACCGCGCATGCAGGAGGACCTGGGGATGGGCGCCGCGCTCTGGTTGAACGTCGATGCGTCGCGAGAGATCGGCGGCGACTCGCCGGCGCGACTCATGGATGTTGCAGACAGCAAGTTCGCCGCGATGACATCGGCGATGGGGACCTCGAAGAGCACCGCGATCGGGTTCCAAGAATGTCCTCTTCGTGCGTCTTGGTGTCCTTCGTGTTTTCGTGGTCAACGTAGGTCTTTTGACAGTTTGCTCTGGGTGGGCTACATCGCTGGTCGTTGATTCCGATGAGGTGCTAGTATCCGCCCATGGCCGAGACCGCGCTGCGGGTCGATCGACTGGCGGCCGCCGCCAGTACTGACGCGCCGCGTCACGCCGCGCTCGTGCGGGTGACGCACTGGCTGACGACGGTGTGCTTCCTTGCCCTGCTGGTCAGCGGACTCGAGATCGTCGTCTCGCACCCACGCTTCTACTGGGGTGAGAGCGGCAACGTCCTGACGCCCGCGCTGTTCTCCTTCCCGATTCCCTCGTCCCGCGCAACCGTGCCGACCGGCTATGGCTACGTGCTGCCGGACCAGAACGGCTGGAGCCGCTATCTGCATTTCGAGGCGGCGTGGGTGCTGGTGCTGACCGGCGCGCTGTATGTCATCTGGGGCGCCTCGAGCGGGCACTTCCGCAAAGATCTGCTGCCGGATGCGAGCGACCGGTCGGCGAAGGCGTTTTCCCGCGCCTTCGTGAGGCACCTCCGATTCGCGCGCCCGGTCGCCGCGGACGCATGGTCGTACAACCTCGTTCAGCGGCTGACCTACATCCTGGTGATTTTCGTACTGTTCCCCCTGGTCATCTGGACCGGCCTGGCGATGTCGCCGGCGTTCGTATCGGCGGTGCCGGCCACGGTCACGATGCTCGGCGGGCGGCAGTCCGCCCGCACACTGCATTTCCTGGTGTCGGTGTCGCTGCTGGCGTTCCTGGCGGTCCACGTCGCGATGATCTGGTTCGCCGGGTTCGGCAATCGGGTGATGGCAATGATCACAGGGGCGCCCGCCCCCACGAGAGGCCCCGAATGAGCCCGATGTCACGGCGCAAAATGATCACACGGGGGCTCGCGGCCGCCGCGGGGCTGTCGGGCCTCGCCGCCGCCGGGCGCATCGCCGATCGGTACGGGCTGATCCCGCCCGATCACGGCGGCATCTACGGACCCGGCGAAACGCTGACGTACGCGGCGCAGCGGCTGCTCACCCGACATTCGCTCGCGCGCGAATTCAGCCCCAGTCAGATCTCGAATCCGCCGTTCGCCAACGAGACCGCGCCGCCAAGCGATCACTTCACTCGTCTTCAGGCCGGCGGCTTCAAGGACTGGCGGCTTTCCGTCGAGGGCCTCGTTGCGCAGCCAGGGTCGCTCTCGCTGGACGAGGTCAAGCGGTTTCCGGTGCGCCGGCAGATCACCGAAATCGCCTGCGAAGAAGGCTGGTCGTACGTCGCCGAGTGGGCGGGGACGCCGCTCGTCGACGTCCTGCACGCCGCCGGCATCATGCCGCAGGCGCGTTATGTCGTGTACTTTTCGATCGACAAAGCCTGGTGGGAAAGCATCGACATGGCCGATGCGCTGCATCCGCAAACGCTGCTCGCGTACGCGATGAACGGCGGCGACCTGCCGGTCCCGTTCGGCGGTCCGCTGCGGCTGAGGGTTCCGCGGCAACTCGGCTACAAGAGCGTCAAGTACATCAACCGCCTCGCGGTGACCGACAGCCTCGAGAAGTTCGGCAAGGGCCTGGGTTCTGCCTCTCCGGAAGGCGGCTACGCCTGGTACGCCGGCATTTGATCTGAGCGGGATGGGACGGGCGATCCCAGGCGCCTGGGTGCCGCCCGTCCGGCGGGGACGCGACCTTCAGAAATTCACGAAGTAGTCGTTGTCCGCCGCAAACGATCGCAGAACCGAGATCGGCTCCGCCGGGTTGTCGGAGAGTCTCGCGACGCGCGTTTCCCCGCTCGACGTGATGGTGATGAGCGGCGAATGGCCCGGCGCCAGCGAATCCTGCGGCACGCGGACGAGATCGCCCGAACCCAGAATCAGGTAACAGCCGGGCCGCTGGATGTCGTTCCAACTCATTTCCTGAAGACGCGAGCTGCGATGATCGGACGATTGGGTCTGTCCTTTGGCGAGTGCTACGGCCACGTCGATCCTCCTTGCGTGAGTGGTGTGCGGTTCCGTGTGGATGAACGGCCGGAGGCAGGATGCGCTCCGGCCATCGATCGGTACCGCAACGCGTGTGCCGCCACATCGCGTTGAGAATCGCCCCCGCGCGCGATCGCCGCTGTCCCAGGATGCCGCAGTTTGTCGCCGCGGATCCCGCTCAAAGCACCGGCGTCAGATGTTTTATCGGCGGTGTGTGACGATGCGCCCCACCTGTGACGCCAGGACCCACGCCTAGCGCACTGCTCGCCCGATCTTGCGATACAGCGTCTTTCGGTCGAGCCCCAGCACACGGGCGGCTGCGGACTTGTTGCCGTCGACCGCGCGCAACGTCTTCAGGATGTGCTCACGCTCGACGTCGGCCAGCGGCCGCCCGGCCTGGACGCCCGGCTTTCGCGACACGGCGACCGTCAGCGTCTCCGGCAGATCGTCGAGCTCAATCACCTGCCCCACGCCGAGCACGAGCGCGCGCTCGACCACATTCTCGAGCTCGCGCACGTTGCCCGGCCATGGGTGACGCCGCAGCCGCTCCATCGCCTCGCCCGAGACGCCGACGCTGGACAGCCCGAGCCGCGCGCCGTGCTTCTCGAGAAAATGCGACAGCAACGGCATCAGATCGTCGGGCCGATCGCGCAGGGGAGGGATGCGGATATCGACGACGTTGATGCGATACAAAAGATCCTGACGGAAGCGGCCGGCGGCGACGCGGGCAGCGAGGTCCCGATGCGTCGCCGTAACGACCCTGACGTCGACCGGGACCGGAGCCGGCGCGCCGAGCGGCTGCACTTCCTTTTCCTGGAGCACGCGCAATAACTTTCCCTGCAGCGCGGGAGACATGTCGCCGATCTCGTCGAGGAACATCGTGCCGTGATCGGCGGCCTGAAACAGGCCGGGCTGATCCTTGCGCGCGTCGGTGAACGCACCCTGGCGGTGGCCGAACAGCTCGTTCTCCAGCAGCGCCTCGGGAATCGCCGAACAATTGACGGCCACAAACGCGCCGCGCGCGCGGGAGCTCCTCAGGTGGAGCGCGCGTGCGAGCAGCTCCTTGCCGGTGCCGCTCTCGCCGATCAGCAGAACCGGACTGTCGCTCGCGGCGGCGCGATCGATGAGCGTCAAGACGTGCCGCATGCCGGCCGATTCGGCGATGATCCCGCTCTGGTCGCCGTCGGCCGCGCGGCGCCTGATGAGCTCGCGATCGAGGGTACGCTCGGCCGTCGCATTGCCGACCGCGCGCGCCACCTCGTCCAGCTGGATGAGGCGGCCGCAGACCAACGACGCCGGGCCGTCCGCGGCGCCGATGTCGAGCAGCAGCACGTCCACGTCGGCGCGCGCCAGCACATCTGCGGCCTGCTCCCGGTTGGCGGCCAGCAGGACGGTACAGCGGTCGCGCAGGTTGTCTTGAAGAAGTTGTCGGGTCCGTTCATCGTCGTCGACGATGAGGACCGTGGCGTGAGCCGTGCCGCACCGCCTGTTCAGGTGTCTGTTCGACGTTCCGACTTCCGGCGCTGTGGCCGTTGACGCACGTACATGTCCACCGTGACGCCCAGCCCTACGTGTTCCGCAAGATCTACATGATCGATCCGCCCCGTCAGGACGGAGGTCGCAACCGGACCCGCCGGCGTTTCCGCCCGCTTCGCGTCGTGGTGGTGGGCCGCCATCGATGGCGGCAGGAGAAAGGGCTCTTTGGACACAATCGATGCTTTGTTGCTACCGCAAACCATGTGCCGACAGGCATATCGCCGGGAGGCCGTTGAGATGGCACTCCGCTTGCGCGATCTCCCTCAGCCGTGGGGTGCACCGCCCCATTGCGTCTGTCTAACAGTCACATACGGTAAGCCTTACGCGGTCGGTACCCCGCTGGGAGGTTCGATGCTGCCAATCAATCGGCCGGCAGAGGCAGTGGTGTTCGTCCTCCTGCTCATCCTGACGGCACTCATCTGCCTCGCCCTGCGCCGGTTCCGCCGCAGCCTGATCGGAGAGCGAAGCCGCCGTCTCGAGGCGGAGGTGGCGCTGGAGCGCGCCAGCGCGTTCGACGCCCTGTCGCGCGCGCTGTCCAAGGCGCAAACGCGCGCCGAGGTCGGGCACGCGTGTCTATCCGAGCTGTTGCCGGCCGCCTCGATTGCATCTGGAGTGGTGGCGGCGGTCGGCGAGGACGATCGCGAGCTGAGAGTGATGACCGCGATGGGCTACGCCGACTCGGAGTCTGCCGCGCGCTACTCGGTCACGCTCGCGTCGAAGACGGTGCTGACAGAAGTGGTGCGACGGCAGAAACCGCTGGCGTTCAGCTCGCGAAAACTGCGTTCCGCCACGCTCGGGGATCTCACCCTCGATCCGATCCTCGACGAGGCGGAAGCCGCGATCGTGCTGCCGCTGCTGGTGACCGGACGGGCGATCGGCGTCATCGTCCTCACCCAGCCCCACGTTGCCGCGCCGGATTGGGCCGAGGGCGAGCTGCTCGTCGGCGCCGCGAGCCGTGTGGCCGCGGCGCTCGATCGGGCGACGAAGTTCGAGCGCGCCGAGCGCGCTCGGGCCGATTCCGATGCGTTCCGCATCCAGGCGAAAATCGAGATTCGCGAGCGCGAGCGGGCCGAGGCGGCGCTGCGCGAGAGCGAAGCCCGCTATCGTGCCCTCGCGGCCCGGACGACGCGGCTGTACACCCTGAGCGCGGGACTGTCCGAAGCCGTCACGCTCGCCGCCGTGGCGAGAGTGATCGTCAACCAGGGCAAGGTCGTGGTTGGCGCTTCCGCGGGCTCGGTCGCCTTGCTGAGCGAGGAAGCGGAGTTCGAAACGCTGTACGCCGAGGAATACCCGCGTGAGGCCACCGAGGCGTCGCAGCGGTTTCCGGCCCAGCCGGGCTTTTGCGCCACGGCCGCAGTCGACACCCGCCGTCCGGTCTTCATCGGATCGTTCGCCGAATGGCAGCAGCAATATCCGCGTTCCGCGTCGATGGCGGCCGACGGCGGATTCGCGTCGGTTGCCGCGCTGCCGCTGCTCGTCGAGGGCTCGCCGATCGGGGTGCTCTCATTTCATTTCACCGTGCCGGTGAATTTCGACGACAGCTACCGGGCGCTGCTCACGTCGGTGGCGCATCACGCAGCGCAGGCGATCGATCGCGCCAGGCTGTACGAGGGCGCGCAGCGCGCCCAGGCCGATGCCGAGGCGGCGAACCGGTCCAAGGACGACTTCCTGTCGATCGTCTCGCACGAGCTCCGGACGCCGCTCAGCGCCGTGCTCGGGTGGGCGACGATGCTGCGCGGCCACGTGCTCGACGAGAGCAGGCGGGCGGCAGCCATCGAGGCCATCCATCGCAACGCCACGCGGCAGGCGCGCCTGATCGACGAACTGCTCGACGTCTCGCGCATCGTCGCGGGCCGGGCGCCGCTGGACCTGCAGGAAGTCGATCTCGCCGCCAACGTGCGCGGCGCGATCGAGACGATCATGCCGCTGGCGGAGGCGAAGGGGTTGACGATGGAGGTTGCGCCACTGCCCGAGGTGCTGGTCGTCGCCGATCCGCACCGCCTCGAGCAGGTGTTCGTCAACCTGCTCGGAAACGCGGTGAAGTTCACGCCCTCGGGTGGCACCGTCGCCGTGGACATCCAGCGAGCCGATCGTGCGATCGACGTCTGCGTGCGGGACACCGGCCGCGGCATCGATGCCGGGTTCCTGCCTCACGTCTTCGAGCGTTTCCGTCAGGCTGACGGCGCGGTCACGCGCACGGTCGGCGGCCTCGGCCTCGGCCTGTTCATCGCGCGGCGCCTGGTCGAGGCGCACGGCGGTCACATTCGCGTCGAGAGCGAGGGCGAGAACCGCGGCGCGACGTTCACGGTGTCGCTGCCGCACGTCGAGGGTCGCGCGGCGGTGCTGCGTGCCGCGGCTGCCGATGTGTCGGTGGTGCTCGACGAACAGTCCAGCGCGGCAGAGGCGCCGCCGTCCCGGCGCGCGGCGGCGGGCTGATGAATCCGCCCGAGCAGCCGGCTCTCGGTTACGGGGCCCAGGCCCTCGTCACTTCGTGCTTCTTCCCGACGATGTCGGTCGCGGTCACCGTGACCTGCCGGGCCTTGGTGAGCCGCGGGCTGAACGTCGTGCCGTCTTTGCTGCGAAACTGCGAGAGCGAAATCTCGCGCGTCTCGGCGTTCTCCATCCGCCGCAGCGTCGACGTGAACGGCGGAGTCGTGCCGACGGCCTGGATCGCGATCAGGACATCCTCGATCGGCTTGCCGGCATTGTTCGTGACGATCACCGACTGATTCGAGGTTTGGAGTGCAATCGCGCTCGGCTCGGCGCCGCTGGTGCCGAGGGCGCCAGCCTCCGACGTGGCGGTATTCGCACATGCCGAGAAGAGCCAGCCGGCCGCGAGCAGGCCGGCGGTGGCGGGGACAGAGCGCAGAAGCGACAACGTCATGGCTGCCCTCCTGAGTTGGGAATGTAAGCCCAACCTACGCCTGTCGGGCTCCAGACACAAGCCAAAACCGGCGTGCAGTTTCCAGACACTACCGCTACACGGAAATGAAATCGGCCCTAGTGGAGCAACGCCACCACGTCGGCGTGTCCGCGCTTCTCTGCCCAGGCACGGGGCGTCGCCCAGGGCTCGGCGCCGGCCTCGACCGGATCCGCCCCCCGAGCCAACAGCAGACGCACGAGCTCGACGCACCCCCAGCGGCTGGCCCAGCCGAGCGGCGTGCTTTTCAGCAAGGCGTCGCGGACATCGAGGCGGGCGCCGCCGTCCAGCAGCAGGGTCGAGAACGCCACCTGTTCCTCCGCGTGTCCTCGCGCCGCAAGGTCGTGCAGCAGGGTCCGGCCGAAGGAGCCGGAGGCGTTCGCGTCGCCGCGCTCGAGCATCAGCCGCAGGCATTCGAGATATCGCAGGAAATCCGGGCGCGCTTTGTGGCCGGGCAGCGGCCGCCACAACATCCGATACCAGCGTGGATCGTCCCTGGACCAGTCGACCTGTTCAAGCGCCAGCCGGACGATGTCCGGGTAGCCGCCATCGGCGGCGCCCCACAGAACCTGCTCGGCGACGGTCGCGCCGGCAAAGGTGCCGTCCTGAAGGCGGCCGTCCACCTCTCCGGCGAGCATCCGCCGCGCGATCTCGGTACGGCCATGAATGGCGATCGTGATGGCATCGGCCACGCCGCCGTAACGCTGCAGGAGGTCAATCATCGCCTCGTCGTGCTTGCGATACGCCGAGAACACCGGCGACCCGCTGGCGTAGACCTGCGCGTTCGGATCCGCGCCGCGGCGCAGGAGCAACTCGGCGATCTCGAGCTTGCCCGACGCGGCGGCATGCCACAGCGGCATGCCCGCTGAATACACCGGCGGCTCCACGCCTTCCACGGGGGTGCGTTCGTTCGGATCGAGCCCCGAATCCAATAGCTGCGACAGGACGTCGGGTCGATCGTGCTTCACCGCCGTGGTCAGCGCGCCGTCCTGCGACTCGCTCGCGCTCGAGTCCGCCGGCCGATCGCCCGCCGCTTCACGTCGTCTCTGCTCTTCCTCTTCGATGATTGAGACGATCTCGGCATAGCCGCGGTCACTGGCGAGGGTGAGCGCGCTCGTGGCGTCGCGGTGCGGGTAGATGCCTTTGCGCGCGTTGGCGCCGCGCCCCATCAGCAGCCGCACGATCTCCGGAGCCCGATCGAGCACGGCGTAGTGCAGCGCGCGGTGCTCGTCGGTGGCCGCCATGTCCATGTCGACCAGTTCGGGCCGCGCGTCGAGCAGCAGCCGCACGCTCTGGATGTCGCGGGCACGCACCGCGTCGGCCAGCCGCTGGACGGTGACGTTGTCCATCACCACCTTGACCACGAAGACACCAAGACACAAAGACGATCGTTCTTCTTGGTGATGCCGTTGCTCGGGTTCCTTGAACTCAAGCTCTTACCCGCCGGCCAGCGCTCCGATGATCAGGAACGGCTCGGCGCCGCTGGCGACCTGGGCCGGCAGCGCCGCATCCGGCGGTTCGTGCGACAGATCCTGCTCGCACGCGAAGAAGCGAAGGAACGCGCGGCGCTTCAGCGTGCCGTGATCGCGGATCGTGCCGCGGAGCACCGGATAGGCATTCTCGAGCGCGTCGAGCACGGCGCGCTGCGTCACCGGACCGTCGACGGCGACCGAGACCTCGCCGCCGATGCGCGCGAGCGTTCGCAGGTGTGCGGGCAGTTCGACCCGGATCATGAGAGCGCTGCTAGGCAAGCGTCTGCACCTCGACCGACAGCACCGCCGGCAGATCGCGGGCGATCGGCGCCCAGTGATCGCCGCCGTCGGGCGACGCGTAGACCTGCCCGCCGGTCGTGCCGAAGTACACACCGCACGAGTCGAGCGCGTCCACCGCCATCGCGTCGCGCAGCACGTTGACGTAACAGTCGCGCTGCGGCAGGCCGTTGGTGAGCGGCTCCCACTCGTTGCCGCCGGTGCGGCTGCGATAGACGCGCAGCTTGCCGTCGGGCGGGTAGTGTTCCGAGTCGCTCTTGATCGGGACGACGTAGATCGTCTCGGGTTCGTGGGCGTGGACGTCGATCGGGAAGCCGAAGTCGGTCGGCAGGTTGCCGCTGACCTCGCGCCACGAGTCGCCGGCATCGTCGGTGCGCATGACGTCCCAGTGCTTCTGCATGAACAGGGTCTGCGGACGCGAGCGGTGCATCGCGATGCGGTGGACGCAGTGGCCGACGTCTGCGGTCGGATCGGGAATGTGCGAGGAGCGGAGGCCCTGGTTGATCGGCTTCCAGCTCTTGCCGCCATCGTCGGTCCGGAAGGCGCCGGCCGCGGAGATGGCGATGAACATGCGCTGGGGATTGCTCGGATCAAGGACGATCGTATGGAGGCACAACCCGCCGGCGCCGGGCTGCCAGCGCGATCCCGAACCGTGCTCCCGCAATCCAGGGAGCTCCTGCCAGCTCTGTCCGGCGTCGACCGTCCGGAAGATCGCGGCGTCTTCCACGCCGGCGTACACCGTGTCCGGGTCGGTGAGCGACGGTTCGAGGTGCCAGACGCGCTTGAACTCCCACGGGTGCGGCGTGCCGTCGTACCACTGGTGGGTCCCGGGGACGCTGGCGTACTCGAACTTGTTCCCCACCGGCTCCCAGGTTTTGCCGCCGTCATCGGAGCGCTGCATCACCTGTCCGGACCAGCCGCTGCTCTGGGAGGCATACAGGCGATCCGGGTTCGCGGGCGAGGCCTTCAGGTGATACATCTCCCAGCCACCGAAGCTCGGCTCGCTAATCGTCCACTTGTCGCGCTTGCCATCCGCCGTCAGGATGAACGCGCCCTTCCGTGTCCCGACCAGCACCCGTACACCACTCATCCATCACCTCCTGAGAAACGCTGCCTATTGTCGATCGGGCCAGCCCGAAATCGACATCGGTCCGCGTGGAACGATTGCTGCAGCTTTCGTTCGGAAAAGGAGGCGAAATGCCGACTTCCTCAGCTTCGCTCGGTCCACAGGTCCAGGCGATCGAGGTAAAACCCACGCTGGGACCGGAGCACAAGCGTCTGGACGTGTTTGTCGGCCGGTGGACCGCTGAAGGAACGACCGCATTGGGAGCGTCAGACCCGTCCGAAAACATGACTCAGCAGCACACCTACGAGTGGCTGCCCGGCGGGTTCCACATCCTCCACCGCTGGGTCGGACGCACCGGCAGCCGCCAGGTTGGCGGCGTCGAGATCATCGGACGCGATGCCGCCACGGACGCGTACGAGGTGCATTTTTTCGACAGCGACGGCTGGGTCCGAACCTACCAGGCGCGCGCGCGGGACCGGGTGTGGACGTTCACCGGAACGCGAGAGCGATGCCTGATCATGTTTGCGGATGACGGCAATACGATGACGACCCATTGGGATCGATCGCCGGACGGCGCCACGTGGCTGCCGTTGTGCGATACGAAGGCGACGCGCGCCTAGGGGACTGTCGAACAAACTTCACGATCCTGTCACCACTTCGTCAACGTCTTGTCGCATCACGGACGAGTCTTTGACGGAACGATCGGAGTCGTGGATCCCAACCCGCTTCGCCTCGTCGTTCACCGCGCCGCCGGCGCGGCGCTTCTGGCCTGCGTCGTCGCCTCCGGATGCTCCGACACCTCGGCGGTGACGACCACCCCGACGGTGGCCGCGCTGGCCAGCGTCGTGTTGTCGTCGAGCTCAGTAGCGGGCGGAACGCCGGTCACGGGTATCCTGACCCTTACCGGCATCGCTCCAGCCGGCGGCGCAGCGGTGACGTTGGCGAGCAGCACTACCTCGGTCACGGTTCCGCCCACCGTCACCATCCCGGAGGGGTCCAACAGCCTGACGTTCGCCGTCACCACGACGAGCGTCGCCGCGACAACGACGATTACCGCCACCTATTCAGGGGCGAACCAGACGGCGACGCTGGTCACCACGGTCGTGACGGTGCCGGCGCTGCAGACCCTCTTTCTCTCGACTGCGGTATCGGTGGCGGGCGTGCCGGTCCAGGGGACGATCACGCTCTCGGCTCCGGCGCCCGCGGGCGGCCTCTCGATCTCGCTCGCCAGCAGCACGCCGGCGGCAACGGTGCCCGCCACGGTGGTCGTCCCATCGGGCAACACGATTCAGACGTTCCCAATCGACATCGGCGCCTCAGCGACGGCGACCGGGGCGACAATCACCGCCAGCTATTCGGGCGCGGTCCGCACCGCCGCGCTGACGATCGGCCAGCTCGCGCTGTCGGTCGGCCTCACATCGGTTCCCGGCGGGCTGCCCGATACCGGCTTCGTCTCGCTGCCGACGCCGGCGCCTGCCGGCGGCGCGGTGATCGCGCTGGTCAGCAACACACCCCAGGCCATCGTGCCCTCGTCGGTGACGATTCCTGCCGGGGCATCGTCGCAGACGTTCACGATCGCGACGCTCAATGCGCCCCCGACGATCACCGCCGCGATCACCGCCACCTACGGCGGCAGCAGCCAGACCGCCACGGTCACCGTCCTCGCCTATCCAAACGTGATTGCGGTGAGCTGCACGCCGACGACGGCAACCGGCGGCACCACGGTGCAGTGTTCGGGAACGATCGGAAGCGCGGCGCCCGCCGGCGGCTGGCGCCTGGCGCTGGTCAGCAGCGACGCTTCGGTGACGGCGCCGGCGATCGTCACCGTGGCGCCGGCGTCTCAGACGTTCCAGTTCTCGCTCGCGACCGGAGCGGTCTCAACCCTCACGTCTGTTGTCGTCCGGATCAGCGATGCGCAAAGCGGGCTCGCGCTCTGGAGCGTGGGCTTGTCGGTCTCGCCGTCCTAGGTTGGTTCGATTTCCGCGTCGTCGGTAGTGTCCGGCTTTAGCCGGACCTCACGAGGTCCGCCGGAAGGCTGACACTACCGGCGCTATAGTGATAGCCGTCCATGGCGAAGCCCGCCGAGCGAGCATTGCTGACGGCTGCCGGTCGCGAGGTCGCGATCTCGAATCCCGGGAAGGTCCTCTTTCCGAAGACCGGACACACCAAGCTCGACCTGGCGCGCTACTACCTCGCCGTCGCCGACGGCGCGCTGCGCGGCGCCGGGGGACGGCCCAACGTGCTCGTGCGATATCCGAACGGCACCGGCGGCGAGTTCTTCTTTCAGAAGCGCGCGCCGGAGTCGCGCCTGCCGTGGATCGAGGTCGTCACGCTTCGGTTTCCGTCCGGACGGACGGCGGAGGAAGTCGTGCCGCGCGACGCCGCCACACTGCTCTGGATGGCCAATCTCGCGTGCCTCGAGCTGCACCCGCACCCGGTGCGCGCCGACGATCTCGATCACCCCGACGAGCTGCGCATCGATCTCGACCCGGTCCCCGGTGTCGAGTGGCCGCAGATCCGCGACGTCGCGAAGGTGGTGCGCGCCACGCTCGACGATCTCGGCCTGATCGGCTGGCCGAAGACGTCGGGCTCGCGCGGCATCCATGTCTACGTACGGATCGAGCGCCGCTGGATCTTCGACGAGGTGCGCCGCGCCGCCCTCGCCTTCGCGCGCGAGGTCGAACGCCGCGCTCCCGATCTGGCGACGAGCAAATGGTGGAAGGAAGAACGCCACGGGGTGTTTCTCGACTACAACCAGAACGCGAAAGATCGCACCATCGCCAGCGCCTACTCCGTGCGTCCCACCGCCGATGCCCGCGTGTCGGCGCCGCTGGTCTGGGACGAGATCGACGACTGCAACCCGGCCGACTTCACGATGACGACGATGCCCGCGCGCTTCGCGGAGCTCGGCGATCGTCACGGCGGCATCGACGATTGTCCGTGCTCGCTGGAGCGGCTGCTCGAGCTGTCGGCGAAACAGGAGCGCGACGGCCAGGGGGACGCGCCGTGGCCGCCGCACTACAAGAAGCAGATCGGTGAGCCGGCCCGGGTGCAGCCGTCGAAGCGGCGCGCGTCCACGGGTCCGCCGAAGCTCGAGGAGCGGAGGCGGAAACATCCGCTGATCGAGATCGGCCGCGCGCCGAAAAAAGAAGACGCGCTCGCCGGCCTGGAACGATGGAAGGCGCGCCACGCAGAAGCGGCTGCGCACCTGGAAGCGGCCGACGTCCTGGTCGACGCCATGCGCGGACGCTTCCGCACCTGGACCCGCATCCGCGTCAACCTGCAGCACGTCCCCGAGGCGCTACGCCCGGCGCAGGAAGCGCTCGATCCCGACGACACGCCGAACGAATGGGCGGGCGTCGACCCGGCTACGTGGCACCGAAAACCTTCGCGAGCTCGTAAGGCGCCGTGACCTCCAGCTGATCGTAGCGGCAGTCCTTCGGCTGTTTGTCGAACCGCCATCGCTGGAACACCGCCCCGTGCCGGAACCGCGGTCCCTGCATGTGGTCGTACTTCACCTCGCACACCCGCTCGATCCGCAGCGGCTCCCACGACAGATCCTTCCCGGCGCTCCAGCGGCTTTGACCGCCGGGCATCCGGGTCATCTCGCCGCCGAAGGCCTCCGCCCATTCGCGCCACGGATGCTCGTCCATCGCCCGTTCGCGCAGCGGCGCCAGCTCCGCCGCGAGCTCCTTCCGCCGCGCCATCGTGAACGACGAGGTCACGCCGACGTGATGCAGCCGCCCGGCCGCGTCGTACAGCCCGAGCAGCAGCGATCCGACCAGCTCGTTCTTCCCCGCCTTGTGCCAGCGGAAACCGGCCACGACGCAGTCGGCGGTGCGCGCGTGCTTGACCTTGATCATCGCGCGCTTGCCCGGCTCGTAGACGCCGTCCTCGGGCTTCACGATCACCCCGTCGAGGCCCGCCCCCTCGAACCGCGAGAGCCACTCCGAGGCGAGGACGGGATCGCGCGTCATCGGCGTCAGGTGGATCGGCGACTTGACCTGTTCGAGCAGCTGCTCGAGCATCGTCCGGCGCTCACCTTGCGGGACGCCGCACACGTCACGGCCACCGGTGGCAAGCAGATCGAAGGCGACGAATTCCGCCGGCGACTCCTTCGCCAGCTTGTTGACGCGCGACGCGGCCGGGTGCAGCCTGAGCTGCAGCGCGTCGAAGTCGAGGCCGCGGGGGGTCGCGATCACGATCTCGCCGTCGAGCACGCAGCCGGGCGGCAGCGCGTCGAGAAACACGGCGTGAAGCTCGGGAAAGTAGCGATCGAGCGGCTTGAGATCGCGACTCTGGATGAACACGTCGGAGCCGCCACGAAACACGATCGCGCGAAACCCGTCCCACTTCGGCTCGTACAGGAAAGGCCCCTCTACCGGCAGCGCCTCGGCGAGCTTCGCGAGCATCGGCTCGACGGGCGGGGCGATCGCATATTCTGACGCTGAGTCGGTCGACATCAATCTCTTCGGCAGGATACTGTGATCCGGGAGTCTGCGCGTGGACGTTTATCTGATCGACGGCACCTACGAGCTTTTCAGGCATTTCTACGCCGTCCCATCGGCGCGCGAGGCCGACGGCCGCGAGGTCGGCGCCGTGCGCGGCGTGCTGGCGTCGATGCTCGGCATGATCAACAGCGGCGGCGCACGCTACCTCGGGGTCGCGACCGATCATGTGATCGAATCGTTCCGGAACCGCTTGTGGTCCGGCTACAAGACCGGCGCCGGCATCGACCCGGACCTGTATTCCCAGTTCCCGCTGCTCGAAGAAGCCCTCGTGGCGCTCGGGATCGCGACCTGGCCGATGGTCGAGTACGAGGCCGACGACGCGCTGGCGGCTGCGGCGGCGGCGGCGGCGCGCGACCCACGCGTCGAGCGCGTGATCATCTGCACGCCGGACAAGGATCTCGCGCAGTGCGTGCGCGGTTCGAGGGTGGTGCAGATGGATCGCCGCACTCGTGCGATTCGCGACGAAGCCGGCATCATCGCGAAGTTCGGGGTACCGCCGGCGTCGATTCCCGACTACCTCGCGCTGGTCGGCGACGCCGCAGACGGCTATCCGGGGCTGCCCGGGTGGGGGGCGAAGTCGGCGGCGGCCGTGCTCGCGAAGTTCGGCCATCTCGAGTCGATTCCGGCCGACTGGCACACCTGGAGCGTGAACGCGACGCGTCCGGGCGCGTTGTCGCAGACGCTCGAGCGCGAACGCGATCGGGTGATGCTGTTCCGCGATCTCGCCACGCTCAGGGAAGACCTCCCGCTGTTCGATTCGATCGACGATCTGCAGTGGCGCGGGCCCACCCCGGCCTTCCAGCCGCTCGCCGCGCGCTTCGAGGCGGCGGTCACGGATCCGCGCCCGCGGGAACTTTCGCGGAGGCCTTCCGTCTGAGTGGGACAATGAGAACCCTCATTCACGCGCTGCTCGCCGTGACGCTGCTGGCCGGCACCGCCGCCGCTGCCGACAAGCCGAATTTCACCGGGGTCTGGAAGATGAACGCCGCGAAAAGCAGCTTCGGCGGCGGGCCTGCTCCCGACTCCATCGATCGCACGATCTCCCACGCGGAGCCGTTGCTGCAGATCGAGGAAGAACAACTGGGCCCCGGCGGCGTTCAGAAGACGACACGCAAGTACACCACTGACGGGACGCCGATGTCGTTCGAGTCGCAGGGCGCCCAGGTCACTTCGTCAGCAGTCTGGCAGGACAACGCCTTGATCATCGTGTCGAAAGTGACGGCGATCGGCGTGCAGTTTACCGACAAGATGACGTTGTCCGGAGACGGCAACACCCTCACGAGCGCGGTGCGCATCGACACCGCGCAGGGCGGCGTCGACGTGACCGTGGTCTTCGATCGCAGGTAGTGCAGGCCTTCAGGCCTGCCTCGCGTTGCCCCCGCGACGGCAGGGCTAAAGTCTTGCGCTACTTTAAGCTCGACAGCCAGACGAACCACCCCATCGACACCCTATCAGCATCCGACCGGCCTGTCCGGGCGCAATCGGTACCTCGATTGCTGCTGGAGCCCCAGACGACTCTTTGCCGGGGGATTGGTGTATCTCCGGTCACACAGTGGGCAATCGTGAAGGTGCGAATCAGTAAAACCCCCGACATCCCCGAGATGGACGGCGTGCGGCTCGACGATATGAGACCGGGATCCGTGCGGGAGGTCTCGCCGAGCATCGGTTCATGGCTCATCGCCGAGCGCTACGCTGAGCCGGAGATGCGCAGCAGCTTCCGGATGTACGAGGAAGATTTTCTGAACGATCACGAGGCGCCCTCCAACCCCGTCAGGAACGTTCCTCGCCGCCGCTCAAACGAGCGCTGATAGTTTTTTGATACTCCTCTTCCGTATCGATGTCGGTGAAGGCGCCCTCGTCGTCGATGGCGATGTCGCCGGCGGCGGACGCGTGCGCCCGCACGATCGGCTTCGCGCCGGCGGATGGCTCCGCGGCGCGGAGCGCGCCGAACACCGAACGATCGATCAGCAGCGGATGGCCATGACGTTCGCCCGAGGTCGGCCGGACGATCGGAGCGCGGCTGCGACGGTAACCGTCCACCACCGCGCGCACCGTCGACGCCGACACCAGCGGGACATCCACCAGGGTGACGAGCACCGCGCTCACTCCCGGGCGATCGATCGCGTTCAGCCCGGCGAGCAGCGACGACAGTTGACCGCGATCGTACTCACGATTCACGACGAAGCGCGCCGGCAGTCCGCTCGCGGAAAAGCTGCGCGCGATCGCGTCCGCGTCGTGGCCCACCACCACGATCACATCGTCGACGCCCGCGTCGAGCAGGGTCTGTACGATGCGCGTGAGAAAGGTGTGGCCGTCACCGGCGGGAAGGGTCGCCTTGGCGCGCCCCATCCGGGACGATCGGCCGGCCGCGAGCACGATGGCGGGGATCATCGACGCCATGTTATAGAATCGCGGCCATGAATTATGCGGGCCTCCACATGCGCTGTCAGCGCTGCGGCGCCGAAATGGAGATGCGGGATCCTGGTGAGGGAACGCCCTGGACGCCCGACCAGTTCTGGGTTTGTAACAACTGCGGGCGCCATTTCTGGACGACGTATCCGCCTCCGAAAGCCGCTGCCGCGCCGGCACCACCAGCAGCGGCCGTTCCAGCAGCCTCGACAGCCGCGGCCGCGGACAAGCCCGCGACATAGGTCACAAAATGTCTCGCCGTTACATTCTTGAACACCCGGTCGACGACCCGGACGACGAAGACGACGACGACTTCGACGAGGACGGGGATGGGGACGAGGACGAAGACGACGAGGGTGACGACGAGGAAGAGGTCGAAACCTGGCAGGTCTCCAATTGTACCGTTCCGCTAAAAGCTGGCCTCTCCTTGACTTCCGCGACTGAACTTACCTAGACTGGCCCCGATTTTCCAGCTCAGCCAAGCTGGACAAGACTCTTCGGAACGGGAGGGGTTCGGCTATGCCAACCGGGACAATTGCAAGGCTCCTGATCGACAAGGGGTTCGGGTTCATCCGCGACGAAGGCGGCATTGAACACTTTTTCCATCGCAGTTCGGTGCGCGGTGCCGTGTTCGAGCTGCTGCGCGAGGGCCAGCGCGTCGAGTTTACGCCTGAGGATTCCCAAAAAGGACCACGCGCAGGCGACGTTCGACTGATCGAAGGCTGATATATCTCTCCGGTGTCAGACACTGCGAGTGTCTGACACCGCTATCCCACCTGCAGCACCCCTGTAAAATTTGGCGGAAGCGCCTGGGAGTCGAACCCAGCCTCCCCGTGTTAACGGGGAGCGACCGATTTTGAAGACCGGGAGGGCCACCGGGCCCCGTTCACTTCCACGAACAGATTAGCCGAACGACTTCTTCCGTATCGCTGAGATCCTTCAGCACCGCGTCGGCGCCCGCCGCGCGCAATTCGTCGACCGAGTGGCTGCCGGTGGCCACGGCGAGCGATCGCGCGCCGACGTGCGCGGCGCAGCCGACGTCGAGCGGCGTGTCGCCGATGACGATCGCATCGGCGGCGGCGAACGCCGGGCCGCCGCACGCCTCGACGCGGCTCAGCGCCTTCGGCACCAGTACATTGCGGTGCGGCGCATCGTCGCCGAACGCGCCACAGGAGAAGTATCGCCAGAGATCGAAGTATTCGAGCTTGAGGCGAGCGCCCGCCTCGAAGTTGCCCGTCAGCAGCGCCAGGAACACGTCGCTCCTGGATGCGAGGGCGTCGAGGAGCTCGCGAACGCCGGGCATCAGGCCCTTGCGCGCCATACCGGGTTTCTCGAGCTCGATCACCAGATGGCGCAGGTAGGCTTCTCGAAATCGTGCGAGGCCGGGTGAGTCGGGAGGGATGCCATGCGCAATCGCCGCGTCGCTGAGAATCCAGGCGTCGGTGCGGCCTGCCATCGGAATGCCCTGGAAGGCATTCGCAATGGCAAAGACCTCATCGAACGCCAACGACATCGCCCGGCCGCCAGCTCCGCCGGTCAGTACAAGAGTCCCGTCGATGTCGAAGAGGACGAGCGTGGACGCGCCCGTCCTACCCTTCGCCGCGAACGTTGCCGGCGCGCGGCCCTTTGGCCGACGGCTCTTCGTCGAAGCTGACGCGCTGGCCTTCATTCAGTGAATCGAAGCTGCCCTGGACGGAGCTTCGGTGGAAGAACCACTCCTGCCCGCCTTCGTCGCGGATGAAACCAAAACCCCGGTCACGAACGAGTCTCTTGATGGTGCCAGTCGACATCCGAGTCTCCTTGAGCACGTACACGTGCCCAAGGGGCTTCGATTTCAAGTTTCATTCCAGTTGGCGCGCGGTGAATTTGGTGGGTTTGCGGCCGAGCCGTGAAGCTCAGCCGCATCGCGCTACGAAAACGGATACGCACGAGTGTACAAAGACGAGGCTATTTTACCGTGACTGTGATCATCTGGCAGGCGCCGGGCAGCGTGTTGTGCAGGTCGTCGCCGAGTTGCAGGGCCAGCTTGTGCTTCCCCGGTGTGAGCTGCATGTCGATCTCCGACTTGCCGTCGCCGAAGTGGATCCACGAAGGCGTGCCCTTGACGATGTTCTTTCCGGGCGGCAGACAGTTGACGCCGACGCCGACGTGGTAGTGGGCCATGCCGGGGCGCGCCGTGGTGATGTCGCCCGGGGGCACGGCCGCGATCTCCACGCCCGTGGCCGCAAACTTCATGTGCACGGGGCTGGTCACGGTCGCGTTGTTTTTCGGTTCGACGAAGGACACCGTCATCTTCTTGCTCTTGGCCATCGCCGGCGCCTTGGTCTGCGCGCCGACGAACACCCCAAGCCCGGCGACCATCACGAGAACCGGGACCACGATCTGCTTGCTGATGTGCATAAACACGATCTCCTTTTCGCGGTCACATTCTAGCCGCCTTCGGCCGGAAAAACGCGCAGGTATTCTCAGCGGCCGAACCAGCGGCGCGGTTCCTTGAGGCGGCCGGTCGCCGGTTCGAGCGTCAGCACCCGGTCTGCCACGGCCCTTGCGAACGGCTCGTCGGCCGTTGCCGCCACCAGCGCGATCCCGCGCGCGGCCGCCACCGCGCGCATCTGGGCGCCGATTGGACCGACCTCCTCACGCCGCAGCCTGGCGCTGGCGTGCTCGAGCAGCAGGACGGCGGGATCGAGCGCGATCGCGCGGCCGAATCGGACGCGAAGCCACCCCGACGGGTCGAGCTCGGCGACCGGCCTGGTCCACGACGGCTCCGGCAGCCCCACCTCGCGGGCAAGGGCCTCGGCACGCTCGCGGACCGCCGGCGGGGGCGGTTCGATCTCCAGCGTGAACGGCATCGCCAGGTTCTGCACCACCGTGAGCGCGTCGAGCAGCACGGCGCGCTCGCTCACGATCCCGAATCGATCGACGGTCGCCAGCCAGTCGGCGCTGTCGTCGATGGTCCTGGTCGGCCGGCCGAAGACGCTGACGTCGCCCGCATCGGGCAGCGTCGCGCCGGTCGCGAGATTCACGAATACTTCCGCCGACGGCTGATCGAGCCCGAGAATGGCGACGCGATCGCCGGCGGCGATGCGCAGTGCCGCGATCCGCAGCGGGCGCAACCCGCCATACGCCTTCGACGTGCCGGAAAACTCCAGAACCGCGCCGGTCACGACTGGATCTGACGGTTGACCTCGTCGACGATGCGGCTGGATTCGGAGAGAGCGGAGATTTCGATCTTCGCGGCGGTGAGATTGCACACGATCGCGCCGTAGGCAATCATCGCGTGGACCATCGGCGGCAGCACGCCGGTATCGACGCTGGCGCCGATGATCGCGGTCACCATCGTGACCGCCATCGCGACGGTGCCGATCGAGAACACCGGCTTGCGCGCCGCGGCGATGCGCCGGTAGTAATCGCCGGTGACGTGGTGCTCCGCCATCGCGTCCTTCACCGACTTTCCCTTGCCGATGAGATAGAACATCATCATCGAGTGCGCGAACAGCGTGATCAGCGTCGAGAAGATGCCGTAGGAAATGTGGCGTGAGATGTCGGTGCCGCGCAGACCGAAGACCGCGGTCGTCACGAGCCCGACCAATCCGAGGAAGACGCCGGTCAGCAGTGCTTGAGCCAAGAGAACGTGCCCGAATTATGTCACCTTCCCCTTTCATCGTCGAATGGGCCGAGCGGATCGTGCGGGAGCGCGGCGGTCACCCTCGCGCGCTGGACGTCGCGATGGGCGGCGGCCGTCACGCGCTGATGCTGGCGCGCGCCGGATTCCGGACCTTCGGCGTCGATCTGCGGCGGGACGCCGTGCGCGAGGCGATGACGACGGCTGAAGCGGAGGGCATGCGCGTCGGCGGCTGGTGCGCGGACCTGACGCGCTATCCGCTGCCGCGCGGACGATTCGACCTCGTGGTCGTCTGCCGCTACCTGCAGCGCGATCTGTTTCCGGATCTGCGTGCGGCGCTGGCGCCGGCGGGCGAAGTGATCTACGAGACCTTCACCACGCACCAGCGCGCGCTCGGGCGGCCGCCGACATCGGCCGATCACCTGCTCGAACCGGGCGAGCTGCGGGCGCTCTTCGACGGCTTCGATCTGCGGTTCTACGAGGAGGTCCTGGCGCCCGACGCGGTCGCGCGGCTCGTGGCGCGATCGCGCAGCTGATCGAAGGCCTCCTGCGGCAGCGACGTGCTGCCTGGATGTGGCGCACCGTGCGATTCGTCCGCGTGATAGTCGGAGCCGCCCGACACGCCGAGCTGCAGACGCTCGGCGATGGACCGGTAGTGGCCGATCGTTTCGCCGTCGTGGTTGGTGTGATACGCCTCGAGCGCGTCGAGGCCGGCGGCGGCGAGCCCGCCGATCCACTCGTCGTGCCGGAGCAGCCCCGGATGCGCCAGCGACGCGATGCCGCCCGCGTCGTGAATCTGCTCGAAGACTCGCTCGGGGCTCGCCCCCTCGCGGGCGATGAACCCGGGACGGCCGCGCGACAGCCAATTGGCAAACGCCTCGTTGGTCGTCTTCACGTAGCCGGCCGCCACGAGCGCGCGCGCGATCGCCGGCCGGCCGATCGACTTGCCCGGCGCGTCGATCGCCGGCCGCAGGATGGCCTCGGCGTCGAGCCGCAGGCCCAGTGAGTCGAGCTGCGCCAGCATCCGGCCCACGCGGTCGACACGCCGCTGGCGCTGCTCCGCCAGGAAGAGACGCAGCTTGGCCGACTGCGGATCGAGGAAGTAGCCGAGCACGTGGATGTCCACTTCGGCGCGCACCGCCGTGATCTCGATCCCGGGGACGAATGCGATCCCGGCGGCGGCGCACGCCTGGCCGACCGCGGCGCAGGCGTCCACGGTGTCGTGGTCGGTGACGCTCAGCACGGTCACGCCCGCCGCGGCCGCGCGCGCGACGAGCTCGGCGGGGCTGCAGCGGCCGTCCGACGCGGTGGTATGGGTGTGCAGATCGATCATCGGCGCTTCACCACCCGGCGGGTCGCGCCGGCGCGCGTGGCGGGCTTGGCCTGGCGCTCGCGCAGCGCACGGAATTCCCGCATCAGCAACTCGAGGTGCGCCTTCTCCTCCTCGGCGAATTCCAGGAACACCTGCTTGCCCTCGGAGTCCTCGAACCGCTCGCCGTACTTCTTGAAGAACTTGTGCGAGCCGCGCTCGCACTTGATCCCGATGAGGAGCGCTTCCTGATCGTTCACGCCCTCGCGGAGCTGCTTGGCGCCCTCGGCGAACAGGCCGCTCGCCGCGCCCTTGAAGAACAGGAACGTCGGCCGCGACTCGAGCTGCGGATCGCCGGCGATCAGCTCGCGGTAGCGCTTCTCGAGCGTGCCGAGGTGCTCGCCCTCTTCGACGGCCAGCTTCTGGAACACCGACCGTCCGCGCGGGTCCTTGGTGAGCCCGGCCGCCCGGGTGTAGAACTCGAGGCCGCTGCGCTCGGTGGCGATCGCCATGCGCAGCGCGTCGCGGGCGAACACCATCTCGGTGGTCGAGCCGTCCACCGTCGGCGTCTGGCGGCCGGTGCTGCACTGGTCGCAGACGCCGTGGATCTGCACGGTGGCCTGGGTGGTGGTGAAATTGCGCGCCGCGGCGATCTCTTCGAGCAGCGACTCGACGTCGGAGCTCAAGAACTCCGAGGACGAGTGACAGGTCGTGCAGATGAGATGAAAGTGGCGCGGATGGCGGTACGACGGTTCGAAGCGCGAACGGCCTTCGCCGAAGTCGACCTTGCGGGCCACGCCGGCGCCGACCATCCACTGCAAGGTCCGGTACACGGTGGCGCGTCCGATGCCCGCGGCCTCCCGCCGTACGAGATCGAACAGATCGTCGGCGCTGACATGGCCTTCCTGGCGCAGGAAAACCTGGAGGACACGATCGCGCTTGGAAGACCGCTTACTCCCTGCTGGACGCAGGGAGGCGAGATCCGGAAGGGGACGATCCATCTGGTGAGTTAGTGTATTGGTGAATTGGCGAATGCAATCACCAATTCACCAAGTCACCAACTCGCCAATTTCTCTTAGTCGACCGAGAAGCTCGAGCCGCAGCCGCAGGTCGAGGTCGCCTGGGGATTCTTGATCGTGAACCCGCCGCCGGTGATGGTGTCCACGAAGTCGACCTCGGCGCCGGTGAGGTAGCGGATGCTGATCGGGTCGACGAACAGCTTCACGCCGTGCGACTCGAATACCTGGTCGCCCGAGCCCTGGCCGTTCTCCTCGATCATCAGGCCGTACTGGAATCCGGAACAGCCGCCGCCCTGAACGAATACGCGCAGCCCGCTATTGGCTTTGTTTTCTTCGGCCAGCAGCTCGTTGATCTTCGACGCCGCCGTTTCTGAAACATTGATCATGGGCTCATTATACCAATGATCGCGGTTGGTATACTGCCTAGCCGCCCATGCCGTATGTGACGATTCAGGCCCTTTCCCGCGATAAATTGCTCGAATCCGCGCAGCGGCGGTGGCAGGTCGTCCGCGACACGCGTCCCGATCTGGCGCCCGCGCTGACTCTGCAGCACGACTTGCTGACCCGGGTGATCGACTTGTCGGAGGCGCTGGCCGCAGGACGGCTGCCGAGGCTGTCGCTGCCGCCCAAGTACCTCGCTGTCAAACTGATGCGAGGCGTGCCGGCGCTGGCCGGCGAGCCGATTCCGCTGCCGGTCCCGATCCTGACGCCGACGCTGTTCGGATTGTGCGACGCGCTGGCCGCCGGCGGGGCGGGCGAGGCGGCCACGCACATCCGGGAGTCGCTGCAAGGCGGCGCGCTCGAACCGGCCTCGCTCCTGACGGCTTCGCTCTGCCGGGATCAGGCGGCGCTGCGCACCGGCGCGGTCCACCGCGGTCTCTCGCCCGATCTCATGTGGCTCGTGGCCGAGCTCGCCGTCAGCCCGTACGCGCACGCGTTGCAGCGCATGCTGTTCGCCAATCTTCCTGCCGGCGAACTGCAGACCGCGCTCGGCGACTGGAATCATGGCTACTGTCCGTCTTGCGGATCATGGCCGGCGGTCGCCGAGGTGGCGGGGGGACACCGCACGCTGCGCTGCTCGTTCTGCTCGTGCGCGTGGGAGCTGCGAACCTATGCGTGCATCTACTGCGAGGAGAGCGGCGAAGGCTTCGTCACCGCCGCGCCGGATGCCGAACGGAAGGATCGCCGCATCGAGGTCTGTGCCGGCTGCGGCGGCTACCTGAAAACGATTGACGTCCCCGAGCTCTCGCCGTTCCCGTTGTTGTCGATTTCCGACATCGAGACCACCGACCTCGACGTCGCGGCGATGGAGCACGGCTATGCCAGACCCGGCATGAAAGAGTTCACGAAGAAGACGTAAGAATCCGCGGATTGCGCGGATGACGGGATTCAACCCGGAACGTCCGGCGCCGGCCGCGAAGCGGCCGCGCCGCCGGACGTTGCTCCCGTTCAGTACCGAGCCGCCCTCCCACGGAGTGCTCCTCCGCGTCGTTCTCTGCGTGCTTTGCGAGCTCCGCGGTTTCTTCTGATCGTCGTCAGGCCGCCACGCGCGCCGCGCGGCGCGCGTCGGTCACGTGGCTGCGGTGGAGCATCTGGTGCAGCGCCAGCACCAGGAAGCTGCTGCCGTAGGTGGCGAATTCCCGCTCACGCCCCTTCGGCGGCGCCACCGTCGGCTTGTCGAGATCGGCGTCGCTCAGCGAGTCCAGCAGCGCCAGGTTTCGCTCGCGCAGGCGGACATACATGTCGCGCACTTCCGCAAACGGCGGATACGCCGCCGTATCAGCGACTGGTTCCGACTGCTCGCCGAAAAGCCGCTCCCATCGGGCCGCCGGGTTCTCCTCGCCGAACAACGTCGCCGGGATCATCCCTTCCACCAGCGCGAGGTGGCCGAGCACCCACAGCGGATGGCAGCCGCCGTTCGGGGTGGGAAAGGTTGTGGGCGCGCCGCTCATTTCGTCGATGACACCAATGACCGCCTTGTTCGAGACCGTGAGGGCAAACGTGATCGCATCTTTCGTGTGCATGGCTTCTCCTTCTGCCTTGTATTACGGCTGCACCGGCGTCGGAGATACGCCCGCTGGGTCGTGGAAGGAGACCGTGCTCGCGTTCGCAAGCAGCCACGGACAATGGTGGTAGTCGACGACGCGTACGACCTGGTCGTCGACGATGTC